>Ga0182017_10000023_pt1 | contig 103456 bp, 88 predicted proteins | sample 712E3DmetaG_FD_120492 | JGI IMG/M metagenome (GOLD analysis project Ga0182017, IMG submission 120492) | Permafrost microbial communities from Stordalen Mire, Sweden - 712E3D metaG | ecosystem: Environmental > Terrestrial > Soil > Wetlands > Permafrost | place: Sweden: Stordalen | collected... | reverse complement strand
TGCGATTGTCGAGACGATCGACGACATCGCCGAGCAGACCAACCTGCTGGCTCTCAACGCGGCGATCGAAGCCGCCCGGGCCGGCGAGCAGGGCAAGGGCTTCGCCGTTGTCGCCGACGAGGTCCGAAAGCTGGCCGAACGCTCCAGCCGCGCCACCAAGGAGATCGCCGATCTGATAGCGGAGGTCCAGGCAGGCACCGAACAGGCCGTCAAGGCCATGCAGATAGGCGCTCGCGAGGTCGAATCCGGAGCGGACCTCGCGTCCAAGTCGGGCGCGGCCCTCGACGACATCGCCTCGGCCGTGGAATCCTCGAACGCAGCCGTCGCAAGGATCGTCAAGGCCATGGAGGACATGCAGCAGTCCAGCACGGGCCTCGTATCTGCCTCGGACGCCATCGCGGCAATAGCGCAGGAGACAAACGCCGCCGCCGAGTCGATGACGGGCAGCGCCGAGCAGGTTGCCAACGCGGTCGAATCGATAGCCGCGATCAGCGAGGAGAACTCGGCCTCGGCGGAGGAGGTTTCCGCCGCAACCGAGCAGATGTCGGCTCAGGCCGAAGAGGTGGTCGGTTCGGCCTCGACTCTGGCCGACATGGCGGCTCAACTCGAGGGCCTCGCCGGTCGGTTCAAGCTGGCTGCCAGCGGCTCGGGAGTCCGCTCCGCGGAGCCTGCCATGCTGCCGGGGACGACCGCCGAGCGCCGGCGCCGAGCCGCCTGAGGGGCGCCCGAACGGGGCCCGACCGGCACGGCGTCGCCGAGTTCGGCCGCCTCACCGTCGGGCCTACCCGATCGGTCCTATCTGGAGTGGTCCGGTAATCATTCCGCGGGCCGGATGGCACTTTCTGACGCCGGCCGATCTGAGGCCTCATAGTGGCAGCCTCGCGAGAGCGCCCCGGGACGCGAGTCACGGAAGCGGCGAAGGGGCAACGGCGAACGAAGGAGCCCTCGGATGTCGATCGGCTGGTTGGCGAGCATGGAAACCGGCGCACCGCTTCTCGATGCGCAGCGGCGCGCCCTCGTCGAGCGGGCCGACGCGCTGGTGGCCGCAATCGAGACCGGCGGCGATCGATCGTCGGTGGAGCGTGCGCTGCGCGAGTTCGGCGACTATTCGGTTCGACACTTCTCGCAGGAGGAAGACTGCCACCTCCGCGGCATCTGTCCGGCGTTGCAGTGGAACGGTGCCGCCCGCGCCGATCTGATCAAGATCGTCGCCGGCTTCCGCGAGGCGTATGAGCGCGGTGGCGCCAGCCCGCGGCTGGCCGAGGAGCTTTCGTGCGAACTGTCGGGCTGGGTCGGCCGCTACATCCCGGGCCCGGTCACCGAGCTGCCCTGCGTCGTCAGTCCGAGGTAGGCCCGAACAGCCGGGCGAAGCCGGGGTAGGCCCGCAGCGGCAGCACCTCGAACTCGATCAGGCCGGCCGAGACCATCGCTGACCCGCCTCAGCGTCGCTTACCCCGCCGACGTCCGCCCGAATCGGCTAGGCGGAGGGATCGACGACCCGGCCGAGGAACAGGATCGCTCCGGTCCTGGTGTCACGAATGGCGAAGACGAACGGCCGGTCGACGTGGAGCGTAAGCGGCGCGCTCGCGGCGCGCTACGCGCCCCGTCGCAGGCATTGACGCCCGACCAGCCTCCTGGGTTCCCGACGATGTTAGAAGCTCGATTTGGGTCGCAACACGCCCGCCGGACCGGTGGGTGAGCCGCTCAAAGACCGTCGTTGACGAGTCGACAAGTGGGTGTATGATCCCGCCAGCGGTGAAAAGCGGTGAAAAGTGGGTCCAGCCTGCGACAAGTGGCCAGCGATCTGGCTCCGAGTGGTGAATCAATCGCAACGCAGGCCGGCAGCCCCAATCGCGCCTCACCAATAGGGCGCGGCTCTGATCCGCGCCGCGGGTAGACAGGCGATCGGCACATGTTCATCGGCGAGTACAAGCATTCGGTTGACGCCAAGGGTCGCGTCGCGATCCCGGCGAAGTTCCGGCTGCAACTCGAAGAGGGAGCGATAGTCGTTCGCTGGGTCGGAGGCCAGGCCGCGATATTCCCCCGGCCGGCCTTCGAGGCACTCGCCGAGAGGCTCAAGTCACTACCGCTTGCCAACGAGCAGGCGAGGGACGTCTCCGCCTTCCTCTTCTCGAGCGCCTTCGAGCTGGAGAGGGACGGTCAGGGCCGGGTCGTGCTTCCCTCTGCCATCCGCGATTGGGCGGGGCTCGGCAACGAGGCGGTCATCGTCGGCGCCGGGGAGCGCGTCGATATCTGGGCGCCCGATCGGTGGGCGGCGAAGGGTTTCGCCTCGCCGGCGGCGTTCGCCAGCGCATTCAACAGTCTCGAACTCTAGGTGATTCCGATGAGCTTCAAGGACCCGCTCGACGAGATGACCGGTGGCATCGCCGCCGGCCGCTCTCCCGAGGGGGGCGCCGAACTGGAGGTAGGGCACCTGCCGGTAATGGCCGACGAGGTCGTGGAGACTCTCGCCCCCCGTTCCGGCAGCCTTCATATCGACGCCACCCTCGGTGGAGCCGGACACGCCGAGCGGGTCCTGGAGGCTTCTTCTCCCGACGGCCGCCTTCTGGGTCTCGACGCCGATCAGGCAGCCATCGCCAGGAGCGCGCGACGCCTTGCCCGTTTCGGAGCGCGGGCCGTCTTGCGCCAGGCCAACTTCGAACGTCTGGCCGAGGTGGCGCCCGAGGCCGGCTTCGGCCAGGTCGATGGACTTCTGCTGGACCTCGGCCTGTCGAGCTACCAGCTCACGGATGTCGAGCGTGGTTTCGGATTCCGTGCGGGCGGTCGTCTGGACATGCGCTTCGACACCGGCCGCGGTCGACCGGCCGCGGACCTGCTGGCAACCATGGACCAGGGCGAACTGGCGTCGCTCTTTCGCCGTTTTGGAGAGGAGCCGTTCGCCGGTCGCATCGCTCGGACGATCGTCGAAACCCGACGCCACACCCCGGTGGAGACGGCCGAGCAGCTGGCGGCGCTCGTTGAGCGTGCCGTGCCCACGCCCAAGGGCCGTCGAAGGCATCCCGCGACGCGTGTCTTCCAGGCGCTGCGAATCGCCGTCAACGACGAACTCACGGCCCTCGAGGCGGGTCTCGCGGCCTCGCTCGTGCTCCTCCGACCGGGCGGAAGGCTCGTCGTCCTGAGCTACCACTCGCTGGAGGACCGCATCGTCAAGCGCTTCATCGCGGCCGAGCAGCGTGGTTGTATCTGCCCGCCACAGGTCCCGATCTGCGTCTGCGGACGCCGGCCGAACCTGCGCTCGCTGGGCAAATCCCGTACCCCGAGCGTTGCCGAGATAGCCGCCAATCCGCGTTCGAGGAGCGCCCGCCTTCGCGGCGCTGAACGCGTCGCCGCGTGACCGATCGAGAAAGGAGGAACCGATGAGCAAGCGCCACCAGGCCAATCGACGCCGGACCTACGGCCGCCGCCAGCACGAACTGCACGAACGGCCGGAGCGCTCCGTCGGCGTCCTCAGCTGGATCGACGAGCCCGTCAATGACGCGTCCGGGGACTGTTGGGCGGCCGAGCGGTCGACTCGCGCCACCGGAGACCGTTGGGCGGTTCCCGTGAGGATCGGCTGATGGCCGTTTACGAGGGCGCACGCCCGCGTTCCGCTTTTCTGCCGCGCCGACGCCATGAGGCGCCGGTCATGCGTCGTCAGGCGCCATCGCTCACACGCCGCCGATCGCGAGTGGCCCTTCGGATCAGGCGACGGCCACGCTTCTTCGGCATCGCCATCGGCTTGATCGTGATCGCCTTCCTGCTGAGCTTCTTCTCGCTGGTCCAGACCGTTCGAATCTCGGCCTCGGGCTACGACATGGACCAGCTGAACCAGCAGTACGGCCAACTGCAGAACCAGCGGCAGCAGGATCTGTCGGACGTGAACCGGCTCGACCGGGAGTCCGCGATTCGACGTCAGGCCATCGCCAGCGGCCTCTCCCAGCTGCCCCCGCCGGTCGTCGTCCCGGCCCGATAGGAAGGCCGTCCCCAACATGATCGGCCGAACGGACTCCCGAGGCCGTCTCCTGCTGCTCCTGCTGGCGCTGGTGGTCACCGCCGGCGGCATGACGGCGCGCCTGGCCTACTGGCAGGTGAATCAGCACGATCAGCTCAGCATTCTGTCCGCCGCGGATTCGACGTCGCAACGGACGATCCCGGCGAAGCGCGGGACGATCTACGACCGGACCGGCACGGTCGTGCTGGCGGAGACGATCGATCGCTTCCGACTCGTCGGCGATCTCCACTCGCTCTCCGCGGCCGAGCGCCAGCGCGACGCCGATGCCCTGGTGGACTACCTGGGCCTCGAACCCGACGCGGAGGCGACTTTTCGAAAGGCCATGGCCGGCGACGGCTACTACGTCGTCCTCGCGACCAACGTCGACGCCGAAATAGCCAAGGAGATAGCCGATGCCCAGCAGAATGGTGCGTTGACGACCATCACCCTCGAATCGACGCCGGTGCGCGTCTATCCGCAGGCCGGAGGTGCCCCGCACACTTCACTGGCCGCCCAGATCCTCGGTTTCGTCAATGCGAGCGGCAACGGCCAGTACGGCCTGGAGCAGGAGTACGACTCGCTGCTGGGGGGTCGGCCGGAGGTGATGAGCGTCGACCCAAACCAGCCGGGCCCGGCCGGCGAGCACATAGTGACCACCGGCGAGCCGGGCGAGGACATCCGCACCACCATTGACGCCGGCCTCCAGCTCCAGGTCGAGCAGGAGGTCTTCTCCACCTGGCTCGCGGACAAGGCCAAGGCGGTATCGGCGATCGTGATGGATCCCACGACGGGCGCCGTGCTGGCGGAAGCCTCGTACCCGTCATACGACGCCAACCTCTACTCGCAGGTCGCGGCCCAGAACCCATCGCTCTTCAATGACCCGATCGTCAGCGAGATCTACGAGCCGGGCTCGGTCTTCAAGATGCTCACCGCCTCGGCGGCCCTCGACACCAAGACGACAGCCCTCTCGACCAAGATCAACGACACCGGCGTGATGCCGCTGGCGAATGGCCAGGAAGTGGCCGACGCCGACCGCAAGGCTAAGGGCTGGATGACCTTCGCCGACATCGTGGCCTGGTCGCGTAACGTCGGCGCCTCGCAGGCCGCGTTCCGTCTCGGCAAGACCACCGCCGCCGCATCCGCCATCCTCTACAAGACGTGGCAGGCGTTCGGGATCGGCCAACCGTCTGGCATCGACCTGCCCGGCGAGGCCACGGGCATCGTCCGTGACCCGGCGGAGACCCCGTGGCAGCAGATCGATCTGGCGAACGCCTCGTTTGGACAGGGGGTCGCCGTCGCGCCCATCCAGGTCATGAGGGCATATTGCGAGATGGCCAACGGCGGTCTCGAAATCAGCCCCCACGTCGCCGACCTGCCATCTAAGACGAGTAGCGCCTCGCCGAGCGCGGCCCCCAAGCGAGTCATCAGCGCGGCCCTGTCGAGTTCGCTGACCGACCTCATGCAGTACGTCGTCACGGCGGTCCCGTCGTACGCCCAGGCGACCTACATCCCGGGCTACTTCGTCGGCGGCAAGACCGGCACGGCCCAGATATGGGATCCAACCCTGGACAAGGGCAAGGGCGGCTGGATGGACAACATCTACAACTACAGCTTCTACGGCTGGATCGGGAACGGCGCGCCCAACCTCGCCGTCGGCGTCGTGATCTACCAGGGGACCCCAACCAAAGTGGCCCAGGGCGTCCTGGCGATGCCCATGCAGTCGACCGAGCTCTTCCGACGCATCGCAACCGATGCCGTCGTGACCGAGAAGATACCGCCGGCCAAGAACGGGCCTCCTCCACCCAGCGGACAGAATGCGAAGCCACTGGGGTGACGTCGAGCTCCGCACCGGTCGCGGGCGGCTGTGCCACACTGGGCAAGTGACCGCCACTCGCGACAGGGCCCCTCGGCCCCTTGGGCCGCTCGCCGAGAGGGCTGCCGCCCGACGGATCGAGACGTCGCGGGAGACGGCGCACGAGTCGATCGTCCGGACCAGAGTGGTCGGCGGAAGCTGGAACGTCGGTGCGCGGGGAGGATCGTGCCGAGTGGGTGAGGAGAGTCGGTGAAAGAGCACGGGGTCGAGTTCATCCAGGGGCTGCTCCTTGCCTTCGCCTGCATGGTCATCCTGATGCCGCCGTTCCTGCGGCTGCTGCGTTGGCTCGGCATGGGAAAGCAGATCCGCGAGGACGGGCCGGGGACGCATCTGGTCAAGCAGGGGACGCCGACGATGGGCGGCGTCCTGATCGTCGCCGTCATCCTGGGACTCGCCGTCGTCTTCAACGCGTTCGACGTCTCGACCTACTCGCCTCTCTTTGTGCTCGCGCTCGTCGGCGCCCTGGGCGCGATCGACGACTACCTGAACGCTCGCACCGGCATCGGCATCCGCGGCCGCCACAAGATCCTTTGGCAGCTGATCGTGGCCATTGTCGTTGCCGTCTACATCCAGAACCACTTCGGCTTCAACGGCTTCCGCGTCCCGTTCATCGGCAACGTCGTCTACGCGATGAGCATCCCCATCCCGTTCACCGATCGCGGCGTCGAGGTGGGAGCCATCTTCTTCATCGTGGTGGCCGTCGTGGCTATCGTGGGCTGCAGCAACGGCGTCAACCTGACCGACGGGCTCGACGGCCTGGCCGGCGGCACGCTTGCCTTCGCCTTCATCAGCTTCCTGATCGTCGCCTTGCTCAATCAGCCGCCCCAGCCGAACCTGGCGATGGTCAACGCCATCGCCGTCGGGGCGATCATGGGGTTCCTGTGGTTCAACGTGCACCCGGCCCAGGTCTTCATGGGTGACTCGGGCGCCCTGTCGCTCGGCGGAATGCTGGCGGTCATCGCCCTGATCACCGGCCAGGTGCTCATCCTGCCGCTGATCGGAATCATCTTCGTGCTCGAAGTCGCGTCGGACATCATCCAGGTGGGGAGCTACAAGCTCCGTCACAAGCGCGTGTTTCGGATGGCCCCGATCCACCATCATTTCGAGCTCGCCGGTTGGGACGAGGAGAAGATCACGATGCGCTTCTGGATCGTCGGGGCCCTGGCCGGCATGCTCGGGGTGACACTCTTCGTCGCCTCGATCCCCCCGAAGTAGCTCGCCGATGACACGGCATGTCGTCGACCTCGATCGCCTTACGGCGGCCGCGGTCAGGGAAGGCGCCCTGGACGGCAGGTCGGTCACGGTCCTCGGGCTGGCCCGCAGCGGCGTTGCCATGGCCCGGTTCTTCGTCGATGCCGGAGCCCGCCTCACCGTCTACGACGGGCGGTCCGAGGCCGAGCTAGGGGCGGCGATAGAGGCGCTGGCCGGTCGGGCGGTCGAACTCAGGCTCGGGCCGGATGTCGAGCCCTCGACGGCATGGGCGGAGGCGGACCTGATCGCGACCTCTCCGAGCATCAACCCCGACTTCCCCACGGCCGAGCCACGGCTGCGCGCTGCCCTGGCGGCGGTCGTCGCGGCCCACCGGGCGGATCCGGCGGGTGCCCCGGCGCTGGTCAGCGAAACGGATCTGGTCCTGCGGATGTGCCCCTGCCCGACGATCGGCGTGACCGGGACGAAGGGAAAGACGACGACGTCTTCGCTTGCCGCGGCTCTGCTGGCGGCCGATCCTGCCCACCCGGTCGTCCTCGGCGGCAACATCGGCGTCCCTCTGGTCGAGCGGCTTACCGACCTTACCGCTGAGCATCGCGTCGTCATCGAGCTGTCCGAGCTCCAGATCCCGACCCTCTCGCGGGGCACCACCGTCGCCGTCTACACGAACGTCACCGCCGACCATCTGGACCGCCACGGTTCGCTGGAGGCCTACCGTAAGGTCAAGCGCCGCCTGGCCGAGCTGGTCGACCCGAGCGGAGCCCTGGTGCTCAACGCCGACGACCCGGTCGTGGCCGGGTACGCCAGTGGGGCAAGAGCGCCCGTCATCACGTATCGGCTTGGGGAGCCCGCAGAGTTCGGCGTCGGCGTCCGCGACGGGTGGATCGTGGCGGACGGTGCCATCGGCCGCGGTCGGCAAACACCGACCCCGGTCACCTTCGAGGTGATGCCGGTCGGCGAGCTGGCCATCCCCGGCCGGCACAACGTCGCCAACGCAATGGCCGCCATATCCGTGGCCATCTACTTCGGGATCCCGTATGAAGCGATACGCCGTGCGGCGGCGGCTTTCACCGGCGTCGAACACCGTCTCGAGCAGGTGGCGCTGATCGACCGCGTGCGCTTCGTGAACGACTCGCAGGGGACCCAGCCGGACGCCGTCATAGCGGCTCTACGGTCCTTCCCGCGGCCGTTGATTCTGATCGCCGGAGGCCGCGACAAAGGCGTGGATCTTTCCGGGTTAGGGCCGGTGGCCGCCGACCGCGCGGACGCGGCAATCCTGATAGGGGAGTCCGGACCGACCCTGGCGGAGATGTTCCGGGAGAGGGGCATGACTCGCGTCGAACTGTCGGCTTCCCTCGAGGGCGCCGTGGCCAGGGCCGATGAGATCGCTCGTGGTCTGCTGGCCGAAGCCGGTGGGGAGGGCCCGGCCACGGTGCTGCTGAGCCCGGCGGCCGCGAGCTTCGACATGTTCGTCGACTATGCGGCACGCGGCCACGCCTTCAAGGCCGCGGTCGCCGATCTAAGGCAGAGGCGTCGCGCCGTGGAGTCCAAGCGGTGAGCGACCGCCGCGATCGCTGGGATTCGCCCGACGAGCCGCCCTCGCGCGAACGGGTTCGCCGCAACGACGGTCCGCGGCCCAGCGCCGTCAGCGCGCGCCAGACCAACGTGCTGGCCAACCCCAGCTCCTTCAGGCGTGACGCTCATGAGCCGGACTACATCATCCTGGTGACCGTCGTGGCGCTGACCGCGATCGGCATCTTGATGGTCTACTCGGCATCGGCCATTCCTGAATACGCTCTGACCCAGAACACCTTCCAGCTCGTGGCGCCACAGGTCCTGGCCGGGCTCCTCGGGTTCGCCGCGATGGCGTTCTTCATGCGCCTCGACTACCGCTACCTGCGGGTCTGCAGCGTGCCGCTGGCGGTATTTGCCCTTGCGTTGCTGGTCCTGGTGCTGATCCCGCTGCCGGGCCCGCTGAAGGATCTGAGCGTCGCCCACAACGGCTCGTCACGCTGGATTCACATCGGCCCGCTGCCCGAAATCCACCCAGCCGAGATCGCGAAGCTGGCTCTCGTGGTCTACCTCTCGCACTGGTTGGCCACGCGAGGACTTGGGATTCGGACGTTCAAGCGGGGCAGCCTGCCCTTCGCCTTGATCGTGACCCCGTTCCTGGTTCTGGTCGCTCGCGAGCCGGACCTGGGCACGGCCGGCGTCATCATCCTGATCGCGTTCGCGCTCTTCTTCGTCGCCGGAGCCAACCTGATCCACATCGCCCTGGCCGGGCTGGCCGGTGTCGCCGGGGGCGCGGCCCTCGTTCTGGCGGTCGGGTCCTATCCCCTGCAGCGCATCCAGACCGTGATCAACCCCTGGGCCGATCCGCAGAAGACGGGCTTCCAGACCGTCAAGGGCCTCGAGGCGCTGAGCGCGGGCGGTCTCTTCGGCACCGGGCTCGGGAACAGCCGGATCTTCGTCCCCAGCGACGTCAACGACTTCATCTTCTCCGTCATCGCGCAGGAGCTCGGGCTGGTCGGCGGAGCTGTCGTCATCGGGCTCTTCGTCGCCCTGGCCTACGCTGGAATCCGAACTGCCATCAGGGCTCCCGACACCTTCGGCGGACTCATGGCCGCGGGCATCACGGCTTGGATATCCTTTCAAGCGCTGATCAACATCGGCGTCGTGGTTGCCGTCGTTCCCGTCACCGGCATCACGCTGCCGTTCGTGTCGGCGGGCGGATCGTCCCTGACCGTGAGTCTGGCCGCAGTCGGGATCCTGCTCTCCATCTCGCGCGAAACCGTTGAACGAGGTTGGATTAGTGCGTCTGCTGATAGTGGGCGGGGGTACGGGGGGACATATCTACCCGGCTCTCGCCGTCGCTCGATCGCTGCAGGCTAAGCCGCAAGCGCCATCACTGACCTGGGTCGGTGGCCATCGCGGCCTGGAGGCCCAGGTTGTCCCGGGGAACGGCATTCCGTTCCGGCGCCTGCTGCTGCGCTCGCTTCGGTCGGTCGATCTCGATTTCCACGTGATCCTCGACCCGATACGGCTGTCGCTTTCGGTGCCTCAGGCGATGGCGATGTTGTTGCTGCGCCGGCCCGCGGCCATCTTCACCACGGGCGGGTATGTCGCTCTGCCGGTCCTGCTGGCGGCCTCGGCGCTGAAGGTGCCGGTGGTGATGTGGGATGGCAATGTCGTGCCGGGTCGGAGCGTCCGCGTCACGGCCCGACTCGCCGGCTGTCTCGCGGTGGCCTTCGAGGGCACCTGCCGAACCCTGAGCCAGGGGAAGCGACCGTGCTTCCTCACCGGGACACCGATCCGTGATCCCCGCGAGGTGACCCGGGCCGATGCCAGAACGGCGCTCGGCATCCCCGCAAGAGACAAGTTGCTGCTGATCTTCGGCGGCTCGCAGGCGGTGCGGCGCTTCAACTCGGCGGTGGCCGAGGCGCTGCCCCAGCTGGTGGCCAGGACGCGGGTCATCCACGTCACCGGCGATGCGGGGTACGACGAGGCGATCGCCGGCCGCGACGCCCTGCCGGCGCAGATGCGTGACCGATATCGACCCGAGAGATTCCTGGAACACGAGATGACCTCGGCCCTGGCGGCGGCCGACCTGGTCGTCGGTCGAGCCGGATCGTCAACGCTGGCGGAGGTCGCCGCGTTCGGCCTGCCGATGGTCGTGGTGCCGTACCCGCATGCCGCCGGACACCAGCGCCGCAACGCCGAGGAGATGGTCCGATCGGGCGCCGCGCTCCTGATCGAGGATGAGGACTTCGACGCGGCGGCGCTGCTGAGTGCGGCCGCCATCCTCGACCGTCGGTCCGACCACGACGCCATGGCGGCCGCCGACCGCTCCCTGGCACGGCCCGGCGCCGCGGACGCGGTCGCGGAGCTGGTGTTGGCCGCCGCCGAGCGGAGACCGTACCCGGAACGGAGCCACATCGAGGCGGTATCCCGGGGAGTGGCGGGGTGAGCGGCGATTGGCTCGACGCCGCCATCGAGATGGCGCGCCGCGCCGGAGTGAGTGCCTCCCGGGGCGAGCAACTTGCCCGCCACACCACGCTGCGCGTCGGCGGGCCCGCCGATCTCCTGGCCGTGGCGGGGGACGTGCCCACCCTGGTCGCCCTGGTGCGATCCGCCCGAACCGCGGCGATTCCACTCACGATCCTGGGCCGCGGCAGCAATGTCGTCGTGGCCGATGCCGGGGTTCGGGGCCTGGTGGTCCTGGCACGCGCGGGGGGTTGTCTGATAGAGGGCGACCGGTTGACGGCGGAGGCGGGCCTGCCGCTGGCGCGCGCCGCCACGCTTGCGGCGGAGGCCGGCCTGGCGGGTCTCGAGTTCGGGCTGGCCATCCCCGGAACGGTGGGCGGCGCCGTCTGGGCCAACGCGGGAGCCCACGGTTCCGATGTGGCGAATGTCCTGGAGTCGGTAACGCTCTTGCGGACGGACGGTACGGAGGCGGCCGAGCCGGCGGCGTCTCTATCGCTGGGCTACCGCGACAGTCGTCTCAAGCCGCCGGCAGGCGCCGCGGCCACGGGCGGCGATCTCGTCCTGACCGCGACCTTCCGCCTCACCGCCGCAGCTCCCGCGGCCGTCAAGGCCCGCCTCGACGAGATCCGTCGCTGGCGTCAGGAGCATCAGCCGCTCAACAAGCCGAGCGCCGGCAGCTTCTTCCGCAACCCTCCCGGCGATTCCGCGGGCCGGCTCATCGACGCCTGCGGCCTGAAGGGGACTCGTCTCGGCGGCGCGGCGATCAGCGAGAGGCACGCCAACTTCATCGTCAACGAGGGCGGAGCGACCGCCTCCGAGATTCGTCGCCTGGCCGAGACCGCCAGGCGGGCTGTGGCCGGGCGATTCGGTGTCGGGCTCGAGTACGAGGTCCAGTTCATCGGCGACTGGTCCGGTTGGACCCCGGAAGAATGAACCGGGCGCGGCCGAGATGACCGGCAGGGGCTTTCCGTCGGGCCGTTCGGACTCGCACGTTCGGAGGCATCCACCGGCCCGGCAGAGCCAGCCGCCGCTTCGCACGATCCAGCTGGCGGCGGCGTTCCTGATGGGGGCTTGCCTGGCCGGCATCTTCGCCGTCAGCGTCGCGCCGTCGTTCGCGGCCCGGACGCTGGAGATCCACGGTGCCACCTTCACCAGCGAGTCGATCATCCGCTCGATCGTTGGAATGAACGGGACGCCGAACGCCTTCCGTATCGAAACCGACCGAGCCGAGGCGCTGCTGGTTCGATTGCCGGCCGTCGAGTCGGCCACCGTCCAGGTGCGGCTGCCGTCGACGGTGGTCGTCACCATCGTCGAGCGCGCACCGAAGCTCGTCTGGGTCATCGGTGCCAACCGATATGTCGTCGACCAGGACGGGCTGCTATTCGGCCTGGTCGATTCGGCCGGCAATCCGATCGCATCCTCCGCCGGCCCGCTGGCCACCCCGACCGAGCCTTCGACCGAGACCGCCTCGGCTTCCGGTGGAACGTCGCCGGATCAGTCCGCCGGTGTCTCGCCGAGCCCGACCCCGAGCCCGACCCCGACGCCCACCCCGACGCCGAGTCCCATCAAGACCCCGACGCCGAAGCCGGGCACCAAGAGCAGTGCCGCACCCTCGGGGACACCGGCTGCGACCTACGACCCCTCACTCCTGCCGTCTCTCGAGCCGGCCCCCACGGCCGATCCGCTGGCCACGTCCGGCCCGATCGCGCTCGGCCTTCCGGCCGTCTTCGACCGCCGGGCGTCGGACGCCGGCCTTGGTCTCGGCGGGATCATCGATCCGGTCAACCTGGACGCCGGCTACAGGCTTGCGGGACTGACGCCAACCGACGTCGGTAGTTCCGCCGCATCGCTGGCGGTCGTCCTCGACGACGACCACGGCTTCACGGTCAGTTCGGGTCGGGCCGGCTGGGTGGCCGAGTTCGGCTTCTACGCCCCCACCGTTCGCAAGGTCACGGTCATTCCCGAGCAGGTGCGAGACCTGCGCTCTCTCCTGGCCAAATACGGCGAAGCCCACGTCGCCTGGGTCCGCCTCGTGGCCGATGTCTCGGACAATCACATCAATACCTTCATCCCACGCTGATCCGTGCTCTGCAGGGCGAGGTTGCCCGGTCTAGCTCGGGTCGGTTAGCCTTGACGCAGCAGGCGGCAACTTAATCGACGCCGGCGCCGTCGGCCGGCCCAAGCAGACAACGCCTCGCGACTCGAGGCCAATCACCGAGGACGGGAGCGAGTGGAACGCGAAGCAGTGCTCGTCGGAATCGATGTCGGCACGAGCAAGATCTGCGCTCTCATCGGCGAGGTGTCTCGCGACGGCAGCCTGACCATCGTCGGCAAGGGCGTGGTGCCGGCCAGCGGGCTGCGCAAGGCCGTGGTCGTCAATATCGACCAGACCGTCAGGTCCATCGCCGGATCGGTGGATCATGCGGAGCGGCTGTCGGGCTACCAGATCGATCGGGCCTTCGTCGGCGTCGGCGGCCAGAACGTCGAGAGCCAGAACTCGCGGGGCGCTGTGGCCGTCAGCGGCCACACCCGAGAAGTCACGCGTGAGGATGTCGAACGGGCCCTGGAAGTCGCCCGCGCCGTGACGATCCCGTCAAACCGAGAAGTCCTGCACGTCCTGCCGCGCGGCTTCATCGTCGATGGCCAGGAGGGCGTCAAAGACCCACTCGGAATGAGCGCCATCCGTCTCGAGATCGAAACCCACATCGTCACCGCCTCCGCCACCGCGGTCCGCAACCTGGCCAAGTGCGTTCAGGCCGCCAACGTCAAGATCGACGAGCTGGTGGCCAATTCGCTGGCTTCGGCCGAGACGGTTCTCTCCGACACGGAGCGGGATCTTGGCGTGGCCCTGGCCGACATCGGCGCCGGGACCATCGATCTCGCTCTCTTCATGGATGGCTCGCCGTACAAGACGGCCGTTCTGCCGGTCGGTGGCAACAACGTCACCAACGACGTGGCCATCGGCCTCAAGACCAGCCTGCAGGTGGCCGAGGAGCTGAAGATCCAGCACGGGAGCTGCGATCTCTCGACGGTGGCCGACGACGAGGTCATCAGCGTCTCCCAGCTCGGCGAGGCTGCCGGTCGAACCGTCCATCGAGTCGACGTCTGCCGCATCATCGAAGCCCGAATGCGCGAGACCTTCGAAATGCTGGCCGCCGAGATGCGAGCGAGCGGCGACGGGGTGCTGCCGGCCGGTCTCGTGCTCACCGGCGGCGCCGCCCAGCTGGCCGGTGCCGCGGCGCTGGGCCGCGAAGTGCTCAACATGCCGGTCCGAGTGGCGGGCCCCGTGGGTATCGGCGGGTTGACCGACAACATCATGAACCCGGCCTACAGCACGGCCATCGGCCTGCTTTACTGGGGCGCCCGCGGCCTCGAGTCCAGTGAGTACGGACCGCTGCCACCTGCCCCGATGGGCGGTCTGCTGGGCAAGTTCCGCGATGCCGCCCGCAACCTGTTCCCATTGCCACCGGAGGGACCCAGGCGGTAGCGATGCCGCCCGATGCCGGCGACCCCTGAATCGATGAAGACCACCGAGTTGAATGTCCAGACCGCTCGCCGCCGCGGTCTCTTCGACCTCACCGACGCGTGCGAGAGATTCGTGGCCGGAGAAGGTGACGGGCTGCTTACCGTCTTCGTCCCGCATGCGACGGCAGGGCTGGCGATCATCGAGCTCGGCGCCGGTTCGGACGCGGACCTCATGGCCACCCTGGACCGACTCCTGCCGCGCGACGATCGATGGGTCCATCGCCACGGTTCACCCGGGCACGGGGCCGATCATCTGGTGTCAATCGTGGCCGCGCCCTCGGTCACCATCCCGGTCGTCGACGGCCGGCTCACCCTCGGAACGTGGCAGTCGATCGCCCTCCTCGACCCCAATCAGGACAACAGCCTGCGGTCGGTCAGGCTGGCTTTCATAGCGGGCTGAAACCACCCTTCCACACCTCCCACAGCTTTGTTCTCCGATTCCGGCCTCTGTCCTCGGAAATACGAACTAACGTTCGTACGCCCTTCGTGAGAATATCGTTTCGGCGTACGGTTTCGGCCGCATTATCCCGGGACTAGGCGTATACTCTCGCCATCCGAGCCAGCCCCGTTACCGCAGTGCTCTACCAGTCTCGGGGGGGCCGGACCGAAACGACAAAGTATCTGCCGGAGATCCACCGGAGGATCTGGAATGCCGCTACGGTCCGATTCCGAGAACTTCGCGCTCATCCGAGTGATAGGCGTCGGAGGCGGTGGTAGCAACGCCGTCAACCGCATGATCCGGGCTGAGATGATGGGGGTCGAGTTCATCGCCTGCAACACTGACGCGCAGGCCCTCCTCCAGTCGGATGCCCCCCACAAGATCCGCATCGGCGACAAGATCACCCGCGGTCTCGGGGCGGGTGGTGACGCCTCGATCGGCCAGCGAGCGGCCGAGGAAGATGCCGAAAAGATAACGGACGCTCTGCGCGATTCGGACATGGTCTTCATCACGGCAGGCCTCGGCGGCGGCACCGGTTCCGGCGCCGCTCCGATAGTCGCGGAGATCGCGAAATCGCTCGGTGCGCTGACGATCGCCGTCGTCACCAAGCCGTTCGCCTTCGAGGGGCAGCGGCGCAAGGTCATCGCCGAGAGAGCGGCCGAAGAGCTGCGGTCCCGGGTCGACACCATGATCACCATCCCCAACGACCGCCTCCGCGACGTCGTCCAGAAGAACACCTCGATGGTCGAGGCATTCCGTTTCGTCGACGACGTGCTGCGCCAGGGAGTGCAGGGGATCAGCGACATCATCACCGTACCGGGCCTCATAAACCTGGACTTCGCCGACGTGCGGACCGTCATGAAGGACGCGGGATCGGCGCTGATGGGCATCGGCCGGGCGAGCGGAGACAACCGCGCCCTGGATGCCACGCGTCAGGCCATCTCCAGCCCGCTCCTGGAAGTCAACATCAACGGCGCCCAGGGCATCCTCTTCAACATCACCGGCTCCGCAAATCTCAGCCTGTCGGAGGTCTGGGAGGCGGCCGAGGAGATCCGCGCCGTGGCCGATCCGGAGGCCAACATCATCTTCGGCACGGGCTTCGATGAGCGCCTCGGCGACGAGGTGATGATCACCGTCATCGCCACCGGTTTCGACGCCAGCCGCAAGCCGTTGATCTCGCGCCGCGAGACAAACGTCCAGACCCCCGTTGCCGTCCAGTCCGGTCGGCTCGAAGGCCTCGACTTCCTCGAGGAGATGGAACGCCAGCGGACTCATTCGCTGGAATCGTCGTCGGCGCCGCAGCGGTCCGCGGTGCTGTACGGCTCCAACGGTCTGCCCGATCGACAGCCCGTCCCGGTGCCGGTCCAGCCGTCGCCGCTCCACAGGCCGATGCCGGATCGCCAGGTCCCGCCGCGGACCAAGTACGACGCGGAAGATCTGGATTTCCCGAGCTTCCTGCGCCTGCGCACGCCCGAGGAGAAGGGGTAACCCTTCCGCGCGTTGGGTTTGCCTCCAGATACCGATGCCGTCGTCGAGTTCCGGGCTGCCCGGGCCCGGGTTCTCGAAGTCGTCCGGGCAGCCTGCCTTCGTGTCGGTCGCGACCCTGACGATGTCACGCTCGTGGCTGTCTCCAAGACGGTCGAGGCGGCGCGTCTCGGGGCAGCCGTTCAGGCGGGGCTGACTCTCCTCGGTGAGAATCGGGTCCAGGAAGCCGAGTCGAAGGCGCCGCTCCTGCCGGGCGCACGCTGGCACCTCATCGGTCCACTCCAGTCCAACAAGGCCAAACGGGCGGTGGAGCTCTTCGACGTCGTCGAATCGGTCGAATCCATCGATCTGGCGCGCCGGCTCGATCGGCTGGTCGGCGAGGCCGGCCGAGGGTCGCTCGGGGTGTACCTCCAGGTCAACGTCGACCTCGATCCCGCCAAGGCCGGGTTCCTGCCGTCGACTCTCGAAACCGAACTGCCGGCGCTGGCCGGGCTGCCGAATCTCCGTCTGCTCGGGCTGATGACCGTCGGCCGGCTCGTCGGCACGCCCGCGGAGGCGCGCGCGACCTTCGTTCGGCTGCGTGAGCTGTCGGTGGGGCTGCGAGGCAGGGCAGCGGAGCTGGGCCGCGGACTCTCGATGGGAATGTCGGACGACTATCCGGTTGCGGTCGAAGAAGGTGCCACTGTGATCCGCGTCGGGCGGGCGCTCTTCGGAGGCCGACCGGGCGGAGTGGCGCGGCCGGTGTAACCTGAAAAGGCCGGGCGTGCGGTGAGACGCGGTCGCGGCAGTTTTCTTGTCCGGCCCGGAGGCCCATAGTCAGACCATGGATTCGGATCACCGTCGCCTCGACCCCTCATACGCATCGGCCAGGTTTGCCGTGCGACTGATGCCTCGTGGCGGCACGGACCGGATCGACGGTATCTCGGAGGAGGGCACACTTCAGGCTCGCGTCTCCGCGCCGGCGGTAGGCGGGGCGGCCAACGCGGCGCTGCTGCGGCTCATCGCCGACGAACTCGACGTGCCGCGGACCTCCGTGCGCCTGGTCGCCGGGGCGACGGGTCGACACAAGCTGGTGATGGTCGACGGTCTCACGCCCCAGGCGGTCACGCGTCGTTGGCCGGGCATCAAGGTCTGACGCCCGGCAGGTCGCTATAATGCGGCCTCCGGCGCTGCCGGCGCCCGGTCTCGTGGGCGATTAGCTCAGCTGGTTAGAGCGCGCGGTTCACATCCGCGAGGTCACTGGTTCGAGTCCAGTATCGCCCACCATTCCCTCTCCCCGACCGGCGGCCGCTGCCGTGCTGAGACGCGTTGAGCCCAGGGCAGGTACCCTCCGCGCATGCTTCGACCGAAAGCCAGGCGCTCCATTCCTTCGTCCCCTTACCCTTGCCCGCGACCCCTTGCCCGCGGCAACCTGAGGTGATCGACAGAGTCGAGGCGATCCATGTCCGAGTTCCGTTCCGGCGGCCGCTGCTCGACGCTTCCGGCGAGTACACGCATCGGCGCTCGTGGCTGCTGCGGGTCGTCGACGGCGACGGCCGCGAGGGGCTCGGGGAGGCCGCGCTCAATCCGTTCGGTTCGGATACGGCCTCGGGTGCCCTGGCCGCGCTGATGCGCGACGTCGTGCCCGCGCTGGCTGCGGGCCGGCTGCCGGATTGGTCGGAGCTGGCCGGCGAGGGTGAGCCGGGGCGGGCGGCGATGGCGGCGGTCGAGGCCGCGATGGGCGCGCTGGCTGCGGCTCAGGAGACGGGCGACACGCCGGCCGATGCCGGCCTGCGGATCCCGGTCAGCGCGATGATCGCGTTCGGCGGGCCCGATGCGGGCGCCGATGCCGCCGCTCAGGCTGTCGAGCTCGGGTTCGAGACGCTCAAGCTGCGGGCCGGCTTCGAGCGGACGACCGATCAGCTGGTCGACCGGCTTCGGGCGTTGCGGGCGGCCGTAGGGCCGGAGCCGAGGGTCAGGGTCGACGTTGGCGGCGCCTGGGACCCCGAGACGGCGGCCGAGCGGATCGAGGCCATCGCTCCCTTCCGGATCGAATACGTGGAGCAGCCCCTCGCCGCCTGGGACATCACCGGCCACGCCGCTCTGCGCGAACGAGTCCGCGTTCCGATCGCGCTCGACGAGAGCATCGACTCGGAAGGTTCCGCGCGAGCGGCCCTGGCAGAGGGAGCCGCCGGCGTGATCGTCGTCAAACCGGCCCGCGTCGGTGGGATGGCCGCGACGCTTCGGCTGGCCGAGGCGGCCTCGGCTGCGGGAGCGTCCGTGGTGCTGGGCACGTACTTCGAGACCGGCGTCGGAATCGCCGCCGTCCTGCGGATCGCCGTCGCCCTGCGGGTGGCGCGCGCTCGCAAGGCAACCGGCCCCGAACCGGCGCACGGTATCGCCACCGCCGGTCTCCTCGTCCACGACCTCCTGGCCGTGCCGTTGCCGATCGAGAACGGGCGCATGGCGGTCCCGTCGAAAGTCGGGCTCGACGAGGCCGAAGTCGACCGATATGCCCTCGAGCGTTTCGAGGCGCGCCGGGCGTAACGTTCGGTGAGCCCCGCGCCTCGGCGCCAGGATGGCGCATGATTGCGCCATGACATCGTCCGAACGCTCCCCACGCGAACTCGACTGCGTCATCGTCGGCGGCGGTGCGGCCGGCTTATCGGCGGCCGTCAACATGGGCCGTATGCGGCGGCGAACCCTCCTGATCGATGAGCGCGACCGGTTCCTGTGGCGACACGACATTCACAACCTGCTCGGTTTCCCGGACGGGGTTTCGGCCACGGAGATACGCCGCCTGGGCTGGCGCCACGCCGCGAAGTACGGAGTGGAGCTGTTGATCGGTCACGTGGCGACCGCCGCCCCCGAGGGAGATCGCTTCCGCCTGACCGTCGAGCGGCTGCCCGAAGGCGGGCTATTCGGCCACCTGCCCGGTCCCAGGGTCCCTCGCGACCCGGAGATGGCCCGCATCTTCGGCGAGGTCCCCGAAGGCGCACCGATGGAGGTCCTGGCCCGGACCGTGATCCTCGCCACCGGCGTCTTCGGCCACTTTCCGGAGTTCCCGGGCCGGAACGAGTGCGTCGGCCGGAGCCTCTTCTGGTGCATCCACTGCGACGGCTACGAATCGCTGAACCGCGTGGTGGGCGTCGTCGGTCACGACGACGATGCCGTCCAGACGGCGCTGGACCTGCTTGTCTTCACCGACCGCGTGACTCTCGTCGCCGGCCGCCCGGAGGGCTTCGAAGTCCCGGCCTCCCGGCTGGCCGATCTGGCGGCCAACGGAATCGCCGCCCACGCCAGCGCCGTAGCCGAGTACGTCAACGAGGGCGGCCAGATGAAGGATCTGGTCCTGGACGATCCGGGCCGGACACGCATTCCGGTCGAGCAGGTCTATACCGTCCGTCGAACGACGGCCGCCAACGGCCTGGCCAAACAACTCGGCCTCGCGCTGAACCCGCTCGGCCAGATCGTCGTCACCTCCGAGCAGCACACCAACGTCGCCGGGGTCTATGCCGCCGGCGACGCCACGAGTCTGCACGACCACCAGGTAAGCGCGGCGATGCACGAGGGCAACCAGGCGGCGTGCGGAGCGAACTACCGGCTCTACGCGCCGGCCCAGCGCGCTCTCGGCGACGCCGAGGAGTGCTGAAGACAGCGGCGGACCTCACGCCCAACGTGGCTGTGATGGCCCAGCCGTAACGCGGATCGGCAGTGGCGGCCCGCGTGATCGGAGCCGGCGCGCCATGGACGCGGCTGTCGCTGCCGTCACTCCACGTCGTCGCCCAGTGACCGCTGCATCAGAACCGTGTCGATCCAGCGGTCGAACTTGAGCCCGACCCTGACCAGCCGACCGGCATGGCCGAAACCGCGGCGCTCGTGAAGGGCGACGGAGCCGGGATCGTCGCCGACGGCGATCACGGCGATGACCTGCCTCACGCCCATTGCTTCGCAGCGGGCGAGTAGCGCGTCGAGCAGTCGCCCGCCGATGCCTCGTCCGAGCAAGCCGGGCGTCACGTAAACAGAGTCCTCCACCGTGAAGCGGTAGGCCGGTCGGGGCCGCCAGCGACTGCAGAACGTGTAGCCAACCACCTCGCCGCCCGCCTCGGCCACCAGGAACGGCAGTCCGAGATCGCGGATTTCGCCCAGCTTGCGCTCCCAATCGGCCTGAGCAGGCGGTACTTCCTCGAACGTGGCCGTGCCGTGCAGGACGTAATGAGCGTAGATGCGCTGAACCGCGACCAGATCATCGGGACGGCAATCGCGCACGATTGCCGCGGTGGGCTCGTGTCTGGTGTGCTCCGCCTCCATCTGCCTCCTCGCGTCCGTCCCAGCGTGGGCATCGCCCGGAGTGCTCAACTATAGGACCTGCCGCGACGCTGAAGGCCCGCGACCGGCCTAGCTGGACAGACCGCCGCCGCGCTGCAGAACGAGCTTGGCCAGGGCTATCAGCTGCGTCCGAGCGTTCGGATTCGTCGGAACGTCGATGTCGAAGGCTATGGTGCCCTTCAAGACGCCGATATCGGCCATGTGGGCGAGGCCGTCCAGCTGGATCCCGGCCGCGTTGACGCCGGGCAGATCGGCGGTGGCGTCGTCGGCCGTGATGCCGCCGTTGGCCTTGATCTGCTGGTAGGCGCCGGCGGCGTCGGTCAGGAAGATGTCGAATTCGATCCCCCCGGTTGCGCCCGATACGCCCGAGTAGACGCAATAGGCGTCGGTGACGTCGTCGCTGTTCTTGGTGGGAGTTCGCGCGCCGGCCACGCCGACCGCCGCGAAGTCACCCGGACCGAGAAGTCCGCAGAAGCTGCCGCCCCGGCCGATCGTGCCTCCAAGCGCCCCGGCCGCTCCGCTGCCTCCGCTGCCGGCGCCGGCCGTTGCGACACCGCCGCCCGTGGATGGAGCGGCCGAGATGGGGGTCGAGGTGGCGCCGCTCGACGAGCATGCGCCGACGACGCCGGCGAGAAGAAATGCCGCCGCCAGATGCCGTTTGATCCGGAACATTTGCTCTCCCTCCGGTCGCCCGGGGTCGCGACGGGGCCGACGAGCGCGCGAAGAAGGACGCGCTCGGGTTCGCATCCGGGCCCGTCAAACCTACGCTGCGGACCTCCCGAAAGGGTCGCAACCCCTGTCCGACCCGCCAGACGGGACCGCAGGCGGGTCCCGGGGTCAGTCCGCGGGACCGAAGGCCCCCGAGCCCGACGACGCGAGATGGACGGCCCGGGCGCCGCTCGATCTCGCCACCTGGTCGGTGCGCAACAACTTGAACGGCGGCAACGCCAGGCTGTCGAGCAGAGCCTGGTTCGGGACCGGATTGGTCTTGTCGTAGAACCCGACCAGAGTCGACATCACGGCCATGCGGTTCGGCGGCGCGGAGGCGAGCAGCGGGAAGAGCGACAGCTTGGGTGTGGCGTTGCGACTGCCGTGGTGTCCTACTTTCCAGAGCTCCACGCCCCGGAGTCGATCGCAGATGGATTGATGGTCTGGTGCCGCCGTGAGGGCATAGCCCCAGTTCTCGATCTCCGCATCTCCCGGCAGGAGCAGCCGGTGGCCGCCGGCCTCGACGAGCAGGACCAGGCTGGTGTTGTTCAGCACGCCGTCGAGCTGGTGGACCAGCCGCTCGGCCGAATGGACGAGATGGTCGTCCAGACGATCGATCAGCCAGCGGCCCGGCCCGGGCTCCATCAGCGACCCGGCGTCGCCGTCGACCTGGATCGGCGAGCCGGCCGCTCCGGCGGCGAGCGCGGCAGGATCGACACTTCCCGCGCCGAGCCAGTACTCCTTGCTCTGGGCGGCCTGCTGCAGGATCGCCGGCCACGTGTCCGGATCGGGGGGCCCGAGCACGGAGACGGAGACGCCCGGTAGCATTCCGAGCGAGAGAGGGTCGCCGGCCTTCAGGTAGTGGGCCTCGCCGGCCGCCGCAAGCTCGTCCAGCTGAGCTATGGCGTTGGCGTTGCCGAGCTGCATCGCCGCCAGGGCCGACATCGACGATTCGGCCACACTTCGCCGGCCCGCATACGGGACCGCGGCCAGTTCGCCGGCAAACCGAGCCCCGGCGCCCAAGACGTCCAGCAGCTTCTGCTGGTTGGGCGATCGCGCGGAGGCAGGGCCGGAGGCCGCGGCCATGCCATGCCCGCCCGGCACCGCGGGCGCCGAGTCGGGCCGTTCGGTCCACGGTCTAACGATCGCGTCCGGCCGCAGCTTGGCGATCGTGGCGCCGCCGATCGCCGGGTCGAAGCCCGACAGATGATCGCGATGGCGGTGAGTGAGGACGACGGCGTCGAGCTTGCCGTGGGTGTCGGCCTCGATCAAGGCGGCGACGTCCCGCAGGCTCGGCCCTCCCACCGCCTGCTTGTTGGTCCCGAAGTCGATCAGGACGTGGCGCTCTGCCCGCCCGTCGATCGCCGCGTCGTAGCCGAAGCTGAGAAGCAGGCAATCCCCAAAACCGACGTTGTAGGCTCGGAAGTCGATCCGCGAAGGCGACTGGCTCACCACGTCTCTCCCCGTGTGTCGGTCCTGTCCCCGTGCATGACGGCAAACCTCTGGCCGAGCGGGATCCCCTCGGAGAAGCCCACCCCGCCGCGCGAGTCCCGCAACCCATTGCCGACGAGATAGGCGAGGCGACGCGACTGGCGGTCCCAGTCGAGCAGCGGCTTGGGCTGGTGGTATCGCAGTCGGCCGAACTCGTCGAAGATGAGCGTTCCGCCGCCGAGCAGCTCCAGACTGGTGTCGTCGGCCAGACCCGGGGGAATCACAAGCTCGCCGCCGAGGTGCCCGGCCAGTGTGCCAAGCTCCGCCGCGGTCCCATCGAGCATCTGTATATAAGTGGCCACGACTTCGCGCACGACGAATCCGTCGGGCGCTATTCGGGCGCACGGCGTGACCGTCTCCACCGAGAGGTAGTAGTCGGTGGCGATTCCAAGCAGGGGAGCGTTCTGCCAGATCCAGCGGAAGACCTCGTCGCGGCGGATGCGCAACTCCTCCTCGTGGATGAGCCGGTATCTCGGCGCGTCGGCGCGGCCGAACGTCCTGACCAGGCGCGGCGGCTCTTCCCCGATCCCGTAGCGGCCGAATGAGGCCCTGAACGTGTCGCGGTAGCCGTGGTGGTCGTCGGGCACCATCTCTTCGTCTGCCGCCAGCAACGCGGTCGCGAAGTCATCGAACGAGAGGTCCACCGGGGGCAGATAGTCGATGGCGCGAATGCACATCGTCAGCACGTTGACTGCGGTCTTGATCCCTTCTTCTGCGACGCGGGTGCGATGCAGCGGCGTTCCCGTGGCATGGAGGTCGACGAGGCGCTTGGTCCAGATATCGAGCAGGGCGTTGCCGACGGCAGCGACCAGGACCTCCCCGCGGGCGTGCGGCTCCTGGTAGGCCGGCGCGGACAGCAGGCCGGGATTCGCGGCCAGAGTCACCGATCGCCGCAGCGCGTCGCCGCCGTGGACGCGGATCGCCGCGCCGAACTGCTCGGCCAGGCCCAGGAGGGCGGTCCGGGCAAGTTCGCCTGCGGTCACCCGCTCCTCCTCGACCATGCCGGTCACCGGGTCGCCGGGGATGAGCGCCAGCACGGTTTCGCGCAGTGAGAAGACCGAGGTCAGCGCGACGATATCCGCCAGCGCCTCGTGGAAAGCGGCCTGGTCCGGCAAGGAAGGCTCCTCGAAGCGCCGGCGCAGGCCGTCCAGGATTGCGTGAGTGGTTTCGTGGGCCACGACATCGTGCGAGAGCGAGGTATAGACCGTGGGCCCGCCGGGCGGTTCAGCGGGTTCGAAGTAACCGAAGAGGATGGCGCTCGAATCAGGGTCGTAGAAGGCGTTAGCCTCCGCGAATGCGGCCGGCACCAGGTACAGCTGGTGTCCGGCGAAGCCCCAGCCCAGGCGGCGACCGAGCGCCTGTTCAAACGCCTCAAGGGTTCGGGTAGCAACCACGTAGACGTTTTGCGCTCGGACCCTTGGATCGGTCGCGAGGCTTTCGTCGGGGGCCGCGGCGACTGCGTCGGTCCAGGGGTCCGGCGCCGGGCCGATGAGGCGGCGGGCCGACGAGTCGTAGTCGACCACCCAGAAGCGCGGGCCGCGCGGGCCGGGCTCGAGGCGCTCCGGTGGGATCGTAATCGTGGCTCGCAGGACCTCGCCGCTCACCTTGACCGAGGGGTCCTGGGCAATAACGGTAAGCCGGCCGGCGACTCGATCGTCGGGCGGCTCAGAGTCGAATCGAGTGGGCCTGCCGGCGCCATCCGCCATGGGATCCTCCCCGCGCCAGGCCGCCGCGTCGTTCCGCAGGGATCCGGAACTCGCCCGGCCTCGGCCGCAGTCAAGCACGAGGCGATTGACGCTGTCAATCGGACGGCCGACTCGCCTGCCGGCCACCGCGCCGGCCGCCACTCGTGTCGCCTCCCCGACAGATCCGCCAGGTGGGCGCATCCCTACCCGATTGCACCGGTCGAGCCCAGTCGGACTAGCGTTCGGGAGGAAAGGATGGTGTCCATGATTGCGACTAGCGCAGATCCATTCCCTGCGGCCGACCTCGACACGAACAGGAGCGGCCGCCTCTCGGACTCTCAGCGCAGCAGGCTCAAGGGCCTCGCTCGGGCGGGCCGCAAGGACGAGCTGCTCCTGGCGGTCGTTTGCGTCGGCGTCGCCGCATTCCTGTTCTCGGGCTTCGGACCGACCTCGAGCGGGTTGGTACGACCGCTCGTGGGCGTCGGTTTCGTGGGCGTCGCGCTGCTGCTCCTTCGGACCGCCGTCTCGGGCGATGCGCTGACGAAGGACCTCCGGAGCGGCCGAGTAGAGAAGGTCGAGGGGGCGATCGGCAGGCGCACCGAGGACCACGAGGGCGAGCACAAGAGGTGGACCGACTACTACCTCCAGGTCGCCGGCCAGAGCTTCGAAGTCGATGGCACGGCCTACCGCGCCGCGCCGGACGCTGGGTACGTCAGCCTGTACGTGCTGCCTCGCAGCCATGTGATCCTGAACCTGGAGCGCATGCCGGATCGGCCGCTTCCGGCCGGCGCGATCGACTCACCGAGAGCGGCGGTCGGCGCCGCCCTCACGTCCGTCCTCTCGTCCGACCCCGTCAAAGCCGCTGAGGCGCGGGCCGAACTATCGGCCATCGGCAACGCCATGGAGGCCGAGCGGGTGCGTGCGGCCACCCCTCCGGCGGTTGATCAGCGTGACGCGCGACCGCTGGCCGACGCCATTCTCGGCACTTGGCAGGGCGGTCCCATGGCGATGACGTTCCTGGCTGATGGAACGATGGTAGTGGCGTTGCCGGGCGGCCGGCAGGAGCGTGGGCGCTGGTCGATCGGACCGGACGGTCGATTGCATGCCAACAGGGCGGGTCGCGATTCGGCGACCGATGCCTGGGTCGCCGGCGATGTGCTGACGATTTCGGAGAACGGCCAGGGAATGGCCTATCGGCGAGCTACAGTGGCCTGAGCCGGTTCGGCCGACTTCTGCCATCCTGGGATGCGGCACGCCGGATGCGGGCCGCGTGGAACCCGTAGCAAGGATGGCCTGTGACACTGGATTTGAAACCGCGAAAGCGGATCGGGCTCGTTGCCCACGACAATAAGAAATTGGACCTCATCGAGTGGGCGCGCTTCAACCGCGGCATGCTCGCGGCCCATGACCTCGTCGCGACCGGGACCACCGGAATCATGCTCGGGCGAGAGCTGGACCTCCCGGTCACGTGCCTGCAGTCGGGGCCACTCGGCGGCGACCTCCAGATCGGAGCGATGATCGCCGACGCCAGCATCGACTTCCTGGTCTTCTTCTGGGACCCGCTCGAGCCGCAACCGCACGACACGGACGTCAAGTCGCTGCTGCGGATCGCGGTGGTATGGAACATCCCGGTTGCCTGCGACCGTGCCTCGGCCGACTTCATGATCTCCTCGCCGCTCATGACCGGCTCGTACGAGCGCACGGTACCCGACTACACGGCCCACAACGACCGCGAGATCCCCGGGGCAGAGGAGCCAGGTCCGGCCGATGGAGCCTGGGAGAAGGAAGACCCCGCCCCGGCCGGCGAGCCCGAACTACCGGCCTGAACCGTCTCGCGACGCCCGCCCGACGACCGGTCGGACCGCCTGGCGGTATCACGGGCCTGACTCCTGCCGAGACCGAGGCATGGGAATAGCGTCTGGGTGTTGGAGGGTAATGCCATGACCCAGAACAGCTTCGGTCCACTTTCGGCAGCCGATCTCGAGGCCAACAAGGCCGGCCGGCTGACGGACTCGCAGCGCAAGTTGTACCGCAGCCAGGCGCGCGCATTCCGCAAGAACGAACTGGTGGGAGCGGTCATGGCGGCGGTTGTCGCCGCCCTGCTCCTGACCTCGACGGGGCCGGCACCCAACGCCTGGCTTCGACCGGTCGCCGGAGCCGGCCTGATCGTCCTGGCCGTCTTCTTGCTGCTCCGAGCCACCGTCCTGGGCGATTCCCTTACCTGGGACCTGCGCAGCGGCTCGGTCGAGACGATCGATGGAGCGATAGGCAAGCACACCCAAAGCGGCAGGGAAATCACCTTCCACTATCTCGACATCGCCGGGAAGAGATTCGAGGTAAGCCGAGCCACCTACGACGCCTGTCCCGAGGCCGGCTGGGTGAAGCTGTACGTGCTGCCCCGCAGCCACAAGGTGGTGAACCTGGAGCGCCTGCCCGACCGGCCGATTCCCGCCGGCTCGCTGGACTCTCCCGGGGCGGCGGTGGGTGAGGCGTTGAGCCTGCTGCGGTCGCACGACCCGACTCAGGTCGCGGAGGCGCGGGCCGAGATGTCGGCCATGGGCAACGCCTGGAACGCCGAACGGGCTCGCCAAGGCACCCGGCCTTCGGCGGATCAGCTCGATCCCAGGCCGCTGGCCGAGGCGATTCTGGGTACCTGGCGCATGGGTCCCACGTCCGTCTCGTTCATGCCGAACGGCACGATGGTGGCGACGCTACCGGGTGGCCGGCAGCAGCAAGGCCGGTGGTCTATCGGTGCCGACGGCCGGCTCCATGCCGACGCCCCCGGCCTCGGCCAGGCGGCCGAAGCCTGGGTTGCAGGCGACACGTTAACGGTCGCGGAAAACGGCCAGGGGCTGTCGTTCAAGCGCGCGACCGGGGCCTGACCGCCGGCCAGACCAGCGCATCAGCCGAACAGAAGCGAAAGCCAGCCCAACCCGAGACCGACGCTAACGACGAAGAGCCCGAAGCGAGCCAGCCAGTCGAGCGGGCTGCCTTCGCGCTCAGCGATCTGGCGGGGAGCGTAGATGAGCATCGCGTAGTAGACCGCGGCGCAGAGGATCAGCAGACCTATCACGCCGGCGCCGGCCGAAGATGCGCCGGCCGGCGAGGCGCTGACCTGAGCTCGGAAGTCGACGCCGTCGATGACCGAGTGGACGATGCTCCAGAAGATCCCGCCGGCACACAGGAGATACGGCGTAGCCAGGGCGCGGCGAGCCGCCGTCGGGACGACCGGTAGGCGCGACTGGGCGACGCTGATGACCAGGACGGCGACGATCGTCGGGTAGAACATCGCAATCGGGTCCAACCCGAATGCCGCGAAGGCGCTCATGCCGACGAGCAGCAGACCGCCAACGAGGGGTCCTATCGCCCCGGAATCGAGGACGTTGAAGCGAGTCCCCGAGCTGACAGCCGGTTGGCCGTGTGAGTCGGCGGCCGGTCCCGGCGAACCGGCGGGGTCGGGGCTCCGAGTGGCCAGGCAGGCCAGCGCCCCGACGAACCCAACGCACTCGAGAAGGCCGGCGACCGGATGGCCCGAGTCGAACGGGCCGGAATCCACGGCCGACAGGGCCAGAATCGGGGCGGCCAGCACGACCCAGCCCGCGAGCAGCCAGTCTTCCGCCCGCACCGCGATACCGCGCCAGCCTGCCGGGCGGCGGGCCAGCCGGGCGTCGGTCATTTCACGGGCGCCCACTCGAGCAGGATCAACGACAGGGACTGCGATCCGCTATGCGTCGTCCAAATCTTCATCACGCCGTCGCCGGGTGCCAGGGGCATCGGATCGCCGGAGAAGGAGAGCGTGCCTCCGTCGAGTATCGGCCCGACGGCTATCTCGGTCGGCGTCGAACCGTCGAGCGGATAACGCCACAGCTCGTCCTCGGGAGCGCCGCTGGGCCCGTTGGCGAAGACGTCCGCGTAGACGGCCTTGCTGTCGCTGGCGACCACGGAGCCGCCGGTTTGGACCGTGGCGGGTGGCCCGCCGGCGGCCGTGTAGTACTGAGCCGTCTTGCCGTCGCTGCTGCCGACCCAGAGGCCGGTTCCGCCCGGGCGCGCTGTGTTGGGCAGCGTGCCCATCGACTCGAGGGTGGTCGAGCCGGTCGTCAATCGCCAGTAGGTTCGGTTGTTGTCGATCCAGAAGATCGCTCCCTGCGAGTCGAGCCAGTTACCGCCGTACGAGGGGAGCTGCACGCTGGTGCCGGGTGCGTTGGTCGTCGGATCGATCCGCGTCACGACCGCGCCCAGGTTCGTGCTGATGTCGACCTTGCTGGTGTCGACGAACCACAGCGCGTCGCCGTCGGTGGCCATCGGTGGCGCGTTGCCGAAGGCACTGCAGGGGGTCGCGATCGTGGCCTGCTCGGTGAGGGTACCGGCGTCCATGCGAGTGACGCTGCAGTTGTGGCCGTTGGCGTCGGTCTTGAGCCCGGGCAGCCACACCGAACCGGCCGCGAAGTGGACCGGGGTCATGGCCGGAACGCTCACCTGGTTGGCGATCTTGCCTGCCTTGAGGTCGAAGGCGATGAGACTGAAGGTTGAGTCACCAGTCTGGGCCGAGATGTAGGCGATGTCCTGGGGGCTGACCGCGTAGCCGCCGACCTGAGTGGCCTGCGTGACGGTGATGGCGCCGCTCACGGTGCCCGGGGCCTGTGTTGCTGGCGGTAGCGACGCCGGTGACAGAGTGGGCGAACCGACGATGCCGTTGTCGTAGAACGACTGCGTGGCCGTGTAGCCGGCGGCGAAGCCGGTCTCGCCGCTGACGCCGACGTCGAAAACGCACTCGTCGTGGAGGTCCGAGTCGGTTATCGACGAGCAGGCCGTCGTACCGGCCGCCACCTGGTCAGGCGTGAGATCCGTCACGGCGGTGTACTTAGGATCGGTTGGGTAGGGCTTGATGGTGTAAGAGGCCGTCGACTTGCCCGCGTCGTAGTCGAAGAGAGTGGTGGAGTCGGTAAGCCGCCAGGCGTCGGCGAACTGGCCGTAGAGGACGCTGTTGCGCTGGTTCTTGTCCGGTGCGGCCGGCAGGCGCGAACCGTCGGGCAGGGCCGGCACGCCCATGCCGCCGGGCACGATCGGACCCAGCAACCCGGAGCTGCCCGACCGGAGGCCGGCCGAGGCCTTGATCTGGGCGTTGATCCCATATTGGCCCACCGACAACGTCCACATCTTCGTGCCGTCGGGGAAGTCGACCTCGAAACCCTTGGGGTCGGTCGAGATGCTGCCTCCGCCGCCGAGGTCCTTCGGGCCCGAGCTGAGGTCGACCACCTGGCCGTCGACGTGGGCCTGCAGCCCGGACGCCGTCATGTAGACGCCGACCCGGTGGCTGCCCACCTTCGCCGCTATGGCAGTGTTGATCGAGACGTATCCCTGGCCGAACGGCTCCTGGCGGGCCTGGATGTCGACGCTTCCGTCGGCCGAGCGCAGCAGGGTGAATTCGCCGGCGGCCTGGAAGTCGTACTTGTACTGGTTCACGGTCGCAAGATGCGGGTCGCCGTTCGTGTTGGCGCAACTGGGACCGCACGGGCCCTTAGGTTGAGCCGACGGCGCCGGCGTCGGCCGACGCTTGCAGATGTCGTCCAGCTTGGATCCGACTACGGCGTACTTCGACCCGCCTTCCGGCGCGTTGAAGGCGGCCACGAATGGCAGCGACAGTTTCTGCGAGGCCATGTCCTGGCCGGCGAGCAGAGTCCCCGGTGGGCAGACGCAGCTGTCGGCGGTGCAAAAGCTCTGGCTCTGGAATGCCAGGGCGCTGCGGCCGTTGTCGTCGTGGACACTGGCCAGGCCATCGGTCGTGACGGTGACGACCTCGCCGTACGAGGCCGCAACATTGAGCACGGTGTTGGACCTGCTCAGGAGCGAGCCTTCCCAGCCCGGATCGGAATAGGCCTGGGCCGGCACCTGCTTGACCTGGGCGGTATCGGGGATGTTGAAGCCGTACATGATCCACGGGTCGCCCCAATCGTCGCGGCGCAGGTAGTTGGCGGCCCAGGCGTCGCGGACATCGGTGGCGTCGCCGTTGAGCACGGCTATGAAGGCGTCCGAGCGCTGCGAGCTCTTGGCCGCGGCCTGCCAGCCCGGCAGCATCAGGCTCCACATGTTCCGACCCAGCTTGGCCAGCAACGAGTAGTAGCCGATGGCGTCGTAGGTCCGGTTGGTCAGCGGCGTCTCGGCCTTGAGGTAGCCGTCCTTCCAGTCGGACGGGAGTTCCGGCTCAACGATGCCGGTGTCGTCGGCGGCCAGATAGAGGGCCGTTCCCTCCGTGATCCAGGGTGGCATGGCAGCCGCCGTGGCGGTGGATCCCCAGACGACGTTCTGGTAGCAGTGGATCACCTCATGGGTGAGGAGGACGTGGAGCGTGGGCGACACGCCGCCACTGGTCGTCATCACCTCGTTCTGCCAGGCTTCCTTCCAGGCCGTGATGTTGCAGGGGGTGTAGTAGGGCCCCGACACCTTCTTGCCGTTGAAGGTTATCCATTTGTCCTGGGCGAGCGTCAGGAAGAGCGTGTTGCCGCCGGACAAGTTGCTCAGGGTGAGGGTGATATTCGGTTCGGGGAATCCGTTCGGTATCACGGACATTCCGAGCTTGGGCCCGATGTGGGCGATGTCGGCCAGGATCTCGGCGTACATCGCCTGCTCGAGCGTCGTCGGCACGTTTGGCGGAACGACGACTCGCGCCCCGGTCGGCTTGCGGGCCGACAGCAACTGGAAGACCGGCTGCGCTTGCGCCGCCGGCGACGTCGAATCGCTCGGCACGGGTGACGTCGATGCACTCACTCCGGGCGACGTTTGCGCTGTCGGCGCCGGTGATGCCGTGTCAGTCGGCGCCGGCGACGCGGTTGGCGCCGGCGACGCGGTTGGCGAGGGCGACGGAGCGGCAGTCGGCTCGGGGCTCACCGAAAGGACCTGATCATCAGGACCCGGAGTCAGGTAGCGGTTGATGACCGCCTGCTGGTCGGGCGTCAACCCGTCCCAGTTTGCCTGAACCCAGCGCATCACGCCCGTGCCGGAGACCGGCTCGTCGCCGCCCTCGACCCCGCTCGGGACGGTCACGCCGGGGATGTCGACCTTGAAGACGTAGGCGAAAGCCTCGAGGGCAGTCTGCTTGGGGACGGTTCCGTCGGTGATGCCGTCGGTGATCGTTTGCCAGATCGTCTCGCCAGGCGCCGGGAAGAGCCACTGCGGCACCTCGACCGCAGCCACGGCGGCGATCGCCAGCAGCCCGACCAGGACAGCGAGCCAGCGGCGGCGGACGCGGCGGATTCCACGCCGGCCATCCGGCGACGCGCCTCCGACCGGACCCGAGGAGGCGGAAGGTTCGGTCGCCGTCACGATTGCGTCCGGGGCGTCTTTCGTCGCTCCTTCGCGCGGCCGCTCGGCGGCCGCTCCCGAATCGCGCAGCTCTTTCGGATTGGCGGGCTTGACCACGCGACTGACCTCCGCGCCGTCCGGACGGGCGGACGTCTTGATGTACCGTCTCGCCGCGCCGGTCGCCTCGGAGGCGATGCTGATCCTGCCGGCCGGGGTGTCAATCGAGGCGACCACTCGGCCCACGATGCGGAACCTTCAGCCCATCTGCCGGTTCTCGGGCGGCCTCGATGGCTGGGGCCGAAACGGCGGAACGGGTATGATCCGGCCTCGGGGTTCGCCGCGCCCGAGCCGGTTTCGAGGATCGAGAGCGAAGATGGATCGACAGCTACTTTCGGGCGACGAAGCCGTCGCGCTGGCGGCTCTGCGCGCGGGAATCGCTCTCGGCACCGGCTACCCCGGCACTCCCTCGACGGAGATTCTCGAGGCCTTCGATGTGCTCGGCGGGCGGGCTCAATGGGCGCCCAACGAGAAGGTCGCCCTCGAGGTCGGCCTGGGCGCGGCCTTCGGCGGCGCGAGGGCGCTCGTCACAATGAAGCACGTCGGTCTGAACGTGGCCGCGGACCCGCTCTTCACCGCCGCCTACACGGGCGTGACCGGGGCCCTGATCGTAGTCACGGCGGACGACCCGGGAATGGCTTCTTCGCAGAACGAGCAGGACAACCGCCGCTACGCCGTCGCGGCCGGTCTGCCGATGGTCGAGCCCTCGGACTCGCAGGAGGCCTACGACTTCCTCTTCCGTGCGATCGAGATCTCAGAGCGCTGGGGGATCCCGGTTCTGTATCGAATGACCACTCGGGTCTGCCATTCCAAGTCGATCGTGACGCCGGGTCCGGTCGTTTCGACATCGCGCCCGACGCCGCACTTCGAGCACGACATCAACGCTCGGGTCATGATCCCCGCCAACGCGCGGCCGGCCCATCGACGACTGCGGGCCAAGCTCGCTGAGATCGCGGCCTGGGGTGAAGGCGATGCGTGGAATTCCGTGGCCGGGCGGGCGCCACTCAATCGAGTGGAACCGGGCGGCACCGCCCTCGGCATCGTGACCGATGGCGTCGCCTATCTCCATGCCGCAGAGGCGGCTCCGGAAGCGAGCATCCTGAAGATCGGCCTGGTCAACCCACTCCCCGTCGAGCGGGTGCGGGCCTTTGCCGCCGGCGTCGCCCGAACGGTCGTCGTCGAGGAGGGCGACCCGGTCATTGCCGACACGTTGCTCGCGGCCGGCATCGCCGTGGAAGCGAAGGCGGAGATGTACCGCTTCGGCGAGTTGGACGTGACGCGCGTACGTCGCATCCTGGCGAGGGACGTGAGTCCGGAGACTCCGCCGGCGCGCGGCAAGCCGCCGGAACTCTGTCCGGCCTGCCCGTACCACGCGGTCTACGCCACTCTCAAGAAGCACGACTGCATCGCCGCCGGCGACATCGGCTGCTACACGCTGGGGGTGCTCCCGCCGTACGGGGCCATGGACACGTGCGTGGCGATGGGCGCCTCGATCGGCGTCGGCCTGGGACTGCGCCACGTCCTTCCGGAGGGTGAGGCACGGCGCGTCGTATCGATCATCGGCGATTCCACTTTCGTTCACTCCGGCATCAGCGGCCTGGTCGAGATGGCCTATAACCCGCCGCCGACGGGCCACGTGGTCATCGTCCTGGACAACGGCACGACGGCGATGACCGGCCAGCAGGAGCATCCCGGGACAGGGCGAACCCTGGACCACGGTCCCACGAACAAGCTGTCGATCGAGGGCATCGCCGAGGCCATCGGCATCCCGAGCGTGACCGTCATAGACGCCTATGCCGAGCCGGAGGAGTTCGAGCGGCTGCTCCTCGAGCGCCTGGCCGTGCCCGAGCTGTCGGTTATCGTCGCCCGCAGGCCGTGCATCCTCGCCGCCGCCGACATTCGCAGGTGGGAGCAGGGCGCGGCCGAGATCAGGGCCCAGATCGCCGCCCAGGCCGCGGTCTGCGAGCCCGGGGCAGGGGATCGATGAGCGTCGTCAACGTCGTCCTTGCCGGCCTGGGCGGCCAGGGCGTCATCAAGGCCTCGGACATCCTGGCCGACGCCGCCCTGCGGGCCGGGCTGGACGTCAAGAAGTCGGAGATCCACGGCATGAGCCAGCGAGGCGGCTCCGTGACCTCGGACGTGCGCTTCGGGTCGAGGGTTCTGTCGCCCATGGTGGCGCGAGGCGAAGCGGACTATCTCATCGTCCTGGCGGCCTCCGAGGTGGAGGTCACGCGGCCGCTCCTCCGGCAGGGCGGCGTCATGCTTGCTCCGGACCTGATCCCGGAGGCGGACCTGCCCAACAAGCGCAGTTTGAACGTCGCCCTGCTCGGGGCGCTGAGTACATACCTGGAGATCTCGGCGGAGGTGCTGCTGGATGCCGTGAGGGCTGCGCTCCCGGAGCGGCTGCGTGACGTCAACGAGCGGGCCTTCGAATTGGGTCGCTCTCGTGCGGGCGGGGCGGCCGGGGCGTCCGGGGTGGGTCATTCGGGTACCCCAGCCGGCGGTTGACTTCGCCACCCCGTTCCCGAAACTTGTTCGCGTCGACATTCGGCGGGAGCGTCGCCGCCACGGCACTTTGGAGAGGTTGGGTCCAAACGTGATCGACTTTCGTCTATCTCGAGTGCGGGAGGCGTCTCTCGCGATGGCCGCATGTCTGGTCCTGGCGGCCTGCGGAAGCCCCACGGCGACGACGCCAGTGACGACCGATGTTCCCATTCCGACCGCGGCCGCTACGGCCACGCCGACGCCCGCGCCCACCGCCACCGCGGTCGCAACGGCGACGCCGGCCGCGACCGAACTCGCTACGGCCACGCCGGTACCCGCAGCCACGGCCACTCCGGCCGCCTCGGCCGCGGCCGATCGCGGTGCCGGCTGCAGCGGCACGCAGCAGTTCAAGGACCTCTTCGCGGCCGCGGCAGCCGACTTGTCGTTCGACGTCTATTGCGCCGTTCTGCCCGGCGACTACTGGGTTCACGCAGGGAACTACACGCCGCCGGGAGGCGGCGTGCTCGACGTGGACTACCGGAATGGCAGGGGTTTCGAGATCGAGTTGACCGAGGGCTACTTCTGCAGCAGTGAGGATTGCGTGCCGCCCACAAATCCGGATGCCCGGATCTTGTTCGGCGACCTTGGCGCAGACCTCTACGTGTTCGAGGAGCCAGTCGCGGATCCCGCGTTGGTGGGTCCCGCGACCGTGAGCGTGCCCATCACCCGGAACATCGCCTGGGTCGACATGGGTCATGGCCTGGTGTACGCGATGGCCGGGATCGGCATGAGCAAGGGAACCTTCGCCAACCTGGCCCAGGCTGTTATCAAGGTCCCGAAGGCCTGAGTCCCGGTGCGGGAGTCCGGCAAGCCGCCGGGCAACCCCGACAGACAACCGGTAGACCCGGGCGGCCGGTCGCTCCAGGCTCCTAACGGCTTCCGACGAATCGGCCTGAAAAGTCGTCGTCGGGCAGGGCACAATCAGTCAGGCGGAGGCGCCGTCACGCACCGCCGCACTGGGACTATGTGTCCGTAAGAGGAGGCCGTGGTGAGCACCTGGAATGACCCGCCCGGGGGATTCCACCCGATCAGTGCGCCGGACTACCTGCCTCGGGAGCAGCTGGCCGGAATCCAGCTGCAGCGGTTGCAGTCGGTCGTGTCGCGCGCATTCGATCGCGTGCCCCTGACCCGATCGCGGATGGAGGAGCGCGGCCTCACTCCGGCTTCCATCGGAACGCTTGCCGACCTGGCCGTGATGCCCTTCACGGTCAAGTCAGACCTGCGCGACACATATCCGTTCGGGCTGTTTGCCAGCCCAATGGAAGAGATCGTGCGGCTGCACGCCTCATCGGGCACGACCGGCAAACCGATCGTCGTCGCATACACGCAGTCGGACCTGGACGTCTGGACCCAGGTGATGGTCCGGAGCATGGTCGCCTGCGGCATCCACCGCGGCGACGTCATCCAGAACGCCTACGGCTATGGGCTCTTCACCGGCGGACTCGGCGCCCACTACGGTGGCGAGGCGCTCGGCGCGACCGTCATCCCGATCAGCGGCGGCAACACCGAGCGGCAGCTGATGGTGATGCAGGACTTCGGCGTCACCGCGATATGCTGCACTCCGAGCTACTTCCTGCACCTGCTCGAGTCGGCCAAGGACCAGAAGACCGACTTCTCCAGGCTGCGAGTCGGCGTCTTCGGAGCCGAGCCCTGGAGCGACTCCATGCGCGAGCGGATCCAGGACGACAGCGGTATCAGAGCCCACGACATCTATGGCCTCTCCGAGATCATCGGCCCCGGCGTAGGGATCGAGTGCCTCGAACGGCGCGGCCTCCACATCTTCGAGGATCATTTCTTCCCCGAGATCGTGGATCCGGAGACGGGCGAGGTTCTGCCCGAGGGCGCCGAGGGCGAGCTCGTCCTGACGACCCTGTCCAAGCAGGCCATGCCGCTGATCCGCTATCGGACTCGCGACGTGACCGCCCTCGTTTCCGAGCAGTGCGCGTGCGGCCGGACCCTACGCCGCATCCGGCGCATCGGCCGTCGCTCGGACGACATGTTCATCATCCGCGGCGTCAACGTCTTCCCGTCGCAGGTCGAGACGGCGCTGCTGCGTGTCGAAGGCACGCTGCCCCACTACCAGATCATCCTCACCCGCGAGGTCGGACTGGACCAGATGGAGGTCAAGGTCGAAGTCACGCCGGAGGTCTTCTCCGACGAGATCCGGGTCCTGGAAGCCCTTCAGCACCGGCTCGAGTCTTCGATCGAGAACATCCTGGGCCTGCGGGTGAGGGTGACCCTGGTTGGGCCTCGTTCTCTGGCGCGCTCGGAGGGCAAGGCCAAACGGGTCAGCGACCTCCGCAACCTCTAGCGAAGCCGCCGGCCCACTCGAGGACTTCGCTTTGGCGGAGCCGGCGCCCCGCGGACCACTGGCGAAACAACGGAGCTTGGAGCAGTCAGATGAAGCTACAACAGCTCTCGCTCTTTCTCGAGAACAGGCCCGGTCAGCTCCGCGAGCCGTGCGAGGCGCTGGCACGGGCGGGCATAGATCTGCTGACCATGTCGCTGGCCGACACGACCCAATTCGGCATCCTGCGCTTCATAGTCGCCGATCCCGAGCGGGCCAAGAAGGTCCTCGAAGACGACGGCATGGTCGTGCGCATCACTGAGGTGGTGCCTGTCGAGGTCGAGAACAAGCCCGGCGGACTGGCGAAGGTGCTGGCGGCCATCGATGAGGCCGGGCTAGGCGTCGAGTACATGTACGACTTCGGCTCCGCGTCGCGCGGCGGGAAGGCGGCGATCGTCTTCCGCTTCGGGGATCCGGACGCGGCCCTCGCGGCCTTGCAGAAGGCCGGCGTCCGGGTGCTCTCCGGTGAGGAGCTGCTGCCCGGGTAGTGCGGGCGTACCGGGCGAGCCGACCACCGTCGATCCGGCCCGTCGACTCGACGGGCGACAGTCGCCCTGGCGACATTTCGTTGCGTTGAGCAACTGCGTCGAGTACATTGGGCCGCTGTCGGGGGAATCCGAGCGTCCCAGGGCCCCCAACGTGCAGCCCATTCGATTTGGGCAGGAGGAGGCACTCGTGCTACGCAGGATCATGGCGATCACCGTGACGGCCGCGGCCGTCTTGGCGCTGACGGCCGGGACCACTCTGGCCACGGCTTCGGTAGGCACCGTGGATCAGAACCAGACCATTTTCACCGGTGGTACGGGCTGGCGCGGCGGCAACGCGCTTGCGCAGACGTTCACGGCGGCCGTCGCAGGCTCACTGACGGAGGTCGACGTCTACATAGGCGGGGTCCTCCCGACGGTCCAATCCGGCGCAGCTCCGGCCGAGGCACCGTCGTTCAACGTAGAGATCACCTCGACCGACAGTGGAGATCATTTCCCGGCAAGCATGCTGTCGCAGCAGGGCACCACCGCAGTCATAGACCCGGGCTGGGTCCAGGTAACGTTCACCGACCCGTATCTCGTTACCGCCGGCACCGTTTATGCCATCGTGATTCTGCCGCTGGGTGAAACAAACCTGCAGTGGTTGGGCACGTGTTCGGCGACTGACTATACCCGTGGTGATGCCTTGATCGACGCTAATGGCTGGCAGACGGTCGCTCACTACGCCACGACGCAACCCAATCCGGCTCCCTTCTGCCAGCAGGATTTCGCCTTCCAGGAGCTCGTCGTGGCGGCGCCGGCGGCGACCGCGGCCCCGACCACTACGGCACCCCCGACCAGCACCGTCTCGGCCGCGGACAACGATCGCGGCCAGGGTCCGAGCCCGTTGCTGCTCGGCGGCCTGTGTGCCGGTGTCCTGGCGGCCGCTGCGGCCGCGGCCTTCGTCGTGCGCAGGCACAACGAGGCGGATAGACCCTAACCCGCTACCCGGTAGCTGCGTTGGCCGGCGTCCGGAAGGGCGCCGGCTTTCGCGTTCAGATGGGCGCTGAACCCATCGCGACCGGCCCATCGTGACCAGGCGCGAACCGGTGGGGCGTTGTTGCTGCCGGCCGGCTTAGGCGTAGGGGTCATTCGGCTCCCGCCGGGACCGCCCGAACCGCCGGGACTGCCGAAACCGCTGGGATCGCCGGGCCCGAGCGGGACAGGAATCGGAAGAGGCAGGGCTCGCGCATCGCCTCTCCGCCGGTGGCTCTGAGTGCGTCTAGAGGAACAGCAGCATCGTCGCCGTCTGGTTGATGTGGCCGATGTACTCCTCGCCGTATGTCGAGAAGCCGACCGTCGGCACGCCCGTGAAGACCTTGCCGTAGGCGTCGGTCTGACCAGTGGCCTCGAGTTCGAGCGTACGCAGGATGCAGTTGAAGTTGATCAAGCCCTTCGCTCCCGGACTCCGAGCGAGGGCGGTCTTGAGCGCGGCAGCCGTGTCGTCGACGATGCCGGTCGAGTCGAGAACCGCCAGCTTCATCCCTTCGTCGACACCGCAGTAGAAACGAACCTTCTCGCCGACGACCTGCTGCGGGCTCCGCACGAACGGCTCGCCGCCGACCATGAGGCCGAGTGGGTGAGCCATGAACTGCCCGGCCAGATCGTCGGGCTTGACCGAGAGGGCTTCGGCGTAGGCCGCAGCGGCGGGCTTGCCGTTGAACTCGAGGATCTCGCGGGCCGCCTTGTCCACTTTGGTCGGTACGAGGAACTGGCGCGTGGCGTGGAAGCTCTGGGTCTTGATGATGTCGAAGCCGTCCGGGCACTCCAGCAACGCGAGCACCGCGGCGTCGGAGGCCGCGTGGCCGTTGGCGGCGACGAAGGTCTGCTTGAAGGCAACGTCGTCGCCGGCCGATCCGCCGATGAAGATGACGTTGGTGAGATCGCCGATACGATCCATCAACCTCTCTTCGGCGCCCGATAGCCCATCGATGAGCACGAGACCGATCCAGCGCTGCGGATCGAGGTCCAACATCTTCTGGCCGAGCTTCCGCTCCCAGTCGGCGAATACCCGGCCGATCCCGCCGGTCGACTCCTTGACACCCTCGACTATCGCGACCTCGGCACGGGCGACGACATCGGCGCCGAAGCCCATGGCGACGATCGCGCCCTTGGTCATTGCCCCGCTCACGAGTTCGCCGGCTGAAGTGCAGCCGAAAGTGACCGCCGATGGGAACGAATGCGCGACGTCTGCCGCCAGGACAGCCGGATCGTGCTTGGGAGATGCGAAGTACACCACGACGGCCGGACTACCGAGCTTCGCAGCGAGCTTCGAGCCCGCCTCTGCGGTTCCTTCAGCAAGCTGTGCAACGGTGATACCCATGTCAAAGCTCCTCAGAGGGTGACGTTCAGCTCGGCCGCGACCTGGCGCAGCCTGGCGAGGATCATTGGATCGTCCGGCGAAGTGGCGTCGTATCTGGCCGGATCGAAGCCCTTCAATATGAGCTTCGTCTGAGTGGTCGAGGCGAGGAGCGCGTCGCCTTTGCTGCGTTCTTGGATGATCCGATCGATCATCACTTTGACCTGGCCGGCCATCGGACCTCCCTGCTCGCTTGCCCCACAAGGAAGAGCCAGACGCGCGTGTGCCCGGCCCGAGGAGCTATGGTGGGGAAGTCGGTCCGAAACCTTCGCACCTTCAGTACGTGCGCCTCGAGAAGCGTCGGCCGACCGATCCTGGCCCGCCCTTCGGTCGCGAAATGGCTCCGGCCGCGGCGCACGGTACCATGTATGTCCGGCCCAACTCGCCGGGATGGCTTGATTGGGGGCCGGGGGGCCGGCCGCGGAGGAGGACTCGATAGGATGCGGCATCGGACGTTCGGGCGGCTCGGCTGGCAGGTCGGCGAACTGGGCTACGGGATGTGGGGCATGGGCGAGTGGACCGGCTCCAACGACAAGGCGTCGATGGCCGCGCTCGAGCTGGCGGTCGCGAAAGGGGTCAGCTTCTACGACACTGCCCAGTCCTACGGTGACGGCCACAGCGAACAGCTTCTGGCGATCATCCTGGCCGGCAACCGCGGCAAGCGCATCTTCTCGACCACTAAAGTACCGCCCAAGAACCGGCTCTGGCCGAGTCGTCGCGGCGTTCCGCTGGCGGAGGTCTTCCCGCGGGCTCACGTCCGCCAGTACGTTGACATGAGCCGCTCGAACCTGGGCGTGGACACGATCGACCTGCTCCAGCTCCATGTCTGGGAGGACGATTGGCTCACCAGCGGCGAGCTGCTGCAGACCGTCGCGGAACTCAAGCGCGAGGGCTCCATCAGAGCCTTCGGAATCAGCCTCAACCGCTGGGAGCCGTGGAACGGCGTCCGAGCCGTGCGGTCGGGCCTGGTCGATGCCGTCCAGGTCATCTACAACATCTTCGAACAGGCCCCCGAAGATGAGCTATTCCCGGCCTGCCGCGAGAACAAGGTCGCCGTGATTGCCCGCGTGCCGTTCGACGAGGGCAGCCTGATCGGCGACCTGACCCTCGAATCGACGTGGCCCGAGGGGGACTGGCGCAACAGCTACTTCGTTCCGGAGAACCTCGAGGCCTCCGTCAAGCACGTGAACGCGCTGAAGCCGCTGCTTCCGCCGGGGGTCACGATGGCCGAGTTGGCCCTGCGGTTCATCCTCTCCAACCCGGACGTGAGCGTTGTGATCCCGGGCATGCGCAGCATCAGTCACGTCGAGGCCAACGTCGCGGCCAGCGACGCGGGCCCTCTCTCGCCGGAGCTGCTGGCCAGGCTTCGGGCGCATCGATGGGATCGCAAGCCCACCGAATGGAGCCAGTAGCGCTCGCCGTAGCGCTCGCCGTCAGTCGGCCGATCCCTTCGTTGCTCCTTCCGCTCCTCGCTTACGCACCCCAAGGTGCGCGCGCTGCGGTGCTCGAACGCCGCCTCGGCCTTGGCTCGCCGTCGGAGGCGAGCGCGGTTCTGCCGCAGTTCGGTCAGCCGGCCGCGGCTTGGGCCAGGCGGCGCAATACCGCCGGCAGGATGCCTCCCTGGCGATAGTAGTCGAGCTCAATCGGGCCATCCAGGCGGGCCGTGACTTCGAACCGCCGCTCGTCCCCGCCTGCGCCCGCAACGTCGGCTGCATCGGTCCGCGACACGACCGTGAGACGCTGCCTGGGCGCCGGCCCATCGGCCGGCATCTCGATGGTGTACGCCTCGCGCCCGGTTAGCCCCAGGCTGGTGGCGCTCTCGCCGGGCAGGAACTGGAGCGGCAGGATTCCCATCCCGACCAGATTGGATCGGTGGATCCGTTCGAAGCTCTCGGCGATGACCGCCCGCACGCCGAGAAGCCGCGGCCCCTTGGCCGCCCAGTCGCGCGACGACCCGGAGCCGTATTCCTTGCCGGCGATGACGACCAGCGGCACGCCTTCGCTCCGATAGCGTTCCGAGGCTTCGAAGATGGTCGTGGCCTCGCCGTCTGGCAGGTGGACCGTGAACGGCCCTTCGCGTCCGGCGAGGGCGTTGTGGAGCCTGATGTTGGCGAAGGTGCCGCGCATCATGACCTCGTGGTGGCCGCGGCGAGCGCCGTACGAGTTGAACTCGAGTGGCCCGACGCCGTGGGCGATCAGCCACTGTCCGGCGGGCGACGAAGGCGAGATGGAGCCGGCGGGCGAGATGTGGTCGGTGGTGACAGAGTCGCCGAGCAGTGCCAGGACGCGCGCGCCTTCAATCGCGGCCACCGGTTCGGGTTTCGCGCCCAGCCCGACGAAGAACGGCGGTAGGGCGACGTAGGTCGATGCGCCGTCCCAGCGATAGCGATCGCCGCTGGGGATGTCGAGCGCCCGCCATCGGGCGTCGCCGTCGAAGACCGAGGAATATGCCTTCCGGAATAGATCGCCGTTCACGGCCGAACCGACGGTCGAGCGCACCTCCGCCGCGGACGGCCAGATGTCGTGCAGGAAGACGGGGGCTCCGGCCCGGTCGACTCCCAGCGGCGAGGTCGTAAGGTCGATGTCGACCGTCCCGGCGAGCGCGAACGCCACCACGAGCGGCGGCGAAGCCAGATAGCTCGCCCGGACGAGCGGGTGGATCCGACCCTCGAAGTTGCGATTGCCGGACAGCACGGCCGCGACGACCAGATCGTTCTCCTCGATCGCTTTGGCGACGGGCGCGTCGAGCGGTCCGCTGTTGCCGATGCAGGTCGTGCAGCCGTATCCGACCAGTTCGAAACCCAGCTCATCGAGAGGCTCGATCAACCCGGTCCCGCGAAGATATTCCGTCACAGCCCGCGACCCCGGCGCAAGGCTGGTCTTGACGGTGGGGGGCACGGTCAGCCCGCGGGCGACGGCGTTGCGGGCCAGCAGACCGGCCGCCACCATGACCGTCGGGTTGGAAGTGTTCGTGCAGCTCGTGATGGCGGCTATCGCCACCGAGCCGGTCGAGATGTCGACTGTTCGACCGGCCGCCTCGACTCGAACGGCCGGATAGCTCGCCGCGTCGGCTCCGGCCGCCGCGCTGTGGACGGCCGCTGAGCCGGCGGAATCGATCGAGCTCGGCGCCCCTACCGCGACTCCCGCTCCGGCCTTCGTCTCGAGCCCCGGCGGATAGGCTCCGCGGAAGTTCGTCCGAAGGTCGCGCAGGGCTACGCGATCCTGCGGCCGGCGGGGCCCCGCCAGAGAGGGCTCCACCGATCCCAGGTCCAGCGTCAGCAAGGCGTCGAACTCGGGCGTCGCGCCGGGCAGGCGCCACAGGCCCTGCTCCTTCGCATACCGCTCGACGAGCGCCACATGCTCGGGTGCGCGGCCGGTCAAACGCAGATAGGCCAGCGTTTCATCGTCGATGGGGAAGAGCGTCGCGGTGGGCCCGAACTCGGGCGACATGTTGGAGATCGTGGCCCGGTCGGCCAGCGCCAGCCCCGCCAGGCCGTCGCCGGCGAACTCGACGAATGCCCCAACAACGCCGTAGGAGCGGAGCATCTGGGTCACCACCAGGACCAGGTCCGTGGCCGTCGCACCCTCCGGCAACTCGCCGGAGAGCCGAACGCCGACGACCTTGGGCATCGGCTGGTACAGCGGCTGGCCTAGCAGCACCGCCTCGGCCTCGATGCCGCCCACTCCGTAGCCCAGAACTCCGAGACCGTTGATCATGGTTGTGTGCGAGTCCGTCCCGACTAGAGTGTCTGGGAAGGCGACGTCGCCGCGGCCGTCTGAATCGCGCCGGCGCGTTACGACGGATGCCAGGTACTCGAGGTTGACCTGGTGGACGATGCCGGTGCCGGGCGGCACGACGCGCAGGTCGTCGAAGGCGGTCTGAGCCCACCGCAGCAGCTGATAGCGCTCGCCGTTGCGCTCGTACTCACGCTCGACGTTGAAGGCGAAGGCATCGGCCGTGCCGTAGCGGTCCACCTGCACGGAGTGATCGATGACCAGATCGGCGGGCACGAGCGGGTTGACCCGAGATGGGTCGCCGCCCAACCCGGCCATGGCGTCGCGCATGGCCGCCAGATCCACGACCGCCGGAACGCCGGTGAAGTCCTGCATGATGACCCGAGCCGGCATGAACGGGATCTCGATCTCGCCCGCGCCGGGAGCGGCTGCGGAGCCCGGCCGCCAACCTGCCAGCGTCGCCACGTCGGCATCACGCACGACTCCGTCGCCGGCGTGCCGGAGCACGTTCTCGAGCAGAATCTTGATCGTGACCGGCAGCCGGTCGAGGCGGAGGGCGGGTTCTGCGAGGCCGGATTCGGCCAGCGCTGCCAGTCGGTAGTAGTCAGGCAGTCCGGCGCCGAGAGAGGCTCGTGCGCCGAATGGATCGCTGGCGGCCACAACCACTCCTCATCGACCGGTAGATCCGGGCTAAACTCGATTCCCGACGGAAGTCGGATCGAAGGATACCGCCAGTTCGTGGTCCGGGAGGGAGGTCGCGTGAAGATCTGGCGCGACGGTGCGAAGCGTGAGCCAAACGGTCGGGAGGTCCGCGGGGACGCCTCCGGCGAGCCGGCTCGGCCGAATGATCCAGCCGATGCGGGCAGGGCTCATCGCCACGGCGATGAGATCCACGCCCACTCCCATGCGCATCCTCACGGTCGAGGATCGCCCGGCGCTCCAACCGTCGGCATCGTCGGCGCCGGAGCCGTTGGGACGGCACTCGGCCTCGCCATAAGCCGGGCCGGCTGGCCGGTCACCGCCGTTGCCAGCCGCGACGCCGGACACCGAGATAGGTTCACCGGCCTTGTCCCCACCGCGCGAGCCTTCATCGAACCGGGCACCGTCATCGACGAAGCCGAGTTGGTCATCCTCGCCGTGCCCGACGACGCGATCGGCGCTGTTGTCGAACCCTTGCGCCTCTTCAGCGGACAGACAATGGTCCACACCAGCGGCCTGCTCGGTGCGCAGGTGCTCAGTCCGGCGCTGGCCGCGGGCAGCCATATCGGGGCCTTCCATCCGCTCGTCTCGTTCACTTCCGATGTGGAGCGCTCGGTTGCGGGGTTGAGCGGCGCGACGATCGCCCTCGAGGGCGACGACGCGATCATCGGGCTCCTCGCCGATCTCGCCGAGGCGATTGGGGGAGTTGCCGTTCGACTGCCGCCCGGCACCAAGCCGGCCTACCATGCCGCCGCCGTCCTGGCCTCCGGCGGTCTCGTGGCCTTGCTCGACGCCATCGTCACCCTCGGCGCCGCGGCAGGGCTCGACGAGCGCGGTTCGCTGACCATCTACGGGCGCCTGATGGAACAGACCCTGGCCAACGCTCGCGCCGTTGGAGTGGCCGCGGCCCTCACCGGTCCCATCGCCCGCGGCGATGCCGGCACCCTGGAGGCGCATCTCGAGGCCCTCGAACGGCAGGCGCCAGGCGCCGTCGACATGTATCTGGCGGCGGCTCGACGCGAACTCGAGATGATCGATGCGCGGGGCACTCTGTCACCGCAGCAGCTGGAGCGTGTCCGGGCCGCGCTTGCAAAGGTCGTCTGACCGGGTAGGATTGGAAGATGCAGCACAGCATCGCGGCTAAGTACGCGGCCTGGCCATCTGCCCGCTTCGTACGCCCATCCGGCCGCGAGTGGGAACGGCGGCTCGGCCTCCACTCGAGCCTCACTTTTCAAAGGGCTGCAACCCGGCTGACCATCCTGCGGCCGTCGCACGATGGCCTGCTGGTCAGCGGCTGGCGCCCCGCGACACCTCACTCGAGTTCGCCGCGCAGTGGGCTGCCTCGTGCTGCCGTAACGATCCGCTGGTCCGGCGGGCGTCCGCAACCCGACCGTCGTTCGAGTCTCGCCGCGGCCCCGTGGCGAGGCTGAGCAGCGCCACCGCCACTTCCGCGGGCGGGATCGTCTACCGCTACCAGGACTCGATTCCCCAGCTTGTCCTGGGCCGCCGCAAACGGGAGCGGGATGCCCACACCTGGACCCTGCCGAAGGGGACTCCGAACCCGGGGGAAACCCTGGAGCAGACGGCACTGCGCGAGGTCTGCGAGGAGACCGGCCTGACGGTGCGGATCATTTCGCCCCTCGATGCCATCAAGTACACCTTCGTCCAGCGCGGCACTCGAATCCACAAGACGGTGCACTACTTCATGATGGAACCCACGGGAGGCGCTCTCGAGGGCCACGACCACGAGTTCGAAGAGGTCCGCTGGATCTCGTTCGACGAAGCGGCCAACCTGCTCTCGTTCGACACCGAACGCTCACTCGTCGGCCTGGCGGCCACTCGGCTCCCGGATAGGGCCAACTGATTCCCGCGTCTACCCAGCCCCGACCGCGGGTCCGGGGTAGTCAAATCCCGACGACCGGAGGCCGACTTCGATGGCTCAGACGCACGACGCGCCCCTGGCAACACCGCTCGCCGACAGGCATGCGGCCCTGGGGGCGCGAGTCGTGGAGTTCGCCGGCTGGTTGATGCCGCTCCAGTACGCCGGAATCCTCGAGGAGCACCGAGCGGTTCGTGCCCGGGCGGGGCTGTTCGACCTCACGCATATGGGCGAGCTATCCGTCGAGGGCCCGGAGGCGGCTGCGGGCCTGGCCTATGCCCTCACGACGAACCCGGCGCGCCTCGCCGTTGGGCGGGCTCAGTACTCGATGATCTGCTTCCCCGACGGGGGCATCATGGACGACCTGATCGTCTACCGCCTGGGCGAGGAGCGCTTCCTGATCGTCGCCAATGCCTCCAATTCCGGGGCGGTCAGCGACGCGCTTGCCGAGCGGCTCGCGAACTTCAAGGTTGTCCTCGACGACCGGTCCCTGGCCACGGCTCTCGTGGCGATACAGGGGCCCGAATCCGCGGCCATCCTGGCGCCGCTGACCGACGTCGCGCTCGACGGGCTCCGCTACTACGCGATTGCTGAAGGGCACGTGGCTGGAGTCGCGGCTCTCGTCGCGCGCACCGGATACACGGGTGAGGATGGTTTCGAGGTAATGGTGGACGTCGCCTCGGCCGGGGTGGTGTGGGATGCGTTGATGGCGGCCGGCAAGGTCCGCGGCGCCGTGCCGGTAGGGCTCGGTGCCCGCGACACGTTGCGTCTCGAGGCCGGCATGCCGCTCTACGGCAACGAACTGGGCCCCGATACCACCCCGTTCGAGGCGGGCCTCGGCCGGGTCGTCGACCTCGCCAAGGAGGGCGATTTCGTGGGTCGCGCCGCCCTCGAGAAGGCGGCTGCCGATGGCCCACGTCGGAAGCTCGTCGGCCTCGCCGTCAGGGGCAGGGGCATAGCCCGCCACGGCTACGATGTCTACTCCGGGGATCGGCGGATCGGGATCATCACCAGCGGCACCCTCTCGCCGACACTAGGCGAGCCGATTGCGATGGCCTACGTAGCGCCGTCGGAGGCTGTGCCCGGTACGATAGTCAACGTCGGCATTCGCGATCAACGGGTTCCGGCCGAGGTCGTGCCGCTTCCGTTCTACAAGCGGACGCCCTAGGTCCATACTCGAAGCGAGATACGTATTTCGCTCGCGCGAAGCGCGCAGACGCCAACGCAGGAACGCGCCGTCGGCGCGCGGGACAGGAGGAATACAGGCGACATGGTGCCCCAGGATCTGCGCTACACCAAAGAGCATGAGTGGGTCCGGATCGAGGGTGACATGGCCACGGTGGGCATCACCGACTACGCGGCCGAGCAGCTCGGGGACGTCGTTTTCGTCGAGCTTCCGGAGTTGGGTCGGAGCGTGACTCAGTTCGCGCCCATCGGCGTCATCGAGTCCGTCAAGGCCGTTAGCGATCTGTTCGCTCCGCTGAACGGCGAAATCGTCGAGGCCAACGCCGAGCTTTCCAACGCTCCTGAGCTGCTCAACAGCGACCCGTACAAGACAGGCTGGATGCTGCGGATAAGGATCGCCGATGCCAAGCAGCTGGACGACCTGCTGGATGCCGCTGCCTACGAGGCGCTCACCGCCGAGCCCTGAGATCCGCACTCACAAGGTGATCGCTCGCGCAGGGAGCTGACCCGATGGCCTACGGTCCGCACACAATCCAAGATCGCGCCCGAATGCTGCAGGCGATCGGAGTGGCATCGGTCGACGACCTATTCGCCGACATTCCGCCGTCGCTGCGGTCGTCCGGCCTCGATCTCCCGGCGCCGGAGCCGGAGTCCGTGCTGGCGGCGCGCCTAACCGCCCTTGCCGACCTCAACCGCGTCGATCTGATCAGCTTCCTCGGCGCCGGAGCCTATCGCCACTTCACTCCGGCCGTAGTCGACCAGCTGCTGCTGCGGGGCGAGTTCTACACCGCCTATACGCCCTACCAGCCGGAGATCAGCCAGGGCACGCTCCAGAGCATCTACGAATACCAGTCGCTGATGGCCGAGCTGACCGGCCTCGACGTCGTATCCGCTTCGCATTACGACGGGGCAACGGCAACGGCTGAGGGTGCGCTGATGGCCTGCCGCGCAACCCGGCGCGAGCGAGTGCTCGTCGGCCGGGGAGTCCACCCCCACTACCGCGAGACGCTCTGCACCTACTTCGGCGGGGCCTCGCTCGTCGCCGACGAGATCCCGCTCGTGGCCGACGGCCCGGCCGCCGGCACGACCGACCTGGTCGCCCTCGAGCGGCAGCTTTCGGACGCGGATCGTCCGGTCGCGGGCGTAGTCGTCGCCAATCCGAGCTTCCTCGGCCTGCTCGAGCCGATGGCGGAGATCGGCCGGTTGGCTCACGCCGCCGGTGCGCTCTTCGTTTCGGTCGTGGAGCCGGTCTCGCTTGCGGTCCTGGCCACGCCCGGCGAATACGGGGCCGACATCGCCGCCGGGGACGGCCAGCCGCTCGGCATCCCGCTTTCATACGGTGGCCCGTACCTCGGCATCCTGGCCTGTCGCGAGCCGTTGGTGCGGCAGATCCCGGGGCGGCTCGTGGGCATGACCACCGACGTGGACGGCAGGCGCGCCTTTGTGATGACGTTGCGGGCCCGAGAGCAGGACATCCGTCGCGAGAAGGCGTCGAGCAACATCTGCACCAACCAGGCCCTGTGCGCCCTTGCGGCGACCATCTACCTCGGGGCCCTGGGGCCGCATGGACTGCGTGACGTGGCCGCGCTCGGGGCCGCTCGCGCCGGCGAGCTGGAGCGGGCCCTCGCCGCCGTCGGCGCGCCGCGGCTGCATCCCGGGCCCTACCTCAACGAATTCGCCGTAGCGGTTCGGGGCGCCCCCGCCGTCCATGCCCGCCTCGTCGACAGGGGCATCCTGGCGGGGCTTCCGCTGGCGCGCCTGGTCCCCGACGACCCGTCGCTCGCCGACGCGCTTCTCGTCTGCGCCACGGAGGTCAACACGCCCGCGGAGATAGCGGCCTTCGCCGCTGCCCTGGGGGATGAGCTCGCGCGAGGGGAGGGCACCCGATGACGGCCGCGGAAGATCGTCTGGGCCCAACCATCTTCGAACGCTCGAGACCCGGCCGAGGCGGAGGTAAGGTGCCTCATCCGCCGGCGGATGCGCTGGCTCGTATTCCGGCCGGACATCTGAGAGCGGCCGGGCCGCGACTGCCCGAGGTCTCGGAACCGGAGCTTGCCCGGCACTACACCAAACTCAGCCAGCTCAACTACGCCGTGGACACGGGCTTCTATCCGCTGGGCTCGTGCACCATGAAGTACAACCCCAAGATCGACGAATGGGCCGCCAGGCTGCCCGGGTTCACGGCGCTCCATCCGCTCGTTCCGGACGAGCTCTCGCAGGGGACGCTGCAGCTGCTGTGGGAGCTGGAGGGGGCGCTGGCGGAGATCGGCGGGATGAAGGCCGTGACGCTCCAGCCGGCGGCCGGAGCTCAGGGCGAGTTGACCGGCATCCTCATGGTCAGGGCCTACCACCACAGCCGCGGCGATCTCGAGCGGTGCGAGGTCCTTGTGCCCGACTCGGCCCACGGCACGAATCCAGCGACCGCCTCGATGGCCGGGTTCACAACCGTCTCGATTCCGTCCGCGCCCGACGGAGGCGTAGACGTGGAGGCCTTCCGGGCGGCGCTGGGCCCTCGGACGGCGGCGGTCATGATCACCAACCCCTCGACCCTGGGTCTATTCGAGTCGCGCCTGTGCGAGCTGCTGGACGCCGTTCACGAGGCCGGCGCCCTGGCCTACATGGACGGCGCCAACCTCAACGCGATCATGGGCCGCTTCAAGCCGGGCGAGGCCGGCTTCGATGTGATGCACATCAACGTCCACAAGACCTTCTCCACGCCCCACGGCGGCGGCGGTCCGGGCGCCGGGCCGGTCGGAGTGGGGGAGAAGCTGCTGCCGTTCCTGCCCTCACCCCGGGTTCTGCGTGGAGCCGACGGTCGTTTCCGACTCGAGGCTCCCGGCGAAAGGCCAACGAGCATCGGCCGCATGCGGGCGTTCGCGGGAAACACGGGCGTGCTGGTTCGGGCCTACGCATACATTCGGGCCAATGGAGGCTCCGGTCTGCGAGAAGTCAGCGAGGACGCCGTCCTGGCAGCCAACTACCTCAAGGCGCGCGTGGCCGACTTGCTGGACGTGCCTTACTCCCGGCCGTGCATGCATGAATTCGTGGCGTCGTCCGCGACGCTCAAGACGCAAACCGGGATTCGCACCCTGGACGTGGCCAAGAGGCTCATCGACTACGGCTTCCATCCGCCGACGGTGTACTTCCCACTGACGGTCGAGGAGGCACTCCTGATCGAGCCGACCGAGACCGAATCGATCGAAACGCTGGATCTCTTCGTCGATGCACTGCGGTCCATCGTGGCTGAAGCCCACGCCAATCCGGATCTTCTTCATTCGGCACCGCATGGTTCGCCGGTTCGGCGCCTGGACGAGACGGCGGCCGCACGGCAGCCGAATCTCCGCTGGCGGGCAATGACCGGCAGCCAGACGCCTTGTCCCGACTGATCGGAAGCCACCCGTTGCAGTGGTGGCGACGATGCGTTCAGACCACCCGATTGAGTAGACCAACCGGCACGTTTGACACCCTGACGGTGCCTGGGCATAGTACGGCTCAGTGACAACCGGCACCGCCCCATGGCCCAGACACGAGTGGCAGCCGTTCCTATTCGCTTGATGGAGGGCGAGATGCCGCAGTCCCCAGCCTCGGTTTCTGGGTTGAGCCCGTTATGGAGCTGCCTGGATGCGTGAGCGTCTAATCGGCGTTCTCACGGTTTCGGTCCTGGTCGCGGCCGCTTGTGGTCAGTCGACGAGCACCGCATCGCCCTCGCCGAATTCAGCGAGCGTCCTGCCGTCCACGCCGGGCCCTTCCGCGTCCCCGCAGGCGCCGAACCTCACCACCTCCACCTACAAAGCCGTGCCGGCGACGAATGCCGGCGGCAAAGTCGTCCTTGCGGAATGGCAGTACCCAAGCACCGTCAACCCCTATTACGCGATGAACCAGACGGACATCGAAGTGTCGGACAGCATGTTCGACAGCCTCCTGAACGTCACGCCGGACCTCAAGTACACCCCCGATCTGGCGCTGAATGTGCCGACGCTCGACAACGGCGGCGTCGTTCTGACCGGCGACGGTATGGATGTCACGTGGACGCTCCGCCCGGGAATGCAGTGGTCAGATCGTCAGCCGATCAACTGCGACGACATCAAGGCGACCTGGCAGTGGATCATGAACAAGGACAACACGGGGCTGGCCGGTGGGACGATCGGTTGGCAGGACGTCACGGGCGTTGACGGTGGGACCGGCACGGACTGCGTGATGCATTTCGGCAAGGTTTATGAGGCCTATCTGTCGCTCGTCTCGCCGCTGCTTCCCGCTCACTACATCACGACCGTTCCCGTCAAGGACGCCAAGACCAAGCTGTACCCCATGGCCAGCCTGTCGACTGGCGTGTACAGCGGCCCGTATATTCCCGACAGCGTGACAGGCCGCGCCCTGATTGCCCTGAAGCCGAACCCGTACTGGGCGGTCATCGGCGGCCACGATCCGTGGCTGACTTCTGTGACGTGGAAGTACTACGGCGACGCCGGATCGATGATCGACGGCTACAAGGCCGGCGAGTTCGACCTGGGTCAGGATCTCAGCAACGCCAACATGGCGGCGCTGACAGTCATCGACCCCGCGCAGCAGGTCATACATGACTCGCTGACCTACGAGGTTCTTGCCTTCAACAACGCCAGCTTCAAGACGAAGTTCGCCGGCGACGCCGCGTACATCATCCAGGCGATCAAGCTCGCGACGGATCGCCAGGCCATCGCAGCGGGTCCCATGGGCGGCAACGTCACCCTGAGCAACAACTCGGTCTCGCCGCTGTCGTGGTATTACGAAGACGTTGGCGGCTCCACCGCCGCCGATCCGACGACTGCCTTCACGATCCTCGCGAATGCCGGCTGGGTCAAGGGCACCGACGGCTATCTGACCAAGAACGGCAAGCCCCTCGAGTTGCTCTACTGCACGACAACCCGGCAGTTCCGCCTGGACACCCTGAACCTCATGGCGGACCAGCTCAAAGCCGTCGGGATCAAGGTTGACGTGACCACCAGGCCGGACTCGGACGTATTTGGTTTCTGGGACGCGACCAAGGTCGACACGCCGTGCAACCTGAGGCATGGGAACTTCGACGTGGCCGAGTTCGCCTACGTCTCTCGATTCGATCCGCTGGGTGGATACAGGGTCTACCATTCGAGTCAGATACCGGAGAATTCCGCGGCGCATGACGGCGAGAACATCAGTCGCATCAACCTGCCTGCGCTCGACGCGGCCTACGACATCGTCGACACGACTTTGGACTTCAGCAAAGTCCGCGCCGCGATGGTGTCGATCCAGGACATCTACGCCTCCGACCGGAACACATACGAGCTTCCGCTCTACTTCCGGAAGGACATCTGGCTGGTGAATCCCAAGCTCCACAACTTCACGGGCAACCCGATCATCAGCGCCGGCGAATGGAATATCGGCGACTGGTGGGTAGGATGAGGTCGACCAGCTAGCGAGGCGTGTAGTTGGGCGCCATTTGGCTCGACAAGCTGATAGCGACTCTCGACGACGATATTCGCGAGAGGTGTGGCTGGCGCCCCGAATCACCGTCTCGCGTAGGCACAAAGCACCCCATTTGGGTAGGTAGCGGAGCCCGTTTCCGGGGAGAATCCGGCTACTGGGTCTGCGCAGCCGGTCGTCCGTCAACAGTGGTCGGATGCCACTCTCGGCGGGTGGGAAGGAGGAGCAAGTTCACGTTTGACACTCTGACAGTGCCTGGGCATAGTACAGCCCAGTGACAGCCCGACAATGCCCACCGCCCCAAGTTCAGCTTCGTCGTTTCACGGCCTTTGGATGGAGGGCGAAATGCCGCAGGCGCTAGCCTCGGCCTTTGGGTTGGACCCGTTAGGGAGGCGAATAGATGCGTAAACGTTTGTTCGGCATTCTCACCGCGGCTCTGATAGTGAGTGCTTGCAGTTCATCTTCGAGCACGGCGACACCCGGAGCGACAACTGCTCCGGCGGGCACCCCGACCGCGGCCGCTTCGCCCTCAGCCGCCGCGATTACTCTCACCGGTTCGACCTACAAGGCGACCGCAGCTGGCAAGACCGGCGGCTCTGTCGTTCTTGCCGAGTGGCAGTATCCGGACACCATCAATCCGTACTTCGCCCAGGCGGAGACAGACATCGAAGTTTCCGGCAGCATGTTCGACGGACTTCTCAACGTCACGCCGGACCTGAAGTACGTCCCGGACCTGGCCACGAACATCCCGACCGTCGACAACGGCGGCGTGAAGCTCACGGGCACGGGCATGGACGTTACCTGGACCCTGCGCGCGGGCATGAAGTGGTCCGATGGCCAGCCCATTAACTGCAACGACATCCAGGCCACGTGGAAGTGGGTCATGGATCCGGCCAACACCGGCCTCGCTGGTGGAACTACCGGCTGGGAAGACATCACCGGCGTCGACGGTGATACCGGCACCAACTGCGTCATCCACTTCGGCAAGGTGTACGAGGGCTATCTCAGCCTCGTTTCCCCCGTGCTCCCCGCCCACTACATCACCACCATCAGCGTCGCTGACGCGCCCACCAAGCTGTATCCGCTGACCAACCTCAAGTCCGGCGTCTACAGCGGCGCCTACATCCCGACCGATGCTCGAGCCGACGCCCAGATCACGCTCGTCCCGAATGCCAACTGGTCGACCATCGGTGGCCACGCGCCGTATCTGGACTCAGTCATCTGGAAGTACTACGGCACTTCCGATGCGATGATCCAGGGCTTCAAGGCCGGCGAGTACGACCTTGGCCAGGATCTGCAGAACGCCGACATCCCCTCGCTTACCGGGATCGATGCGGCTTCGCAGGTCATCCATGATTCGCTGACGTACGAGCTGAACGCTTTCAACAAGGCAGCCATAACGACCAAGTACGGCGCTGATGCTCTGACGATCATCAAAGCGATCAAGCTGGCGACCGACCGACAGGCCATCGCCAAGGGTCCACTCGGCGGTAACGTCACGATCACGAACAACTTCATTTCGCCGCTCACCTGGTACTACAAGGATGAGGGCGGCTCTACGACCGCCGACCCGACAACCGCCGCCTCGCTGCTTGCCGCGGCCGGTTGGACGAAGGGCTCCGATGGCTACCTCGCCAAGGCTGGCAAGACGCTTGAACTGCAGTACTGCACCACGACCAAGGCGGTCCGCGGTGACACTCTGAAGCTCATCGCCTCGCAGCTCAAGGTCATCGGCATCAAGGCCGACGTCACCCAGACTGCGGACATCTTCGCGGGCTGGAACGACGTTGCGGCCACGGACCCCTGCAACCTCGTCCACGGCACCTTCGACGTCGCCGAGTTTGCATACGTCTCACCGCTCGATCCGTTGGGCGGGTACAACGTCTACAACTCGGTCGGCATCCCCGATGCCGCGCCGCACAACGGCCAGAATGTCACTCGCACCAGCATCCCGGCGCTCGACGCGGCATACAACGACGTCAAGTCGAGCGTGGACTTCGTCAAGGTGCGCACTGCGATGTTCGCGGTCCAGGACATCTACGTGTCCGACGTGAACAACTATGAGCTTCCGCTCTACAACCGCAAGGACGTGTGGCTCGTCGACTCGAAGATCCACAACTTCACGGGCAACCCGACGACCTCAGCCGGTGAATGGAACATCGGCGACTGGTGGGTTGGCTAATAGGTAGCGACGGCTGATCCTCCGATCGGCCGTTCCATTCAGGTCTCGACTGAGAAGGGCGACGAGCCCCCTGGGGTTCGTCGCCCTCTCACACATGCGGACACCCTATGCTCAAGTACATCGTCAGACGCTCACTGCAGGCGATACCGGTTCTCTTCGGTATCACGGTTGTCTGCTTCATGCTCATGCACCTGCAGCCGGGTAACCCGGCCGATAGGTTCGCTCAGAATCCGAAGATCACCCAGGCCCAGATTGAAGCCTTCAAGCATCGCTGGGGTCTGGACGAGCCGTTGCCGGCGCAGTACTGCATGTGGCTCGGAGCATGCGGTGACAAGGGCGTCCTGAACGCCCTGCCCGGCGGCAACCTGGATATCGTCGGGCTCACGATAGCGCTGCCGGGAGGCGACAACGGAGTCCTGCATGGCGACTTCGGGTACTCGATCTTCGATGGCCAGCCCGTCACTACCATCATCGCCAACCGAGCTCTACCGACCATCATTCTCGCGCTGACCGCTTACGTGATCTGGATCACGATCGCATTCCTGGCGGGTGTCTACGCCGCGGTGAAACGGTACGGCAAGTTCGACTCGACCCTGACGATCTTCAACTACGTCGGCTACTCATTGCCGACCTTCTGGCTTGGCTTGATGTTGATCGCATTCCTGTCCGTGCCGCCGCTCAAGATATTCCCAGCCAGCGGCATGTGGGATGCGAGGACCGTTCCCATCTTTGGTACGGGCGACTATTGGGTCTTCGTGGGCGCCCACCCAATCGATGCGTTTGTCGACCTTGGTCGCCACCTGGTCCTGCCCGTCCTGACCCTGGTGTTGGTGAGCGTCGCTGGCGACTCGCGGTTCATTCGCTCGAGCATGCTCGATGCCCTCAGCCAGGACTACGTCAAGACCGCCCGCGCGAAGGGTCTGTCGGAGAGGCGAGTCATCTTCCGGCACGCTCTCCGCAACGCCCTGCTGCCCGTAATCACGAACGTCGGGCTCGAGATTCCGTTCCTCTTCAGCGGCGCGATCGCGACAGAGACCATTTTCTCGTGGCCCGGGATGGGGCGGCAGTTCATAGAGTCGGTGGGGCACAACGACTACACCGTACTGATGGGGATTCTTCTCATCACATCGGTCGTCGTCGTCTTCGCCAACTTGTTCGCCGACATCATGTACGCGGTTGTCGATCCCCGCGTCAAGTACGATTAGGATGCCGATTTGGACCCTCGCATCGAGGATGTTGAGTTGACCGGGGCCGCAGGGCCGTCGCCCGACTATGAAGTCGCGCTGGTATCGCTGAACCAGTGGCAGCTGGCCTGGAGGCGCTTCAAGAAACATCGACTCGCCCTGATCGGCGCGGGCATCTTCCTGGGGATGGTGGCGATCGCCATCTTCGGGCCGCTCTTCGTACCGTACGATCCGACGTTCGTACCGGTGCCCGACTCGCAGTTCTGCCCTGGCAGCACCACGCAACTCGCCTACAGCGGCTGCCCGCCGTTCACCCCTGGGCACTTACTCGGCACGACCGGCAGTCTCCGTCTCGACCTACTGACGCTCGTGGTTAACGGTGCCCGTATCTCGCTGCTGATAGGTCTTGGAGCATCGATCTTCTCGGCCATCATCGGCACCATAGTCGGCGGAATCGCGGGCTACTTCGGCGGGTGGCTCGACAACTTGCTAATGCGAATCGTCGACATCATGCTCAGCATCCCGATCTTGTTCGTGATCATCATCTTCGCCAAGATCTTCGGCAACGGCGACTGGAGAGTCATTCTCATCGTCTTCGCCATCTTCGGATGGCAGGGCATCGCGCGCCTTGTCCGCAGCCTCTTCCTGACGCTCCGCACAGAGGTGTTCGTCGATGCCGCGAGAGCCGTCGGCGTCAGCGACCTCCGGATCATCTTCAGGCACATCCTGCCCAACGCCGTAAGCCCGATCATCGTCTCGACGACCCTCTCGGTCGCGGGTGTCATCATCGGCGAGGCGTTCGTGAGTTTCATCGGCTACGGAGTCAACCCGGCCCTCACGCCCACGTGGGGTAACGAGTTGACCGCTGCGCAGGACTTCATCTCTCAGGGCAACTGGTGGTGGCCTCTGTTCCCCGGCCTCGCGATCGTCCTGACGGTTCTCGGAATCAACTTCATGGGCGATGGCCTACGCGACGCCCTCGACCCCAGGAGCCGCGAGTGAGCAGCACGCCAGTGACTACCAACCAGAAGCCCACCCAGGCCGCGGCGGACGACTCGCCGCTCCTGGATGTCCGAGACCTGCGTACCTACTTCCACGTCATGGACGGCACGGTCAAGGCCGTGGACGGGGTCAGCTTCTCGATCCCTCGAGGTGGAACGGTTGGCCTCGTCGGCGAGTCCGGCTGCGGCAAGAGCGTTACCGCTCACTCGATCATGCGGCTCATCGACATGCCGCCCGGTGAGATAGCCGGGGGCGAGATCATGTTCGAGGGCGTCGACCTCCTCAAGGTGTCCACCGACAGGATGCGGCACGTCCGAGGTGGCGAGATCGCCATGATCTTCCAGGAGCCGATGACCAGCCTCAACCCTGTGTTCACCATCGGGGACCAGATCTCCGAGGCCATCCAGCTCCATGCCACACCCAAACCCAACAAGAAAGAGACGCTGACACGAACAATCGAGTCGCTTCGGCTGGTCGGCGTCTCGGCGCCTGAGCGACGCGTCAAGCAGTACCCACACGAGCTCTCGGGAGGCATGCGCCAGCGAGCAATGATCGCCATGGCCCTGTCCTGCAATCCCAAGCTCCTGATTGCCGATGAGCCCACGACCGCCCTCGACGTCACGATCCAGGCCCAAATCCTCGAACTCATCAAAGAGCTCCAGGTCCGGACCGGAACCGCGCTGCTGCTCATCACTCACGACCTGGCCGTGGTCGCGGAGACGGTCCAGACGATTGCGGTCATGTACGCCGGCCGGATAGTCGAGACCGGCGACGTCGATCAGGTTCTTCTCAGTCCGCAGCATCCGTACACGCAGGGGCTCCTGAGCTCTATTCCAGGCGTCAAGAAGCGCGGCGAGGCGCTGTCGGTCATCAAGGGTGTGGTGCCGAATCCGTTCCGGATGCCGCCGGGCTGCAAATTCGAACCACGCTGTCCCTTTGCCTGGGATCGATGCAAAGAGGCGGAGCCGGATTTGCTGCCCGCAGCGAGCGGGGCGACGTCGCGATGCTTCCTTCACGCGCCCGAGGGCGCCGGTCGCCGACTGAAGTTCGAACAGGTGGTAGCCGGGACAGTGGAAGGCCTGGTCGACTGACAATGAGCGACTCCTTGAACCAAACAGCATCCGCCCCAACCGCAAACCCAGCGCCGACCGCCAAGGCAACCGCGGAGGTCCTTCTCGACGCCTCCCGGGTGAAGAAGTATTTCCCGATCATGGGTGGAATCCTTCGACACCAGGTGGGCAGCGTCTACGCGGTCGACGACGTCAGCCTGCAGATCTATCGAGGCGAGAAGTTCGGCCTCGTCGGGGAGTCCGGCTGCGGCAAGACGACCTTCGGACGAACGATCCTGCGACTGGAGACGGCCACAGGCGGCACCGTGACTATGGACGGCCAGGATGTCCTTGCCCTGCGCGGTGACGCTCTCAAGAAGATGCGCCGTCGCATGCAGATCATTTTCCAGGACCCATACGGGTCGCTCAATCCCCGCATGCCGATCAGCGACATCATCGGCGAGGGCCTCCTCGCCCAGGCGGACAGCACCAACCGCTGGGCCGTGCGATCGATTCGGGACGCTCGCGTCGGAGACTACCTGGAAGCCGTGGGCCTTCGACGCGACTACACGCGCCGTTATCCGCACGAGTTTTCGGGCGGTCAGCGGCAGCGCATCGGCATTGCCCGCGCTCTGGCCCTGGGTCCGGAGTTCGTCGTGTGCGACGAGCCGGTCTCGGCCCTCGACGTCTCGATCCAGTCCCAGATCCTCAATCTGCTGTCCGACCTGCAGTCCGAATTCAACCTGACGTACCTCTTCATCGCCCACAACCTGTCTGTCGTGCAGTACTTCTGCGATCGCATCGGCGTGATGTACCTCGGCAAGCTCGTCGAGATCGCCACCACGGATGTTCTCTATGCCAGCCCTCTACATCCGTATTCGGTGGCTCTGCTGTCGGCTATTCCGGTGCCCGATCCGCGCATACGCAAGAGGCGACTGGTACTCAAGGGCGACGTGCCGTCTCCAGCGAATCCGCCGTCCGGCTGTCGCTTCCATACCCGCTGCTGGCTGCGTGAGCGGCTTGGCAATCCGGCTGAGTGCTCCACGACCGAGCCGCCCCTTCGAGCGATCAACGGCGGCCATATGGTGGCCTGCCATTTCGCCGATCAGGTGACGGAGCAAGCCGTCCAGGAGTCGGCGGCGTCGCAGTCGGTCATCGACACGGCCGTCGCCGCGGGAGATTAACCGGCCCGCATACCATCTATGCGAACGCCGCCCGTCTGATGTACGGTGATGGAACGCCCGAGAGCGTGAGCCCGGGCGGAGTTCGCGCAGTTAGGATGGAGGAGCCAATCGCGCCCCTAGGCGCGATCGCTGAGGTTCCGTGATGGCGTCTACGAGGAAGGGAGTAAAGATGAAACGTCTAGCCTCCTTGGTGTGCCTGGTGGCTTTGATCGCGACTGCCTGTTCGAGCAGTGGGGCGACACAAGCCGTCAACGGCGGGAATCTCATCGTCGGCCTCGACGGCGACATGGTCTACGCCGATCCGTCGCTGGTAAGTGATGGCAACTCGCTGTACGTCGCGGCCCAGGTTGTCCAGGGCCTGGTCGGCCTCAAGCCGGGGACGATCAGTGAGGTTGTTCCGGTCCTCGCCAGCGCTCTGCCGACGGTCAGCTCCGACGGCAAGACCTACACGTTCGCCCTGCGGACGGGCGTCAAGTTCCATGACGGAACCACCTTGGACGCCGCGGCAGTCAAGTTCAACTACGACCGCTGGAACGCATACACGAAGGGCGATCTCCAGGACAACGCGTACTACTACGGCGCGGTCTTCGGCGGCTACGGCGCGGATTCCAACATCGCGTCCGTGACCGCTCCGGACGCCAACACTGTCGTGATGACCCTGAAGGCACCGCAGTCGAACTTCCTGCTCGCCCAGACCCTCCAGGTCTTCGGCATCCAGAGCCCGACCGCGCTGAAGAACGACAAGGCGGACACGACGCCGCTCAAGGACAACAACTACGCCCAGGGCAAGGGCGAGAGCATGGTCGGAACCGGCCCCTTCAAGTTCAAGGAGTGGCAGGCGGGCGACCACATCACCCTTACCAAGTTCGCCGACTACTGGGACACCGCGAACGCGGCGCATGTCGACACGATCACGTTCAAGCCGATGGGCGACTCCACCGCCAAGCTGCAGGCGCTGCAGTCGGGCGGCATCGACCTGGCCGAGACGATCTCGCCGACCGACGTCGCAACGGCTAAGAGCTCGAACCTGACGGTCCTCGACCGCGGCCAGTCCTGCAACATGGGCTACCTCGGTCTCAATCAGAGCCTCCAGAGCAAGTCCGGCGGCGCTGCAACCCCGACGATCTACGCCAACAAGAGCGTTCGCTTTGCGGTTGGCGAAGCGATCAACAAGCAGGGCATCATCGATGCCCTGTACGGCGGTCAGGCCAAGATCCCGCAGAGCTGGATGCCGCCTGCCACGACCGGCTTCAAGGCCGAGACCATTCCCGGCTATGACGCCGCGAAGGCCAAGTCTGACCTGGCTGCGTCCGGTCTCACGGCGGACCAGCTCAAGATCGATCTCTACTACCCGTCGAGCGTGGTCCGGCCGTACATGCCGGATCCGAAGAACGAGGCTCAGGCCATCGCTCAGGACCTCACCGCGGCCGGATTCGCGGTCTCGCTCAAGACCGAAGACTGGCACGGCGGCTACGTGTCCGACGCCACCAACGGCGACCTGCCGATGTTCCTCTTCGGCTGGACGTGCGACTGGGCCGGCGCCGACAACTTCCTCAACACCGCGTTCTTTGGTTACTCGGGCGGCAAGCCGAATCCTCAGTTCGGCTATCAGAACGATCAGATGAACACCCTGTTCGGGCAGGCTCTCCAGGCGCCGACGGTCGATGCGGCCAATGCGCTGTGGGGCCAGGCCCAGGATCTGATCGCGGCCGATCTGCCCACCATCCCAATCGTCAATTCCACGCCCCCTGGAGCCTACACATCGAAGATCCACGGCTTCGTAGGGGCGGGCAATGCCATCGAGTACTTCAACACCGTTTGGATCCAGTAGCGGGCCGACGCTCGCTAGAGTCCGGGGCAGGGCAGGCCGTCGAGGTCCTGCCCGCGCCCGGGCTGTAACATCGTCGAGATCAACCCCCCGGGGTCGAAAGGCCCCGGGGGACCTCTAATCCGGGAGGAATCTCAACCGCCAGTGCTGAGGTTCATCGTCCGTCGAGTGCTGGGGGCGATACCGATCCTCTTCGGGCTGTCCGTGATCCTCTTCATGTTCCTGCGGCTGCTTCCCGGCGACCCGGCAATAGCCATTCTCGGCCAGCACGCCACCCCTCAGCTGATCGCCCAGATCCACGAAACGTTGGGTCTCGACAAGCCCCTGTATGTCCAGTACCTGAACTACCTGGGTCAGCTTCTACAGGGCAACTTTGGGGCGAGCATCATCGACAGTCGCGCGGTCGCGGACACCTTCGCGATCAGATTCCCGATCACCGTCGAGTTGACCATCGGCGCCCTGATCTTCGCCGTCGGCCTCGGCATTCCCCTCGGCCGCCTCGCCGCGCGACATCCCAACGGTTGGATCGACGGTCTCGTGACCGTCGTTTCGCTCTTCGGGATCTCCATCCCGATCTTCGTGCTGGGCTATACGCTGGCCTTCATCTTTGCGGTCGAGCTGCACCTGCTGCCCTATCCGGGGCCGATAGACCCGCGTCTCAGCGTCGATCCGGTTACTCATTTCCCGATCATCGACGCGGTCCTCTCGGGGAATCCAGGCGCCGTCGTGGATGCCTTCGCCCACCTGATCCTGCCGGCGATCGCCCTTGGCTCGATCCCGCTGGCGATCGTGACGCGCATCACCCGCGCCTCGGTCATCGACGTCAGCAACGAGGACTACGTGCGCACGGCGCGGGCCAAGGGTCTGACACGAAAACGCGTCGACGACCGCCACATCATGCGCAACGCCTGGCTGCCGGTAACCACAGTCATCGGGCTCCAGGTCGGCTCACTCCTCGGCGGCGCGGTTCTCACGGAGACAGTCTTTGGCTGGCCCGGCGTCGGTTCGTGGGTCGTCACATCGATCCAGAACCACGACTACATCGTCGTCCAGTCGCTGATCCTCATCTTCGCCACGATCTTCCTCACGGTGAACCTCATCGTCGACATCGGCTACGCCTTCCTCAACCCGCGGATCAGGTACTCCTGAGATGGCCGTCCAAGCCCCCGCCGTGGTCGTGCGAGCCGCGCCCCGAGCCAGTCGAGGTCTCTGGCGGGACGCGCTTCGGAGGTTGCTCCGCAACGGGCCGGCGATGCTCGGACTGCTCTTCATCGCGATCTTCGTAGCAGCCGCGATCCTGGCTCCGCTCATCTCGCCGTACGATCCGACCGTCGGGGTCATCGGGGAAGCCAAACATGGCCCGAGTCTGCAGCACCTGATGGGCACTGATTCCGTCGGCCGGGACGAATACAGTCGCGTTCTCTTCGGCGCTCGGATCAGCCTCACCGTGGGATCGGTTGCGGTCTTGACGGGGCTCGTCTTCGGCTGCCTCGTCGGCGCCCTTGCCGGCGGTGCCGGCGGAATCGTCGACACGATCCTGATGCGCGTCGTCGACGTCCTCCTGGCCGTCCCCGGCATTCTGCTCGCCATCGGCATCGTCGCCTGGCTCGGCCAGGGTCAGCTGCAGATCGTGCTGGCTGTGGGAATCTCGTACGCGCCGATATTCGCCCGGTTGTTGCGAGGCAGCTTGCTGGCCTTGCGAGAGTCGGACTATGTCATGGCGGCCCGATCCATGGGGGCATCGCCGGCGCGTGTCTTGCTGCGACATATGCTGCCCAACGCCCTGACGCCGCTCATCGTCCAGGCCACGCTCGCCGCCGCGACTGCCATCATCGACGTCGCGGGACTTGGGTTCCTGGGCCTCGGGCCCGGCGACCCGCGTGTGGCCGAATGGGGCGAGATGCTCACCGGCTCGGCCGGCTTCCTGCAGAACGCCCCATATCTGATCTTCTTTCCCGGGGCCGCCATCGTGATCAGCGCCATCGGTTTCAACCTCCTGGGTGACGGACTGCGCGAGGCTCTCGACCCGCGCCTGAAGAGGTAGCGACGTGACCCTTCTTTCGGTGCGCGATCTCGTGGTCAGGTTTCGGACCCACGACGGCACCGTCTATGCGGTGAACGGCGTCTCGTTCGACCTCGACGAGGGCGAGACGCTGGGCCTGGTCGGTGAGTCGGGATGCGGCAAGAGCGTCACCAACCTGGCCGTCATGCGGCTGTTGCCGGAACCTGCCGGACGGATCGAAGGCGGGCGCGTCGAGTTCGAAGGCCAGGACCTCATCGAGCTCGATGAGTCCGAGATGCGCGAGCTGCGGGGCAAGGAGATCGCGATGATCTTCCAGGACCCCATGACCAGCTTGAACCCGGTCCTGACCATCGAGGAGCAGATGGTCGAGACGATCAAGGCTCACAAGAAGATCACCGGCAGCGATGCTCGGGCGCGTGCCATCGAGCTCCTGTCGATGGTCGGTATACCCCAACCCGAGCAGCGGCTTCGCAACTTCCCTCATCAGTTCAGCGGCGGTATGCGCCAGCGCGTGATGATCGCGATGGCCCTGGCGCTCGAGCCCAAGCTGCTGATTGCGGACGAGCCGACGACGGCCCTGGACGTCACGATCCAGGCCCAGGTTCTCGAGTTGCTGAGCCGTCTGGCCGCCGACCACGGCACGGCCGTGATCCTCATCACCCACGACCTCGGCGTGGTGGCCGGCATGACCCGACGTACCAACGTCATGTACGCGGGCTTCGTCGTGGAGAGCGCCACAACCGCCGAGCTCTTCGCGCAGCCGTCCCATCCCTATACCGTGGGTCTTCTGCACTCCATGCCGCGCCTCGACGCCCAACCCGGTGAGCCGCTGATCCCAATCGAAGGCACTCCGCCGGATCTGCGTTTCGCGCCCGTGGGCTGTCCGTTCGCGCCGCGCTGCGCCTGGCGAGTTGAAAGCTGCTGGCGGGGGATGCCTCCCCTGGAGCCGCTCCAGCCGACCACGGAGGTCCACATGACAGGGTCCGGTGCGACTCATCGCTGCGCCTGCTGGAACCGGCCGACCGCCGAAGAGGCGTCCGCGGGCAGACCGCTCCGAGCGGGCTTTACCGCTGCGCCGGAGCCGATCGGAGCCGGGCGATGACGACACCCGTTCTTCCGGCCCAGGCGGCGGGTGCTCCTGCCCAAGCCTCGGCTACGCCACTCGTCTCGGTCGAGGGGCTCCGGATGTATTTCGAGATCACCAGCGGCGTCCTGCTCAGCCGTCATGTCGGGGATATCCGCGCCGTGGATGGCATCGATCTCTCGATCGAGAAAGGCGAGACGGTCGGATTGGTGGGTGAGTCGGGATGCGGCAAGAGCACGGTCGGCCGCACGATCCTGCGTCTGTATCGCCCTACGGCCGGCCGGGTCGTGTTCGATGGACAGGACATCACCTACGCCGAAGGCTCGACTCTGCGAGCGGTGCGACGGCGGATGCAGATGATCTTCCAGGATCCGTACGCCAGCCTCAATCCGCGCATGACCGCGGCCGGGATCGTCTCGGAGCCTATGGAGATCCACAACTTTGCCTCGGGGCGGGAGCGCCGTGAGAGGGTGCGCGATCTGCTTGCCACGGTCGGTCTCGACCCCGACTACGGCGATCGCTATCCCCACGAGTTCAGCGGCGGCCAGCGCCAACGCATCGGGGTCGCCCGGGCCCTGGCGCTGCACCCCGACCTGATAGTCGCCGACGAGCCGATCAGCGCCCTCGATGTCTCCATCCAGGCCCAGATCATCAATCTGCTGGAACGGCTGCAGGGTGAGTTCGGCCTGACCTATCTCTTCATCGCTCACGATCTCTCGGTGGTCCGGCATATCAGCGATCGGATCGCGGTGATGTACCTGGGCAAGATCGTCGAATTGACCGGATCGCGTGCCCTCTACGAGCGGCCCCTGCATCCGTACTCCGTGGCGCTACTATCGGCCGTGCCGATTCCGGATCCTGCCGTCGAAGGTCGCCGCCGCCGGATCATCCTCACCGGCGATGTGCCGAGCCCGTCGAACCCTCCGAACGGCTGCCGCTTCCACACTCGTTGCTGGCTCCGAGAGCGTCTCGGCAACCCGGATCGGTGCGTTGCCGAGGAGCCCGTTCTGAGGGAGATGACGGCTGGCCACGCCGTCGCATGTCACTTCGCCGAGGAGGTCGACGGGACGGCGGAGCAGGTTCAGGTCACCGGCCGGCCCGGCAGTGGAACGCCCAGGGCCGCGGCCGGACCCACGCCAGCAGCGGCCGGCTCGATGGCCGGCGAGGCGGCCGGATTCCCCGCGGCCGCGCCCGCGGCGCCCGCCTCGCCCGAGGGGGACCGGCCGCGACTTCGCAAGCGAAGCTAGACTTACGCGGAGGCGGTGCCGTGGATGGCGCCCGTGGCGGCTTCGGTGCGCCGATGCCGCCACGGGTTGTAGCAGTTGTCAGGAAGGATTTTGACGTGAAGAGTTGGGCGTCGGTTCTGGCCGTGATGGCCCTGGTAGCGATGGGCTGTGGCGGCTCGAGCTCGACTGCGCAAGACGTCGGGCCAAAGAAGGGTGGGACCCTGACGGTGGCCCTGGACGGTGACATTCACTATGCGGATCCGTCTCTGGTGAGTGACAGCACATCGCTCTACGTCGCCAACCAGGTCGTCGAGGGGCTCGTCGGACTGGCGCCGGGCACGCTAAGCGAAATCGTGCCCGTCCTGGCGTCGGACCTTCCGACGATCAGCCCCGATGGCCTTACCTACACCTTCAAGCTGCGTTCCGACGTCAAGTTCCACGACGGAACGGACTTCAACGCGGCTGCAGTCAAGTTCAACTACGACCGCTGGAAGGCCTTTCCCAAAGGCGACCTCCAGAGCAATGCGACCGACTTCGCCGCGGTATTCGGCGGCTTCGGCTCCACCTCGAACCTGGCCCAGGTGGATGCGCCCGACAAGTCCACGGTCGTCTTGCACCTGATCCATCCTCAGAGCAACTTCCTTATCAGCCAGACCGTAGCCGCCTTCGGCATCCAAAGCCCAACCGCAATCCAGGCCAGCGGGGACAACCCGTCCCTCAAGGTGAACGCGTATGCCCTGGGGACGGGCGGTCAGGGCAAGGCCATGGTCGGCACGGGCCCCTTCATGTTCAGCGAGTGGGCCGCCAATGACCACGTCACGCTGGTCAAGAACCCCAACTACTGGAACGCCCAGAGCGCGGCCCTCCTGGATCGAATCGTCTTCAAGCCGTTCGCGGATCCGGCCTCGGAGCTCAAGGCGCTTCAATCCGGCGCGGTCGACCTCGTCGAAACGCTAGATGCGGCCGAGGTTGGTGCGGTCTCCAAGGATGCGTCCCTGGTGGTCCTCGACCGCGGTTCCGGCTGCAACATTACGCAGCTGGGAATGAACGACTACGACACTGTCAATGGCGTGGCCAACCTGCTCGGGAACAAGGGAGTCCGCTTCGCGATCTCAGCGGCCGTCAACAAGCCCTCATACGTCACCGGTTTCTACGCCGGCGAGGCGACGGTTGCCGACAACTGGCTCCCGGCAGGCGCCCAGTACTACAAGCGCGAGTATCTGCCGACCTACAACTTGAGCGGATCCAGAAGCTACCTGGCCGGTGCAGGGGTGCCTACGAGCGGCCTGAACGTGGACCTGTACTATCCGACCGGCGCTCCCACCACCGTCTTCCCAGATGCCAAGGGCCTCGCGACGGCCATCTCCGTGGACCTGCAGGCCGCCGGCTTCGTGGCGAATCTCAAGCCCGAGGCGTATTCGCCCAACTACCTTGCCGATCAGGCCGCCGGGAAGATGCAGATGTGGCTGCAGAGCCAGTCCTGCCAGTGGGCCGGTCCGGACGACATCCTGTACTCGTTCTTCCACTACACCAACGATCTGCCTTCGGCGATGTTCAGCTACAAGAACGACGACCTGAACACGGCGATGACCTCGGCCATGACCGACGCGGACCAGACCAAGGCCAAGACCGATTGGCAGAAGGCGCAGGATCTGATCGCTGCCGGCATGCCGACCGTGCCGCTGTTGAACGCCAAGTTGCCCGCCGGTGCGCACACGTACGTGATGGGCTTCGTGGGGGCGGGCAACCGGACCGAGATCCTCAATACGGTCTGGCTGAACAAGTAGCCGACGCGGGATGGCTCGGCGCCGGCCGCAGCCTCGCCCGCAGGAGCGTTGTCGCGACGGCGGCGCGGCTAGACTTCAGCCATGCATCCGCTTCGAATCGTCCTGGCCCAGCTTGCCCCACGTCTGGGGATGCTCGATGAGAACCTGGCGCGCCACATGGAAGCCCTGGCGTCCGCGCGGGCCGGCGGGGCCGATCTGGTCGTGTTCCCCGAGTTGGGCCTGACCGGGTACCAACTGCAGGACCTCGCAGCCGAGGTCGCGATGCGGGTCGACGATCCGCGCCTGGCCGGTCTGGCCGCCGCAACGGTCGGCCTATCGGCCATCGTTTCCTTCGTAGAAGAGGCGAGCGACCACCGGCTCTTCATCAGCGCCGCTCTGCTCGAGGATGGAGCCGTCCGGTTCGTCCATCGCAAGCTCTTCCTGCCGACTTACGGGCTCTTCGACGAGCGGCGTTTCTTCGCTGCCGGCGATCGGCTTCGAACCGTCGACTCGCGTCTTGGGCCTCGATTAGGGATCGCGGTATGCGAGGACTTCTGGCATCTGGCAGTCCCGGAGACGCTGGCCCTCGACGGTGCGCAGATCCTGATCAACGTGTCGTCGTCGCCTGGTAGGGACCTCGCCGCCATGCATGAAGTGGGGCTGGGAACCGCGGCGTCATGGCGGAACCTGATGCGCACCTACGCCCAGCTGACGACTAGCTTCGTGGTCTTCTGCAACCGAGTCGGTGTCGACGAGACGATCAGCTTCTGGGGAGGGTCGGAGGTCATCGCCCCGAGCGGTGAGACCATCTTCACGGCGCCGCTCTTCGACGAGGGACTTCATTTCGTCGATATCGAGCTCGGCGACGTACGGCGCGAGCGGATCAGCCTGCCGCTGCTGCGCGATGAACGGCCCGAATTGCACCTGCGGGAGTTGCGCCGGATTCTGGCCGAGCGGACGGAGATGGCGATCGACGCGGCGAGCGATCCGCCCGATGACCGGCCCCAGCCCGGCGCATCCGAGCCGTCCTGATGGCTGCCGGGGCCGGTCATGAGCCCGTCGATGGCGGTGGCGAGTCGGCGGAGCGGCTCTTCGAGCTGCCGCCCGAACTGGCTATCGACACGGACGTCGCCCTGCGGGTGATCGTCGGCTTCATTCGGAACCAGTTGCGCCAGGCTGGGTTCAGCCGTGGCCTGTTGGGCTTGTCGGGCGGAATCGATTCGGCGCTGGTCGCCTTTCTGGTGGCCGACGCCATCGGGCCTGAGAACCTCCTGTGTGTGCTGATGCCCTATCGGACCTCTTCTTCGGAGTCGGTCGAGCACGGCCGGCTGGTTGTCGGACGGCTTGGCTGCCCAAGCGATGCCGTCGATATCAGCCCGATCGTGGACGGCTACTTCGGTCGGGACGGCGAGGAGGGTGCCGGCGGGGCGGCGGCGACCGAGGCAACTCCCCTGAGGCGGGGCAACTTCATGGCTCGCGCCCGTATGTGCGTCCTGTACGACCGATCGGTCGAGTGGGGCGGGCTGGTCGTCGGCACGGGTAACAAGACGGAGTCGCTCATCGGATACACGACCCTGTTCGGCGACTCAGCCTGCGCCTTCAACCCCATCGGCGACCTCTACAAGAGCCAGGTCAGGCAGGTGGCCGCGGCGGTCGGCGTGCCGGAGGAGATCATTCGCAAGGCCCCTTCTGCCGACTTGTGGCCCGGACAGACTGACGAGGCGGAGGCCGGCTTCCACTATCCCGAGCTAGATCGGCTGCTCTTCTGGATGATCGACAAGCGCCGCAGCGACGAGGAATTGCTGGCGATGGGGTTCCTCGAGGCGCAAATAGAGCGAGTCAAGCGGCTGGTGGCCGTCTCGGAGTTCAAGAGGCAGGTTCCACCTGTCGCGAAGCTGGGGCCGCGCACGACCGGCGTGGACTACCTCTACCCGCGCCGCCGGCCGGGCTCGGCACGCAGATGAGTGCCGCGCGGGGGAGCGGCTCGACGAGCGGCTCGACGAGCGGCCCTGCGAGCGGCCCCGCGAGTGCCCCCGCGAGCGGCGGCGCCGGCGGGCAGCTCTTCATCGTTGCCACTCCCATCGGGAATCTGGGCGATGTCTCGTTCCGCGCCGTCGAAGTGCTCAAGACCGTGCCCCTGGTCGCGGCCGAGGACACGCGGCTCACACGGCGGCTCTGCGCCCGCTACGAAATCACCACTCATCTGGTGAGCTATCACGCCCAGAGTGGTTCCGCTCGAGAGCTGGAGCTGCTGGCGCATCTGCGAAGCGGCCGCGATCTGGCCCTTGTCACCGACGCCGGTACACCGCTGGTCAGCGATCCAGGCGCGGAGCTGGCTTCGGCGTGGGCGGCTGAAGGCGGCGTCGTAGTACCGATCCCCGGAGCGTCGGCGGTTCTGGCCGCGCTCATGGCCGGTGGTCTCGCGGCCGCTCGTTGGACCTTCGAGGGCTTCCTGCCGCGGAGCGGCAGGGAGCGGCGCGATAGGCTGGCGCGGATAGCGGCCGACGAGCGGGCCTGCGTCATCTTCGAAGCGCCTTCCCGCGTTCCGGCAACGCTGTCGGACCTCCGGGCGGCCGCCGGCGGGGAGCGTCGCGCCGCCGTCTGCCGCGAGCTGACCAAGCTGCACGAGGAGATAGTTCGCGGACCGCTGGCGGAACTCGCCGGGCGGGCGGCGGCCGGAGGGATGATGCTGCGGGGCGAGTTCGTGATCGTTCTGGAGGCTCTCATCGGTGGTGCCGCCGCGAAGCAGCCGAACGCGGAGGGGCAGGTTTCAATGGCCGACGGCCGCGTGCAGGTGGCCGAGCTGGTGGCCGGGGGAGCAAGGCGCGCCGATGCGGTTCGCCAGGTGGCGGCGGCTACCGGCCTGGATCGACGCGAGCTCTATCGGCCCGACTGAACGACCGGGTGTCGCCCGCGGTTCGGGCATGGGTGCCCGAATGCGCCAGGCAATAGTGTCGCCGATCACGCGGTGCTCGTATCCTCCGTCACAGGCACGACAGTTCGGCACGCGGGGCGGGGCCGAGAGCAAGTGCACGACGGACTGGAGCATCTCCGATGCAGACCATCACGATCCAACCTGATCGATCGAGGACCCGGCGGCTCACGGCGTTCGGAGCGGCGGTGGCGGTGTCGGTACTGCTGGCCGGGTGTGTCGCCGCCAGCTCATCCGCGTCCCCGAGCGGTCCGGCGCAGGCGAGCCCGTTCGCTTCTGCCGGCGAGTCGCTCAGCGTAAGTCCAGTGGAATCGCCGAGTTCGACCGCGTCGGCGACTCCCGATCATGCCGCCAGTCCTGCCGTGGACGCAACCACGACGCTGGGGCCCCATTCGACCCAGACTGCCGCTCCCGCGAGCAAGTGGACCGGCCTCAAGTGGACCGCAGCCGGAAAGGCGTTCCTGCAGACGCCGGTGCCGCCCAACCAGGATTCCTCTCTCGACGTCAGCATCTTCGGCTGGAGCGGCGGCTACGTAGGGTTCCGGTCCGTCGTTCCCATGACCGATGCGGGGACGCCCGTGGTCGTGTCCACTACCTCTGCCGATGGCCTGTACTGGACGGCCGCCCGATCGGTCGATGCGACCGGCCTGGTGATCTTTGGAGGCGTGGCGCAGGTCGTCGAGGGTCCTGGGGGCCTGCTCGCGGTAGGCCGTCCCCAGGCCATGGCCTGTGGAGGACCACCCCGGGTTGATGCTCTCTGGACCTCGACTGACGGCGTCGCCTGGACTCGCGTTCCGTTCGCGGCCAACTTCGGATCGAACACGATCTACACGGTCGACGCAGGGTCGACCGGCTACATCGCCACCGGCGCGTCGGGGGATGGGACGACCCAATTCGTGTGGCTGTCCCAGGACGGCAGGACCTGGCACGTGGCCAACCTGTCCAAGGCGACCTTCGGCGAGGCCCTGGTCCAGGGCGCCACCAACTTCGCTTCGGGCTACGTCATCGTTGGTGCACTCCCGGGTGATGAGGGCTGCGGTGGCGTTTCGAGTCTCACCCCGTCGCTGTGGTGGTCCCTAGATGGGGCGAAGTGGACTCAGGGCAAGTTGACCGGCGCCGTGCCGTCCACCGAGTCCTGGATGACGGTGAAACGCATCAACGATCACTGCCTTATGGCCATCGCGACCGAATGGAACGAGTCGACCCAGGTCTCGACCGAGAAGGTGTGGGTCTCGGCCGATGGTCAGACCTGGACTCTGGTGACATCGCCGTCGCCGTTGCTGAACTCGGATGTCCTCTCCATCAATAATCGGGGAGTTGCGGTTCTGACTCCGACCGATAACAAGGGTCCGGCCACGATCGCCGGCGTCGGCAACGATCTAGCCGTCGGTCCCCTGGTCCAGAGCGGCGATACCCCGATCTACTCCGACACGTCGTCCTGGTGGCAGTTTGCGCTGGGCCCCAACGGTTTGGTCGCCTACAGCGACGACGGGACGGACCTTAGGGTCGGCACAGCTACCGTCTGACGTCCTCTCGCACCGGGCCTGCGGCTCGAGGAGTGGCCGGGGCGCCACGCGCGGGGGAGTGCGCGGCGCCCCGGGGGACGGTTGTTCAGGCCAGGACAAGCACCTGCTCGTCGTCCGATGAGGCCTCTTCGTCAGGCTCGTCGGCGGGCGTGTCGCCTGACGTCTCGGACGTGTGCTCGGCCCCGGCGTCGGTCGCGGCATCGCCGGCCGCCTGCGCCGCAAGCGAGTCGGCTTCGTAGTCGCGCTTGCGCCGGCCCGACAGCATCTCGACCGTAGTGGCCACGACCTCAGTCTTCCAGTGGCGCTGGCCGCGGTCGTCGTCCCACTGGCGCGTCTGGAGCCGGCCCTCGATCGCGACCTGTTGGCCCTTGCCCAGGTACTGGCCGCAGACCTGAGCCAGGCGGTCCCATACGACTACGTTGTGGAACTCCGCGCGCTCCTTGCCGTTTCCTCGGAACTCGTTTGTGGCTACGGCGAATGTAGCCACGGACGACCCACTGGCCAGTGCGCGAAGCTCCGGATCGCGGGTCAGTCGGCCGGTCAAAAGGACCTTGTTCACGGTCCCAGTCTCCTCTTCCGGCGCCGATCTGCTTCGGCGCCCTGCATGGCGGCGGGCGAGCGAACCCTACCCGAGGCCGCTCAACCGCGGCTCATCGGGCACTTATCTGGCGGAGGCGGGACGGAGATGGCAGTACCCTGGAACGTGAGGAATGAACGTACTGGCGGCGGATCGAGTCAATTGGTTGAACATGCTCGCGCCCAGGCAGCTTTGGGCGACGCTACAACGAGGCAGATGAGTGAGCAAAGAGCGACCGGAAGCCGAGAAGAACCTCGGCGTGTTCTTCAACGGACCAGAGGACGGCAGTGGCGGATTCCTGGTGCCGATGGACAACCTGAACGTTGGACCAGGCCAGCCCGGTCCTGAGGATGAGTGGCAGATTCCGACGCAGCCCGAGGGAACCGGAGCCGATTCGACACCCGAGCCGGCGCACACGAAGGACCATCCGGCCGACTGATCGCAAGTCGACCCTTGTAGCCCTCCGGACGGGCCGGGGCGGCTCGACTCGCAGTTCGGTCGGCGGGACGGCCCGCGGCCGCGATACCGCCGTCGCGCTATGCTGGCCCCCGGCGGCGCCGCCGGGTGCGCCGACCTGCGTCCCGTGAGGAGTCGGAGTGGCTGCTAGGAGGCAAGGCGTGTCTCGGATCGGTCGTTTCCTGTTGATCGGCGGCATCCTGGCCGTGGCTGCCGCCTGCGGCAGTGCCGGCGCGACGCCAACCGGGTCCGCCCCCGCGACGCCCGCCGGCTCGACTGTGCCATCGGTGAACACCAGCGCCGTTCCATCGACGGCCGGCGCTTCCGCGTCGGCGTCGGCGGCGGCCACGGAGGCCGGCTCGCCTGCCGGACCCCTGACCACGATCCGTCCCGGTCAGAACGGCACCGTGGTGGCCTGGGGCGACGATAGCTCGGGCCAGATCGACGTTCCGTCGGGGCTGAGCGGCGTCGTGGCCGTGGCGGCCGGCGATGACCTGAGTCTGGCCCTCAAGTCGGACGGTACTGTTGTGGCCTGGGGCGGCCTCGACAATCCGGCGGAGACACAGGTCCCGGCCGCGGCCAAGAACGTCAAGGCGATCGCGGCCGGTAGCAACTTCGCCATCGCCCTGCGGTCGGACGGGACCGTGATCGGCTGGGGCGACAACTCGAACGGCCAGACGTCGCCGCCTCCGAGCGTCACGGGTGTCGTGGAGATCGCCGCCGCGGGCTCGCACTGTGTGGCTCTCAAGTCGGACGCGACCGTCGTTGCCTGGGGCGGCGACTCGAACGGCGAGTCGGATGTCCCGGCCGGTTTGAAGAACGTGGTCCATGTGTCGGCCGGCTACGACTTCAGCGCGGCGCTTCTGGCCGACGGAACGGTTGTCGCCTGGGGCGACAAGAATCCAACCGATGTTCCCACCGGCGTGGCCAAGGTCCCGGCCGGCCTCAGCGGCGTGACCGCCATCGCCTCGGGCTTTGCCCACAACCTCGCCCTCAAGTCCGACGGGACGATCGCGGCCTGGGGCGGCAACCAGGATGGCGAGACTACCGTGCCGTCGGGCCTGCGCGCCGTCGCAATCGCGGCCGGAGGCAACTTCAGCCTGGCCATCAAGTCGGACGGAACCGTTGCCGCCTGGGGCGGAAACGATGCCGGCCAGTCGAGTCCGCCCGCCGGGCTCTCGAAGGTAATCGGCATCTCGGCCGGCGGCAGCCATTCTCTGGCGATCGTCGCATCCGCTAAGTAGGGAGGACCGCCGTGAGGCAGCCCGTCAAGGTTCGACTCGCCAACAGGGCGCCGCTGGATCTCGCCGCGCTCGATGAGCGAGCCCTGATGGGCTGCATCGATCATTCCCTGCTTCGGCCGGAGTTGACGCGCGCCGACGTAGAGGCCGGTTGCGACCTGGCCGTCGAATGGGAGACGGCGACGGTTTGCTGCCGCCCGGCCGACCTGGCGTTCGTCGTCAGCCGCCTGCGCCGCAGCCTCGTGGGGCCGACGACGGTCATCGGCTTTCCGCACGGCGCGCATATGTCGAACATCAAGGAACGCGAGGCGCTCGTGGCCGTCGAGCAAGGGGCCGTCGAGCTGGACGTCGTGATCAATATCGGTGCCCTCAGAGGCGGCGACCTGGGCTACGTTCGCGACGAGCTGGCGGGGCTCATCTACGCGGTTGCGCCCACGCCGGTGAAGGTGATCCTCGAGACCGCCTATCTCTCACCCGAGCAAGTCGAGGCCGGCTGCCGTGTCGCCGTTGAGGCGCGGGCCGCGTTCGTCAAGAACGGCACCGGCTATTCGCCACGCGGCGCGGAGGCGGGCGAGATTGCCCTGATGCGCCGTGTCGTCGGCGACCGCGTCGGGGTCAAAGCCGCGGGCGGAGTCCGGATGCTCGACGCGATGCTCACCATGCTCGCCGCCGGAGCGTGTCGGGTCGGGGCTACGGCCACGGCCGCCATCGGAACCGAGTGGCGGGAACGGGGCGCTGAGGCAGTGGCGGCCGCCGCCGATGTCGCTTTCGAACTCGAGCGCCCTGCCACGCCCTGAGCCGATGTGTGGCGGCGTCCCGGCCCGGAGGTCGCGACTGAACGGCTAGTCGGATGGCCCGACGATCCGCCCGATCAGGACGACCTCGCCGGCCGGGGTAGCTCCCGCGGAGCGTCGGCATTCGAGTGGAACCCAGTCGCCGAACCTGGCCCTGAGGCGGAAGCGCACGGTCGGTTCGGCGCGCGGGTCGCGAACCGTCGCGAGGAGTCGGGCTTTGTCGTCGTCGTGGCAGAAGTCCACTGCGTTCTTCCCGACCAGATCCTCCGGGTCCATCCCGACGGCCGCTGCCAGAGGAGGGGAGGCGTGCTGAATCATCGCGTTCCGGTCGAGAACCGCCACGAGTTCGGTGATCGAGTCGGCGATGAGGCTCAGCCTGGCAATGTTCGTCGCGAGCGCGTGGTAGAGCGACGCGTTGGCCATCGCTGCCCCGACCTGGTTGGCGAAGATCTCGGCCACCTCCACCGTGTCGGCGTCGAACGGCACGGGTCCATGGCGGCCCGAGTTGAGAAGAGCCGCGACGCGGCCTTCGCGCATGACGGGCACGGACAGGAAGGCTCGAGACGGAGTCGGGAAGACGAATCCCGCCTGCTCATCGAGGGTGACGTCGTCTCGCACGAACGAGATGCCGGCGATCGCAGACGCCCACCCGGCCATCTGGTCGGCTCGATCGGGCCAGCCGGGAACCGGCGGAGCCGAAGCGCTCGACTGGCGGAGTACCGGCTTGTCACCGACGATTGTTACGACGGCAGCAGTGTCGGCGGCAGTCAGGCTTCTGAACAGATCCGGGACCTCGACAAGGAGTGTCCGCATATCCAGGTGACGGGCCAGCCGCTGGCTGAGCCGCGCCAGTCGCTCGCGCGCGACCAGCCTTTGGGCAGCCTCGATGGACATGCACAGCCGATACGCGACCGAATCGAGCATTCGCATGTCCGGGTCGGTGAACGGCTCGCCGCTGGACCGACACAGAATGAGCAGGCCCCGCTTCTCGCTGCCGGTTGTGAGCGGGACCCACGCCCGCGACTTGATGCCGAGCCGCTGCAGGTCCGCCGGCAGGGCTCCCGAGCCGTCCGCCTGCTCACGCGAGACGGATGCGCCTGCTCCGAGGGCCTCGGCGGCGGCTTCGTCCAGGGGCCAACCGGCCACGAACCCGTCCGCGCCGAACGGCAGGCCGCACGCGGTCGAGACGAACAGGCGGGTCCCGACGGGGTTGGCGACGCAGGTCACGTCCGCGGAGAAGACATCGGACAGGGTAGCCAGGGCTTCTCTGACGATCTTGTCCGGGCTTTCAGGCTTCCCGATTGCCATGAGCAATCGGACCAGTCGCGTCGTGTCTCGGTATGCATTCTGGGCAGCGGAGGTTGCCGCGGCCAGCTGAGTGTGAAGGTCCTCCGGCGCTTCGAGTTTGTCCGCCTCGTCACTCATGATCCGTGTCGGCCTCGCGCTCGCCTCAGAGCGCCAGCGCGGCAACCGTCGCATTGTGGTGCCCGGCGACGCTCCGGTTTCGGGCGAACTCGCCGTACGTGTAGAAGCCGAAGGTCGGGACGGAACCCGCCGCGGCCTGGAAGCGGGCCGCCTCTTCGGAGACCCGACTGCCGAGGACCTCGCGACGGGCGGCGCAGCTGAACATGAGCAGGACGCTCGCGTCGCGGCCCTCGAGAGCTTCGGCGACGACCGGCTCGGATACCGCGAGAAGATCGTCCGCTCGTCCGGCCATGACGTTGATCGCGGCGAACGGCGACAGCTCCGCGAATGTCAGCAGGTCGCTCTCGTTGTCGCTCATCCGCACGACCCTGATGAGGTGGCTGCCGTCCGGCTGTATGACGCCGAAGGGATGCTCCTGGGCAAGCGCCGCGTAGGTCGAGGGTCGCAGCGAGTTCGCGTCGTCTCCGAGGACTTCACGGTATACGTCCAGGGCGGGCCGGCCGGCAATGCGCCGGACGCACAGTCCGTCCACCTGGGTGACCATCATCGGCAGGCTGGCGGACACGTAGCCGTGCTTGGCGACGACGCTGAGCGGTTCGTCCGAAGCGATCCAGACGGCGACGGCGGCGTCCCTCAGGACCCGGTCGCCCTCGAAGAGGAAGGTTTCGCGGAACCCGAAGTCGTCGCCCGCGGTTCCGCCCACCACCGGCACGGCGGCCCCGGCGATCTCGTACACGCCGTTGAGGAGGTGCTGCTGGTGGCCGGCCATGCCGTCCGAGAGGAGCATGACCGCGGCATGGTCGCGCGTCCCGGGCTCGGCTGCGGCGCGGGCCGCCATGGCTAGCCGTCGACCCAGATCTTCGGGATCACCCGCACCGAGACCCTCCCCGGCGGCGACTCCAAAGCCGTATGAGCCGGCGGTCAGGGCAAGCACTTGAACCCCGCCGCCAGCCTCCACGAAGAGGCCGTCGTGGAACTGGCCCGCGGTGGTGGCCCCCAGCAGAGGCGCGCTCCCAGTGACCGCGCGGATGCTCGCCAGAAGAGCGGGCAGGTCATACGCGACGGATGCGTAGACGATGATCAGGGCTGGGGGCCGGCCGCCCAATGCGGACATGGCCGTGGCCGCCGCTTCTCGACCCGCAACCTCGGCGGAAGTGGATGCGCTGCTGCCAACGCCGGCCTTGACGCCGTTCGCATCGTTCATGGAGTTGCCCCGGCCTTTCATGCAGGTCAAGCCGCGACCGCCCGGACCTCCCCCCGGAGGATCCAGACAGATCGACCACCCCCAAGGTCGATGATAGAGGCGACAGGACTGCCTTCCATCCGACGGAATCGGCATCAGGGGGCGGCGTAGGTCCGTGTTCGCGCTCCCGAGACTGACGTAAGGCCGGTGAGGGGACCCACCGGCCTGCGATGCGGCGCGCTCCGGTTCGGCCTTCGGGTCGGGTCGTCGCGCCTGCTATACTTCGGACTGCCCAAGGCCGAGCGCCATCGGGTTCCAGAGACAACATCGCCAAGGAGGCTACGTTGCCCCAGGAAGGCGTGCTGTTCGCCCCGTGAGACGAACCACCACCTTCGCTCCAGAAGGAGCCGCGGCTCCGACGGAGGGGCAGTCTACCCAGGTCCCCGGCCAGACGGTCGAGGGCCTTTTGGTTTCCCGATGGTCCCGCCGGGGCGACCGCCGGGGCGACCGCCGGGGCGAGCACTGGGCAGCCCTGAGGCTGCCCTCAAGGGAGTGCTAGATGCCCGCCACAGTGATCGTCGGCCTGCAGTGGGGTGACGAGGGCAAGGGAAAGACGACAGACGCGCTCGCGGAGCACGTGACCGCCGTCGTCCGGTACCAGGGCGGCGACAACGCCGGCCACACAATCATGCTCGGCGAGGAGGTCTTCAAGCTCCACCTCGTGCCGTCGGGCGTGCTGTATCCGCACATCGCTCCGATCATCGGCAACGGCGTGGTGGTCAACCCGGCGACGCTGATCTCCGAGCTGGAGATGCTGGCCAGCCGCGGCATCGAGGTGGATCGCGTCCGCGTCAGCAAGCACGCCCACGTGATCATGCCGTACCACATCGCCCTCGACGGAGCGATGGAAGCCCGGCTTGCCAAGGCCGCCGTCGGGACCACGCGGCGCGGCATCGGGCCGGCATACGCCGACCGGGCCTGGCGCATCGGTATCCGGATGGAGGACCTGCTCGACGGTCCGGCGCTGCGGAGCAAGCTGGCTCGCATCCTGCCCGAAAAGAACGCCACCCTCCAGCGCCAGCATCGAGTCGACGGCTTCGACCTGGACGAACTGGTTACGCTGGCCACCGAATGGGGCCGGCGCCTGCGGCCGCACATGGCCGACACGACGCAGCTGGTCCAGGAGCGCCTGGCGCGCGGCGAGCACCTCCTGTTCGAAGGCGCGCAGGGCACGCTCCTCGACCTGGACCACGGCAGCTACCCGTTCGTGACTTCGTCGAACCCGATCGCCGGCGGCGCCTGCACGGGTGGCGGGATCGGGCCGTTGCAGGTCGATGAGGTGCTGGGAGTCATGAAGGCCTACGCCACGCGCGTCGGCGCCGGGCCGTTTCCGACCGAGCTGACCGAGGAGATCGGCGAGGGGATCATCGACCGGGGGCGCGAGTTCGGGACGACGACCGGGCGCCGCCGACGGGTCGGCTGGTTCGATGCCGTGCCGCTGCGCTACGCCGTCGCGGTCAACAGCGTCAGCTCGATCATGCTCAACAAGATCGACATCCTCTCGGGTCTGGACGAGGTCCTGATCTGCATGGCCTACGAGGTCGACGGCCGGCGCGTCGACTGGTGGCCGTCGGACGCGGACATCCTGGCGCGGGCGAAGCCGATCTACGAGCGATTCCCCGGCTGGACGGAGCCGATCCACGAGTGCCGCTCCATGGCGGATCTGCCGGAGAACGCCCGCCGTTACGTCGATGCGGTGGAGCGGCTTTCCGGCGCCCCGATCTGCTTCGTCTCGGTTGGGCCGGAGCGGCACCAGACGATCGAGCGGAAGCCCCGGCCGCAGCGGCCCAAGGCACCGACCCCGACCCCGGCAGCGGATGCGGCCGGCCGATGAGCCCAAAGGCGTCGCGCAGCGATCGCCCGGCGTCGCCGTCTGAGCATGCCGCACCGAGCGGCCCGGCGCGCCTCCTCGTCCTGGGCAGCGGCGGTCGAGAGCACGCCCTGGTCTGGAGCCTGGCCCGCGAAGCGGCGGTCGAGGCCGTCCTCGTCGCCCCGGGTGGCGACGCGATCGGCGACGAACCCAAGGCCCACTGTTTCCCGGAGGTCTCGGCCACCGACCCGGCCGAGGTCGTGGCTCTGGCCACCCGCGAGGACGTGGATCTGGTCGTGGTTGGGCCCGAGGCGGTGCTGGCCGCGGGCGTCGTGGATGCGCTGGCCGACGCCGGAGTGCCGACGTTCGGCCCGACGCGCGCCGCGGCTCGGATCGAGTGGAGCAAGGCATTCTGCCGCGACGTGGCCGCCGCCGCCGGGGTACGGATGGCCCGGGGCCGCGACTTCGCGACCCTGGAGCCTGCCCTCGCCTTCGCCCGTGAGCTGGCCGAGGCCGGGGGGTCGTGCGGCGTCGTGATCAAGGCGGACGGCCTGATGGCCGGCAAGGGCGTGACCGTCTGCGACGACTCGGCCACGGCGGAAGCGGCGCTGCGGGCGCTGTTCGCCGCGGCGGGGGCCGGCGGCCCGGGCAAGCCCGCCCAGCCCGTGGTAGTTGTGGAGGAGCGCCTCATCGGCGCCGAAGCAAGCCTCATAGCCTTGTGCGACGACCACGCCGCGCTGGCGCTTCCGCCGGCCCGCGACCACAAGCGGCTGCTCGACGACGACCAAGGCCCCAACACCGGCGGCATGGGTGCCTACAGCCCCGTGCCGGACATGCCGGAGAGCCTCTGCGCCACGCTCGTTGACGTCATCCATCTCCCGATCCTGGCCGAGCTCGCCCGCCGCGACGCCCCATTCCGTGGCGCGTTGTACGCCGGCCTGATGCTCACGCCCGAGGGCCCTGTTCTGATCGAATGCAACGCCCGGTTCGGCGACCCGGAGATCCAGGTGCTGCTACCACGGCTGGCCGTGCCCCTCGGGCCGTTGCTCTACGGCGCCGCTCAAGGCGATCTCGCCGGGGCCGCCGGTAAGCTGGGGCTCACCGGGCGGATGCTGCCCACGACCGGCGACGCGGCGGTGGCCGTTGTCCTGGCCGCGGCCGGCTACCCGGAAACGCCCCGCAAGGGCGACGTGATCACTGGACTCGCCGAGGCAGCTGCCGCCGGCGCCACGGTCTTCCATGCGGGCACGGTCCGCGGCGCGGACGGCACGTATCGCACGAACGGTGGCCGCGTTCTGGCGGCCGTTGGGCTCGGCGCCACTATCAAGACCGCGCGGGCCGCCGCCGAGCGCGGGGCGGAGAAGATCGCCTGGAATGGCATGCAGCGCCGCCACGACATCGCCGCGGTCCTGCCGCCGGCGGCGGACGCCGGGCGCTCGCCGATCAGCGCGGCCGACTGGGCGAAGGGCGGCGCCGCATGATTCCGCGCTACACGCTACCGGAGATGGGTGCCGTCTGGACCGAGCAGGCGCATTTCGAGGGGATGCTGCGCGTCGAGATCGCCGTCGCCCGCGCCGAAGTGAGCCGTGGCATGGTCCCCGCGGAGGCCGTCCGGGCGATCGAGTCTCGCGCCCGAGTCGATGTCGATCGCATCGCCGAAATCGAGAAGACGACCGACCACGACGTCATCGCCTTCGTGTCGCAGGTCGCGGAGACCGTCGGCGAGGAGGGCCGGTACCTCCATCTCGGGCTGACCAGCAGCGACGTCGTCGATACCGCGCTGGGGCTCCAGCTCCAGGCCGCCGGCGCCCGGCTGATCGAGGATCTCGACGCCCTGGTCGAAACGCTGGTGGCCAGGGCCCGCGCCGAGGCAAACACGGTGATGATGGGCCGCACTCATTCGGTCCACGCCGAGCCGACGACGATGGGCATGAAGATCGCCGGCTGGGCCTTCGAGATCGCCCGCGACCGGACCCGCCTCGCCGCCGCGGTCGACGACGCCGCAACCGGCAAGATCTCCGGGCCGGTCGGCACATACAGCCATCTGGAGCCGGACCTCGAGGACGAGGTCCTGGCTGATCTGGGCCTTCACCGCGACCCGATCTCCACGCAGATCGTCCAGCGCGACCGCCACGCCGCGCTCATCGCCGCGATAGCCATCACCGGCGGCAGTCTGGAGCGCATCGCCACCGAGGTCCGCAACCTCCAGCACACCGAGATCGGCGAGTTGATGGAGCCGTTCCGGGTCGGCCAGAAGGGCAGCTCGGCGATGCCCCACAAGCGCAACCCGATTCTCTCCGAGCGGATCGCCGGCCTGGCGCGGCTGCTGCGCGGCTACGCCGTCACGGCCATGGAGAATCAGCCGCTCTGGCACGAGCGCGACATCAGCCACTCCTCGGCGGAGCGCGTGCTGCTGCCCGACGCGACGATTCTGCTGGACTATATGCTGGTCAAGACCCGCGGTCTGGTGGAGCGGCTCGTCGTCCGGCCGGAGCGGATGCGCGAGAACATCGAGCGAGGGCTGGGTCTCCACTGCAGCGGCCGCGTGCTGCTCGCCCTGGTCGAGGAGGCGGGGCTTTCGCGCGAGGAGGCGTACGCTGTCGTCCAGCGCAATGCGCTGAGGGCTGCCGACGAGCGCCGCCAGCTGCGCGACCTGCTCGTCGCCGATCCGGACGTCGCGGCCCGGCTCTCCGACGAGGCCCTCGCCGCCTGCTTCGATGAAAGCCACTTCCTGCGCAACATAGCCACTGCTATCGCCCGACTGGATGAGCTCGCTCCTGCGGGCGAGGCTCCTGCGGGCGAGGCTCCTGCGGGCGAGGTCCCGGCTCGAAAGGAGGCCGCCAATGGCACCCGCTGAAACCACCAACCCCGGCGATCCCCGAGCCGGCGGCGCCGCAGTCCAGGCCGAGGGCTTCGTCCGCTCGGGCAAGGTCCGCGACCTCTTCGAGATCGGCGATCGACTGCTGCTGGTGGCGAGCGACCGGCTCTCCGCCTTCGACGTCGTCCTGCCGACGCCGATCCCGGACAAGGGCCGAGTCCTGACCGGCCTGTCGCGTTTCTGGTTCGACCAGACCGCCGACATCATCCCGAACCATCTTCTGGGCACAGACCCGGCGGATCTGCCCGAGAGCTTCATCGACGACGCCGGGCGGCGTGAGCTGCGCGGCCGGATGATGCTATGCCGGCGCGCCAGGGTGCTGCCCGTCGAAGTCATCGTTCGCGGCTACGTCTCCGGATCGGGCTGGAAGGACTACCAGCGCACCGGCTCGATCTGCGGCATCAAGCTCCCCGCCGGCCTGCGCGAATCGGATCGTCTCCCCGAGCCGATCTTCACGCCGTCCACCAAGGCCGAGGTCGGGCACGACGAGAACATCAGCTTCGAGGCGATGGTCGCCCTTGTTGGGGGGGAGCTGGCCGAGCAGGTCCGCGACGTGGCTTTGAATCTGTACTGGCGCGGCGCCACTGTCGCCGAGGGAGCGGGCATCCTGCTCGCCGACACCAAGTTCGAACTCGGGACTGCGCTGGACTCCGGCGAGTTGATGCTCATTGACGAAGTCCTGACGCCCGACTCGAGCCGCTTCTGGGACGCCTCGACCTATGAGCCGGGACATGCGCAAGCGAGCTTCGACAAGCAACCCGTCCGCGACTGGCTCGAGATCCAGCCGTGGGACAAGACCTATCCGGGACCCGAGCTTCCGGCCGAGATCGTCGCCGGCACTCGAGAGCGGTACGTTGCGGCGTTCGAGCGGATCACCGGAGCCAGCTTCGAACGCTACCTGCAGGAGGATGTGATCGAGCGATGAGCGACTTCCGGTACGCCGTCAACGTTCTGCCCAAGCCCGGCATCCTGGACCCGCAGGGCCGGGCCGTCGAGCAGAGCCTGCCCCACCTCCACGTCACCAGCGTCTCGAGCGTGCGAGTCGGCCGCCGGGTGGAGCTGACCGTCTCCGCGGATTCGGAGGCGGCGGCGCTGGCCGTGGTCGACGGCCTCGCCAAAGAACTGCTCAGCAATCCGCTCATCGAGTCGTACGAGCTCGAGCTGCTCGAGGCCACTTCATCCGCGGCGTCGAAGTGAGGATCGGCGTCGTCACCTTTCCCGGCTCCAACTCGGACGTTGATTCGCTCAACGCGGTCACCATTGCCGGTGTCGAGGCGGTCTCGCTCTGGCACGAGTCGCCGGACCTGCACGGCGTTTCGGCCGTCATCCTGCCGGGCGGCTTCGCCTACGGCGACTACATCCGGGCCGGCGTGATCGCTCGCTTCTCCCCGGTGATGGGCGGCGTCAAGGAATTCGCCGCCGCCGCCGGCCTTGTTCTCGGCATCTGCAACGGTTTCCAGGTTCTGGCCGAGGCCGGTCTGGTTCCGGGCGCGCTGCTGAGAAACCGCTCGCTCCGTTTCGCCGGCCGTCTGGTCGACATCAAGCCCGAACGGCTCGACTCGCCGTTCACCCGCTCGGCAACCGGCGCCCCGATGCGCGTTCCGGTCGCCCACGGCGAGGGCTGCTACTACGCCGACGAGGCCATGCTCGACGAGCTGGAGGCCCGCGGCGGCGTCCTGTTCCGCTACGTCCGCGAGGACGGCACTCCGGCGACCGATCCGGATGAGCCGGCCAATCCCAACGGTTCGCTGCGGGCGATCGCCGGGGTCTGCAACGCGGCCGGAAACGTGGCCGGGTTGATGCCGCATCCCGAGCGCATGTCCGAGGCGATCCTGGGCACCGACGGCGGCCTGGGGGTCATCCGCTCGTTGATCGAGAGCGCGGCCGAGTGGGAAGCCGCGGGACGGCCCCACGCCCCCGGACGAGCGGTCGCGCCCGCGAAGACAAAGGTGGAGGCCGGGCGATGAGCGACGAAAGACGAACGGCCGGCGCCGCCGAGAACGTGGGCACCGCAGTTTCGGCTGAGGCGCCGATGTCCCTCCACCGCCAGCTCGGCGTAACGGACCAGGAGCTGGACGTCATCCGCCAGAAGCTCGGCCGCGACCCCAACCACACCGAGCTGGCCGTGTTCAGCGTGATGTGGAGCGAGCATTGCTCCTACAAGAGCTCCAAGCCGCTCCTCAAGACACTGCCGACACGCGGCAACGGCATGATGGCCGGCATCGGCGACAACGCCGGGGTCGTTCGGATCGGCGACGGGCTGGCGGTGGCGTTCAAGATCGAGAGCCACAACCACCCCTCCGCAGTGGAGCCGTACCAGGGGGCCGCGACCGGCGTCGGTGGCATCCTGCGCGACATCTTCACCATGGGCGCGCGGCCGATCGCCGTCCTCGACGCTCTCCGTTTCGGCGACCCGACGCATCCGCGAACCCGCCATCTGGTCGACGGCATCGTCCGCGGCGTCGGCGGCTACGGCAACTGCGTCGGCGTCCCGACTGTCGGCGGCGAGCTGGTCTTCGATCCCAGCTACCAGGGCAACCCGCTGGTCAACGTCATGGCCATCGGCATCCTCGAGGAGGGGATGCTGATCCTGGCCGAGGCGCCCGGGCCGGGCAACTACGTGGTCCTCTTCGGGTCGACTACCGGTCGCGACGGCATAGGCGGAGCGAGCGTGCTCGCTTCGGCGACCTTCCAGGACCAGGACCCGAGCAAGCGGCCGGCGGTCCAGGTCGGCGACCCGTTCGCCGAGAAGCTGCTGATCGAGGCCAGCCTGGAGCTGATCCGGCGGCAGCTCGTCCTCGGAATCCAGGACCTGGGCGCCGGCGGCATCAGCTGCGCTACCTCCGAGTCGGCCGACAAGGCCGGCACCGGCATCCTGCTCGACCTCGACGCGATCCCGCGGCGCGAGCCCGGCATGGCGCCCTGGGAAGTGATGATCTCCGAGTCGCAGGAACGCATGCTGGCCACCTGCCTGCCGGAGAATTACCCGGCGGTGCGCGAGGTCTGCGAGCGCTGGGGCATCCCGATCGCGCTGGTCGGACGTGTGACCACCGATGGCGACATCGCCATCATCGAGGGCGGCATCGGCGCCGACGGCCTGCCGAACCCCGGAGCGAAGGAGATCGCTCGGATCCCGGCCAGCGCGCTCACGAGCGACGCCATCGTCCACTACCGCCTGGCCACGCCGCCGGTGCGTCGCCGGCAGGCGCCGGCGCCGGGCATCCCGCTGACCGCGCACGACGGCCTGCCCGAACGCGGCATGGATCCGGCCGCGGTCCTGGCCGCGCTCCTCGGCAGCCCCAACCTCTCGAGCCGGCACTGGGTCTACCAGCAGTACGACTCGTCGGTCCAGAGCAACACCGTCGAGTGGCCCGGCCACGGCGCGGCGGTGCTGCGGGTCAAGGGCACCAAGAAGGCGCTCGTGGCCACGACGGACGGCAATCAGACGGTCAGCGCCATCGACCCGCACCTTGGGGCCCAGCTCTCGGTGGCTGAGGCGACACGCAACGTCAGCATCACCGGGGCGCGACCGCTGGGCATCACCAACTGCCTCAACTACGGCAACCCGGAGCGGCCCGAGGCGTTCTGGCAACTACAGGAAGCGGTCCGCGGCATGGGCGAGGCCTGCCGGGCCCTGAGCATCCCGGTTACCGGCGGCAACGTCTCGCTCTACAACGAGTACCCGGGCGGCGCCATCTCGCCCACGCCGGAGATCGGTGTCGTCGGTCTGCTCGAGGATATCTCGCTGCTGGTGCGGCCGCCGTTCACCACCGAGGGCGACGCGGTCGTTCTCGTCGGGCAGGTCACGCCGGGCATGGCCGGGTCGGCGTACGCGGAGCTGGCCGGTATCTCGTCTGAGGATGCTCCTCCCGGAATCGACCTCGAGCTTGAGGCGGGACTCCAGAGCTTCATCCGCGAGGCGATCGGCCGGGGCCTCGTGGCCTCCGCGCAGGACGTATCCGGCGGAGGCCTGGCCGTCGCCATCGCCGAGTGCGCCATGTGGAGCGGACTGGGGGCGAAGCTCCGGCTCGGCGTCTCGGGCTCGCCCGCCATTGAGCTCTTCGGCGAGAGTCCCACGCGTCTGGTCTTGTCGTGCCGGCCGCGCCACGCCCCGGCGATCGAGTTACTGGCCCGCCAGTTCGGGCTGGAGTCGTGCACCCTCGGCACCGTCGGCGGGGATCGGCTGCGTATCGAGTTGACCGGTCAGGGCGCCACGGGCGCGGCCGAGGAGCGAGGCTCTCGCGTCGCCGATGCGCTGGATGTTTCCCTGGCCGACCTGCGCCACACCTGGGACCACGGGCTGGCTCGCGCCCTCGGCGTGGAGCACGGCCCGGACTACGGTCCCGAGCACGGCCCGGCCGACGGTCCGAACGGCGCTTCGGCCGGTGATTCGGAGGCCGCCGAGACCGCCTCGTCGGGCGGGGTCTCACCGACGAACGGTGAGGTGGCCTAGCCGTGTGCGGCATCTTCGGTGCGGTGACCCCGGGCATGGATGCCGCGGGGATCGCCGCCCTGGGCGTCTTCTCGCTCCAGCACCGCGGCCAGGAGTCGGCCGGGATCGCTGTCAGCGACGGTGAGCAGCTGATGCTCTACAAGGATCTGGGTCTGATCGCCCAGGTCCTCGACGAGCGACGCTTGCCGAGTCTGCGCGGGCCGCTCGCCATCTCGCACTGCCGCTACTCGACCACCGGATCGACGATCTGGGAGAACGCCCAGCCGACATTCCGGATGAGTCGCGGCAAGTCGATCGCCGTCGGCCACAACGGCAACCTCGTGAACACTCGCGAGCTGCTGGCACGGCTGGAGGGCGGCAAGACGCGCTTGCCGGCAACCACGGACACGGAGCTGCTGACCGCGCTGCTGGCCGACGACCCGTCCGGCGACACGGTCGAAGCGCTGAAGCATGTCCTGCCGCACGTCAAGGGTGCCTATTCGCTGGCGATCCTCGACGAGAAACGCGTCATCGGAGTGCGCGATCCGTTCGGCTTCCGGCCACTGGTTCTCGGCCGGCTCGAACCGGCCTCGGATGACCCGGAAGGAAGGCATTCGGGCGGCTGGCTGATCAGCTCCGAGTCGGCGGCAATCGAAGTCGCCGGCGGAATCGTCGTTCGCGACGTCGAGCCGGGCGAGATCGTCATCCTCGAAGAAGGCAAGGAACCCGTTTCAGTCCGCTTTGCCGAGGGCCACGAGCAGCTCTGCGTCTTCGAGCTGATCTACTTCGGCCGTCCCGACTCCTACATGCTGGGGCGCAACCTCTACGAATCACGGCGCCGCATGGGCGTGGCGCTGGCGATGGAGGCACCGGTCGAGGCGGACCTCGTGATACCCGTGCCGGACACGGGGGCTCCGGCCGCGGCGGGCTACGCCGAGGGTTCGGGGCTGCCGTATCGCGAGGGGATGGTCCGCAACCGCTATTCGGGGCGGACCTTCATCCAGCCCAGCCAGGGGATGCGGCAGCGCGGCGTAAACATCAAGCTGAGTCCCCTGCGCGAGGTCGTGGCCGGAAAGCGGCTCATCGTCGTCGACGACTCGATCGTGCGCGGCACCACTACCCGCCAGATAGTGGCCCTCCTGCGCAAGGCCGGCGCGGCCGAGGTCCATCTCCGCATCAGCTCGCCGCCGATCCATCATCCGTGTTTCTACGGCATCGACACCCAGATCGAAACCGAGCTGATCGCGTCGACCCACTCGGTGGAGGAGATTCGCGAGTCCCTCGGCGCCGACTCGCTCAGCTACCTCTCGATCGACGGCGTGCTGTCGGCGCTCGATCTGCCGTACGACCGCTTCTGCTTCGCCTGCTTCGACGGGCGCTACCCGGTGCCGGTCCCGTACGACACGACCCGGCACAAGTTCGTGCTGGAGGACGCCGAGCCAAGCGGGCTTGGCTTTGGAGAGCCGGTCTCGAAGGGTGAGGCCGAGGCGATCGCCGCGGCGAAGTCCCATGAGTAGCGCGCCGGGCGCCAAGTCGGGCGGGGCGTGGGACGCCTACCGCCGTGCCGGCGTGGACATCGATGCCGGCGAACGGGCCGTCGAGCTGATGCGTGGCTCGGTCGCAGCAACGCGGCGGCCCGAGGTGATCGGTGGGCTGGGGGGATTCGCTTCGGCGATGGCCCTGCCGGCGGGGATGCGCGACCCGATCCTGGTCAGTTCGACGGACGGTGTCGGCACGAAGACCGCTATCGCGATGGCGCTGGGCCGATACGACGGCGTCGGGCATGACCTGGTGGCGATGTGCGCCGACGACCTGGTCTGCGCCGGGGCCGAGCCGCTCTTCTTCCTCGACTACATCGCCGTGGGCCGCGTCGTCCCCGAGCGCGTGGCGGCGATGGTGGCCTCGATCGCCGACGGCTGCGGGCTGGCCGGCTGCTCGCTCATCGGCGGCGAAACGGCCGAGCACCCCGGGCTGATGGAACCCGACGAGTTCGATATGGCGGGGTTCTGCGTCGGCGTCGTGGAGCGCGATCGACTGCTGGACGGGACGGCGGCCCGGGCCGGCGACGCGCTCATCGGCATCGCCTCGTCGGGGCTCCACAGCAACGGCTTCTCGGTGGTGCGGCGGATCGTGGCCGAGGAGGACCTGCCGTTCGGCGAGGGCTATGCCGAGCTGGTCGGCCGGATCCTGGGGCCGGCTACGGTGCCCGAGCCGGAAACCCTGCCACTCACCCTCGGCGAGGTACTGCTGACGCCTACGCTGATCTACTCGCGGGCGATCCTGTCGCTCCGGCGCCGGCTCGACGAAGCGGGCTCGGAGTTGCGGGGCGCCGCCCACATCACCGGCGGCGGATTGCCCGGCAACGTGCCTCGCGTCCTGCCAGAGGGCCTCGGCGCGCGCCTTCATCCGGGGATCTGGCCGATGCCCTCGGTCATGCGGCTGATCGGCGCTCTCGGCGGTCTGTCGGAGGCCGAACTGCGTTCGACCTTCAACGGCGGTCTTGGGATGGTATGCGTCGTTCCGGCGGGTGGCGTGGGGGTAGCTCTCTCGAGCCTGGCGGAGGACGGCCTTACCGCCTGGCAGGTCGGCGAGGTGGTGGCGATCGACGCGCCGGGGGCGCGCTATTCGGAGTCCTGATTCGTTCTGGTGTTTCGGGCGCCGCGCCGGCGGCGCCGCACGGTAGGGTTGGAGGAGGAGCGGCGTGGCACACAGGATCGCGGTCGGCGTCTCTGGTACGGGCAGCAATCTGAGGGTGTTGCAGGCCGCCGCGACGCGCGGCGCGCTCGACGCCGAGATCGCCCTCGTCTTCGCCGACCGCGAGTGCGATGCCATCGCCTGGGCGGTAGAGCAGGGGATCGAGACGCTGGTCGTGCCCATGCCCAAGCTCAGCGAGGTCGCGGAGCGGGCCTCCGCGAGCGCGGTCCTGGCCGAGTCGCTGGCCTCAGTCGCGCCCGAGCTGATCGTTCTGGCCGGCTACATGCGCGTCCTCGGCCCGGCCGCGATCGGCGGCCTTGGGTGCCAGATCGTCAACCTCCACCCGGCGCTGCTGCCGGCATTCCCCGGCGCCCATGCGGTTCGCGACGCCCTGGCCGCCGGCGTCAAGGTCACCGGCGTGACCGTCCACTTCGTCGACGACTCGCTCGACGGCGGCCCGATCATCGCCCAGGACTCCGTGCCGGTCCTCGAAGGCGACACCGAAGAGACGCTCTTCGAGCGCATCCACGCGGTCGAGCATCGGCTGCTGCCGCGGGCGGTGGGCCTGGCCCTGGCCGGCGCGCTTTCGGTTTCGTCGGGCGGTCGAGGCGTCGACGTCGATGCCGTGAAGGCGGCCGAACGGATGCCGGAGCCGAAGCGGGCGCTGCTGTCGGTATCCGACAAGTCGGGCCTGGCCGACTTTGGCGCCGGTCTCGTGCGACTCGGGTTCGAGCTGGTTTCAACCGGGGGGACGGCAAAGGCCCTGCGGGCGGCGGGTCTGCCGGTCACCGACGTGGCCGCGGTCACGGGCTTCCCGGAGATGCTCGACGGGCGGGTCAAGACGCTCCACCCGCGGGTCCACGGCGGCATCCTGGCCGACCGGCGGCTCTCGTCGCATCGAGAGCAGCTGGCGTCGGCGGCGATCGAACCGTTCGATCTGGTCGTCGTGAATCTCTATCCGTTCGCCGCGGCGGCCGAGAAGCCGGGCATCACCTTCGACGCGCTGGTCGAGGAGATCGACATCGGCGGTCCGTCGATGGTCCGGGCGGCGGCGAAGAACCACGCCTCGGTGGCGATCGTGACCTCGCCTGCTCGGTATGACGCGGTGCTCGCGGAGTTGGAGAAGAACGGGCAGGTTGGTGAGGGGCTGAGGTCGGCCCTTGCCGTGGAGGCGTTCCGCCACACCGGCGCATACGACGCCCGCATCGCCGCCGAGCTTCCGGCCCGAATGGCGGCGGCGGGGGTAGGGTTGCCGGACGAGCCGGGCCTGCCCGGTTCCGCCGATCCGTACCCGCCGACGCTGGTCGTGGGCCTGGAGAAGGTCGAGACGTTGCGCTACGGCGAAAACCCGCATCAGCAGGCCGCTCGCTATCGCCGCCCCGGCACGAACAAGTGGGCCGGGCCGTTCGCCCTGGGCGGAACGATCCTGCAGGGCAAGGCGCTCTCGTACAACAACGTGCTGGACGCGTCGGGCGCGGCCGCCGCCGCCCGTCAGCTGCGCGGCCCAGCCTGCGTGATCATGAAGCACACCAACCCGTGCGGCGCTGCGGAGCGGGCGACTCTCCTGGAGGCGTGGCAGGCTGCCTTCGCCGGCGACCCCATCTCCGCGTACGGCGGCGTCGTGGGACTGACCCGGGAAGTCGATGCGGCCACCGCCGAGGCGATGGCGGCGATCTTCCTCGAAGTGATCGTTGCCCCGTCCTACTCCTCGGAGGCCCTGGCGATCCTGGCCCGCAAGACCAACCTGCGGGTGCTCGAGGATGCGGTGCTGGGGAGTGGCGAGGTCGTGCCGGCGCCCGATCCGCTGGGGTCGATCCGCGTTGCCGGGGGCGGGGTGCTGGTCACCGCCCCGGACGTCCTGCCCGACGATCCGTCGACCTGGAAGCTCGCGACTTCGCGGGCGCCCTCCGACGCCGAGAAGCGGGACCTGGACCTGGCCTGGCGGCTGTGCCGCGGCGTCGTCTCGAACGCCATCGTGCTGGTCAAGGACGGGATGGAGATCGGCCTGGGCTCGGGTCAGACGAGCCGCGTCGACGCCGCCCGCCAGGCCGTAGCCAAGGCGATCGCCTTCCAGGGGGCGGATGCTCTGAAGGGCGCCGCGTGCGGCTCCGACGCGTTCTATCCATTCCCCGACGCTGTCCAGGTCTGCCTGGACGCCGGCGTCACCGCTTTCGCCCAGCCCGGCGGCTCGATCCACGACAAGGACGCCATCGAGGCCGCGGAGAAGGCCGGCGCCGCCATGCTGATCACGGGCACTCGCCACTTCCGCCACTGAGCGTGGCTCTGCCGCGGAGCACTGCCCCTCTGCGGTGAGCGGCTATTACCCGGAGACGAGGAAGCGACCGGCGAGGAGCCGGCCGCCTCTGGTCTTGCGGGGAGTGGTGGCGGGTCTACGGCACGAAGAGAGCGGCGTGCAGGTCCATGCTGGTGACCAGGACGTTGCCGTTGCCGAGCGTCGTGGCCGTGATTCCATACGGGTAGCAGCTCAGCGACGGGCCCACCGTCCATTTGCCGGTGCTCGGGTTGTAGAGCTCGGTGGTGGCCGGCAGCGCCGTGCCATTGCCGCCGACGACGAGCACCCGGCCGTCGTTCAGAAGGGCGGCCTCGAAGTCGCGCCGAGGAGAGTTCATTGAGCCGGTGGCGGTGAACTGGCCCGTGGCCGGGTCGTAGATCTCCGCAGTTGCGGTCCAGCCGCTTCCGGTCACGCCGCCGGCTATGAGAACCCTACCGTCGGCGAGCCGGATGGCGACGTGATTCGTTCGCGGGGTCACCATCGACCCGGTAGAAACGCGGCTGAGGCCGTTCGCGGCGTACAGCTCGGCCTGGGGCACCAGGGTGTTGTTGCCGTTTGTCTGGCTCTCTCCTCCGACCACGAGGATCCTGCCGTCCTTGAGAACGACCGCCTGAGCCAGCATTCGCGCATAGGCCAGGTCGATGGTCGGGGTGAACGAATCGCTGTTGAGGTCGTAGAGGACTGCCCCTTTCCTCGTGCCGGGCCAGAGCCAGCCGCCCGCGATCAGGACCTTGCCGTTGTTCAAGGCCGCGAAAGACGCGTAGCTGAGGTTGCGTTCGTGGGGCGTCCCGCCGGACGGGATGTATGTACCGTAGAGCCCGGTGTCCAGCTTCGAGGGGTTGTACAGCACGGCGTTGATGACGTCGTCGAAGGTCATGACCATGCCGTACTGAGGCAGCATGAGGGATGCCTCGGCCGGATCCTCGAGACCATCGAGGGTCGTGCTGGCGGTGAACTTCTTGGTCGTCGCGTCGAACACCTGCGTGGTCTTGACTGGGGCGCAGATGTCCCCGGGCTTGCACCCGCCCGCGAGGAAGACGTGGTTGCCGTCGAGCGGGACGGCAAAGACGTTCCAGGAGAGCGTGTTGGGAAGGGTCTCGAAGTGGTCGACGGAGAAGGGCTGCAGGCTCAGATGGGGCACGAGGCTGAGCCCCGGCAGATGGACCAGGCCCGAAGAGGGGGCCAGAGACGGGGCGTTCGATCCGCTCGATCCGAGCGCATCGCTCGTTTCGCTCGTGGCGGTAGCAGTCGCAGCCGTTGCCGTCGCCGTCGCCGTCGCCGAAGCGGTGCTCGCACTGGTCGAGCCCGGCGATGCCGCCGCGGTCGGTGAGGGAGTGCTCGCACCGCCGGTGCAGGCGGCCACTGCAAGCGCGACCGCAAGACCGATCAGGAACCTTCCGTTTCGCCGGCGACGAGAGCCGACGGCGAGCGCATGTTCCGGGTGCATTCCAACCTCCTCCTCAACCCAACCGGGTGAATCTCCCGTTGGCAGTGCGACGCGAGACTAAGGTCCACTGTAGCGGCGGCGAGGGCCGGCGTTTGTCGGCTTAACGACCGTCGATCCTTCGCTTCGGTAGTAGGCGGGGTGCCCGGCCGGTCAGGGTTCGTATAGCTCAGCGGACTCCAGCCCTTGACCTCCGGCGAGGAGCACGCGGCCGTCCGGAAGAAGCGTGGCCGTGTGTCCTGTGCGATTGACGGCCATCGAACCCGTCGGCCTGAAAGTGCCGGTCAGAGTTGGCGATGGCGAGGCCGAAGGGGTCGCAGCGGCGGGCGTGGCCGATGGCGAGGCCGCAGCGACCAGAGATGAGGACGGCGCGGCGGTGGCCTTACCGCCGGTCGTCGAGACGAGAAAGGTGCCGGCGGCGATGGCGAGTACGAGCCCGGCCACGCCAAGCCCAACAAGAATCGGCACCCTGCTGCGGCGCACACTCGTGCCGGTGGTTGGCTCGTCGGTCACGGGCGTTCCTCGATGTCCGACCGGCATCAGGTGCAGGCCATCGTCGCGGACGCCACGATGGGTTTCCGTCGGCCGAGGAAGAATACCGTTCGACCGCACTCGCCCGTAGCCGCTTCCGCCGCCGCTCGCCAGAGCCTTGGCCTACTTGATCGACTTGAGGTCTTCCTCGATCGGCTCGCGATCTTCGGCGCTCGTCACCGACGTCAGGGCCTCGCGGGCGCGGGCGAGCCAGACGTCGCGCTCTTTCTTGCTGCCGGCGACCGAGTAGGCGCGAGCCAGCGCCTCGTATGCGGAGGCCTCGTCCCAGTCTTCGCGGCCCCCGAATTCAGTCAGCAGCTCCAGGCAGCGATGGGCGTGCCAGATTGCCGAGGAGGGTCGACGGAGAACGGCGTACACCCGCGAGCAAAGCCACTCGCCGCGAGCCCACGTGACCGGCTCGCCGACGTTGCCCCAGTGGTAGCGGGAGGCGTGGGCGGCGTGGAGCATCTCGTCGTCCTGCTCGGGCAGGCGCTTGGGCATGTCGAGCAAGCGCCACGTCTCGTTGAAGAGGCCTGCCGCGAGCCGGCGCTCGGTTTCGCGGTCGAGGTCGGGCAGTCGGGTCGGTGGCATGGCGGCCCAGTTTCGGTCTCGGCGTGACCGTTGGTCAATACGCCCACTCGCTCGGTGCGATCGCCATTCCGGCGGGATCCCTGCCGATTCGGGCAGAACTATTCGCCGCTCTGCTTCATCCTGGTCAGGGACGTCTCGGAAGCGTCCGAGCAGGGCAAGAGGAGACCGATCGGATGGCGACACGTCTCCGCTACGCGCTCACCGCTCTCGAGGAGCGTCTCAGGCGAAGCGAACCGCAGGAGCAGCCATGAGCGGCCATGACGTCGAGAGGGAGCGGGCGGAGCACTTCCGGGACGGCCCGCCCGGGGCGTCGGCGGAGTTGCGGCGAGGGGTGACCGCCGCGAGGATGGAGCGGCCCGTGCCGCTCCGGTCCCGATCCGGACGATTCAGAACGGCCTGCTCGCTTCTGAGCCTCGCGGTCACCATCGTGCTGGCCGCAAGCGCGCTCTTCCTTCTCTCCGGCCGTGGCGGTCTTGGCACCGGCGGCCCGAGCCCGGACACCAGCGGGAGCCCAAGCGCGAGCCCGACGTCGAGCGCCGGCGAAAGCGCCAGCGCCGAAGCCAGCACGAGCGAAGGTCCCACCCCGAGCGCCAGCGCAAGCTTGGAGGCCCGACCCACGCCAACGCTGAAAGCTCCAACTTCTGACACTCCGTCTGGTCACTTCAGCTCGGCCGGCCCAACGCCCGAGTTCATGGGCTTACCCACGTCGCTGACCATTGCCACATTGCTGGTTGATGGCCGCGTCCTGTTCACCGGCGGCAACACCGCGGTCGGTGCCACCTTGTATGACCCGGCGACCGGGAAGTTCAGCGCCACCGGCCCGGCAACCAATCACCACTCCCGGGGCACCGCGACCAGGCTGGCGGACGGCAGGGTCCTGCTGGCGGGAGGCGCCGACACGACGGGCAACGAGACCGCAACGGCCGAGATCTACGATCCTTCGACCGGGAAGTTCAGCCCTACCGGCTCGATGGCTGTTGTTCGAGTCGACCCGGCGGCGGCGTTGCTCCCGAACGGGGAGGTTCTGATCGTTGGCGGGACAACGCCTTCGGGGGCGAACATGGTGGACGTACGGTCCGCCGAGCTGTACGACCCGTCAACCGGGCGGTTCAAGCCGGCCGGTCAGATGACCGCGACGCGCGCCGTGCCGACGGCCGTCGCTCTGGCGGACGGGCGCGTCCTGATCGCGGGCGGCGGTTACGGTGTGAATTCCGCGGAGATCTACGACCCGAAGACCGGCCTGTTCAACGCGACGGGCCAGATGGCGACTATCCGTGAGACCGCTGCGGCCGTCCTTCTCCTGGACGGGCGGGTCTTGATCACCGGTACCGACGGTTGGGCGGCCGGCAAGCCGTCCGCCGAGCTGTACGATCCGAACACGGGGGCCTTCAGCCCGACGACTGGGCCTATGGTCGTGGATCGCTTCAGCCACACTGCGACGCTGCTATACGACGGACGCGTCCTGATCGCGGGAGGCTACAGCAACCCCTTTGCCAGGGGTTCGGTGAACCGCAAGGTACTGGCGATGACGGCCGAGCGGAACCAGGCCACCGCCGAGGTATACGACCCAGGTACCGGGAAGTTCACCGCCACGGGTTCGATGTCCGTGCCGCGAGCCGCGCATACGGCAACTCGGCTGCTCGACGGCCGGGTTCTGATCGCGGATGGGAACCTCAGCGCGGGACCCAGAGCCGAGTTGTACCAGCCATAGGGTCAAGACGCGGCAGCGGCGCGAGGGTCTCCGCAACTCGGCAGAGAGTCACCGCCACCCGCACCGCCTGATACCATCGGGCGCCATGAGCCCCGCCGATCGCTACTACGTCACCACTGCCATCGCATACGCGAACAACAAGCCCGGCCTCCATACCCTGTACGAGGTCATTGGGGCCGACGCGATCGCGCGCTGGCATCGGATGAAGGGCGACGAGACCTACTTCCTCACCGGCACGGACGAATACTCGGTCAACATAGCGACCACCGCCGAGAAGCTCGGGAAGACACCCAAGGAGTTCGTCGACGAGATGGTGGTTCTGTTCCGGGCTGCCGAGAATGCCCTGCTGATCAGCCCGGATCGCTTCATCCGGACCACCGACCCGGACCACGTGGCTGCCGTACACGAGATGATCCGGCGGGCTTACGCCAGCGGCGACCTGCGCCACGGCACTTACGAAGGCTGGTACTGCCCGAACGAAGGCTTCAAGGCCCCGAGCGACCTGATCCAGGATGCGTCGGGAATGCATTGCCCCAATCATCCGCACGCGACGCTGCAGTGGCTGACCGAACGCAACTGGTTCTTCCGTCTCTCCGCCTACCAGGAGCGCCTCGAGCGCTACTACGCGGAGAACCCGAACTGGGTCCAGCCGGAATACCGCAAGAACGAGATGCTCAGCTTCATCCGCAGCGGCCTCGAGGATTTCTCGGTCAGTCGAGAGGGAGCGCCCTGGGGCATCCCGTTCCCGATCCGCGAGGACGGTTCCTCGTCTCAGCTACCCGACGGTTCCTGGGATCCCGCCGCCGGGACGGTCTACGTCTGGTTCGATGCTCTGACCAACTACGTCACCGGCGTGGGTTTCCCGGCCGATCCGGATCGGTTCGAGCGCTTCTGGCCGGCCGACTTGCACGTCATCGGCAAGGACATCAACCGTCTCCACACGATCATGTGGCCGGCGATGTTGATGAGCGCCGGGCTGGCCTTGCCTCGCGAGGTCTGGGTCCACGGCCACCTGCTGCTCCAGGGCGAGCGGATGAGCAAGAGCCTGGGCAACTTCCTCGACCCGATCGATGTCGTGGGCAGCCTGGGGGCGGACGGAGCCCGATACGTCACTCTCCGCGAGGTCGCCTTCGACCGGGACACCGACGTCTCCTGGGACTCGTTCGTACGCCGCTACAACGCCGATCTGGCGAACGACTTCGGAAACCTGGTCAACAGAACGGTCTCGATGACCAACCGCTACTTCGAAGGCGTACGCCAGGAGCCGGGCCCGGGCGGGGTTCTCGCCGCGGCGTGGGAGACCGCCGCGGCGGCCTACCGCCAGAAGTTCGACTGCCTGCTGCTCCATGAAGCGCTGGCGGCTCTTTGGGAGTTCGTCGGAGCGGCCAACAAGCAGGTCGAAACCGAGCAGCCGTGGACCCTCGCGAAGGCCATGAAGGCCGGCGACGCCGAAGCTGAGGCGCGACTCCGAGCCGTCCTGGGCGATCTCGTGGAAGCGTGCCGGTTGGTGGCGCTCGCCGCCGCCCCATTCATACCCACTGCGGCGCCGCGGGCGCTGACGCAGCTGGGCTACGAATACCCGTACGGCGCCGACGGCAACGGCGGCCCCGCGCTGCTCGACGAGCTGCGCTGGGGTGCCCACGCCGCCGAGGCGGGTCGAGTGACGATCGCCGAACCGCTCTTCCCGCGCCTCGAGTCCGAGCCCACGACCCCGGCCGCGGGCTGAGCGGCCGGCTCGCGACACCGATGCGGCTGGTCGACAGTCACGCCCACCTGGGGGCCGAGGCCTTCGAGACCGACCGGGCTGAGGTCATCGCCGAGGCCGCATTGGCTGGCGTCGAGCGGCTGCTCGTGCCGGGCTGGGACGCCGGTTCGTCGGCCGCGGCGGTGAAGCTCACGACCGAATTCGACTGGATCGAGGCCGCCGTCGGCGTCCACCCGCATGACGCGGCGACCGCTACGGAGGCCGATTGGGCGGCGATCGAACACCTGGCGGCAGATCCGCACGTCGCGGCAATCGGCGAGACCGGGCTCGACTTCGATCGCATGCATTCCCCGCCCGATGCTCAGCTCGCGAACCTGCGCCGCCACCTCCGCCTGGCGCTCGATACGGGCAAGCCGGCGATCCTGCACTGCCGTTCCGCGGCCGGGGCGCGCGATGCCCAGGACGCCCTGATCGGCGAACTCCGAGCCGCGGGTTTGGGCGGAGTGGCGGCGCTCCGGTCCTTCGGCAATCGCCCGCCCGCCATCCTGCACTCGTTCTCCGGACCCGTGGACTACGCCGCCGCCGCGCTCGACATGGGCGTTGCGATCTCGTTCAGCGGCCTCGTCTTCCGGCGAGGGGAAGAGGCGTCGGGCGCGGTCGCGCGGCTCGTTCCCGGGGAACGGCTGCTGATCGAGACGGACTCGCCGTACCTCGCGCCGCCGGGCGTGCCGCGTGGCTCGGCGCCCGGATTCTCCGGACGTCGCAACTCGCCGAAGTGGGTCCGCATCACCGGGGAGTGGCTGGCGGAGCAGCGCGGCGAGTCGCAGGCTACGATTGGGGCCGGCCTCGTCGCTGCCTACGACGCCACGTTCCGGCGCCAACCCCCGGGTCAGGACCGTCCGTCGCGTTCGTAGCTACGCCGGGCGGCTACGCCGGGACGACAAGCCATGGAGGAGGAACATCCGTGACCGACCGCGCGCCAGTCCCAGAGGGACGGGCGAGCTTCCAGCTCGCCAACGAAGAATCGCTCGAACGGCTGGCCCGCCTGGTGGCCGGCCTGACTCCGAGCCAGCTCGAGGTCGATCTCGGCGAGGGCTGGACCGTGGCGTCGGGGTTGGCGCACATGGGCTTCTGGGATCGCTGGCAGGCCGCGCGCTGGACGGAGATGCTCGCCGGCAAGTGGTCGGCCGACGACGTCTCGGTCATCGCGGCCGAGCATCTGGCCGACGATGCCCTCCATCCGTATTGGGCTGGTGTCGATGCGGCGGACGTTCCGGCGCTGGCGCTGGACGCGGCCACGAAGCTGGACGCCATCATCGCCGCCGCCCCGGACGGGATCGTGGACTCGCTGGAGGGCACCCCGAGTGCCTATCTGCTCCACCGGCACAACCACCGGCGCGACCATCTCGATCATATAGACCGGGCCCTGGCGGCCGCCACGCAACCCCTCGATCGCTCGTTCGTGGAGCGGAATAGCGCCAGCCGGCGCCGTCTGGCGGCCTTCGTGGAGCGCCTTCGCGAGTCGGACCTGACGCTCCCGACCGAGGAGGGCGGCTGGACCGTGGCCCAGGCGCTGGGCCACATGGCCTTCTGGGACCGCTCAATGGAATCCCGCTGGCGAGCGGCGGCTGCGGCCGCCGGGGAGACCGGAACCTTCGGGCCGGTGTACCTGCCGGGCGAGGTGTCCGACGCGATCAACCCGGCGCTGGCCGAGATGTTCGGCTCCTGGACCTCGCGGCTGGGCGTGGCCATCGGTGCCGAGGCTCTCGCCGCGGCGGAATCGGTCGACGCGCTGGTGGCCGAGCTGGCCGACCGCCTGCCCGCCGGGGTCGCCGTCCGGAGCCCACAACTCGTCAACCGATGGATGCATCGCGACTCGCATCTCGACGGGTTCGAGCGGGCACTCGAGGCGGGACGACCGTCGGCAGGCGCCGTCGATCGGTCTTTCGCCTCTCGCAACGCGGCGAGCCTCGCCAGTGTGCGCGCACTGCTGCGCGGGCTCTCGGTGGCGGACCTGACGAGTCCAGGGGGAGATGGCTCCTGGACCGTCGGCCAAATCCTGGGCCACCTGACCTTCTGGGATCGGTTCCTGGCGTCGCGCTGGCGGGCGGCTCTGGCAATCGCGCCCGGAGAGCAGCCAACGTACCTCCCGCACGAACTGGCCGACCTGCTCAACGACGGCTTGCCGCCGACATGGGCGGCTTTCGCATCTGAGGGAGGCGATGGGGTCATCTCCGAAGCGCTGGCCGCGGCGGAGGAAGTGGATGGGATCATCGCCGGCCTGCCCGACTCGACTCCGATCGACGCCATCCTGGCCGAGCGTCCGGCGCTGCTGGACCGGTCGATCCATCGCCGCGAACACATTGCCCAGATAGAAGACCTGCTGGGAGCCCGTCGGCGCTGATCGCGGGTGTCGCCAGGCTTGCGCGGCGGCTCGCGAAGTGCCGCCAGCGCATCCCGGACGCAGCGCCTGGAGTCGGCGCCGGTTCGCCGGCCAGGCCAGCAAGTCATATCAGCTTCCGAACGATCGGATGCGACATCAGGTCGATCGACCGTGCGATAGTTACGAAATAGTTCTTATTGACCCCGCGCCACCGTGCACTCGTTCGGAAGGATCGTCATGGACACCCTCAGGAAGCGCTCTGAGGCAGGACAAGGTCTGGCCGAATACGCCCTCATCCTCGCGCTCATCGCGATCGCCGCAGTCCTCGCCCTGCTCTTTCTCAGCGGGGCGATCACGAGCATCCTCAGCCTGATCGGCAAGAAGCTCTAGCCGCCCGCAGCCCGCGCCGAGATCCCCAGGCACGACCCATCCCGCGATCGGCCGGTCCTGGGCGTCTGCCCGGAGTCTGTATCGCTCTAGCCGATTCTTGAGCTGTCGTTTGAGCCGCCGTGGATCGGCGATCTTTAGCTGCTTTAGTCATCCGGTTTTCAAGGTTTGCCTGCCTACCCTAAGTAGTACTATCCGTGAGTACGGCGTTCGGCGTAGACGTCGGCGCCACAGCCTGGTAGACGGGGAGGCAAGCAAATGCATTTCGGACGTCAGGCCGGCCAGGGCCTTGCCGAGTACGCTCTCATCCTGGCGCTCATTGCCATCGCGGCAGTCCTGGCTCTTATCTTCCTGAGCGGTGCTATTACCAGCATCCTCAGCTTGATCGGCCAGTCTCTGTAGAGTCGCGGGCTTTCCACCCTGGAAACGGGCGGCCGAGCCGCCCGTTTCTGATTCTCGGGCCGAGTGTCCGGTGCCGCTGGATCGGTCGATCCACAATCTGGAGCACGTCGCGACGATCGGGCGCGCCATCGGCCGGGCCGTCGTTGTCACGCGTCGGGGACGCGCCTTACAATCTGGTGGACGGTAGGTACCCGAAAGGGTAGTGCGAGCCCCAGGGCTTACGCCGGTGCCTGCCGGCCGGGGTGTTTCACGACAGTTGTGAGGAGGTTGGGGTTGATGTTGCCGGGTTTCCGGATGGCGCGCGTTCCTGGCGCTCTAGTTGCCGTGGCGTCCAGCCTGACGCTCGTGCTGGTCATTGCCGGGGGTGCGTACGCTGCCGGCGACGTCTCCAACCCGACATCGGGCAATGCCGGGCCCAACCGTGCTTGTCCTGCCTCGATGTCTCTCGCATTCGGCGTGCAGCCCGCGCTGACGACGCCGGGTGCGTTCATCAGCCCCGCGGTGACGGTCCACGTCACCGTGACCCCGCCCTCTGCGCCGCCCCCCACAAAGTATCCGGACGGGACCATCACGATCGCGCTCGGCGCGAACCCCAGCGCTGGCGTCTTGTCGGGAACGACGACCGTTGCCATCGACACGGGGACCGGCACAGCTACCTTCAGCGACCTGTCGATCGATCGCATAGGCACCGGCTACACGCTTTATGCCACGAGCAATAGCCTCTATGGGTGTGGATCCGCCGACCCCTCTACCAGCGCCGCCTTCGACATAGCCGCGCCTGCGGAACCACACCTGACGCTCGCCAAGGCGGCCAAGCCGGGCCAGTTCGCCGCCGCAGGTGACGTCATCACGTACACCATCGTTCTGGTCAATGACGGCAACGTGACCCTCGCCAATCCGTCGGTGAGCGATCCGTCGGTGAGCGATCTCAAGTGCGATTCGTCGCCGTCGAGTTTTGCTCCGGAGGCATCCATCACCTGCACGGCGAGTCACACCGTCACCTCGGAGGACCTTGCCGCGGGCCACGTGACCAACATTGCCACGGGCCGGGCCACCTTCGGCGGAGAGCAGATCGACGCCGCCCAGGTCAGCATTACGGTTGGGGGGCCCAAGCCCACTGAACTGGTGGGCGGGGAGACAGCTACCCCGGCCCCTGTCGTCACGCCCCCCGTGACCAGCACTTCCGGCCACGACTCCGGCGGCCCACCACTGCCCATTCTTGCGCTGCTCGCATGCCTGGCGTTGGCCTGGCTCGGCCTCGCCTCCGTCCTGGCACAGCGTCGATCGTCCAACGCCGCTCGGTGACCGACTGCCCGTCGGCCTGGAGGCTCCGACCTCCAGACTCGCAAGACGGGCCAAGAGCCGGCATTGGCGTCGTAGCCCTGGGATGGTCGGATCGTGAGCGCACCGGCCCACGCTTGACAGCCCGGACCGGCCTCGTTAGGCTGTTAGCACTCTCGATGGTAGAGTGCTAATTCGACGGCAAGGCGTCGCTGCGGCGTGGTGGAACAGCCCTTCGGGGTCCGCCAGGACGCACCCGCGACAGACCTGCGGGTCTGCGGTCTGAGCCGGTCGATGATCTCAGGCAATAGCGTTGGCCCCGGCCCGCGCCGGCGCCGAACGGATTACATCCAGGAGTCTTGACGGCCGGCACTCGTCGCCGTCTTCAGGAGGAACTGCGCGTTGGCAACTGCCGCTGCGAGCAGCACGAAGCTCAAGCCCCTCGGCGATCAGGTCGTGATCAAGCCGACCCCTCGTGAAGAGATAACCAAGAGTGGCATCGTCCTGCCGGATACGGCCAAGGAGAAGCCGCAGGAGGGCACCGTTCTCGCGGTTGGGCCCGGGAAGATGTTCGACACGGGAACTCGCGGGAGCATGGATATCAAGGTCGGAGACCGCGTCCTCTATCGAAAGTACGCCGGTTCCGAATTCAAGCTCGATGGCGAGGAGCTCCTGATCGTCGATCAGGGCTCGGTGCTGGCGATCATCGAGGCATAGGGCGGCCGCGACAGGCGGCGCCGACCACTCATGCGGCCCCGGGCACGACCCGGCCGGCCCGAGTAATGCGGAGGAAATACACACTTGGCTAAGCAACTGGTCTTCGACGAGGCCGCTCGTCGATCACTCAAGCGCGGCGTAGACCGACTGGCTGAGGCCGTCAAGGTCACGATCGGCCCCAAGGGTCGCAACGTCGTCCTGGACAAGAAGTTCGGCGCGCCGACCATCACCAACGACGGCGTCACGATTGCTCGCGACATCGAGCTTGAGGACCCGTTCGAAAACATGGGCGCGCAGCTTCTGAAGGAAGTCGCGACCAAGACTGATGACGTCGCCGGCGACGGCACCACGACCGCCGTGGTCCTGGGCCAGGCGATGATCAACGAAGGCATCCGCAACGTCACCGCCGGTGCCAATCCGATGCTCATCCGCATCGGCATCGAGAAGGCCGTCGAGGCCGTAGTCGCGGAGATCAAGAAGCAGTCCCGCCCGATCGACACGCGCGAGGAGATCGCGGCCATCGCGACCATCTCGGCCGCCGATCCTGAAGTCGGCGACATCATCGCCGAGGTCATGGACAAGGTCGGCAAGGACGGCGTCGTGACCGTCGAAGAAGGCCAGTCGCTCGGTCTCGAGAAGGAATACACCGAGGGCATGCAGTTCGACCGAGGCTACATCTCGGCCTACTTCGTGACCAACCCCGATCGTATGGA
>Ga0182017_10000022_pt1 | contig 103627 bp, 99 predicted proteins | sample 712E3DmetaG_FD_120492 | JGI IMG/M metagenome (GOLD analysis project Ga0182017, IMG submission 120492) | Permafrost microbial communities from Stordalen Mire, Sweden - 712E3D metaG | ecosystem: Environmental > Terrestrial > Soil > Wetlands > Permafrost | place: Sweden: Stordalen | collected... | reverse complement strand
ATGAAAGGCGACAAACCGGCCATCCCCGCTGATGGCGGCGGTGTCCGAATCGTTGTTGCCCTGGCTCCCGTCGAAGGCCACGCTCACGCAAATGGTCTGGCCGGTCTGACGTTTGCGAACAAATACTTGGGATTTCCCGTTCGTGATGCCGGGAGCGAGGTTGGTGGCCAGGGACTCAAAGGCCACGCAGTGCCCATCGCCACTGACGGCGGGCCGTTGCGAGGTGGCGTTGCCCGGTGTTCCATCGGAGGCGACGCTGACACACTCAGTCGTCTCCGCACGCGCGCCCGAGCCGCAAACCACAACCAGCGTGGCGAAAATGGCGACGCCAGCCGCCAAGCCAAACTTGGAATAACCTGAAGTCTTCATGTTTCCGCCTCCTTATCCGACATTTCCCAGATGACTTATGCGCATGCCCATTGCGGGGTGTTGAATTTCATTGGCCGTCATTTTATCCTCGCTGATGTTGTCCACAAGTTTAATTCTTCCTTCCCAAGACCGTATTAGCGCCTCCGGGAACATCGTTCCGGCACGTCAGCGGATTACGAATCGAATGGCTGGGTCAGTCATTGACTCGTCTCGACCTCGGCGATTTCTTCCGTCGTGAGACGAAAGTCCATGGCGCCGATGATGCCATCCACTTGTTTTGCATTGCGCGCCCCGACGATGGCGGCGGTCACCGTCGGATGATAAAGCACCCACGCAATGGCCACCTCGCCGGGGGAACGTCCATGCCGCGCGCCGACGACCCGCAACCGTTCCGCCACCACGAGGTTCTCGGACAATTTCGGATCCCGAAACGCCGGACTGCGGGTACGCCAGTCGTTCTTGGGTAACGAGGCTATCCGTTCGCGCGTCATCGCACCGGTAAGCAATCCCGACCCCATCGGCGAGTACGCAATCACTCCAACTCCAGTGCGTTGACAGTATGGAAGCTGAGCCGATTCCACGTCGCGCCTGATCAGCGAATACGGCGGCTGGAGCGACGTGATTGGCGCAATTGCCTGCGCCTTCTGCATGTCTTCCACGCTGAAATTCGATACGCCGATCCAACGCACTTTGCCTTCCTTTTGCAACTTGGCCAGGGTCGTCCAACCCTCCAACGTTTCGGCCGTGTCATTTGTCGGCCAATGAATCTGGTACAGATCGATCACATCCACGCCGAGCCGGCTCAGGCTCGCCTCGCATTCGCGGCGAATCGAATCCGCGCGCAGACATCCGCGTACTTCTCGTTTCTCGTTCCAAACCATCGCGCACTTGGTGAAAACATACGGTCGCGCGCCGCGCCACTGGCGCAACGCCTCGCGCACAACTTCCTCTGAATGACCGAGTCCGTACACCGCCGCCGTATCGATCCAGTTCACGCCGAGTTCGAGTGCGCGATGAATCGCCGCGATGGATTGTTTGTCGTCCTGATCGCCCCAGCCGTACAACCAGTCACCGCCAACCGCCCACGCCCCAAAGCCGATCGGGGTGATCTCCAAATCTGAATTGCCAAGCCGTCTGTGTTTCATGATGCGGACAGATTAGCACACTGCGGAATCCTGTCTAGTCGTCGCGAGAGCCGAAGCGTGCTGTCGGTATTCCATCGTTGCACACTGGCATGATACTGACGAATTCCTGAACATATCTGTGGCAGCTATGGCAGAAGGTTGGTATAATCACTACTGCCGAGAGGCATTGGTATGACTATTACCTTTCTGTGCGGATATTGTGGGCAAAGCGTCGTGACCGAGGAAGAAGCGGGACAAGCCGTTGACTGCCCGAAATGCGGGAAACCACTTTTGGTGCCCTTCGAGTCTGAGCCTTCCGTCAAGACTGCCGCACCTCCGCAAGAACCTGAATCTTTACCTGGAATAAACCCCGAACTGGATGTGAACCAGAGCACCCAGCAGATTTCGTTCGACGATCATGGGAAAGCAGATGCGGACATCTCTTTCGATTGCCATTCTTGCGGTCAAAGGCTGGTGGTCGATAGAGCCGGCGCAAACATGATCTTGGATTGTCCGAAATGTGGGACGGCGCTTGTCGTGCCCAACGTGCACGGCCGGTAGTCACCGAGGAAAGGCTCCGCCGTCGCTGAAGTTTACCCGCCTTTGGTGTGGCTATGGCGGACAATTCGGCGGACAAGCGCCCCGACATCGGATGTGAGGGCCACATATCGGTGTGCATATATATACATTGCAGTTGATTCGGGGTGGGGTGTTTAATAGCTGAGGGACATCCAAGTGAAACGTCCAACAGATACACAGATCCGAGCCCGCGCCCACGAGATCTTTCTTGAGCGTGGCGGACAGGACGGGCACGACGTTGATGACTGGCTGCAAGCCGAGTACGAATTGATGCAGTTGCCCATCGCGAATATTGCCCAGCTTGTCCCGCCCAAGATCAAGAAATACGGGGACCGCAAAAGGTCCCTGGTCCACGTCGTTCGCGCGGCCATGTCCATGATTGGGGCAGGCAAGTAGAGGTGTGGTTAGAACCGGCTGCTTTGTTTACTCCACCGTCACGCTCTTGGCCAAATTCCTCGGTTTATCCACGTCGCAGCCGCGTAGTACAGCGATGTGGTAGGCGAAGAGTTGAAGCGGCACGACAGTCAACAGCGGTTCCAGGCAATCAAGCGTTCTTGGCACGAAGATGACGTCATCAGCTATCTTGCTGATTTGGTCGTCACCCTCCGTCGCGACAGCGATCACGGGGCCTTTGCGGGCTTTGATTTCCTCGATATTGGCCATGACCTTGTCGTACACCGCGTTCTTCGTGCAGATGAACACCGACGGTGTGCGCGGATCAATCAGCGCGATCGGGCCGTGTTTCATCTCGGCTGATGGATAGCCCTCGGCGTGAATGTATGAGACTTCCTTGAGCTTGAGCGCGCCTTCGAGCGCCACCGGATAATTATATTGGCGACCGAGGTAAAGGAAGTCCCTGTTCTCGCAGTATTTCTTCGCGATGCCGGCAATGGCATCGCTCTGCTGGAGGATGCGTTCCATTTTGGCTGGAATCTGTTCCAGCCCGCGCAGGATCTCCGCGCCACGCGTGGCGGCGAGATGACGCATGCGACCCATCAAGACCGACAGCAACACCATAATGGTGACCTGCGATGTGAACGTCTTGGTGGCGGCGACGCCGATCTCCGGGCCCGCGTGCATGTAGGTGCCGCCATCCACCTCGCGGGCAATGGTCGAGCCGACCACGTTGATGATGCCAAGCGTGCGATGGCCCCGCCGCTTCGATTCGCGCACAGCGGAGAGAGTATCGATGGTTTCACCAGACTGGCTGACGGCAAATACCAGTGTATGTTTCTCAACGGGCGCGTTCCGGTAACGGAATTCGCTGGCGTATTCACATTCCGTCGGGATCCGGCCCAACTCTTCCATCAAATACTCGCCAATCATCGCCGCGTAAAGCGCACTACCGCAGGCCACGAAAATCATGCGGTCAACCGCGCGGAGTTCGGCGGGACTGAGATTCAGACCCCCGAGGCGCGCCGTGGCTTCATCGTGGCTGAGCCGGCCGCGAAACGCGTTCTGGACGGTCTGCGGTTGTTCGAAGATTTCTTTCAACATGAAATGCGGATACTTGCCGCGCTCGGCATCCTGCGCGGAAAACTCGACTTCCTTGATTTCCGGGCTGACAGCCGACGCTTCGATGGTCGAGACCTGGAAATCGTCGCGTGTAAGCGTGACGATCTCGAAGTCGTTGAGGTACACGACGCGACGGGTGTGCGCGACGATGGCGCTGACATCGCTCGCGAGAAAGTTTTCGTCACGGCCGACGCCGACGAGCATTGGACTGCCGCGTCGCGCCCCGACGATCAGGTCGGGATGGTCGGTGTGGACGACTGCGATGCCGTAGGTGCCGGTGACATCCTTGAGGGCGCGCCGGACGGCCTCGGTCAACGACGCGCCATCCGCCGTGTTCGCGGAATCAGTTCCACAGAGTTCGTCGTAATAATCGCCGATGAGATGGGCGAGTACTTCGGTGTCGGTCTGCGAGACGAACTTGTGGCCTTTGGCGAGCAATCGTTCTTTGAGTTGCTGATGGTTCTCGATGACGCCGTTGTGGACGAGCGCGAGTTTGCCGGACTGGTCGAGGTGCGGATGCGCATTTTCATCGGTCGGCGCGCCGTGCGTTGCCCAGCGAGTATGTCCGATGCCCGTGACGCCTTTGGCGGGCTGTTTGCGGAGTAGCGCCGCCAGATCGTTGATCCGGCCTTTCTTCTTGCGCAGTTCAAACTTGCCGTTGTTCAGGATGCAGAGGCCTGCGGAATCATAGCCGCGGTATTCGAGGCGACGCAGGCCGTCAAGAATGATGTCTTGGGCGGGTTTCCGACCAATGTAGCCAACAATGCCACACATGGCGCACTCCTTCTGAAAGTCGCGCGATGGCGATCCAACCGCGCCCGGAATGTTCGCAGGCGGTCGGCGGTAATGGCGGATCGCTCTCGCGTGGACTTTCGCAGCGTTGTTTTTTTATTCCGCCGACGCCAGCACTCTAATCCATGGAAACATGGTTTGTCAATTGACGACGGGCTGGACGCCGGGTAAAATCCAATCGTGATGACAAGCGGGGTATCAAAACCGATAACGACTTCCAACGTACTGGCGATAATCATGGGCGGCGGCGCCGGCTCGCGTTTATTTCCGCTGACCAAGGAGCGGGCGAAACCGGCGGTGCCCATTGCGGCCAAGTATCGGTTGGTTGACATCCCTATCAGCAATTGTCTGAACTCGGATCTCCGACGGATCTACGTGCTCACGCAGTTCAACTCCGGTTCGTTGCACCGGCATATTCACCAGACCTACAGGTTCGACCGGTTCGCCGGTGGATTTGTCGAGGTCTTGGCTGCGTCACAGACGCCTATCAACGCGGAGTGGTATCAGGGCACAGCCGATGCCGTGCGCCAGAATCTCCGGTATTTCATCAAGGAAGAATACGATTACCTCGTTATCCTCTCGGGCGACCAACTCTACCGGTTGGATTTTCGGTTGGTGCTGCAACAGCACATCGCGACGGCTGCGGACATCACCGTCGCCGTCATCCCGGTCCGGCGCAACGAGGCGAAATCGCTTGGCATCCTGCAACTCGACGCGGAGAAGCGCATTGTTCGTTTCGTGGAAAAACCGCAGGACGCCCGCGTGCTGGACGAGTTGGCGATGCCGGACAAACTGCGGGCGGATTTGCAGATGGAGAAGGGTGAGGAACGGTTACTGGCTTCGATGGGCATCTACGTGTTCAATCGCGAGGTGCTGCAGAAGACGTTGGCCAACAGCGAAACGGATTTTGGCAAAGACATCATTCCGAACGCCATCAATAACTACCGCGTGTACGGTTTTGTCTTTCAGGGTTATTGGCAGGATGTTGGGACGATCCGCTCGTTCTTCGACGCGAACATCGAACTGTGCGCGTCAAAACCATCATTCAATTTTTTTGATCGCAGCAATCCGATTTATACGCATGCCCGGTTTTTGCCGGCATCGAAGATCATCGATTGCGTGATCAAGAATTCGCTGATTGCCGAGGGATGCGTCATTCTGAAATCGCGGATTGAGAAGTCAATCGTGGGCGTCCGCTCGTTCATCAGCAACGATTGCGAGTTGAGCGAGACCATCATCATGGGGTGCGATTTTTATCAGCCGCACCATGAGGCGCATGAACCCGTTCCGATGGATATTCCGCACATGAGCATCGGCCGGGGCTGCAGGATCAAGCGCGCCATCATTGATAAGAACGCACATATTGGCGATGACGTGATCATTACCGACAAGACCGGCGCGCCCGACTTCGACGGCCCGTCCTACTACATTCGCGATGGGATTGTCGTCATACCGCGGAACGCAGTGGTCGCCGCTGGCACAAGAATCTAGAGTGGCGTCCCTAACGCTTCTCTGCAATGTCTGTCATTCTGAGCTTGCCCCGAAAACCCCGACCGCGTCGGGTGAACTTTTGGGGCGGGCGAAGAATCTCTGTCGTTGTTCGCGAAGGCGGGAAGAGACCCTTCTCCCGCGACTGCGGGATCAGGGTGACAGCGTAAGAGAATGGTAAAGGCGTTCTTGTGACACCACACTAGTAGGCCGCTTCCCCTGATATGCGGGTGACCCTCGTCTAGCGAGGCACCCAACCCCATACCCCCGCGAAAACCGCCCCCTCAAAAATAAGAAAAAAAGTTGTTTTTTTTGTTGACGACGATGGGAACGGGTGTATTTTTACCGCCATTGCGGGTGGTTAGTGTTTTCATCCGGTAGTGGCTGTTGGGAAGCGTAGTAGCTGTACCAAATTTAAATCTGGGAGGATCTGCCACATGAGTCTAAGTCACTTGCGCCGTAATCAGTTCTTCGCCCGGCTAAATCGCCGGAACCAATCCTTGGCAAGGCTTCGCCAAACACTCTGTGAAAAACTTCGTCCACAGATGAGCCATGCCCGGATGGCTGAGCCGCCCCAAATTGAGCGACTCGAAGACCGGCGCTTATTGTCCGTCGGCGTGGGCTTGAGCGGGACGGTTGCCACCTTCACAGGTGACGGGAGCAACGATAACCTGCTCTTGGAAGTCACCGGCGGTCTCATTGAGTATAGCACCAACGGCGGGAGCTCGTGGTCCACCGACCTCGACACCGGCACCGCTGGCACACAGACATTGTTGGCGTCTGCAGTGACTGGCATTGCGGTGAATTTGGGTGGCGGGGACGATTCGCTGACGCTCGATTTCAGCGGTGGGAACCTCCTCTTTAACGCCAACCTCACCTATGACGGCGGAACCGGGACTAATGCCTTGGTGTTTCGGAACGGATTCGTAACCAGTGAAACCTACACAGCCACCGGGGCCCACTCGGGGACGATAACGCTGAACAGTCATACTCTCACCTACTCCAACCTCGCGCCGATCACCGACACCTTGGTGGCGACCAACTTCACCATCAACGCCACGGCCGTCGGCGAAACGATCAATATCGTGGATGGGCCGATTGTCGGCGGTATCCAGACCACGGAGGTCAACAGCGGCACCAACACCTTCGAGCTGGTCGATTTTGCCAACAAGACAAACGTCACCGTCAACGGTTTGGGTGGCGCCGACACGATCATTGTGAACAACCCGAACCCCGGCTTGGGTCTGACAACCCTGACGGTCGACGGGGGGGCTGGCAGCGATGTCACCGACGTGTTGGCCACGCCATCTTCAGTCACCACCACCATCACCGACTCAGGAGCAACGACCGACACGGTGAACATCGGCAGTGCCGGGAGCGTGCAGGGTATTCAGGGCGCCGTCAACGTCACGAATCCGGGCGGGTTCACGAGTCTGAACGTTGACGACTCAGCGGACGCGACCGGGCGTGTGGTGACAGTCTCGAGCACACAGATCACGGGGCTGGCTCCGGCCACCATTGGTTACACCACGATCGATATCTCGGCATTGACCATCGACGGCGGTTTGGGCGCTGACACATTCACGATCACGGGCACGGTGGGCTCTTCCACTGGCACTTGGATTAACACTGGCGCTGGCGACGACACGGTTAACGTGCAGGGCGTGACAAGCGGTCGCCCGCTACACATCGACACGCAAGTAGGCCTGCTGGACGCGACCACCATCGGTAATGCCGGCTCGCTCGCCGGCATTCTCGGTAACGTATTTGTGCAGGACTCCGGTGGAGTGAGCACGTTGGTTGTGAACGATTCGGCAGACGTGACCGGGCGCACGGTAGCCATCGGGAATTCGACGATCACAGGCGCGTCCACGGGCACGATTAACTATGGCACCGGCATCACAACCTTGACGTTCGACGGCGGTACAGGCGCGGACACGATCAACATCAACGTGCCCGCCCCGGAGGCTGACTTGGTCACCTTGAACGTGAACGCCGGTTCGGGGAACGATGCGGTCAACGTGTTGGCGACGGCAAGCGCTGTGACGACCAACATCGACACGCAGACCGGCACGCCAGACACGACCACCATCGGCAACGCCGGCTCGCTTGCCGGCATCCTCGGTAATGTATTCGTTCACGATTCAGGCACAGTCGGCACGTTGGTGGTGGATGACTCGGCTGACGCCACGGGGCAGACGGTGACAATCAATTCCTCGACGATTACCACGACCGCGGCCACAGGAGTCATTCATTACAATGACGGCAGCAGCGGTATCACAACCTTGACCTACGACGGCGGACTGGGCGATGACACGATCACTGTGGATATAACCAACGTTGTGGGCGGGTTGACGACTCTCAACGTCAATGCCGGTTCGGGAAACGACTCGGTCAACGTCTGGGCGACGGCGAGCGGTCTGACGACCAACATCGACACGCAGCTCGGCACGCCAGACACGACGACCATCGGCAACGCCGGCTCGCTCGCCGGCATCCTCGGCGACGTGTTCGTGGTTGACGGTGGCGGAGTGGGAACATTGGTGGTGAATGATTCGGCCGATGCCACAGGGCAGACGGTGACAATTAATTCCACGACCGTGACGACGACCGCCGCGACGGGCGTCATTCATTACGGCGCCGGCGTCTCAACCTTGACCTTCGACGGCGGTTCGGGAGGGAACACGATCAGCATCAACGTGCCCGGGCCGAACAGCTTGGGCATCTTGAACGTGAACGCTGGTGACGGGAACGACTTGGTCAACGTCTTGGCGACCAAGAGCGGTCTGACGACCAACATCGACACGCAGCTCGGCACGCCAGACACGACGACCATCGGCAATGCTGGCTCATTGGCCGGCATCCTCGGCGATGTGTTGGTACAGGATTCCGGCGGAGTGGGCACGTTGGTGGTGGACGATTCGGCAGACGCGACCGGGCGCACGGTAGCCATCGGGAATTCGACGATCACAGGCGCGTCCACGGGCACGATTAACTACGGCACCGGCATCACAACCTTGACGTTCGACGGCGGTACGGGCGCGGACACCATCAACATCAACGTGCCCAGCCCGGAGGCCGACTTGACCACCTTGAACGTGAACGCCGGTTCGGGGAACGATGCGGTCAACGTGTTGGCGACGGCAAGCGCTGTGACGACCAACATCGACACGCAGCTCGGCACGCCAGACACGACCACCATCGGCAATGCTGGCTCATTGGCCGGCATCCTCGGTGACGTGTACGTTCAGGACTCCGGCGGAGTGGGCGCGTTGGTGGTGGACGATTCGGCCGACGGCACGGGGCAGACGATGACGATCACCTCTACAACGGTTACTACCAGCGCGGCAACGGGCATCATTCATTACGATTACAACCCCACCAGCGGCATCACTAGTCTGACGATCAACGCCGGCACGGGCGACGACACCATCAATGTCAACGTGCCCACCACAACACCAGGAGTCGGCTTGACCACTTTGAACGTGAACGCCGGTTCGGGGAATGACTCGGTCAACGTCTGGGCGACGGCGAGCGGTCTGACAACCAACATCGATACGCAGCTCGGCGTGCCGGACACGACCACCATCGGCAACGCCGGCTCGCTCGCCGGCATCCTCGGCGATGTGTACGTGGTTGATGGCGGCGGAGTTGGTAGCCTGATAGTGAATGATTCGGCCGATGCCACAGGGCAGACGGTTACAATTGATTCCACGACCGTGACGACGACCGCCGCGACGGGCGTCATTCATTACGGCGCCGGCATCTCAACTTTGACCTTCGATGGTGGACTGGGCGCGGACACGATCAATGTTAACGTGCCCGGGCCGAACAGCCTGGGCATCTTGAACGTGAATGCTGGTGACGGGAACGACTCGGTCAACGTCTTGGCGACCAAGAGCGGTATGACGACCAACATCGACACGCAGCTTGGAACTCCCAACGACACGACCACCATCGGCAACGCCGGCTCGGTCGCCGGCATCCTTGGCGATGTGTTTGTGCAGGATTCCGGCGGAGTCGGCAACCTGATAGTGGATGATTCTGCCGACGGCACGGGGCAAACTTGGATTCTCACCAGCACGACGATTACCACGAGCGCGGCTGCCGGCGTCATCCATTATGGTAGCGGGATCACCCATCTGACGATCAACGACGGGACCGGCAATGACACCGTCCGCATCGACAGCACGAATGCCGCGACCGACACGACCATCAACGGCGGCTTGGGCGATGATATGTTCGACAACATCAACGTCCCAGCCTCGGGCACGTTTGACATGACCACCATTGCCGGGCCGCTGACGATCAATGGCGGAGGCGGGAGCGATACGCTGGCTTTGTCCGACGCGAACAGCATTTTGGCGCTGACCGCAAATGTGACGGATTCGCAATTGAACGGCAATCTGTTCGATTTCGTCAACTATAGCGGATTGGAAACCTTCTACTTTGAAGGCAGTTTGGGCGATGACACGATCAATATCTTGTCCACGGCCTCCGGCACGAACTACATCATTGGCGGCGGTGGCGGCTCTGACACGGTCACGATTGGCAACACGGCGGTGGGGTTCGCCACACCGGGTAGCGGCACACTCGCTAACATACTTGGCGCGATCACGATCGTACCTGACCTCAACGGCACGGCGGGTGGTAATGACGTGCTGAACGTGGATGATTCCGCTGGTTTGGCTGGGCTTACTGCCGCCAGCATCTCCAACATTGGCACAATAACGAATACAATCAATGGCCAGACGCTGATCGGCGACACTACGGAATTGGCGGGGTTTGCGCCTGCGAATATTGATTACATCTACGGAGATGTCACAGGTACGTTCGCAAGCGGGCCATCGCGCTTGGAGCATCTGAATGTGATTGCCTCGCCGCTCGGCGACACGATCGCCGTTAACGCCACGACTGCCACCGTTTTGACTGTGGTGGATGCTTATGCCGGTGACGATAACAGTACTATCACCATCAATGGCGATGGGTTGAGCGCGGCCAACGTGTTCCACGGCGGCACCGGCGCCGACCGGTTCGTGTTGAATGTCACGAGCGATCTTGGCGCCAGCGCGGTGTACACGCTGACCAGCCTGGAGATCAACGGCGACGCGCCGGCGGCCGACCCGGCCAACCGCGACGTCCTCGTAATCAACGATAACAACGCTGCGGCGACGCGCTCGTTCGGGTTCACCTATCAGGGCGGCGGCGACGTGGATATCACGGGCTTCGCCATCACCACCGATGTCGACACAATGGAAGCTGTGATCCTCAATGCGACGGGCGGCGACGACGCGGTAACGATCACGGGCTCGACCGGCGACGATCTGATCACGGTTGCGCCGACCAGCACGAGCAGCGCGATGGTGTTCTTCGGCGGCAATCCGTTTGATGGTCCGCCCGAGACGCTGGCAGGTAACCTCCCCGGCGTGGCCGGCTGCACCGGCGTGGGATTGGATATACAGTTGAACAACCTCGATACGACCAGCTCCATCGTGGTCAACGGCGGTGGCGCGGGTGCCCTCGGCGACAAGCTGTATGTGTACGGCCGGAGCGAGAATCCGCTGGTGGATCCAGGGTTGACGACCGATCTGTTTGGATTTGGTATAGGCAACATCATGCCGGGCTTTGGCGTGGGCACCGCCTACAACACCATCGCGGTGAGCGACACGGGCGTGGATATCACAGGCTTGATGTCGGTGGATATCAACAGGACGAGCTTTATGCCTACGGGCGGCGATCCGCTCCTGTACCGCAGCCTGATCGTGAACGCGGGCGAGCAATCGTTGCCCGGCGCGGGCGGCCTTGCGGATGTGATCAATGTGACAATGTCCTACAGCTTTGGCATTCAGATCAACGGCCTGAATCCCGTGCCGAGCTATGCGCCAGATGGCGATCAGTTGAACGTGACGGTGCCAGGCTCCTTGAATATATGGGCCGACATGGCGACGCCGGAGCCGAACGTGACGATCGCCGGTTACTCCGTTGGGCTTGGCCAAACGGCCGGCTTGGGATTCAGTTCGATTGAGAACTTGACCCTGACCTCTAGCACCGGTGTGGTCAATCTGATTGGCGACAACAATTGCGTGGGCTTGGGCCAAAACGATGTGTTTGATGTCACAGGCACCGGGCCGAACGCGTTCTCGCTGGAAATCAACGGCAGCGCGCCGATCCAAATCGACAACGTGGACTACCTCAACGTGTTCGGTATGGCGCAGAACCCGTTGCCGGCGGTCTATCCGGCAAGTACGACTTTGGACGCGGGTAGTGGTGATAACACACTTAACATCACGCCGTGGTCGGACAATACTACGCCGGCGTCGGAAGGGCCAACGCCTTGGGGCATTGACGTGCGGGTTGATGGCGGCGATTCGACGATCAACTTCTTTGGCGTCAACGGCGTGGTGGACGCGATTACCGTGGCGCCGAGCGGGCCGGACAGCGGCCAGATTATTGATAACGACATAGTGACGATTGACTATACCAGCACCACGGACCTGACGTTTACGGCGAGCAACCCGGTTTTTGGTGACACCGATACGTTGACGGTACTCGGCACGTCCGGCACGACCGGCCCAAGCAGCGGCAACGACAACGTGGTGGCGGACTTCACCGCTGCCGGCACGGAGCTGTTGCCATGGATCACCATGACCGACGCGGTGGGTGGTGCGCACCTGATTAATGTGGATCAGTTCACCGGGTTTAACCTGATCAAGTTCGACCTCTTGGAAGGTAATGACACACTGACGGTGACAGGCAAGAACGACGGTAGCTTGACAGTGGACGTGGACGGCGGGCTGCCGACCGGCAGCGATACACTGGTGTTGCTAGGCACTGCGGGTAGCGATGCGTTTACGGTCACGCCGGGCGCGACCTCGGACAGCGGGCTTGCTACGGCGGAGACTTCCGGCGCGACCGCGGCGACCGTGATCAACTTCCAGGGGATGGAACATATTCTGGTTGACGGCGGCGTCGGCTCAGATTCGCTGACGGTCAACGGCACCAGCAGGCCGGATACCTTCACGTTGACTGGGACATGCTTGGGCGCCGGGCTGCTTGAAGTGAGTGGGGCGCCCTCGATCGCGTTTGATCATTTTGGGTCCGGAAGTTCTATCGCTCTTAACGGCGGAGCGGGCGATGACACGTTCAGTGTCACACCGCTGGCCACGTCGTGGGGCGTGGACGTGAATGTTTACGGCGGCGATCCGGCGGCGAGCGACACGCTGATCGTGAATGCGGCATCGAGCTGCATCGCCATGTCGCTGACGCCGTTCGCGCAAGGCAGCGGCCAGATCGAGCAGTTCTCGGGGATTTACTCCACCACCAGTACCGGGATCTACTATAATGGTATTGAGCACGTGACGCTGGTGGGTGGCGCGACGACGTTTATTGGCGGCACGACTGGCGACGATATATTCCAGGTCACGCCGGGGACGACGTTTGGCGCGGCCACGATTACCGGAACAATGGACGTCAACTGCGTTGGCGCATCGTTCACGCTGCCGGAAATCACCGTGGTGCCGGGAGTTGGGTCGGATGGCTTTGTGCTCCCTCATGCTCAACGTCTTATGGGGCCGGAAGGTTTCCTCGGGATTGACGTTACTCCGTCCACCGTTCCCGCGGCTTCCGGCGGCGATGATACGCTCGTATATAACGGCACGGACAACAGCGACCTGTTCTTGATCGGCCAGGTCGGTCCGGCGGCTACTGAGATTATGCATGTGGCCAATGACCAGCCGTTGGACTTTGTGTATACCGGAGCGCAGAATATTTTGATAAACGGTGGTAACGGCGACGATACTTTCGTCGATTACGGCACGTCTGCGGCATTGATGATTGACGGCGGAGATCCGAGCGGCTCGGATTCGGTCACGCTGGTTAATTCGACCGGGGCATCGATTGGCGTTGGCTTGGCTACGGGCGTGGCACACGGCTTTGGTGGACCGATCTACATGACCGGCATCGAGTCATTGACGATCAATAACGAGGGTGCTAGCGCCACGTCGGTCAGTTTGTACGATGTCGGTGCGGTGAGCCAGTTTAAGGATGTGACAGTAGACGGCGGCAAAGCTGGCGCCTTCTTGGCCATTGACGGCACTACGGGCGACGATACGTTCACCGTATCGAATCTCTCGGATTACAGTAGCACGGTAGTCGCGCAACGTGGTCCGACGATTAACTTCTCAAGCGCCTCCGTGGGCATCTACGGTCTCGGCGGAGTTGATTCGGTGGTCGTTGAAGGCAGCGCTGGGGCCGACACTATTAGTGTGACTCGCGGCTCGCTCGACACAACAGTGGCTGTGAATTGCACCGGCCTGTATGTGAACCATGACGTCGAACTGCTGACAATCAACACCGGGGCCGGCAACGACTTCGTGGGAGTGACTGGCGGCGGCAGCACCACGGCGTTGACAGTGAATGCCGGCGATGGCAACGACACGGTTACGGCCTACGGTTCATCGGAAAGCCTTACCATCCTCGGTGGCGCTGGCGATGATTGTCTGATCGGCAGCAGTGGGAACGACGTTATCGACGGTGGCGCTGGCAACGATTATCTCGCCGGCGATGCGGGTAACGACATGATTCTCGGCGGCGATGGCAACGACACGATTGTCTGGGGCACACTCGATGGTTATGACACGGTTGTAGGCGGCGACGGCAATGATGTAGTGCAGTTCCATGGCGGTTCCGGTGGGATGGGTTTGAGCGCCGAAGGCACGCAAGTGGATATTCGTGAGTACGGTATTATCGGTGGCGGCGTGTTGGCCTCGGGTGTGGAGCAGTTCGACGTCAGCAGTTACCACTACGCCTCCTCGCTCGGTGGTGTTGGGGGTATTGTGCAGATCAACGACCTGAGCGGGACCGATACGCGGTTGATTAACGTGGATCTATACGGCTCCTGCACGGGTGTGGTCGTGGAAGGCACGCAGAATAGCGACAACATCGGGATCTCATTGGAAGGGAAGGCTGGCGTGGAGGTCTCCGGGCTGCCTTACAATATCTACGTCACTGGGAGTAACACCAGCGATACGTTGACGGTCAACGGCAACGACGGCAACGATACAATCAAGGCCGTGGCCGGAGTCGAGAGCTGCATCGGCATCTCGCTAACCGGTGGCAATGGCAATGATTACCTTTCAGCAGACGCGACCTTGATCGGCGGCGCCGGCGACGACACGTTAATTGGCGGCACAGGCAATGACTTCATTGACGGCGGCTCTGGCAATGATGTGCTGACCGGTAACGGCGGCTACGACACGATTAACGGCGGCACGGGCGTAGATACGCTGGTCGAAACCAGCAGCTACTTCTGGTTGAGTAACACTGCCATGAGTACCGGTTCTGGCTACGCCGACCTGAGTGGCATCGAAAAAGCCGACCTGACAGGCACAGCGGGCAATAATACGTTTGACGTGGCCGACTTCAGCGGCGATACGACGCTGAGCGGTGGCTTGGGGAGTGACACCTACATCCTTGGCACTGGTGGCCGCAATAACGTCATTGAGGACACTGGCGGCATCAGTGACACGGTGGACTTCTCGCATTCGTGCGTTGGTATTAACATCGACATGGATTTGCCGGCGGTGCAGTCGATCGACGCCTCGGGCGACACGCTCCAGATGCAAGGGGTGATCGAGAACTTCGTCGGCAGCAATTATAACGACCTCATTCACGTGGATGCGCTAGCAGTGGGACGCAATATCGCCGGCGGGTTGCCGGCATCCGGGTTGCCGGGCGACAAGTTGATCGTGGACTGCAGGGATGAGTTCGTGACTGTCGTTCACAGTGGCGCGTTTGGCACGGACGGGACGGTGACGGCAGCGGAAGGTTCAGGTTATTATGCGCCAGTCACCTTTACCAGCATCGAGACGCTGCAGACTGATAACAAACTGGGCATGACCGGGTTTGGTAAATCGTTCACGGCGTCGGTGGCTTATCCTGTGGGTAAAGGACCGCGCGCCGTGGCCGTGGGTGACCTGAACGGCGACGGTCTGTTGGACGTGATTACGGCCAATAGCGACGGGACAATCACGGTACGGTATGGCAATGGCGATGGCACATTGGGCGGCCCAGAGACGTACATGGTTGGGACGAAACTTAAGCTGACAGGCCTGGCGCTGGGCGACTTTGACAACGATGGTCGTCTGGACGTAGCGGTCACTGACAGCAAGGGGCATGTTGACGCGCTGTTGAATCATGGCACACTCGGTGACGGCACGATCAACTTCGGCACTGTGGCGAGTTATGCGGTTGGCAAGGGGCCCGTGTCGGTTAAAGTCGGTTATATCAACAACGACGGTTATCTGGATCTCGTTGTAGCCAACAGCAAGTCTAACAGCGTTAGCGTCTTGATGGGCGGCGTTGGCGGTGCATTCGGGCCGGCAACGAACTATGCGACGGGCGGCAAGTCGCCAAGCGATGTCGCGTTGGTGGACGTTAACGGCAACGGTCACTTGGAGAATATTGCCGTGTCGAACAGGGGATCGAATAACGTCAGTCTGTTGACGAACAATGGCGCCGGGCTATTCACCGCCCCTGTGAATCTGTACGCGAGCGGGAAGAAGCCGGTGGCAATTGTGTCGGGCTACTTTGACGACGATGGCAATCCGGACATTGTGGTGGCTAACGCGACGGGCAACTACATAAGTGTGTTGTTGGGCAACGGTGCTGGCGGGTTCGACCTGCAACCGCAAGCCCAGTACCCGAAAGGGAAGCCGCAATCGCTCGTAGCGGCCGACTTTAACGGCGATGGTCACCTTGACCTGGCCCTGACCAATAGGCATGGTGCCAACGCGGTCAGTGTGTTGATTGGCAACGGCACCGGGACGTTCACGCCGGCCCCGGACAGCACCTTCCATGTGGGAGATTTGGATCGGCGAAATCCGGTTGGTCTTGCCGCGGGCGTTCTTATTAACGCCGGCGGAATAGATCTGGTGACGGCCAACGACGGCGACAGCACCGTCAGCGTGCTCTTGAACGAACTGGTTATCATCTGAGAAACCCCCGCTAACGCGGGAGCCGCTTGAAAGAGCGGTGGCGGTGTATTTGAAGGGACGTTGCGAGGCGTATGGGCGGCAACGTCCCTTCGGCTTTTTACTGCGTCATCTTTTGCGGCAGGATTTGGCTCACAACCCGGCCGCGTTCGTCCAGCTTTTGTCGCTTGACGGGGTCGGCGACGCGCCGATAAGATATGGTCAGTTTTGAGGGTTTAAGCGTGTTTTAAAGGGGGTGAACATTATGGCGGAAGCCTATTGCGTAAAATGCAAAGCGAAGAAGGAAATGGCCAGTGCGCAGGAAGTGACAATGAAGAATGGTCGTCCCGCGATGCAGGGTGTGTGTCCAACGTGCGGAACGAAGCTGTTTCGAATCTTGGGTGGGAAGAAGTAGCGCAGAGTACAGGGAACTTGATCCCCTCGCCGGCTTGTGGGCCGGCGAGGGTGGTTTTTCTCAATTGACGGTGGAGCCGAGACCATGAGCAATGGCAAAGATGAACTGGCGTACGTCCTGATCAATCCGTACACGATTTACAAGTCGCGTACGGGCGGGGTGATCGCGCGGTTGTTCACGCGCACAGCGCTGGATTTGGTCGCAGCGCGGATGTTTGCGCCAAGCCGCGCGCTGGTCGAGGAGTATGCCGCAACCATCGTCTCAGATCGGGATCCGCAAGACCGCAAGATTCAGGAACTGATACGCCAGTACCTGCTCGATAATTACTCGCCGGACCCGAAGACCGGTTTTCGGCGACGCGTGATGATGTTGGTGTTCCGCGGCGAGGATGCGGTGAAGAAGGTGCGACAGGTCGTCGGCAATATCAACCCTGCAAAAGCCACGTCGGGCGAAACCATCCGCGACACCTACGGCGATTACATCGTCACTTCTGACGGCCAGGTTCGATACTTCGAACCGGCTGTCCTCACATCGCCTGCGCCCGAGGAAGCGGAGCAGAACCTGAAAATTTGGGCAAAATACTCCGACACCGATGGCGGGTTCCTTGACGACGTTGTCCAGTACCCGAAAGGCGCTAAGATCGAGCAAACGCTGGTGTTGCTCAAACCAGACAACTTTCGCTTTGCGAGCGCGCGGCCGGGCAACATCGTGGACATGTTTTCGCGAACAGGGCTGTGCATTATCGCCATCAATGTGCACCGCATGGACGTTTCCGAGGCGCGCGAGTTCTATGGTCCTGTGCGCGACGTGCTTCGTGACAAACTGCGTGGCATCTCCGGCCAGCGGGCACGCGCCGCCATCGAGAAGGAATTTGGGTTCGCATTGGGCGCCGATGTAGAAAAATCGCTAGGCGAACTTATCGGGCCGCTTTTTGGCGAACGACAGTTCAATGAGATTGTGAAGTTTATGACGGGTCGCAGTTCGGACCAGTGCGAGCCAGGCGAGAAGACAGCATGTGGTTTGGAGAAGATCGTCGCGCTGGTCTATCAGGGCGCCGATGCGGTTAATAAGATCCGCGCCGTGCTCGGCCCGACCGATCCGCGCAAGGCGGCTCCCGGTACCATCCGCCGGGAACTCGGCCAGGACATCATGGTCAATGCTGCGCACGCCAGCGATTCGCCTGAGAACGCGAAACGCGAAATGGGCATTATCAAGATCCGCGAGAACAATCTCAAGCTGCTCGTCGAGGAATTCTACAACTGTAAACTCTGAACTGGGAGAATCGTAAGGACCGTATGGCAATCAAACTCGCGCAACGCGCCACCGCACTCACACCGTCGCTGACGCTCGCTATCGATGCGAAAGCCAAGAAGTTGAAAGCCGAGGGAGTCGACGTTTGTGGTTTCGGCGCCGGCGAACCCGACTTCGACACGCCGCAACCCATCAAGGACGCCGCTGCCAAGGCGCTGGCCGAAGGATTTACCAAGTATACGCCGTCATCCGGCATACCCGAACTGCGCGCCGCCATCGCAGGAAAACTCAAGGCGGAGAACCGGCTCGATTATAAGCCGTCGCAAATCATCGTCAACTGTGGCGCGAAACATTCCTGCTGCAATACCATCCTCGCCACCTGCGAAGCGGGCGATGAAGTCATTATTCCTGCGCCGTACTGGCTAAGTTATCCCGAGATGGTTAGGCTTGCCGACGCTACGCCGGTCATAGTTCCCACCAGCGAAGTGAATGGGTTCAAACTTACGCCAGAGCAGTTCCGCGACGCAATGACCCCGGCAACCAAGCTCATCATCCTGAATTCGCCGGGGAATCCCACCGGCTCGGTTTACTCGCGCGAGGAATTGCAGGCGCTGGCGGAAGTCGCGCTAGATGAAGATATCCTGATGTTGTCCGACGAGATTTACGAAAAGATCACTTACGACAATACCGAGCACGTCAGCCTAGCCGCGCTCAGCCCGGAGATCTACGATCTGACGATCACCGTCAATGGCTTCAGTAAGGCATACGCGATGACGGGTTGGCGCCTCGGCTACGTCGCCGCGCCCGAATCAATCGCGGCTGCGATCGACTCAATCCAGTCGCACTCGACTTCCAATCCGACCAGCTTCGCCCAGAAAGGCGCGGTGGCGGCGTTGAAAGGCGATCAATCGTTCATCGCCGAGATGGTCAAGGCGTTTACGGAGCGGCGTGCATACATGTACGATCGTCTTGGGAGAATACCGGGGATTACCTGCGTGCTTCCGTTGGGTGCGTTTTACATGTTGCCGAACATTTCCAGTTTTGGCCTGAGCAGTGCTGATTTCTGTGCCAAGCTGCTCGAACAGCAGAAAGTTGCTGCGGTGCCCGGCATCGCATTTGGCACTGATGCGCACATGCGGCTTAGCTACGCCTGCTCGATGGAGAACATTCAGAAAGGCCTCGACCGCATTGAGGCGTTCTGCGCGAGCCTTAAGTCGTAACCTTTATCCTTCGATGAAAATCGCGCTCATTGGCCTGTCGCAGGTCGGCAAGAAGACTGTGTTCTCCTTGTTGACGGGCATCGCTTATGACCAATTATTGGCGCGTGGCGGTGAATACCATGTCGGCACCGTCAAGGTTGCTGACCCGCGCATCGATAGGCTGTCGGCGATGTACAACCCGAAGAAGACGAAACACGCCGAGATCGAATGCACGCTTGCGCCGGCGCCACCCCACGAGCCGAAACCGCGCGAGCAATGGCTGAACAAGCTCAAGGACATGGACGCGTTTTGCCATGTCGTTCGCGCGTTTGAGGATCCCGCAGTCTTCCATGCAAAAGGTTCCGTGGATGCCCTGCGCGACATCGATGAGATGAATCTCGAATTGACCATCAGCGATCTTGCGCTCATTGAACTCCGCCTCGACCGCATCGCCCAGGACCAGAAGCGCAAGTTCGAACAGGAACGCGCCGACGAAGCCGCGTTGCTAGATAAATTGAGACCGCATCTTGACGGCGGCAAGCCGCTACGCGAGTATTCTTGGCGCGAAGGCGAAGAGAAACGGGTGCGTTCACTCCAGTTTCTCACGCTCAAGGGGCTTGTGACCGCGCTTAACTGCGGCGAGTCCAACTTTCCAAACCCGGCCCTTGTCGAATCCGCGCGCGTCAAGCTTGGGCCGTTGTCGGATGGCGGATCGCAACAGGCTGGCCACGAATTAGTTAGGAATGCCGCGTCCGCTCCGCAGTCTGAAGTCGCACAGCTTTGCGCCAAGGTCGAAATAGAAGTAGCGCAGATCGAGAGTCCAGCGGAACGAGCCGAGTTTCTAAAGGCACTCGGCGTTGATGAACCGGCCATTCACGTTCTCACAAGGCTGCTCTACAAGGCACTTGGTTACATTTCGTTCTTCACCGTCGGCGAAGACGAGGTTCGCGCTTGGACGATTCGTCACGGATCGACCGCCGTGGACGCCGCGCACGCTATACATTCTGATCTGGCCCGCGGTTTCATCCGCGCCGAGGTGATGAAGTACGACGAATTGGTTGCCGCGGCCGAGTCGTCTGTAGGGTTAGGCTCCAGCGCGACCGCCCTGGGCCATCATGCCGAAGTGAAACTCAAAGAGCAGGGTAAGCTGCTGGTCAAGGGCAAGGACTACATCGCCGAGGACGGCGACATCATCAATATCCGCCATAGCGGTTAGCTTGCGACTGCGGTTGCAATCGCTATGATACGTAGACCGCATGCGTAAACGAACCATGATAGACCTACTGATTGTCATTCCTGCCGCGTACGTTCTGCTTTGTGTGTTTCTCCGTTGGCGTGAGCCGTCCATGATTTACTTTCCTGATCGGAAGTTGGAGGTAACGCCCGATGCCGCTGGTCTGTCATACGAAGATGTGTTTCTGACGACCGCTGATGGCGTTCGGGTCCACGGCTGGTTCATACCAACACCCGATTCGCCGATCACCGGTCACCGATCACCAAACACTGTCCTCTTCCTCCACGGCAACGCCGGTAATGTCTCGCATCGGCTGGACAAACTTGCCATGTTTCACGACCTTGGCGCAAGTGTCCTCATCATCGACTACCGCGGTTACGGTCGCAGTGAAGGCAGGCCGAGCGAGGAGGGGACATATCGCGATGCCCAAGCCGCTTACGAGTATCTTACCGGTAAGACGCAACGCCTTAGCGCGCCGCATATTGAACCACGTTCAATCGTTGTTTATGGCGAATCGCTCGGCTCGGCCGTGGCTGTTGATCTCGCGTCGAGGGTAGCCGTTGGTGGCGTCATCCTTGAAGAACCATTCACGTCCATTGGCGATGTCGGCCAGGAAAAGTTCCCGTTTCTGCCTATACGCCTTCTGGCGCGGACCAAGTATGATTCGCTTGGCAAGATTGGCCGAATCAACGCGCCGCTGCTTATATTTCACAGCCGTGACGACGAGTATTTTCCGATCCGCCACGCCGAACGCCTGTTTGCCGCAGCCCGCGAACCCAAACGGCTCGTCGAACTCCATGGCAGCCACAACGATGCTTTTTCCATCAGCGGTGACAAATGCCGCACTGGCATGAAGGAATTCCTAGGCGGACTTGGGGGAACTTGACGTAGCGTCGCACGATCCCTACTATCACGCACACACTTAGGAAACAATCAGCATGGCGGAGATTCAACCGTTTCAAGGCGTTCTGTATAACACGCAGCGGGTCAAGCCCTCTGACGTTCTTACGCAGCCTTATGACAAGATTACTCAAGAGATGCGGGATCGATATCTTCAGCAGTCGCCCTACAATCTGATCCGCATCGAATTGGGCAAGGAAGAATCCGGCGACAACGATTCAGTCAATCGCTACACGCGTGCCCACGACCTCTATCAAGCTTGGCGGCGTGACGGGGTGTTGCGGCAATCGCCAAAGCCGTCGCTCTACTTCGTCGAACAAACTTTCGTGCCGCCGGGCGGAACGCAACCGCTGACGCGCCGCGGCTTGATCGCCCGTGTTCGACTTCATCGCTGGGATGAAGATGTCATCCTGCCTCACGAACATACATTGTCGAAGCCAAAGGCGGATCGTTTGTCGTTACTGCGCGCGATTGGCTCGCAGCAGGGCCAGATCTTCATGCTCCACCCTAGGACGGAAGTGTCTGTCGCCGCGCTTGTTACCAAGGCTATAGGGCGAGACGCTCGCCCTGCTATCGAATGCACGGACGACTATGGTGTTGTGAACAAGCTTTGGGAGATCGCCGATCCGAAGGCAATTGAGACGATCCAGGCGACCTTGCGCGATCTCAAGTTCTACATCGCTGACGGTCATCACCGCTACGAAACGGCATTGGCGTTCCGCGACGAGTGCCGCGCCACTGGTAAAGACCCAAACGCGCCATACGAATTCGTCATGGCCACGCTGGTGGATATGGGTGACCCCGGCTTGATCATCTTGCCAACCCACCGCACCGTGACCAACCTCAGCGGGTTCGATCGTCGCAAGTTTGCCGCGCGATTAGTCCCACATTTCACGGTTGAGCTACAACCGTCAGCCGACGCGATGCTCTCCGCCGTGCGCGCAGGCGGACATAGACTTGGGATGTTCGATGGCGAGCACTTCGCCGTATTGTGGCCCAAAAATCTTGCAGCGCTTCGGCCGTTGTTCGCCGGCAGGCCGGCGTTATGGGACACGCTTGATGTGGCGATCCTGCATGTGGCTGTTTTAGAGGCGTTGCTTGGTATTGACGAAGCTCGCTTGCGCGAGGAGGCCAACATCGCCTACTGGCGCGAGCCGGGCAAGGCACTTGACCAGGTTTGCACAGGCGCTGCGCAAGTTGCGTTTTTTCTGCCGGCAACACCCGTAGCCGATGTGAAAGCGATTGCCGATGCGCATTCGCGCATGCCTCAAAAAAGCACCGACTTCTACCCGAAACTGCTGTCCGGAATGGTGACCTACGAGGTTTGCCCTGATAAAGCCGGGGTGTGATTAGAGGGGTGTTGCGCCTACGATTCCTCTGCGCCGAAAAGTTTGTCCACGTCCATGCCCAGTTTCTGCATACGGTAACGAAGCGCATGACGGCTTATGCCGAGCGCATCTGCGGTGTCGTTGATCCGCCCGAGACACCGCTGTAATGTGCGTTCAATCTGTCGCCGCTCGAAGTTCACCAACATTTCCTCAAGGTTGCGCCCCTGCGACGTTTCCTCGGCTTCCACTGAACGTTCTGCCAACGCGCTCGGCAGACTTTGCGGCTGGATCCGATCCGTGGTCTCAACGATAATTGCGCGCTCAATGGCATTGCGCAGTTCGCGAACGTTTCCGGGCCAATGGTAGGTCTGCATCAACGCTTCTGCGGGCTCGGTAAAACCGGCGATGCGTTTACCCATGGCCTCGTTGAACTGCTTTAGAAAATGCGCGGCAAGTAACGGGATGTCCTCACGCCGCTCGCGTAAAGGCGGGAATACAACCTGCACGACGTTGAGCCGATGGTAGAGGTCTTGACGCAAACGGCCTTCCGCCAGCGCCGCGGCGACATCGGTATTCGTCGCCGCGATGACGCGGACATCAACATTCACGTGTTCATTGCCGCCGACACGTTCGAAACGTTTTTCCTCAAGCACCCGCAGTAGCTTCGCCTGTAGGGCACCGCTCATCTCGCCTATCTCGTCTAGGAACAGGGTTCCGCGATCTGCCTCCTCGAACCGCCCGATCCGCTGCTTCACCGCGCCCGTGAACGACCCTTTCTCGTGTCCAAACAGCTCGCTCTCCAGCAGATTTTCAGGGACTGCCGCGCAGTTAATGCTAACGAACGGCTTGTCAGCGCGCCGGCCGTGCATGTGCAAAGCGCTGGCCGCCATTTCCTTGCCCGTGCCGCTCTCGCCGAGTAGGAGCACGGTTGCATCTGTCGGAGCCGTTACCCGGATCAATTCGCGAATCTCCACGAGGCGCGGAGTGCTGCCCAGCAGATCGTCCAATTGGTAGCGCGGCCCCCCGGTTTCCAGCAGGCGCTTCAGGCGTAGGTTTTCCTCCTGTAACAGTTCGCCGCGCACCGCGTTACCGATGACGTGCAGCAATTCTTCCGGATCAAAGGGTTTGGCGAGATAATTGGTCGCGCCGTTCTTGATGGCTTGCACCGCCAGCTTCGGCGTGGCGTAGGCGGTGATCATAATGAATGGGATTTGCGGGTAGCGTTGCCGCACGTCCGCCAACAGTTTGAACCCGTCCATCTCCGGCATCCGCGCATCGGACACAATGACGTGGACAGTCGTCGCAGCCAGTTGCTTCAGTGCCTCATTTCCCGAACGCGCCAACAGCGGCAAATAGCCTTCCGCCTTCAAAATGGACTCCACCGTGGCGAGCATGTTCCGCTCGTCATCCACCACCAATACAGTAGTCTGTGCCATCGCTTATCTTAATTGTTTGGTTCGTACTGGCAAGGTAAGTGTAAATACACTCCCTTTGCCGATTTCCGATTTCGCTGCTATCGTGCCTCCGTAAGTCTCAACCACATTTTTCACAATCGCAAGTCCCAAACCGGTGCCGCCCGGTTTAGTGGTTATGAAGGCATCAAAAATCTGCGGCAACAAACTGGGTTCGATCCCGTGTCCGGTATCTGAGATCTGCACTTCAATTTGTCCGTCGCCGGCATACCGGCTTCGCACGGTCAACGTCCCGCCCGCCGGCATGGCCTCAACTGCGTTCTGCAACACGTTGAGAAAACATTCCTCCATCTGCGCGCGCTGGACCACCAGCGGCGGCAAAGATCTGGCCAGATGTTTCAGGACCTGCACCTTGGGCTTCAACGTTGTGAGTAGGGCCTGCCGCAACGCGTTCTCCAGGACCATATTGACCTCCACGCTTTCCAGCCGGCCTTCATTGAGCCGCGCGTAGCCCATCAACTCCGTCACGATCCGGTCCGCTCGCGCCACCTCATCGCGGATGACTTGCACTGTCTCGCGAGGCGGTAACTTGCCCTTGTCTACTGCCGATTGCAGCAAAAACGCCGCGTTGTTGATGATCCCGAGCGGATTCTTCAACTGATGCGCCATCTCCGCAGCCAGCCGCCCAGTTGCCGCAATCTTCTCAGTGCGCAACTGGAACTCCTGTTGCCGCGCGACGCGGAGATGCTGGCGCTCGATGAGCGCATACGCGCCCCAGCAGCACAGTCCGACAAGTACCAGAATCGTCAGCCGCATCCAGTATAACTGGTCGCCAAAGAACAACACCGTGTTTTCGTCGAGCATCACCGCCAGTGTATAGAAGACGCACATGGAGAGGTTCAGCAAGGCCTGCGGCCAGAACGTCGGAAAATTCACTGCACTGCGGATCATCAGCCCGACATACAACCAGTACAAAACGCTTTGCAATCCCCCCGAGAAATACACCAGACCGCTGAGAAACAAGCCATCCAGCATCGCCAGACACCACGCGCTGAACCGCAGCACTCCTGCCCGCAACAGTCCAAACCGGACGGCGAGCAGCAGTCCCCAAAAAAAGAGATTGCCAACTGTGTACACTTTCAGTTGCGTGTAGTACGAGTTGGCCATATCCGTAGTCACGTGCGGTTCGGTCGCCCCACCGCCGAGAATCAGAAGGCAATAGTAGCTCGCCACCAGGATCGCCACGACTTTGACTGGCAACATGATGTTGGTTTCGACGAATATCAGATGTTGCGTTTGCAGCTCGCGCTGCTCGTCCGTCAGCCGTATCCAAAACCAATCTTTCATATCCGTAACTTAAGTATGCGCTCAATGATAGCCAGCGCCACGTCCCGTTTCCGGAGTTCGGGCAGCCGCTCAATGCTTCCGTCGGCAAACAACAGTGTCACTGCGCTCATTTCAGCCTCGAACGCGCTCGCTGTGTTCGCTACAATCAAATCAAGGTTCTTCTGTTGCAGTTTCGCTCGCGCATTGTCCAGTAGATCGTCCGTCTCCGCCGCAAACCCAACCAGCGTCTGCGACTGTTTTCGCTTCCCCAACTCGGTAAGAATGTCCACAGTCGGCTCCAACTCCAACACAGCGCGAAACGCGCGCTTTTTGATTTTGGAACTCGCTATCTGCTTTGGGCGGAAATCGCAGACCGCTGCCGCCATGACGACCACATCACAACGGTCAAACCGCGCGAATACCGTGTCGGCCATCTCCTGTGCAGTCGTCACCGGCGCGCACTCCACGCCGGCGGGTGGTGTCAGCGACGTCGGGCCGTTCACCAGGACCACATTGGGCGATATCGCGCGCGCCGCTTCGGCCAGTGCATAGCCCATCTTGCCGGACGAACGATTTGAAATGAACCGGATCGGATCCAAGAACTCCCGGGTAGGCCCCGCCGTGACAAGAAATCGAAGTGGGGAAGGGGGCTTCACGATTGTCTTAAACTGTCACCCATAACTGGTCGCCAAAGAGAGAGATGCTTTGTTGCTTCGCTCAACATGACACCCTTTCTGGGTCACTTTCTCGGTTTCAGAAGCGTCTGCACGCCTTCCACGATCTTATCCGCGTCCCACAACCGTCCGATCCCCTCATAGCCACAGGCCAGCAGCCCTTTTTCTGGACCGATGAACTCGACACCGCGTTTCCGGAGAATCTTCACGTTCTCCTGTGTGGCGGGATGCAGCCACATCTTGCTGTTCATCGCCGGGGCAATCAACACTTTCGCTTCGGGACGCAGTGCCAGTGCGATCGTCGTCAGCGCGTCATCCGCGATCCCGTGCGCCAACTTGGCAATCACGTTCGCCGTCGCGGGCGCAATGATAAACAGGTCGGCGGCATCGGCCACTGCGATGTGCGTCGGGCGCCATTCTCTTTCGCCTTCCGCAAACATGTCCACCGTGACGGGATGACGGGACAACGTCTGCAAGGTCAGCGGCGTGATGAATTGCATGGCATCCTTCGTCATTACGCAAAACACTTCGTGACCAAGCCCATTCAGTTTGCTGGCTATGTCGGCGGCCTTGTACGCCGCAATCGAGCCAGTCACGCCTAGAATGACAGTTTGTTTCGTTGCCATGGTTTCCCGTCCTTTTGCGAGCGCGCCGTCCTACATTTCTCCGCGATCAGGATCGCCTTGGCGTAGGCGACATCCTCGTCGATATGACCGGTTACGATGGCGTAATCGTACTCGCGCCAATGCGCCATCTCTTGTGTGGCCACCGCCAGCCGTTTGCGGATGGCTTCGCCACTGTCGGTGCCCCGTTTCCGCAACCGCCGCTCAAGCAGTTCCAGCGTCGGCGGCATCAGGAAAATCGTCACCAACGCGTCGGGATACGCAAAACCGCCGCTGCGCACCCGCTGCATTACTTGCGCCGCACCCTGCACTTCGATCGTCAGCAGAACGTCCTGGCCCGCAGCAAGTTGCTCCTCCACGAACTGCCGCGGCGTGCCATAGTAGTTGCCATTGTACTTGGCGTGTTCCAGGAAATCGCCTGCTGCAATCCGTCGTTCAAATTCTTCGACGCTTACAAATAAGTACTCCCGCCCGTGCTGCTCTCCACCTCGTGGCAGCCGCGTCGTACAAGACATCGACCAAACAATGTTGGTCGACCAGCTCAGCAACCGTTGGCAGAGCGAGGTCTTTCCGCCTCCTGACGGTGAGGACACAACGATAAGCAAACCTGTTCTTTCTGGAGCCACGTTATTCAATATTCTGCACCTGTTCGCGGATCTTCTCCAGCTCCGCTTTCATCTTCACTACCTGTTGCGAAACCTCTGCAGCGTTCGCTTTCGAGCCGACGGTATTGATCTCGCGATTCATCTCCTGTGCGAGGAAATCGAGAGTGCGGCCCACTGGTTCATTGGCCTGAAGTTGCTCGCGGAACTGTGACAAGTGGCTTTCCAATCGCGTCAACTCTTCCGTGATGTCGCAGCGATCCGCAAAGATCACCACTTCCTTCACCAACCGCTCGTCATCCAAAGGCACGTTCAGCCCCGCTTCCTTCACTCGCGCGTGCAACTGCTCCCGATACCGCTTTACCGCCTCGGGCGCCACCGTCTGAATCAGTTCCACGCCCGTCCCAATCGTGTCCAGTCGCCGCGCCAGGTCTTCCGCGAGAAACTTTCCTTCCTTCTCACGCATCTTGACCATTTGAAGGAGCGCTTTCCGCAGTGCCGCCTCCACGCCCGGCCACGTCGCCTCCGCGTCCACCATGCTCTCGGCCAGTTTCAGCACGCCCGGGGCGCGCAGGATAGTGTCGAGCGTCAATGAGCCATTGAGTTTCATCTGTTTCTGCAGCCTTTGGATCGCGCGGTAGTACGCTTTGGCAAGGGCTAGGTCCAATTCAATCTGTTCCTCGGCTTTCGCCGTGCCGCGATGATATGCCACGACAACATTGATGCGGCCGCGTGACAGCTTTGCATTGATGGCATCGCGAATGCGCGGCTCGAGTTCGATGAGTTCCTTCGGCAGATTGATCGTAACATCGCTCTGCTTTCGATTCACCGAGTTCAGCTCCACCGTGAACTTGAACCCGTCCTTCGCGCTCTCGCCGTGGCCGTATCCAGTCATTGATCTCATAATATTGACAATATTTTCATCCACGGATTTCACAGATTCCACGGAAACTTCCAACCTGTAATTCGTGTGATCCGTGTAATCGGTGGACGTTCATTTCGTATTCCCAAGTTTCAAAATCTCCGCCACCTGCGTCACATCCTTGTCGCCGCGACCGCTCATGTTGATGATTACGATGTCGCTCTTGCGGTGTGATTTGGCGTGCTTCATCACAAAAGCAACGGCGTGCGCCGATTCCAACGCGGGAATGATACCCTCGACTTGCGAACAGAACTGAAACGCCGCCAGCGCCTCATCGTCGGTCGCGTACGTGTACTCGATCCGCTTCAAATCCCGCATATAACTATGTTCCGGCCCGACCGCCGCATAATCAAGACCTGCCGAGACCGAATGTGTCAGCATGATCTGGCCGTCCTCGTCCTGCAACACGTATGTTCGCGTGCCTTGGAGGACACCGAGTGAGCCACCTTTCTGGAACCGCGCAGCATGTTGGCCGGGTTTGATGCCGCGTCCGCCGCCCTCGACGCCGATCATCCGCACACCCTTGTCGCGGAGGAATGCGCAAAACAGGCCGATAGAGTTCGACCCGCCACCAACGCACGCCACGAGTGCATCCGGCAAGCGTTCTTCCTGCTCCAGAATCTGCCGCCGTGCCTCGCGCCCGATCACACTTTGAAAATCGCGCACCATCATCGGGTACGGATGCGCGCCAAGCACACTGCCGAGGATGTAATGGGTTGTACGGACATTGGTCACCCAATCGCGCATCGCTTCGTTGATGGCTTCCTTGAGAGTCTGCTGCCCGGCAGTTACGCGTCGCACTTCGGCGCCGAGCAACTGCATCCGGTAGACATTCAGCGCCTGCCGCTGCATGTCCACTGCGCCCATGTACACGACGCACTCCATGCCAAACATTGCCGCCACCGTTGCCGTAGCCACGCCATGCTGTCCCGCTCCCGTCTCGGCGATAATGCGTCGCTTGCACATACGCTTTGCCAACAGAATCTGGCCGAGCGTGTTATTGATCTTGTGCGCGCCGGTGTGGAGCAGGTCTTCGCGCTTGAGATAAATCTTCGGCCCGCCGAGTTGACGGGTCATCCGTTCGGCGAAATACAATGGCGTCGGCCGCCCGGCATACTCGCGGAGGTAATAATCCAGTTCCTCGAGAAACTGCCTGTCGCGCCGCGCCTTCTCGTATTCCCGGGCCAGTTCCTGTAACGGCGCCATCAACGTTTCGGGCACAAACATGCCGCCATACGGCCCGAAATGGCCTCGCTTGTCTGGAATAGTTGTCAGGTGCTTTTGCACAGCTCGATAAATCTCCGCAATTTCTCCGGGTCTTTCCTGCCCGGTTCACGCTCCACTCCACTGGAAACATCAACGGCATACGGGCGCACTTTTCGAATCGCTTCTTGAACGTTCTCCGTCGTTAGTCCGCCCGACAAAATGATCGGCCGACCAATCTTCTTGGCACTCACCGCCAGAGACCAGTCGAACGTCCTGCCCGTGCCGCCACGCTCAATGTCAGTGTAGGTATCCAGCAACAGTGCGTCAACATCGTACTCCGCCGCCGCCCGCAACGAGTCCTCATCCCGTACCCGGATGGCCTTGATCGTTCGCACTGTAAACCGCCGGCAAAACTCAGGCGGTTCATCTCCGTGAAATTGCAAGGCGGTCAGCCTCGCTCCTCGTGGAGCCAACGTCGGTTCGATCTCCTGCTGCATGGCGTTCACAAACACGCCCACCGTCGCCACGAACGGCGGTAATGCGCGGCAAATAGCCGCCGCCTGCTCCAGGGTCACACGACGCGGGCTCTTGTTGTAGAAAATGAATCCGAGCGCGTCTGCGCCAAGCTCGACGGCCAACAATGCGTCGTCGCGGTTCGTGATTCCACAGATTTTGATTCTTGTCGTCATTTCAACCACGAATCGTTCGTGTGAATTAGTGGCCTCCAATCAGTTCCTTCACTTTCCCTGCGATGTCTCCACTCTTCATGAGCGACTCGCCCACGAGAATTGCGTTCACGCCCGCTTTCACAACGCGCTCGACATCGGCCCGTGTATGGATGCCGCTTTCAGCGACGATGAGCCTATCGGCGCAAGCGCCATGCCGCACAATTCCCGTCAGTTTCTCCGTTGTCCCGAGCCGCACTGAAAAATCGCGCAGGTCGCGGTTGTTTATGCCGATGATGTCTGCGCCTGCTGCCAGCGCCCGATCCAGTTCGCGCTCGTCGTGAACCTCGATCAGCGCCGCCAGATGCAGATGTTGCGCCAATGCGCGGTATGCCTTGAGCTGCGCATCGTCGAGAATCGCCGCGATCAGCAATACCGCGTCCGCGCCGCGAACCGCCGCCTCGTAAACCTGCAATTCCTCGATAACGAAATCCTTTGCCAACAGCGGCAACTTCACCGTGGCGCGAATCTGCTGCAAAAACTCGATATGGCCCTGGAAAAACTCGCGATCCGTTAGCACCGAGATGGCCGACGCGCCCGCCTTTTCATACTCTTGCGCAGTGCGCACAGGGTCGAAGTCGGAGCAGATGACACCTGCCGACGGCGACGCCTTCTTGACCTCGGCAATTAGCGCGATCGATTGATTAGGGGAGGGGATGGATTTCTCATTGAGGTCTGAAGCCGTTCTCACACCACGCAATGCCGCCGCGAAATCGCGGAAGTCGGTCCGTGCCGTCGCTTCGACGCGAAACCGTTCGGCCTGTGGCCGCAAGGCAACCACCTCGCGCCGCTTTACCGTCACGATTTTGTCTAGGATGGTCATGAGCAGTTTATCACTCGTATTTTACTCCTCATCAGTCACGCCGCTCTTGCGCTGGCGCGGCTGGCCGTTCTTGAGCCACGCGCCGATGAACGGATCGAGGTCGCCGTCCATCACTCCCTGCACGTCGCTGGTCTGGTATCCCGTCCGCAGGTCCTTGACCATCTGGTACGGCTGAAACACATAGCTGCGAATCTGGTTGCCCCACGCGATCGCGCCTTTCTCGCCGTAATACTTCTCCATCGCCGCGCGCTTCTCGTCCTGTTGTTTCTCGTACATGCGCGCCTTCAACATCTTAATTGCCAACTCACGGTTCTGATGCTGACTGCGTTCCGACTGGCATTGGACGACGATCCCAGTCGGCGCATGCGTCATGCGGATGGCGGTCTCCAACTTGTTCACGTTCTGGCCGCCCTTGCCACCCGCGCGAAACGTGTCCACCCGAATGTCTTCGGTCTTCAACTCCACTTCGTCGCTCTCGGTAAGTTCCGCGATAGTGTCCACCGACGCGAATGATGTATGACGGCGTTTATTAGAGTCAAACGGCGAGATTCGCACCAGACGATGCACCCCGCGTTCCGCCTTGAGATAACCGAACGCGTAGTCGCCTGTGACCATCAAAGTGACACTTTTAATGCCGGCCTCGTCGCCGGACTGGATGTCCACTATTTCACTCTTGAACCCGCGCGCATCGCACCAGCGGCGGTACATTCGGAACAACATTTCCGCCCAATCGCAACTCTCAGTGCCGCCCGCGCCGGAATGAATACTGAGGATGGCATTGGATTTGTCGTGCGGCTCGCCCAGCAGACTCTCCAACTCGAATTGTCTGAAGCATGCCTCTGCCGCCTGCACTTCTTTCGCCACTTCCATTTCAGATTCCCCGAGATCGATCAACACCTCGGCGTCGGAAATCTTCCGCTCCAGTTGGGTAATGGTATCAAGTTTGCGTCGGATCGTGGTGGCTTCGTCCAGAATCGTGCGCGCCTTACCCTGATCGGCCCAGAAACTTGGGCCTGCCGTGAGATTTTCCAGCTCGATCAGCCGACCACGAAGTTTGACGACGTCAAAGATACCTCCCCAACGCCACATGGCGCTCGCGGAGGTCGCGGACTTTGGCTTTCAGCTCGTCAATCATAACGGTGTTACCTCACCACACCCACGCGGAATTGTCAACTTGCGCGCCCGGAATCCTTCAAAGCAGGCTTGGCGCGGGGACCTTTTGGCGTGTCCTCGATGACCCAGCCAAGCTTCGAAAGCTGGTCGCGAATCTCGTCGGAACGCTTGAAGTTCTTCGCCTTTCGCGCGGCTTGGCGCTCTTCGACCAGTTGCTGAATCTCCGCAGGCGCGTCCGACTTCGTTGGCATGCCGAGGCCAAGAACCGCGTCGAACCGCTCCCACGCGGCGAGGATTGAGGCAGCTTCGTCGGGTGGAAACACCCCCGCTGCCAATCGCTTGTTCGCTTCGCCAATGAAACCGAACAATGCCCCAAGCGCGCCGCTGATATTGAGGTCGTCATCAAGAGCGGATTCAAATTCAATTTGTAGGGGCACGGCAAGCCGTGTCCCTATCGGCGGCAATTCTTGGGCTATCTCCTGCATCTTCAGTAAGAACTCATCTATTCGCCGGAGCGCTGATCTGGCGGCTTGCAGACCATCGAACGTAAAATTCAATTGCTCGCGATAATGTGCGCAAATCAGTGCGTACCGGACTTCGCGGCCGGTCCAATCTTTGGCCAGCAGATCTCGGAGCGTGAAGAAATTGCCAAGTGACTTGCTCATCTTTTTGCCTTCGACAAGCAAATGGGCGTTGTGCAGCCAGTACCGGACGAATGGTTTGCCTGTGGCGGCTTCGCTTTGGGCGATCTCATCCTCATGATGCGGGAAAACAAGGTCTTCACCGCCGCAATGGATGTCGAATGTCTCGCCAAGATGTTTCATGCTCATCACGCTACACTCTATGTGCCAGCCCGGCCGGCCCGGACCCCACGGCGAATCCCATTTCACATCGCCATCCTTTTCGTCCCACGCTTTCCACAATGCGAAGTCGGCTGCCGACTCCTTTGCATACTCGTCGTGTTTGACGCGGGTGCCGGGTTGGAGATCATCGAGATTCAGGTGCGCCAGCTTGCCATAATCCTTGAACGATCTGATCGAAAAGTATATCGAGCCGTCGTCCGCAACATAGGCATGCTTCTTTGCCACCAGCTTCTCAATCAGCTTGATCATGTCGGCAATCGTCTCGGTGGCGCGGGGGATAACGTGGGCATGTTCAATGTTGAGCGCGTCCAGATCGCGGAAGAATTCCTGTGTGTAAAAATCGGTCACATCGCGCAACGATTTTCCGGTCTCGCGGACGGTGCGGATAATCTTGTCCTCGACATCCGTGATGTTCATCACGTGCTTCACGTCAAAGCCCTTGTATTCCAGGTAGCGGCGCACGAGATCTTCGAACACGAATGCCCGCAGGTTGCCGATGTGGGCGTAGTTGTAAACGGTCGGCCCGCAGGTGTACATGCCGACCTTCTTGCCGGCAGGGTCAAGCGGAACGAAATCCTCTTTGCGGCGAGTCAGCGTGTTGAAGAACTGGAGCGCCATGACGGCTACATTTCCACTGAAGCAATCGCGACGACTACGATGCCTTCCTTGCGTCCCGTAAACCCCATCGTCTCACTGGTCGTGGCCTTGATGCCGACCTGCGCGGGCGCAATACCAAGGTTCTTGGCGAGGATTTCCTGCATCTTCGGGATGTGCGGCGAGAGTCTTGGGGCCTGCGCGACGATGGCGGCGTCAACGTTGTTGATCCGCGCGCCGATTTCGCGCAGTTTCGCCGCCACATCGCGGATGATAATCATGCTGTCCATGTTTTTTAATTTCATGTCGGTATCAGGGTAGAACTTGCCGATATCGCCCAACGCGACGGCGCCCAACAGCGCGTCGGCGATGGCATGCGCCAGCACGTCGGCATCGCTGTGGCCTTCCAAACCGCGCTCGGAAGGAACCTCCACGCCACCCATGATGAGCTTGCGGCCGGCGACAAACCGATGCACGTCAATCCCAATTCCGACTCGATTCATAGTTGACAGCCTATCATCATCCGCGCTGCCGAAGCAACGCTTCAACCGTGGCCAGATCGTTTGGTGTCGTTACTTTGAGGTTCAGAAAGGGGGTCTCGACAAGGCGCACATTGTGTTCCAGTCGTTCTACCGCCGCCGCCTCATCCGTTACCACTATCCCGTCAGCCAACACCTTTGCGTAAGCCTCCCGCAATAGCGAGAATCGCACTGTCTGCGGCGTCTGAACCGCCCATAACTTTGTGCGGTCAACCGTGCGCAAAACGGAACGGTTTTCGTCTGCCTCTTTAATCGTGTCAGCCACCTTGATCGCGGCGATGCCCGTGCCGTGGGCGCGGGCGCTCTGAATGGTTGTCTCGATCAACGCGGGCGTCACCAGCGGTCGCGCGCCGTCGTGCACTGCGACAATCTCTGTCGCGGGGTTGCACCGGGTCAACCCATTCCAGACTGAGTTTTGTCGCTCGACACCGCCATCGGTCATGTCAACGACTTTTCGGAAACCGAACTGGCGGACAAGTTCCTCAGCTTGTTTGGCGTAGTCGGGGTGCCGCACCAGGACGACAGCCTCGACTCCGGCGCACGATTCAAACGCGGCAAGCGAATAATACAGGATGGGTTTGCCGAGAAGCTCCAAGAATTGCTTGTTGGCGCTGCCGCCCATTCGCGACGAGCGGCCGGCGGCGAGGACAATTGCGGTGACGCCCATACACCGCAGCTTAACAGAACCTACTTGCCTTGCGCAAGTTCAGGCGCGGCCTTGTCTGGTGACGACACTGAGTTGCCATTGTCCGCGCCGGTGAGTTCAGCAAACGCCATTCGTCCCGCAGCGGTTTGGAGGACGCTGGAGATCACCACTTCCATGCTCCGCCCGATCAACTGCCGCGCGCGGTGGACGACGATCATCGTGCCATCATCAAGATATGCCAGCGCCTGGTCAGCCCCGCGTCCTTCGCGGACCAGTTGGACGACGAGTTTCTCTCCTGGCAGCACGACGGGCCGCAACGCCTTGGCGAGTTCGTTTAGATTGAGCACTTTGACGTGCTGAAGCTCAGCGATCCGGTTCAAGTTGTAATCGTTCGTCAGGATCTCGGCTTTGAGCATCCGCGCCAGTTGCACAAGCTTGCCGTCCACTTCCTTGATTTCCGGGACATCGTTCTCGTGAATCTTGATCTCGACGCGCGGGTTCTTCTGTAACGACTTCAGAACGTCCAGGCCGCGATGTCCGCGCGCCCGTTTGATGTCGTCGCCGGCGTCGGCGACATACTGTAGCTCGCGCAGCACGAACCGGGGCACGACGAAGATCGCGTTGAGGAATCCAGTAGCGGTCACTTCGAGAATCCGCCCATCAATAATCACGTTGGTGTCCAAGAGAATCAGACGCTCTGGCGCGTCTTCATGGCGGAACTTCACATATGGGATCACGAGATTGAACTCATCCTTACCGCGCAGCGCAATGACCATCGCCAGGTAGGTGCACACCAGGAACATGATGATCTGGGCGACCACGTTGGTCTGTGTCTCCACCTTGGAGAACAACACCGAGTTACCAATGAGGTAGCTGACCAGCGAGCCTACGAACAGGCCGAACGTGACCGCGGACAACCCGCGCAAGGAAAAACTTTTTGTGGCCAGATCAATGCAGATGACGGCCGAGCCGCCGGCCAAACCAAGCGCCAACGCAATCAACTGGTGCTGCTCCCAATCCGGATAAATTTGCGAGATGGACCAACTGCCAAGCGTGCACAGCATCAAGAACGCGATTCGCAATACGATAAGCGTCACAGCCTGTTCCTTTCCGAAACCTCTCTTACCATACTGATAACAGATTCACCGCCAAAATGCACTTTCGGCATGTTCATTTCGCCCCTTTTGTCTGGTCTTCGCCAGATGTCACCGACGGTCCTTTGGCCGCCGGCCGCGCGGGAATCGGCACTGTTCCTCGACGTGGTTCATCACCCGACAAATTCTTGTGCTGCGGCTCTTTGTACAGTAAACCGTGATAACGCCAGTTTTCCACCAGGCGCAGTATCTCTTCATGCAGCGACGGGTCCACTATCAACTTGCCGACTGTGCCCTCGCCTTTCTCCATTTTCTCCAGCAACACATTGAGTCGGTGTGTGCTTTCGGCAAGGTTCTTCGTTGCGGTCCGAACATCATCCTGATTGTTCAGCACCAAATCGTCCACGCGCTTTGCCGCCGTGCTGAGGCTCGTCAACGTCGTGTCCACCTTGCCGCGGTTCTCGTCCACAATCGTGCGCAAGCTGAGCATCAGCGCTACCGCGTTGCTGCTGGTGGCGTCAACATTGGCCAGTGCCAGCCGGACGTGGTCCAGGCTTTCCTGATTCAACACCGTTTCATCCACGCGCTTGATAGCGCTGTCCACCCGCTGCAGAACGTCCACAACTCCGCGAATCGCCTCCGTCAAGTCCACGCTCGACGAACCTTCGACCGTGGCGTTTGGCATCAACTTTTCTGCCATCACACCCTGCGGGATCACGTCGATGTATCGGTCGCCAAGCAACCCGGACTGGTTGATTACAAACTTCGCGTCCTTTCTGATCACGACTCCCTCGTAAATGCTGAGCTTCACGTGGGCGCGCACGGCAGCATCATCCTCGGCCAGATAGACGTCGCGCACCTGGCCGACGGGAATCCCCGCCAGCAGCACACTGGCTTTCTTGACGATGCCGCCGACCTGCGGAAAAACCACCGTGATTTCGTAACTCTTCTTCGTCAGTCGATCGTACTTGCCGAACTTGAGGATCATCCCCGCCGCAAGCACCATACAAACCAGCACGAAAACGCCAACCTTGATTTCAGTGGATCGATACTGCGCCATGTTGCGCCTCCTGCGTTGAACCGCCGCCCGTGATGAATCTCCGCACGACCGGGTCCGCGGTTGTTTGAATCTCCCGTGGTGTGCCTACCGAGTGGATGCGTCCTTCGTGCAACATCGCGATCCGATCGGCGATCTTGTACGCGCTTACCATGTCGTGCGTCACTGCGACGCTTGTAACGTGGAAATGATCGCGCAACCGCAGAACCAGATCGTTGATACTGTCCGCCAGGATCGGGTCCAGCCCGGTCGTTGGCTCGTCGTACAAGATGTACTTCGGTTTCGGCACGCAGGCCCGGGCTAGCGCCGCGCGTTTCCGCATCCCGCCGCTCAACTCGGCAGGTTTCTTGTCTTTTGCGTCAAGTAAATCCACAATGACCAATGCCTCATCAACCCGCTGCGCAATCTCTGCCTCGCTGAATTTTCGTTCCTCGCGCAGCGGAAATGCCACGTTGTCGAACACCGTCATCGAATCGAACAACGCGGCGCCCTGAAACAGAAAGCCGAACTGCTTCCGAATCGGCGTCATCTCCCGCTCCGATAACGGCACGATGTCCGTCCCGTTCACCCTCACCCGGCCAGCGTCCGGTTTCAGCAGCCCGCACAAATGCTTCAACAACACGCTTTTGCCGCCGCCGCTTCGCCCGATGATGACAGTCGTCTCGCCATCGCGAATTTCAAAGTCCACACCCTGCAGCACCGCTGTGCCGTTGAACGCCTTTCGTAATCCTTCGATCTGAATCATGGCTGTGCCCGCTGCTTTATCTGTCTCATGGCGGACTGATCGCGTTGTACAACACCGCGATGAAGAAGTTTGAGATCAGCACCGTCAACGACGACACCACTACCGCCTGCGTTGTTGCCTGTCCAACGCCTTCGGCCCCCTCACGCGCATTGAAACCCTTGTAACAGGCGATCATCGCGATGAACACGGCAAAAAACACCGATTTAACCAGTCCGCCAACCACGTCGTTGGCATCGGTGAACTTGATCATATTGCTCCAGAAATATGCGCGATCGATCCCCAGCATATTCACCGCCACCACAGAGCTACTCATAATCCCGAACGCCATCGCCTCCGCCGTCAACAACGGCAACGCCACCAGCATCGCCATGAACCGTGGCACCACCAGATAATCCACGGGCGACGTGCCCATCGCCCGCAACGCGTCAAGCTGTTCGGTCACCTTCATCGTTCCCAGCTCAGCCGCGATGGCTGCGCCGACGCGTCCCGCCACCATCAACGCCGTCAGCACCGGCGCCAGTTCCCGTATCATCGCTATGCTCACCACGGGGCCAACTGCCGTGTCCATCTTCACCTTGTGAAACTGTAACCCAGTCTGCACGGTGAACACCATCCCTGTGAACGCGCCCGTGATCAGCACGACCGCCTGCGATTGCCAGCCGATCTTGCAGAGTTGTTCCGTGGTCTCGCGCCAACGGGGCCGCTGGCTGAACACGGACTTCACGATATCCACCAGCAGCAACAACATCCCTCCAAGCTGCTCAAACTGGCCCGCCACAAACTCCTTAAACTTGGGAAATGCCGCTATCATCACAACTAGCGAGCATAAGCGACACCTAGCCGCCATGCAAGCCTGTCAGTGACTCGCTACCGGGCGCGTGGGCGCAGCTTGCCAGATTCGCTGGGACGTATTATGGTAGGCGACGGCTGAATGGAGCGCTGGCGCTGTCGCCTAGCAAGAACTGTCATGGCAGAACCAACATTTAGCGGAGAGAAACTGATCGGGAAGGTCATCAACGGCTATGTGCTCGTTGAAGTGGTGAGCACATGTCGGTGGGGGCCTGTCTATAGTGCGATACAAACCTCCATGGATCGCGCCGTTGCCCTGAAGGTTTTGGCGCCCGAATTCATCGGCGAATCGGACCAATTCCTCTCCGAAGCGCGCTCGGCGGCTCAGATCACCCATCCGCGCATCGTCGCTGTATTCGAGGCCGGGTTCGTTGACGGTTATTATTTTTGCGCCACGGAGTTCACCGACGGCCCGCCGCTGACGGAGTTTCTCCGCAAGGGCAAAACGGTGGACGAGCATCGGCTGTTGCAGACGATTGCCGGGTTGGCGGAAGCTCTGGAAACATTGTGGCAGCGGGGCATCGCACATCTGCCGCCGACGGCAGAACACATCGTGACCACCCGCGACGGGGTGGCGAAGTTGTCCGAGATAGAATATGTGAAGAACCTCGCAAGCAAGTCGAAAGGGGAAGAGATTTCCGCGCTCGGCATCGCGCTCGGCACTGCGGTCAACAGCGTCGGTCCAATCAGCAAATCGGTCGCCGAGTTGGTGGAACGCATGGTCAGTATGCCGGGCCGCAAGCCGTTCGAGACGCCGGCCGAGTTATTGGCGGAAGCCACGCGACTCGATCATCAAATGTTCCCACCGCTGCTGCAGCACCACCATGATTTGCCAGCGGCGCAAAACAAGAAAACGCCGTGGTGGGTGTTTGTGCTTGGCGCATTGTGGATCATCAGCATAATTGCGGGCGCCATTTACGTGTTTTGGCGTCTGTAACCTTCGTTGAGAACACTTGCATACCGCGCATGACAAACCGGTCCGGTTATAAACTCAATCCTGCGCCTCGGCGAACAAGCCGAGCACGCTCGTGAAGCCGTGAACAAAAGCGCGGTCGCCAACCAGTCCGATCTCACCGTTGCCGAAGAAACCCGCAAGCGGCACGCCGCCAATCATCTGACGGATCACGCCTATGTCGTGGTTCGGCACCCCATACATCCGCTCGCCGCGCCCTAGACAACTAAACAGCAGACCGCCACGGGCCATCGCGCCTGCGCGGCGCGATTGTTCGCTGTCGAGCCAGTGCCGCAGATCTTTGTCGGCGATCTCCGCATCGCGAACCTGAAACTGCACGGTTTGTCCCGGACGAACCCAGTCTCCCACAATCAACGCGCCGGAGCGCGGGTCGGTGCCGATCAACCCGCGCACGAGAAAGTCGCCGCGCTTGAAGTCCTCCTTGTATTCGTTGATGACGCACCCAAGCAGCAACGAAGTCCGCGCCAGTTCCTGATCGTTGGCGGGAAGATTCGGCAGCAGGTCTTTCAGCACGGCCAATGGCGGTTGTCCAGCCAACTCCAGGATGATGTTCTTATCGGCGCGCGTCACGACCAGCGGTTCGCCGATCGGCCGACAGCTCTGCGCGACCAGTGTGCGCAGCACCACAGCGCCCGATAATGCGACTCCCACCGCGCCATCAGTGTAAACCGTGTTGTCGAGAATCAGCCGGTTGTCCCCGGTCTCGCCGCTGCCGCTGGCCAATGCACCGACCATCGGCGCGCCGGGATACGCGTTTGTGAGTTCCTCAACAAGCCGAACGACCGGGATGCTGAACGGGTCGCCAAAGAGAACGAAGTTGGGATTCGTTTCGGGCGGGACGTCCAACTGAAAATGCCAGTAACCCGGCCCGGCTGCTTCTTCAAGATCGCTTTCCCCAACGCGGAATGGCGTGACTTTGACACCAGGCAGTTCCGCCGCCAGCAATGACAGCGCCGGTAGTTGCTCGACTTCTTTGCGCACGCCGATGATGCCCGCACCCGTACAGCCAATCAACCGACGCGCCCCGGTGAGTCCGCGGATCGACGCCACCACATTGTCGATCTCCGGAATAAAGTGCGAATGTGCGAAAAGCAAAGCCAGATCGGCCTTTCCATAGCCAAGATGACCGTTGACCTGCTGCGCCAGGTCTTCGACGGCCTCGCGCGCCTCGGTCTTCGTCGTGATAGCAGCGCTGAATCTCATACCAATAGAATAATCCTACATGCGAAGCAGTTTTTCAACTTCCAGATTGTCCCTGTCCTTTCCTGCCGCCTCCGGATTTTCGTTTGCGTTTGGATATTCTGGAGGGTATGGATGGAAACAGGAAATACAGAAAGACTGAAACCATGGCTTCATCCCTGAGTTTGACCGAAATAAGGCAGTTGCTCTCTGAAAATCCGGATTACAGCCGGATAGACACCTTTGTCGAAACGGGCACGAACCAGGGGCGCACGATTTTTCTGATGCAGGAACATTTCAGGGAATTGCACACCGTCGAATTATCCAAGAGATACTACCTTAAAGTGATGTGCCGGCGTTTTGTGAGGGCGTTCAAGAAACTGTTTCGGAAGACGCCCGGGACCGTATCACCTCAGAAAACCAGGTTTTATCTGGGGGACTCAGCGGTCGTTATCAAGCAACTCGCGGCCAGCCTCAATAAACCCGCCGTCTTTTTCCTCGACAGCCATTACTGCGGACTCCGGACGGCGCGGGGCGAAAAAGATGTGCCATTACTCGATGAACTCACCGCAATCTCTAGAAGACAATTCTCCGACTTGATTCTTATTGATGATGTCAGACTCTTTGGCACCAGCCATGCCCAAGACTGGATTGATATAACGCAAGAGAACATCCTGAAGTGTTTCCCGGAAGGCAAGCTTAAGAAACACTACGTAAGCAACGATCGCTTCATTCTCCTGACTTAGCCCGCGCGGCAGTCTTTCAACTCCCCGGTTGATTTGATTGACTCGCCAGCCGTAGTTCGCAGAAGGATGGTGGAGAGGATAGGATTCGAACCTATGAAGGCGTAAGCCAGCAGATTTACAGTCTGCCCCGTTTAACCGCTTCGGTACCTCTCCATCGCAAATTAAAGAGTGGCGTGCCAGCCGTAGCTTGCAGTCCGCCTTCGTCCCGCAGACGCGGGACTTCGGCGGACAAGCCTCCGCTCTTCGCTATGCTGCGAGCGAAGGCTGGAGCGGGCGATGGGAATCGAACCCACCTCACCAGCTTGGAAGGCTGGCGCATTACCACTATGCTACGCCCGCCACTACCGCCAACAAAACCGCTCCAGCTCGTGGATCAGCGAGCGGAAGCTACACCACCGCTCGAGTCATCGTCAAGTGGCATAACCAAGCCACAATAGCCCTCACAGATTCTCCAGCCCGTATTGTTTCAATTTCCGATGCAGCGTGCGGCGGCTGATGCCGATCTTCTGCGCCGCGTGCGTCCGATTTCCGTCCGTCTCCTTCAACGCCTGGACGATCAACTGTTTCTCCGCTTCCCCGACCGTCATCGTCACGCCAGGCCGCACCACGGAAATCTTCGTCAAATCCGCCGCGCCGCGCACCGCCGTAGGCACGTCGCGCAACGTCAACCGTTCCGTCCGAGCCAGCACCACCATCTGTTCGACAGCGTTGCGCAATTCGCGGACGTTGCCCGGCCAGTCGTAGGCTAGCAACACGTTCATTGCCTCGGGCGAAATCTCCCGCACCGACTTGTGGTTCTCACGATTGAACTCGTCGAGGAATGCCTTCACCAGCAACGGGACGTCGTCTCGTCGCTCGCGGAGCGGCGGCAGGTGGATCGTTACCACGCTGAGGCGGTAAAACAAATCGTCGCGGAATTTTCCTTCGCCGACCAGTTTTTTGAGGTTACGGTTCGTCGCTGCGACCAGACGCACGTCTACCTCGATTGTTTTGGAAGCGCCAACGCGCTCGAACGCCCGTTCTTCCAGCACGCGGAGTAGCTTCACCTGCAGGGCCGGCTCAAGCTCGCTGACCTCGTCAAAGAACAGCGTTCCGCTATCGGCCATCTCGAACCGCCCGGTCCGCCGCTCGACTGCGCCCGTGAACGCGCCTTTCTCATGCCCGAACAATTCGCTCTCCAGCAGCGTGCCCGGCAGCGCAGCCGCGTGCACGGCAACAAACGGCCCGTTCTTGCGCGGCGATAAGTTATGGATCGCCTGCGCGATCAACTCTTTCCCGGTCCCCGTCTCACCGGTGATCAACACCGTTGTTCGCGAAGCGGCGACCTGTCGAACGGTTTCAAACACTTGCAGCATCCCCGGCGACTCGCCAATCATGTTCTCCAGGCCGAATTTCTGGTCGAGCCGCTCGTGGAGATTGACGTTCTCAGCTTCGATGCTACGGCTGTTCAGCGCGCGCTGGATTACCAACTCCACTTCATCGAGGTTCACCGGCTTGGTGACGTAGTGGTAGGCGCCAGCCTGCATCGCCGAGACTGCGCCCTCGATCGAGCCGTAGGCTGTCATCATGATGCACACGGGCGGATTCTCCAACGCTCGCGCGCGTCGCAGCAGCGTAATGCCATCAACGCCCGGCATCCGAAGGTCCGTCAGCAACACGTCCACACCCGCCGATTCCAACACTTGCAGCGCCGTCTGCCCGTCCTCCGCCAGCATAACGTCGTACCGTTCCTGCAACGCGCGCTGCAACCCTTCGCGCGTGTTGCGTTCATCATCCACTATCAAGACCGTTGGTCGTTTCGTCGTCATGATTGATTCATTGTAGCTGCGGAACCTTTTCGTGGCTGCGGTTCATTTTCCCGTTGTTGCTTCCAGCAGCCGCATCCGCTTCTCGTGAATTGGCAGTTTGATGCGGAAGGTCGTGCCGCGGTCAACGTCACTCTCCACCTCGATGGTGCCGCCGTGCTCGCGGACAATTCGCTGCACAATCATCAGTCCAAGACCGCTACCTTCTTTCTTAGATGTATAATACGGTTCGAAAATCCGTCCGATCTGCTCAGGCCCGATCCCGCGACCGGTGTCGATGAACGACACTACGACGTGCGTGTCAGTAGCCTCAGTGCGCACCCGCAGGATGCCACCGGCGCGCATTGCCTGCACAGAATTCCTGATGACGTTGTAAAACGCCTGCTGGAGCTGGGTCCTATCCAGCAGAATCTTCGGTATATCCTCGCCGAGTTCCTGTTCCACCAGAATGTCGCGATCAGCAATCTCGCGCTCCAGCAGCGCCAGCGTTTCCTTCATCACTTCGTTGACCGACGCGCGTTGCAAGTCGGGCTTCGTCGGCCGGACTGCCCGCAGAAACTGGCTGATGATACGGTCAAGCCGCGCGATTTCGTCACGCGCCACGCGCAGGTCATCGCGCAATCGCTGCGCCTTCTCCGGTGGCAACGACTTCAACTCGCGTTCCATCAATTGAAAATGGATGTTCAGCGAGTTTAGTGGATTACCGATCTCGTGCGCCACGCCAGCCGCCAGCAACGTCAGCGCGGAAAGTTTCTCCGACTCGATGGTGGTCTCCGTCTGCCGTCGCGACTCGGTAATGTCGCGCAGGATGATCGCCGCCCCGGTCACGGCCGCCGCTTCCTCGTCCGCCAGCGGCACGATGTAGAAACTCAGGAACGCGTGCCGCGGATGGAACACCTCCAGTTCGTGGCTCAACACCTTGTGCCACTCGTCGCTGTCGGCTGCGCCGATTTTCTGCCAATCCATCTCGCGCAAGAAGTTCGTGACGGGTTCGCCGATGCTGCGTTCGGGATCCAAACCGAGCAACTGACTGGCAGCGGCGTTCAGATAGCTGATCCGTCCCTCGGCATCGATGACAAGGATGCCTTCCTGAATAGTATTGAACAGCGTTTCGAGAAAACCCTTCTCGCGGGCGAGCTTGACCACGACGCCCTGCAGGCTTTGAGGGTCAACACGCTCCATTCGCCCGATCAATTTATCTAGAAAAGAGGTCTTCACTGGGTAACTCTGTCACGCCATCAGGGCGCTTTCTGCTTTGACAATTCCGCGATACATGTGCCAACATGGCGCGAATTCAGTTGGTTTTCAAGTTGAAACTCGAAGAAACGAAGGAGCACCATGAATCTGGATGCAGTTTACAAGAACTTGACCATCGCTAACGATTCCAAGCTCGTCCTAGTCGTGTTTGACGGCGTGGGCGACATTGCCACGGAGAGCACCGGCTTCCGCACACCGCTGGAGGCCGCCCGCACACCGAATCTCGATAAACTCGCCAAACGCGGCAGTATGGGTCGTCTCACCCCCGTCGCGCCCGGCATAACGCCCGGTAGCGGTCCGGGGCACCTTGGACTATTCGGCTACGACCCGCTCGAATACGAAGTCGGCCGAGGCGTCATTGAGGCGCTCGGTCTTGGCATTGATTTGAAGCACGGTGACGTTGCCGCCCGCGCCAATTTCTGCACACTGGATTCCAAAGGCATTGTCACTGACCGCCGTGCAGGCCGAATTGACACGAGCATCTGCGAAGCGCAGTGCGCGTTGCTCGCGAGCAAGATCAAGAAACTTGGCGACACCGAAGTCATCATCAAGGCAGGCAAGAGTCACCGTTTCGTTGTCGTGTTCCGCGGCAAAGGGCTTGAAGGTCCGTTGACCAATTCAGATCCCGGCCGCGAAGGTTTGCCGGTTGCCACAGCGAAGCCGGTGGAGGAGAACGTTAAAACCGTTAAAACCGCGAAACTCGTAGCTGAGTTCTACAAGCAAGCGCTGCCGCTGCTGAAGAATTGCAGGCCTGCCAATGGTTTTCTACTGCGCGGCATTGCTCATCAGCCGGCAATCCCGACGTTTCAGGAACGCTACGGCCTGAAAGCTGCCGCTATCGCCATCTACCCGATGTACAAGGGCCTCGCCCAACTCGTCGGCATGACCAAGATCGAAGGCGCGCACACGCTCGCCGAAGAGATCGAGCAAGCGGTCAAGGCGATGAAGACCTACGACTTTGTATTTGTCCATATCAAGCCAACCGACGCTGCGGGCGAGGACGGCAAGTTCGATGCAAAGGTCGCTGCCATTGAGGAAGCCGATGCCGCGCTACCACCGCTTATCGCCGCGAAACCGTCGGTGCTCGTTGTGACCGGCGATCACTCGACGCCCGTGCCAGTCAAAGGCCACTCATGGCACCCGCAACCGGTGATGATCTGCAGCGAGATTGCTGGTTGGGACGGCCTCGACCGTTTCACCGAACGCGCGGCCAACTGCGGCTCGCTCGGCATCCTCGATGCGAAATACCTCATCCGACACATGCAAGCCAACGCCAGGCGGCTGGACAAGTTCGGGGCGTAAGCGGGACAGAATTCACCACGAAGTTTACACCGAATCCTTTTCGGGGTTCACGAAGCACACGAAGAGGTAGCGACCAGTCCACTCGCGATCTGCCGAGCTACCGCACTTCGTCGCCGGTCTGCATCTCGCCATCGAGGATATCGGCGACAGCGGCACGAGCGCGGACGGGACCGTTTAGCTGTACCATGCCGACCTTCCGGCCCGCATGATACGCGGTCAATTTCGTTCCTAGCGCCGGCATCGAGTGCGAACTGAAATCAACCACGACGAAATTCTCTTCTGGCCGCACGATTGTGATTTTCGCCGGGGCAAGGTCGATCAGTGTAGTTGTGTTCTGCAAAGACGATGGTGGCCATGATGGTTTAGGCGACGCGCAGCCGGCGACCAAGAAAAGCAAGCTTACACAAAACGCGCCACGCAGAAGAACTGGCGCGCCTGGCGTGATTCGAACACGCGACCCGCGGATTAGAAATCCGCTGCTCTGTCCAACTGAGCTACAGGCGCAAAAATGTTTACGCGCGCGACTGCCAGATTTGCGGCCAAGACCGGCAAAAAAGCCAGGTTTCATTATGTGTTAATTTCATTTTTAAGCGCTGCGGACGGCAAGTCAAGCGCAGCCTCTGTCATCTCAACAATTGACCACCAGTTTTGATCGTGCTCGCGCTGTCGGAGACCTGCGATTCTTGTGGCGTGCGGGTGGAGCATAGAAAAGTCAGTAAAATCAATGCTTGCAAAGCATATGGACGTTTTGCTAAATGTCCACCAAACCTTAACCCAAGGAGGAGGAAAAGTTTTATGGCAAAGATGACCAAATCAGCGACGATCAGTTACTTGGCTGCCAAGACCGGGCTCTCGAAGAAACTGTCCAATCAGTTCGTCGAGGAACTCGTCAAGTTGGCCTACAAGGAAGCGAAGAATGCGTTTACGATCCCCGGCCTCGGCAAGCTGGTGCTCGTCAACCGCGCAGCGCGTATGGGCCGTAACCCCGCGACTGGCGCGACGATCCAGATTCCCGCGAAGCGCGTGGTGAAGTTCCGTATCGCCAAGCAGGCCAAAGTCGCCATCCTCGGCTAGGGATTGCCGTCGGACGGAAGTTATCGTTGTACCGATAAGGGCTGCCGCCATGGCAGCCCTTATTCTTTGTTTCACTCACCCAGTCCGTTTTCCGCAGCAAACGGGAGAGGGCTGGGGTGGGGGATTCACTTCGCTGATTTCTTTGTGAAGGCTGTGATGTTTTGGATGCCCACCGCGCGCGCTGCGTCCATGATCGCCACCACTGTGCCGTAACTGACTTTCTTGTCGGCAGAAAACTGCACCTGCACATCCGGGTTCTGTTTTTTCGCCTGGCGCAGGGCTGTCTCCAGCGACGCCACGTCAATCGGCCGGTTATCGAGGTAGATTGTTTCGTCTGGAGCGACCGTGATCAGCAGCCGGGCGATCTTAGCCTTGCCCAGTTCCTCCGCGGTCTTTGCCTCGGGCAACGCGACTTTGACTGCAGCTATCGGCTCGCTCCGGAACGTCGTCGTGGCAATGAAAAAAATCAGCAGGATGAACAGGATATCCACGAGATTGATCACTCGGATCATGGGGACGCGGCGCGAGGCGGATTGTTCGAAGATGCGCATAACGCCGCCTACTGACTCCGATACAAGCGCCTCAACAACTCGCCGGTGTGGCGTTCCAGTTCCAACACGAGCAATTCGACCCGGCGCCGCAGATACATTACCGCGACGAGGGCGGGCACGGCGATGCCGAGGCCGACCATTGTCGCGGTCAACGCCGCGTAAATCCCGCGCGAAATTTGGGCCGGCTCGCCCAAGCCGTGTTGTGCGACGTCGGTAAAGAGTTTTACCATGCCAATGACCGTGCCCAGCAACCCTAGCAACGGTCCCAACTCGACAATCAACGCCAGCGTAGTCAGGCCGCGCTCCAGCCGTCCCATGATTTGGCGCGCCGCCGCCTGCACTGCTTCCAGGTTCTCCTCTTTCGGCAGGGACGCATGAACGAACACGACTTGTGCAAGTTCGCCGAGGACCGATTTATCAGTCTCGCTCAGCGCGCGGACCTGCTCAATTTTCTCAGGGGTGTTATGCCGTTGCTGAATCGCCGCAGCCAGCGCGGGCGAGATGATCCGCCGCCGCCGCAACGCCCAGATCCGTTCCAGCATAACTGCCAATCCCACCACCGAACACACCGACAGCGGGGTCATCACAATCCAATTTTCAATAAACCATTGTGGCATCTTGATCTCCTTGCATACGTTCAATAGTAAAACGTGAAACTTGCGTCGCGCGGCTGGTTGCCGAGCAACAACCGCAACCGGTCGGGGAACGGCTCGAACGGTGTCGAGTCTAGGATGGCCTTCTCGCAAAAGGAAGCCAGGAGTTCGCTTGTCGAGTTCTCCATCTGCTTCAGGTTCTGAACTGTGCCGTCCTCGCGCAAGTCAAATGTGATTGTCACCGTGCCCGAGCCCTCGTAAAGCGCGTACTTTTCGATTAACGCGTACCAGCGACTCTGCACTGCCCTGACCATCTTCTGGTCGTATTCGCCAAACGGACTGGACTCCACGTTGAACGCGTCCACACCGATCCTCGCCACGCCCGACGCCGTCAACCGCGACTTCATTGCGGTGATTTCGCGATTCGATGGCGTGCCCGGCATCCCCGGTGACTGTGCTGGCAATGGAACTGCCGGCGCGGCTGGAGCGCTAATCCCGATACTCGGTGTCTGAGCCGCGGGAAGCGGTGATGACTCGAACGACATTGCATTTGACGCCTGCGCCAGTGTTGTCCGCTTGTTCTCTTCAACCGCTTTCAGTCCCGTTTCGGCTGTTGGCTGCGGTGATGCCTCTTCGGTCAGTGCGGGCGGCGTACCGACACTCTGTGTCGGCGGGGGTGCGATGACGGGTGGGCGCGGCGGCACCGGCGAACCACCGGCCCCCGTGGATGCCATCGCATCAGCCGCGCTGGCCATGCGCGTCTCGCTGCCGTTCAAGTACGGCGTGCCGCCGGTCTTGTCCGTTGGATTCTTGACGTTAGCCGCCACAGTCGCCTTGTCGGAGTAATACCTGGCGTCTGTCGGTTCCTTGCCCGTGACCTGATCCGCCGTTGTCTCCATGAACGTGCGCGGCGCTTCTATGAACGTCAGCGTCTGTATCTCCGGCTCACGCACGGCCGGCGCGCTCGCCGCGGGATGATGCGCCTCCAACGGGCTGATCAACCGCGCCAACGGTGTCCACATCGTCATGCGGGCCAGCAGTTCGCGGTGCTGGAAGCTCGCTACCGCCGTCGCGTGCAACAACACCGACGCCAGCAGCGCCACCTCAAAATGAATTCTCTCTCGCGTCATTTGTCCCAAAAAGCATACCAAATCCTGCCCGTGCATCAACTTGCGGCTGTGAATAAGGCAGGCTACAACACCTTTTCCAATACCACTCGCAGCCGCTCGATGGGCAGACCCATCACGTTACTGAAACTGCCTTCTATGCGCTCGATGATTGTGTCGCCGTGTTCCTGCGCCGCATACGCGCCCGCCTTGTCGAGCGGGTCGATCTTGCCGTGGTATGCGTGGATTCCCTCTTGCGTCAACGGCTTCATCCACACCTTCGTGCCGTCGCAGAATGTTACCTCAACGTTTCGCGCGCGGTGTGCCAGACACACGCCGGTAAACACCTCATGTTGTCGGCCTGCCAATTCCGCGAGCATTCGTCCCGCCTCGGCGAGATCGCGCGGTTTGCCGAACAGCTTACCATCGAGCACAACCACCGTGTCGGCGCCGATCACCAGCGCCGCCTGATGCCGCTCCGCCACCGCGCGCGCCTTGCGCTGCGCGTTTTGCACCGCCAAGACTTCCGGGACTGCGCCCGTCAGCAGTTCCTCGACGTTGTCGGGACGCACCACCGTAAAGCGCAACCCCATTTCGCGGAGCAATTGCTCGCGCCGCGGTGACGCGCTGGCCAGAATGATTTGAGGTTTGTGCGCCATCATGAGCTAGATTATCGTGAAGACCGAAGTATGCAAACCGCAGCGGGCAAAGTCGAGCATCTCTATGTCCACGTGCCATTTTGTATGGCGAAATGCGCATACTGCGCATTTTACTCGCGGCCGGGCAGCGCGGAGCAAATGCGCGGATACGTGGATGCGGTGCTGGCGGAGCTGCAGTCGTTGGAGGGCCATGCGCCGCCATGGCCGCTCGTTGAAAACGGTCACGCTGGAGCGCGACCCTCCAAAACAATTGTCCTACAACCCACTACCATCTTTATTGGCGGCGGGACGCCGACTGTCCTGCCGACAGCATTGATGCGCCGCCTCCTCGAAGCCGTTGGCAAGGCGCGATTGTCAGGCACGCCGTGTGAGTGGACAGTCGAGGCCAATCCCGCAACTGTGGATCGGGAGAAAGCGCAGATGATGCGTGACACCGGTGTGAACCGGATTTCGCTGGGCATACAATCGTTTGACGATGCGCTGCTGAAAACGATTGGCCGCGTTCATTCGGCCAAACAGGCCGTCGCGACCTACAAACTGCTGCGGAAATCCGGTTTCGAGAATATCAATCTCGATTTGATGTTCGGATTGCCCGGGCAAACCGCCGCGCAATTCGCCGACACACTCCAAAAGAGCATCGCGCTCCAACCGGAGCATATCTCGGCGTATTGCCTGATACTGGAAAAGGACACGGAGTTCAGGCGGTTATATGCCGGCGACGCCGTAGGGGCACGGCATGCCGTGCCCTTGCCGAACGACGTCGAGCAGTTGGCCATGTACGAAACAGCCATCGAGACGCTTGAAGCGGCAGGTTATCACCAGTACGAAGTCAGCAATTTCGCAAGGCCCGGCCGCGAGTGTGCCCACAACATCGCTTATTGGAAGGTCGAGGATTACATCGGTCTCGGCCCGAGCGCCTGCTCGACCGTTGGCTCCCGCCGGTGGCAGAATGTCTCCGACACCGACGCCTACATCGTAGGCCTGTGTAGCAGCGGCTGTCCCCAGCCGCAATCCCCCATCGCCTACGAAGAGGCGCTCACGCCCGAGTTGCGCGCCGCTGAACGCGCCGCCTTTGGCATGCGGATGAACACGGGTGTGCCCGCGGACCTTGTCCAAGGCCGTTGGGACAATGAAATCACCAAGTTGCTGAGTGCCGAACTCGTGCAGTGGCGCGATGGCCGCTTGCAACCCACCCGTCGCGGGATTCTGTTTGCCGACGAAGTGGCATCAGAGTTTCTTTAACACGTTGGCGCTCCTTCAACCAGAGGTGCGAAGGGGTTTTCCCTTGTGCCAAGGGAAGGTTCAGGCTTAATTTTCATTATATGTCGTATTGCCGCTCACATAACAGAAGCGCGGTTGCGGTTCTGCTTTTGGCAGTCGGCCTTGCAGCGCCTCGTATCACCGTCCTCGCCGGCGTGATGGAATCCACGGCCAAGACCGAAGCCGCTACACCTGCCGAAGCCAAGTTGAGCGCCGTCGAGAACTCGGTCGTCAAAGTGTTTTCCACGGTGCGCAATCCAGACCTTTATAAACCTTGGACCAAGCAAGCCCCGACTGAAGTGACCGGCAGCGGCGTCGTCATAGAAGGCAGACGCATTCTCACTTGTGCCCATGTCGTCCTTTATGCCAGCCAGGTGCTGGTACAGGCCAACCAAGCCGGTGATAGAATGTCCGCTACGGTCGAGGCAATCGCGCCGGGCATTGACCTTGCTGTGCTCAAGCTCGATGACGGAACGTTTTTCGACACGCACCTCCCTTTGCCTCGCGCGAAAATCCTGCCCGCAATCAAGGATGCGGTCCTGGCATATGGTTATCCCAAAGGCGGCGTAAATCTTTCGATTACGAAGGGCATCGTTTCTCGTATCGAGTTCACCCCTTACAACTCTCCGACATCAGGACTGCGGATTCAGATTGATGCCGCCATCAACCCCGGCAACAGCGGCGGACCGGCTGTGGTGGGTGACAAGATGATCGGGCTCGCGTTTAGCCACCTAGGCGATGCGGAAAACATCGGTTACATCATCCCATGCGAAGAGATTGAGCTGTTTCTCCAAGATGTCGCTGATGGCCATTATGACGGTAAACCCGCCATGTTCGATGAACTTCAAGCGCTCAGTAATCCCGCCCTGCGCTCGTTTCTCAAGCTCGACAAGTCGGTTCGAGGGGTGATTGTGCACAAACCAAGCAGCACCGACCCTGCCTATCCGCTGCATGGATGGGACGTGATCACCAAAATTGGCGACATGCCAGTGGACGACCAGGGCATGATCAGGCTGGACAACGATTTGCGCGTACGCTTCCAGTATCTGATTCAAAAGATTGCGAAGAACGGGAAGGTTCCCCTAACCGTGGTTCGCGACGGCAAGGAGGTCTCCATTGATCTCCTGGTATCGTCCAAACGCATGATGGTCATACCCAGTTTGGAAGGCACGTACCCATCTTATTTTGTGTATGGGCCGCTCGTATTTTCGAGCGCCTCGGCGCAATTCGTCATGGGCCTTGCGAAAAGCGACGCAGCCACCAAGTGGACAAGTTTTCTCAGCGCCATGGGCAACCCGCTGCTGAGGCGCATTGGCGATAGAGCCGCTTTTGAAGGCGAACGTCTCGTCGTTGTATCGTCCCCATTCTTTCCGCACAAACTTTCCAAAGGCTATGCGAACCCAATCGCGCAGGTCGTCAAGACGGTCAATGGCATCCACATCAAGAATCTCGAACACTTGGTGGAAGTCCTGCGCGATTCCAAGGACGAGTTCAGCATCATCGAGTTTGATAACCGCGGTGGCGAAACGCTGGTTTTTCCGCGCAGGGAAATAGTCGCGGCCACGGACGAAATCCTGACGGACAACGGCATTCGCAGCCAAGGCTCGCCGGACACGCTCGCCATTTGGAACGCCAAGCCATCCCGGTAAAGTGATTTGTCGCCGCCAGTTTGCGGCGTCCCAAGAGCATCGACAAGCAGGGTGGTTTCGGGCATATTAACGACCATTATGGCGAAGAAACTGGCACAGATTGCCGACAGTCTGGTGGATTCGTTCCGCAAGTATGGCGGGATCAATCACCTCGATGGCGCGAATCTTCCGTTGCGCGAGGCGGTGGTGGATATCACGCGGGATTTGCTTCGGCTGGTGTTTCCCGGTTTCTACGACAAGGAGCCGATTCATTCCGCGCAAATTGTCGGATACACGTCGGAGCTGGTGTCGTCGGTGGCGCGGCGGTTGGAAACCGAGATTTACAAGAGCCTGGAATATCGGCCATGCGACAAGTGCGACAAGAAAGACATGGCCGGCACGGCGGCGCGTGTGACCCAGGAGTTTCTCCAGGAATTACCGGGCGTGCGCGCGATCTTACAGACCGATGTAGTCGCCGCCTACGAAGGCGATCCGGCGGCGATCAGCAACGAGGAAATCATCCTTGCGTACCCGGGCATCGAGGCGATTGCCGTACAACGGATGGCGCATCCATTGTATCAACGCCACGTGTCGCTCATCCCGCGGATCATGACCGAGTGGGCGCACAACAAAACCGGTATCGACATTCATCCCGGCGCGCAGATCGGCCAGTCATTCTTTATAGACCACGGCACAGGAGTCGTAATCGGCGAAACGACGGTCATCGGCAAGCATGTGAAGATTTACCAGGGTGTGACGCTCGGCGCGAAAAGTTTTCCGAAAGACGAAAAGGGCCGTGTTGTCAAAGGCAACAAACGTCATCCGAACATCGAGGACGACGTGACCATTTACGCCGGCGCGACGATACTCGGTGATGTGACCATCGGTCACGGCTCGATCATCGGCGGTAACGTCTGGTTGTTGGAATCCGTGCCGCCGAAGTCCATTGTTTATCAGGAAGGCGGCCAGACGCGGATTCGTTCGGCGACGGGTAAAGCTCTCGACAAGATGATCGGCCATTTCATCGGTGGCGCAGGCATCTGATACTCTGTGCCACCTCGATGCCCCGGACGTTTACGAGGTTACAACCTCAATCGAAGAACCGGTAACGGAATACGTGCCACAACGCTGCTAGACCGTCTTTCCAGCCGATCTTCTTGCCCTCAGCGTAATCGCGGCCGGAATAGTTGATGTCGGTTTCGTAGAAGCGGTAGCGGCGGCGCGCCAGCTTGGCGGTCAATTCCGGCTCGATACCGAAACGATCCGAGCTTAGCTTCATACCCTCAACACATTTCCGCTTGAAGACCTTATAGCAGGTTTCCATGTCGGTGAGGTTAAGGTTGCAGAGCATGTTGGACAATGACGTGACCAGGCGATTGGCCATGTAATGCCAGAACAGCAGCACGCGATGCGTCCCGCCGGCAAAACGAGAGCCGTAAACCACATCCGCGCGACCGTCGAGGATCGGTCGCAACAGCTTCGGATAGTCGGCCGGGTCGTACTCCAAATCGGCATCCTGAATGAGAAAGATGTCTCCCGTTGCGTGCTCTATCGCCGTGCGAATGGCTGCGCCTTTGCCGCGGTTGTGCGAATGCGCGACAACTTTCACGGCGCTGTCCTGCGCAATCTTTTTCAGGATCTCACCTGTGCCATCGGTAGATGCGTCGTCCACGACGATGATTTCCTTCTCCAGCCCCAATGTGTCCGCGGCGCGAACGCGGCGCACAAGTTCCTCCAGCGTGCCGCGCTCATTGAAGACGGGGATCAGGATCGAAAGCTTGCGATAAGTCTCAGCCATTTGACGCGCACTATACCAAGCCGGCCCGCTCCCCGCCAAGCAGTCATTACATCACCGCGCATCTACGGGCGCATCGACGCTGCCACCGCAATCTGTCGCGTTGTAGCCGCCCCGCTCTGCCGGGGCGCTTCACGCACGGCGACAGAGCGCCGTGGCTACATAATTCCGGTGCCGAACGGTGGCGGTGCTGAGATGCGCGCGCTTCCACGGTGTGGGGAAGGGGAACTACCTTTCCGGAGTGAGCGATGGCGGTGTGGCCCTGTTTCGTTTCAATGATATTGCGGCTAGTATCTTCCGGCAGAGATACCTGATAAGGAATACAAACAGACAGTAAAGCAGACTGAAAAACCAACCGAAAAACATCCAAATACCTACGGCAAGGTGTTGTCCGCTCACATCCGCATGCTCGTAAACAGCGATGAGAAAACCCAGCAGCCACATCACAAGCGTTCCAAATAGAATCCCCCAAGCCCGCAGTCGCCATACGAGATAGGCCGGTAACCCGAGCAAGACCAACTGAAATAGAATTTGTTTCGTAAGAACGGTCATTTCGGCTACCAATGTTATCGGCACAAGCTCGCCTTCCAAAAGGCAGAGTCGTCCTCAACCCGCCTACTCGGCGTCTTCGCCGAGTTCAACGTTCCAATAGGCAAGGTCGAGGAAATGTTTCCAGCTATCGTGCGCGATGGCGCTGAGAGTGACGTTGACGAACGGCCGCCACTTCGGCCGTTTCGGTTTCTTGATGAGGTGCATGGCCGCCTCCGCCGGCATACGGTTGGCCTTGCGGGTGTTGCACGGAACACATGCGCACACGATGTTCTCCCATGTCGTCGTCCCGCCGCGGTCGCGCGGGATCACATGGTCCAGATTCAGCTCGCGGCGGTCAAATCTTTTGCCGCAGTACTGGCAAGTATTGCGGTCGCGCTCGAAGATGTTGTGGCGCGTGAATTTGACTTCCTTGTGCGGCAGATGATCGAAAAACAGCAGCAGTATCACGCGCGGAATGCGGATCTTGAACGATACCGTGCGCACCATGTCGTCGTCATCATGACCCTGGCTGAAATCACGCCACTCGGTGAAATCGAACGTCTGGAAATTGCCGCCTTGTTCTACCACCACTTCGGCGTGCCCCATGTAGAGCAACGTAAAGGCGCGTTCCGCAGTGCAGACGTTGATCGCCTGCCAGAGCCGGTTCAGCACCAGCACGTTCTCATTTAGCAGATTCCTCATAAACAACTCCGACACTTCGATAACCGTAGCAAACCTCTTCCCAACCGTCAACCCCATCACCCAGCCAGCATTACTTATTTGCCTAAGTTATCAGGGCGTTGGCGATACGGTGGGCAAGGGCAGTGGCGGATTCGTCACAGTGACAGCCGCAGGTGGCTGGCTTCGCTCCTCGGCGCGGGGCTGGTTGGATGATGATGCTACGGGCGCCACGGACGCAGCGGGCAGAGGCGCGGTGACAATGTCTTTCTGAAAGTTATCGAGGTTGTGGGCCGCAACGGTGAACACGAGCGCTGGATCGCTCCAACTGGCGTATTGACCATCGCCACTGCGCGCTTTGCCAAGTTGGAGCGTGTACGTCTTGCCGCCCGCGGTCGCGGTGATCTTCAACCCGGGCTTGTCGAGGCCGTACTCGGCAAGGTTATCGAGTCCTTCGCGGATGAATTCCTCAGCGCGGAGCCGGTCCATGTTATCGAGCAGATTCCTCACACCATCGAGATCGAGCACCCCTTGTGTCGGTTCAACCATCTTCCAGTTGTTGTCTGTCCCGCGCTCGATCACTGTGCGTTGCGGCGGCTGATTGGTCTCTGTGGACGTCTTCTCAACAACAAGCTTCGTAACTTGGTCGGGCTTGAGTTCGGTCACGCGCCGCGTGCGCAGCGCCAGCGCGTTGGCGGGCAACCAGCCGATGATGTTGGTGTCCACACCATAGATAAACGGTTCATCGACGCGTTTGACATGACTGATGGCATTCGTTGTGTCGAGCGAGCCGATAAGCAATTGGGCCAGCACGTTGGTGCCGGTACCGTACAATGTCACGGTCGCCGTAGGCGCTGCCAAACCGAATTTGTCGAGGTCGGTTGCCACGTCGGCGACGTACTGGGTCGCCTTGAGGCCGTTGAGCTTCGAGAGCAACGCGCTCACGCGTTCATCGTCGACATCGAGCGCCACGGGCGCCGTGAGCCTCCAGACGTTGTTGGTGTCGCGAGCAAGCTGAATTTTGTCAACACCGCGCAACACCTCGAAGCTGCGAACATCCGGCTCATTTAACGTCAGCACCCGGGCATCACGGAGGTCATTTGCCTGCACGGCGAATTTCTTCGCTGAGTCGGCGGCGATGGTGAAGATCGAGTCGGCGCTCTTCAGTTTGGCGAACACCTTGGTGGCGTCGTTGGTAAGCGCCTTGCCGATGAGCAGCGTCTTGCCAGTGTCACCGGTCCAGACTGTGATTTCGCGCGTGGGTTCGTCGAGTTGATAAGCATGGATGTCCTTCGGATCTTCGCTGACAAAATCCGCCACGCGCAGGATGCTCAACTCGTCAAGCAAATCGCCGACCTTGCGTTGGTCGGCGCGCGCGGCAATTGGACGGCTGATGGCCCAGTGCGATTCGGCGGTGGTTGCGGTCGTCTTGGTCAGTTCTACGGATCGCTCACCCTTGATCTCGATGCGGGTAGCATTTAGCGGCGAGACATCAACAACGGCACGATCGCGCAAGTCGTCAAGTTTGGTCTCGAGCCGCTCGACAAGCGATTTCGGGGTGACGGCGACGGATTTTTGGCCTGCGATCTGCACGTACACGGCTTCCTTTGTCGGCGTCTCGCGGCCGAGCAGCAAGGTGACAGACGTTTTCTTTGTCTGGAGCGTTGCGCGCAACCGCGGCGCGCTGAGACCGAAATCAGTCAGGTTAACGCCTTTGAGGTCCTTCTCAGTGAGCGTGCGCGCGCGTTCGGTGAATTCGAGGTCGCTCAGCAACGAACTGACTGCGCTGCCGCTGGCGCGGACGACAATCGGCTGTTTAATCGCCCATCGGTCGCCGGCCTTTTCCAGCACGACGGTCTGGTTGGAGCGCACCAATTCGATGCGGACGACGTCGGCGGATCTAAAATCGAGAAGACGTTTGCGATTGGTCTCCGCTTCCTCGGTCGTCATGCCCTGCTTGGAGTCCCACCACACGAAGATGCCGACCAACACAGCCAGCGTCAGCAAAACGTATGTTGTCCGCGATTTCATAATTATTTCACCAACTGACTACTGCTGCTGCGGTCACTTTCGTCGCCGTGCCCAGACTGCCAGACCGAGTAATGCCACCACCAGCGGCATGCCGACGATTACCAGCGCATACACGCCCCGCGCCTCGTTCGGCGTCATGTCGAGATGAAACTCCTGCGGCAGTTTCGGACTCACCGCAATCAACTGCTCGCGTTTCAGCAGCCAGTTCAGCGAGTTCATGAAGAAATCAAGGTTGCCGCCCGACAAGCTGCCGTTGTCCACGAAACTTGAGGTACCGACCACGACCATGCGGCCTTGCTCAGTCCCCAACTCGACACCAGCCGGTTTACTGCCTTCGACGGCAACGGCCAGGCAGAGCGGGCCTTTGAAATCTCTGTCAGGGTCGAACGTCATCCGCTCAGATTGAAGATCTGTCTCGCCCCAAAATGCTGCTGGTGTTCTCACTAATTCCGTGACCATCGGCTGGTCCGCGCCCGGCGCTGTCCTGCCGACTGCGCGATGCACGCTGCGCGCGTATGGGAAGGTGGTGTTGACGTCTTTCAGCTTGGTAGTGATGGGATGCCTCGCGTATTCCGTACCGCTGGCATTCACTATGAGCAACTCGGTGCCGAGCAACACGCCACCTTTTGCCACGGCGAGGTCGTCGTCCACTTGCACGTTCCAATTCCGCAACCAGGTCTCGAGTCCGGTCTTGCGATTCGGATCCAGCATGACCAGCAACCGACCGCTTCCTTTCTTCAGATAATTGTCCAGTGCTGTCAGTTCAGCCGACGCGAGTTCCTGGCGTGGCCCTGCGATGACTATGACACCGGCATCGTCAGGCAAAGCCTGTTTCTCCATCAGGTTCCAGCGCGCGACAGTAATATCATCGCGCTTGATGTACTGGCTCAATGTCGAGTAACCATCCCGTTGATCTGGGTTGTTCGGATCGTGTTCCCCGTGGCCCGCGAGGAAGTAAACCTTCGGCGATTTTTCTTCGGTGACCGTCTGGATTGCCGACAGGAAAACGCCCTCGCCCTTGAACGCCTTGACGCGGCCTTGTCCCATCCCGTACTCGCTGGTGTCTATGTCAACGAGGTCGTCGAGCCGGACGTACTTGTGCCGCTCGCCGCACACGAAGATAATCGCATCCGTAGACTTGAGCTTGAATTTCTCAACGAGTTGTTTGTCTCGGGCGAGGTTGCGGTCCGGATCTACGTATTCGACGCGCAGCCTGTCTCCGCCGACAAACTGCATTTCTTTGAGCAAGTTACGCGTGTCTTCCAGCGTCTTCTCCACGTAGCTATCTTCGGCGCTGGCTGGGATGAAGACGACAACATCCACCGGCTCCTTCAGCGCGTGGAGCACCTGTTTGGTTTTATCGGCAAGCTGGTAATAATGCGCCCTCGTCCAGTCGAACCGGAGATAATGCCGTGCCACGAGCCAGTTGACCATCATCACCAGGGCCACCGCCGCGACGACCTGCACAAACAGGTTGGTGCCGATCGCCAACTTGCGCTGTCGCAACGTCGGCACATGTTTTGGTTTGGGAGTCTCGTCCGCCACGGCCGTTACCTCCACTTCCGCGATTCCACGATGCGCGTCGTCAGAAACAACACCAGCGCCGTGCCGCTCGCGTACAACACCAGCGGCCGCACATCCACCAGCCCGAGCGCAAAATCTTCCATCTGCTCAAACGGCGACAATACCTTGAAAATCTTGTCCAGCGGAATAGACATGCCCAACACCCGCAGCGCCGTATCGCCTCGGAACAACCACGTCATCCAATTGACCACGATCAACAACATGAAAATGACCGCAAACGACATCAGTGCCGCCGCGACCTGGTTCTTCGTCATCGCCGACGCCAGCAGCCCGACGGCGATCAGGAACTGGCCGATGAGCAGCACGCCGACATACCCCGCGGCAACCGGCCCGAGGTCAATCATCGCCGAGCCTTTCGAAAAGTATTGCAGGATGAGCACGTACAACCCCGTCAGCGCCCACATCAACGTGTATAACGTCACCGCGCCCAGCCACTTCGCAGATACCACCTCGAAATCCGTCACGGGCGCCGTCATCAACATCTCGATCGACCCCGACCGTTTTTCCTCGGCCAGCAACCGCATCGTGATCGCTGGAACAACGAAGAGCGACGGCAGCCAGAACATGCTGAACATGATCTTCATCGCCGTCAATTGCGTCGGACCACGGTTCAGATAATCCACAATCACCGCAAACGTCACGCCCATCACGATCAGGAAGAACATGATGACGGTGTACCCGAGCACCGACGCGAAATACGCGTTCAGCTCCCGTCGCAACAATGTCGGCACATTCCTCATGGCAGACGCCTCCCTGTAGCGGCGCTCTGTGAGCGCCGAACCGTCGTCCGCCAACTGCCACGGCGGTCATAGACCGCCGCTACAGCCGCCAACATTCCAGTGTGCAGTCTCACCGCAACAAGCTCCTTCGTTGATCACGGCGGTCTTCCTCCGCCTCGTCCTCTTCGCGGGTGATCTGGATGAAAATATCTTCCAGCGACGTCCGGGACCGGCTCAACTCCCGCAGTTTCCACCCGCCTTGCGTCACCGCATCAAAGATTCCCTCCGTCGGATCCGCCTCCAACTTGGGATGTATCACGCACCGCACACGCTCGCCGTCGCCCGGCTCCAAACGCACCGCAGCGACCCCCAGCACGCCGCGCAACGCCGCATGCACTGCGTCCCGCGGCCCACCGCGCACCTCCACCTCGATTGTTGACTTGATCAGGTTCACCATCGTGTCCGAGATAAGCACTTTGCCGCGATGAATGATGATCACGCGATTGCAGGTCATCTCCACTTCGGGAAGGATATGGGTCGAAAGCAGTATCGTGTGTTGTTTGCCGAGGTCTTTGATCAATTGTCGTACCTGCCTAATCTGGACCGGGTCGAGGCCGATGGTCGGTTCATCCAGAATCAACAAGTCCGGCTCGCCGAGCAATGCATCGGCCAGCCCAACGCGCTGACGATAACCTTTGGAGAGTTGACCGATGATCCGATGGCGCACATCGGCGATGCCGCACATCTGCAACACATCATCAATTCGCTCTTTGCGGTCGGCGCGCGGCACGGCCTTCAGTTTCGCGCGGAACTTCAGGTATTCGCTGACCCGCATATCCACATACAACGGATTATTCTCAGGCATGTAACCGATGTGGCGGCGGACCTCCAACGAGTCTTCGAACACATCCACGCCCGACACCGCGACGCGGCCCGCGGTCGCGGGAATGAATCCCGTCAGGATTCGCATCGTCGTGCTCTTGCCCGCGCCGTTCGGTCCGAGGAAGCCGACAACCTCCCCGCGTTTCACTTCGAACGACACATCCTTGAGCGCGGTCACGCCCGCGAACCGTTTCGTCAAATTCTCTACTCGAATCATCGGTTGCATGAGATCAGTTTCCGGAGAAAACGTAAAATGAACCTTAGCAAACGCTTTCGACTCTTGCAAGGCGCAGAATGTTCAAACGAAAGAGTAACGTAACCCCGACAAACGATATCGGGCGACCGGTGCAGTCGCTGATGGACCCTGAGACTCGTGTCCGTGGTTTGGCCAGCAGAGATGACGATTGTGTGAAGAGCGAGGAGTTGCGCCGTCCATTCGGAAAGTTTTCAACAAGAGGTTGTGGATTTGGGCAACTTGCGGGCGGGAATCAGCAGGCGCAGGATGTGTACGCTGAGGATAACCGATCCGAGAACGACGAGCGCAATGTGGAATGTCGAAACCGACATGACACTCGTCATGGTTTTGACAGCCTGATTCTGGCTTCCCAGTCCGTGGGCCCTGAGCAAGGCGAAGGCATGGATCAGTAGCCACCCCGTGAGCCAGGCGGAGATAAGGATTCCCAGCGCGTTGCCGGTCTGAGCCGCAACCTGCAACCATCGCTCGGTCGAGCTTCGGCGCACGCAAAGCCGGCATGTTTCCCGCACCGGCATCATGAGTGCCAGCAAAATGTAGTAGAGGGCTCCGATCCCTGTTCCTGGTACGCCCGCTATCATTTTAGTGTCCTTTCTCGTATACGCAAAGCGGCTGGCGGAGAACCAACTCCTTCCAGATCGCTTCCAAAATGAATATGCTGTTGACTGTGCGCAAAACAAAGAAGCTCGGAATGCTCGCCATGGCTTTCCAGACCTCATTCCTGCTCGCCGATTTGATAAGCACCGGGAACGCGACGGCGGGCGCATCGATCAGGTAACCCAGCAGGAAAATGGGACTCACGAATATGACCAGGACAGGGAGCAGCACCAGGTAGGCGATGGACGAAAAGACGGCGTCCCATATGCAAACGGCCACGGTTGACCGCAGGAAAGGAATATGCAGGACATCGCGCCAATGGAGCTTCACGTTCTGTACGAACCCGTGCGACCAGCGGCGAAGCTGCTTCTTCATGAAGCTGAAGTCGTGGGGCTCCACGGGATAGCAGACGGCCTCGGGAATGAATCGCACGCCATATCCGTCCCGATAAAAGCTCCACGTGAGGTCCATATCCTCGGCCATGGTCCGGGTGGACCAACCGCCATTGGCGCGAAGCGCCTCGGTCCGGTAAACAGAGAAACAGCCGGAGGAGATCAAGGGGCGTTCGTAGTAATCCTGGATCGGTTTGTAGAAGGAGAAAGCGAAGAGATATTCGATATAACGGCCGCGTTCCCAGACGGACTTGACGTAGCGGGGGAGGACAAGGCCGCACGCGGCGCTGATCCTGGGATCATCAAGTGCAGGAAGAAGCTTCTGGATGGCGTCGGGTGCAAGTGTGGTATCCGCATCGATGGCCATGGTGTAGCCGGTGCGGACAGATGGTAGGGCGAAGTTCTGCGCGCCGGCCTTGGATCCGGTGTTCTTGGGCGGCTGCATCACCGTCACGCCGAGCGAGCGGGCAATATCCGCCGTATTATCGCTCGAGCAGTCATCAATGACCAAAATCTCATCCGCCGGCACGATTTGGTCTTGAATGCTCCGAATCGTATCTGCGATCGTGGATGCCTCGTTATACGCGGGCACCAGCACTGTTAAACCGCTTTTTCCCGACGTTCTCATGCTTCTCTTTTCCCCGCCGCTCACATTCTTAGTCGAGGCCGTGCCATCGCCGCATAAAGACACACCCGCACCTAAAAACTCACGGATGCTCTAGCAACAGATTCAACCGAAGAGAATACAGCCCGAAGGATTGATGCCGACTTCCGATATTCTCTGGGAGGAGCAAAACATAATGGCAAAACTGACCTTGCGTGTAAACAGAAATCTTCACCCTCGGAACGTTCAAAAAGTGTGCTATTTTGAGCGTGTGCCCGCCGCCGCACGCGATTTCGACGCTCGTTCGTCCCGACATGGAATGTTGGGATTCATGTCGGGCCAGAAGACCACTATACAGCAAACTGTACCAATACTAATCTGGTTTCACGTGGACAGGAAAGGGGACTGATTGACGCGATACCTTCCAGTGGAAGGTATCAGGGACTGTCTGAACTCAGATGGGGACGATACCTGGTACTACTAGGTATCAGCATTGGCGGGGCGGATTCTTTAGCCATAGATGCACATTCACCACGAAATGCACGAAGAGCACGAAGAACTTGTAGGGCAATCGCTCCCCGTGAGAGGGACGTTGTCCCCAACGGGGACTCACGTCCGCTTGCCACAGGCATCAACATTGGTTGGCCGCGGGCGTGAATCGGAATTTGCTTCTTGCGGATCTTGAGCCCCTTGCGGCTAGGAAATACTTTGCGTGAAGAGTCGGCCCCGCTGACTGAACTTCATTTCCCATACTTCGTGCGCTTTTCGCGAACAACCGACGGAGCCGCCGCCAAATCCGCTTCCAGCGGTTTATCCTTCTTAAAACGGCTGACGCCCATGACACTAAAGCCGATCACACGACCTTGAGTGTCCACCCGCTCCATCACGGCGTCATGCTCCGTTTCCTGCATGTGACCGGCGGCCTTCGAGAACTGCACCTCGAGGTAATCCGCTTCCGCGTCGAACCAGATTTTTACTTTGTCGGCCATAACTCTTCTCCCGCTTTCGGTTTGTTGGTCAGGTAGGCCGTGACCACAAACGCATCATTCTTTGGATACTTAACCACAACACACAGCCATTTGCCACCGACAAGTGTTCGTGCGTAAAACTCGTAGAACAACCGCGTTGCGGCGTCCAAACGCGACCGACGCACCAACTGCGGTTGGCGCAACACGCGCTCGATCTCTGCCGCCATATCTTTCATCTCCGCGTGTTCCAAAATGTGAGCCAGACGCTCATCTGTGAGCCGTACCTTATGCCCAAAACAATCGTCCAATAGCTTCATTTTTGCGTCCACGCGCGGATAATATCGTAGAATCAGCGAGGAGTCAAAACAACGGCCACACGGGCATCATGCGTGGTTTACCCCGAATCCCTTTCGGGGTCGGGGCGGCATCCGCTGGATGCGCTGTCAAATGTCGGGAGTTGATCCCGCTGACACTCATGCGCGTTTCTTTAGGAGCTTGTGCAAGCGAACGGCCGTCTGTTCACGATCCAACTCGCTGGCGGCTACCGCCAAGGTCAATGACTCCCAAGCATCCGTATCGAGTTTCTCGTCGGGCAAGAGACCGTTCTCGCTGAGGAATACCAGACAGGTGGCCAGCGCGGTTCGTTTGTTGCCGTCCACGAAGGGATGATTCCTACACAGATAGAACAGATAGGCGGCAGCCACATCCAGCGGATCGCTGATCAACGGTTCGCCCATCATCGTCGCTTGCGGGGCGGCCACTGCCGATTCCAGTAATGCCTCCTCGCGCACACCGGCCGAACCGCCGTGCGCGGCCAACACCTCCGCATGAATGGCCTTGACCGCTGCCACCGTTGGATGCGCAAGCGGCCAACTCATGACAACCGCCGGAACAGTTCCGCGTTCTTGCGAATCAATCGCTTCGCCGTGGCGGCGGCTTTGGCCGGTTTAATGGATGGCCGCACGGGCGTCAACACGATCGCTCCGCCTTCGTGAACGGTGATGGCGACCCGGTCGCCGAGCTTGAGGTGCGTCAAATCCATCAACGACGCGTCGAAGATGATGCCCTGTGAGTTCCCGACTTTGGTAATGGTCTTTGTCATGCTGTAATACTATGTATTACAAGACCGGAAGTCAAGTCGATGGCGACGGGCACGGACTTGACCCCGCTGACTATCGTAAAAAGTTGTCAATACTACGGACTGACCCCTTTATGCGGCAAATCATTGTCGCAATGATACAACGGGTGTAGTTTTTCATGCTGATGCGACTCTGGACAATTCATCCGCGTTATCTCGATGCGAAAGGGCTCGTCGCGCTCTGGCGCGAGGCATTGCTGGCGCAGAAAGTGTTGCGTGGTCGAGCGCAAGGTTACCGACATCATCCGCAACTTGCCCGGTTCAGAGCGCAACGCGCTCCAGTTGCGGCTATTGGCCGGTATCTGGTCGCGATACAAGAGGAGGGGACACGGCGTGGATACCGGTTTGACCGGCGTAAGATTGGCGCGCGTCGTTTGCGCGGGAAAATGGCCGAGACCAATGGCCAATTGCGTTACGAATGGAGACATCTGTTGAGGAAACTGAAGACGCGCGATCCGCAACGTCATCGCCTGCAACGCGGCATTAAACTACCAAAACCTCATCCGCTTTTTCGCATCGTGCCCGGTCGCATACGCGCGTTTGAACGCATCCTATAGCGCCGTTGTGCAAAAAAGGTATTTATCTCACCACGAAGTTCACCCGCCTTTGGCGTGGTTTACCCCGAATACCTTTCGGGGTCGGGGCTGGATGCGCCGTCAAATGTCAGGAGTTGACCCGGCTGACCTTTGACAAGCCGCTTGACCGACTGATCCGCGTTTGATCTAATGCCCGGATCAACCAATGGCTGGGGCCACGATCAAACTGTTCTTGCCGACAGGCGAGGCGCAAAGCCTTCGTGTTGTCGAAATCTCAAATTGGAGCGGATTAGCAGTCGCCGCACCTCGGACCGAACTTGATTCGTTGCTCAAGCGACCAGAACTGGACAAGCCCGGTGTTTACCTGCTCATCGGTACTGACCCAAAAACCGATCGGCCTGCGGCCTATGTTGGTGAAGCCGAAGTGGTGAGAGACCGTTTGCGGCAACATGGCGGGAAAGAATTCTGGGTACAAGCGATTCTCTTCGTGAGCCAAGGTGAGAATCTCACGAAATCCCATATCAGGTATTTGGAGGGGCAGATTATTGAAGAGGCGACCCGCATCGGTCGGTTTCTCATCCTCAATGCACAATCAAGTGGTGCAAGACTTCCTGAATCTGACCAAGGAGACATGGAGGTCTTCCTTGGTCGCATTCGCCAGCTCTTGCCGGTACTTGGCTGCGACATTCTCGTGCCGGTTGTGCAGACGAGCAAGGACAAGGCATCGCAAGAACTGGTCTGCACGATCAAAGGGCTAACGGCTCGCGGCCAGCGAAGCCCACAAGGTTTCGTAGTCTTCAAAGGGTCAGAAGCCTCTCTGAATCTCCGACCCTCAGCGCAAGAGCGTGCCGCATGGGTAATCGGTCTCCGCGACAAGCTACTTCAGAATAAGGTACTAGTTGCAGAGGATGACCGGCTGCGGTTCGCGCAAGATTTTGAGTTCTCTAGCCCCAGCGCGGCAGCAGCAATCATTCACGGTGGCCATGCCAATGGCTTAACGGCTTGGAAGACGGCAGATGGGAAGACGCTGAAGGAACTCGAAGTTACCGTCTAACCCGGTCTCACTCGCAAGATTTCAGTTTCGCAACGGACTACGTGCGTTGTGATGAGCTTGGCAGACTGCGGCGTATGCGACCATGCAGACTGGATATCGGAATCCACTGTGGTGTGGACGACGCTGCCGGCCCGAACTTGAGCGCACGATAGGAAGACGAACTTCGTCTCGTGAAAAATGCGCTCGGCTTGAATTTCTGGCTTCTCCGACATCGGGGCGGATCGATCGATCAGCTTGACGGAAAGATCAAGATCATTCTGGCTGTAAACCGTGACTTCGGCTTTGACGCGGAACTCGCGTAGCCAAATCTCGATAATTTCCTGATCGGCGCGCTTGCCGGCAAGATGAAGATAAGTGAGGTCTATTTCCACGCCGACGAATTCACGGTAAGTCCGAATACACGCAACCGCAGTCGTGCCGCCGCCCATGAACGGGTCAAGCACACGGTCTCCTGCGTTCGTCGCTGCAAGCAAGCATCGTTCAACCAGAGTGACGGGCTTTTGCGTCGGATGCTTGCCAAAGGCCTTCTCCCCGTTGGCGGGTGGGTAAATGCGCCACACGGTTTTCATCTGTTTTCCGGTGACGGCTTTCATTGCCTTGTAGTTGAAGAGGTGCCGGCTCTTCTCGTTCTTCGCCGCCCAGAGAACCGTTTCCGTGGAATGCGTAAAATACCGGCACGACAGGTTCGGCGGCGGATTCGGTTTCTCCCAAGCTATATCGTTCAAAATCTTGAACCCGAGTTGTTGCATGGCGTAGCCGACGCTGAATATGACGTGGTGCGTGCCGGTCACCCAGATCGTGCCGTTGGGTTTCAGCACCCGCTGACAGCGGCGGAGCCACTCGGTATTAAATTCGTGATTCAATTCGGGACCTCTGGAGTGATCCCAATCACCTTTATCAACTTTTACCATTCTGCCGGCGTGGCATGTAATTCCGCCATTCGACAAGAAATAGGGCGGGTCGGCAAAAATCATATCAAAGCAGCCATCGGGATGTTTGGCGGCAATGGCGTCGAGAACGGCGAGACAATTCCCATGGTAAAGATAAATTCCATGCGCGTCATCGCGGAAGACGGGTTGGATGGGAATTGTAGCGGCGTCCGGTAGGGACGGCTGGCCCAGCCGTCCGTGGGTCTCGGACGGCGGCGCGCTCGGCGAGCGCGCCCTACCAACGGCTTCGGAGGACAAGCCTTCATCTTCGAGTACGATACCATCGAGAGGGCTTAGCCTTTCAGGCTTGGGCACGTACCGGACTGTTTTGCGCGCTTTTTTCGCCACGACGGTGATCGATCACTTTCCTACGGAAATGATCAAGATCAAACGGATGGAATCTTCTAGCGCAAAGCCGCAGAGGCGCGAAGTTCTCTCTTGGCTAGCTTGGCGACTTGGCGTGAGCTAAAGCCGTGGGTTACCGTGGCGCACGCGCCTGTTCCCGTACCCACTTGGACAGTTCAACCGTCAAATCATACCGTGCAAGCGGAGTGATGAGGTAGATTCCGGGGAAATGTTCCAGTACTGCCTCGGCCATTTCGCGGGCGATGGCCAGGCCTTCTTTCCTGCCTTCGTCGCCTTCCTTGCCGCGCATGCGTTCGCATACAGGGTGGGGGATGCTGATGCCGGGGACTTCGTTGGCCAAAAACTCGGTGTTGCGCGCGTTCAACAGCGGCATGACGCCAACCAGCACCGGCACGCCGAATCGGTTGGTCATGTCATGAATCGTTTTTGCCATATGACGGTCGTAGATCGGCTGGGTCATGACGAATTGGGCGCCGGCGGCGATCTTGCGTTCCAGTCGGTTTACCTGTGCCTCGATGTTGGTGACATTGGGATTCAACGCGCAGCCCACGACGAAATTCGTCCGGTATTTCAGCGGGCGTCCGGCGAGCGTCTGGCCGTTGTTCAGTTTGCTGATCACGCCGATGAGTTCCACGGAGTTCAGGTCGTATACCGATGTCGCATCGGGAACGTCACCGAACCGGGCCGGATCGCCCGTCACCGCCAACACATGACGCAGACCTAGCGCTGCCATGCCCATCAGTTCGCTTTGCAGGCCGATGGAATTGCGGTCGCGACAGGTCAGATGAATAATGGTGGTCAGCCCGACTTCGCGTTCCACCAAATGTGCCAGCGCCACGTTGTTCATTCGCAGGATCGCCAGCGAATTGTCAGCCACCGTAAGCGCGTCCGTTCCGGCAGCTTTCAACGCCGCGGCGCCTTCCAGAATTCGGGCGTAATCCATGTTCCGCGGAGGATCCAGCTCGGTCACGATCAGCGTCCGCTTTTTGATGATGTCCAGAATCGTCTCGCTCGTCGGCTGAATCGGCTTTGTCTCTCGAACCCGCTGTGTGATTGGCGCCACCACTTTTGTCGTCACCGGACGCAGCCCGCGCACGGCGGCTGCTATGGCTGCCGTATGCGCCGGATTGGTGCCGCAACAACTGCCCACCAACCGCACGCCTTCCTCGACCAGTTGACGGGCCGCGGTGCCCATGTATTCCGGTGTGGTTTGAAAGATGAACTGCCGATTGAAGAACTGCGGTCGTCCCGCGTTGGGATACGCGCTCAACAGCGGCGCAGCATCGAGCGGCACGCGCCGAAAAACCTGCAACGTGCCGTGCGGTCCGTTGAGACAGTTGGAGCCGACCACATCCGCCCCGGCTGCGCGCAGTTGTTTGAACGCCGCCACTACGTTTACGCCGTCAAACGTAAAACCATCTTCGCTGAACGACATCGAGGCGATCACGGGGCGGTCGTGGTCGAGTTGTTTGGCGAGGCGCACGCCACGCAGCAGATCGTTTATGTCCGTGTACGTCTCGAAAAACAGGATGTCCGGCGCCGCCTCCAACAGCGCGACGATCTGGGCGCGCTGTACTGCTTCGCGTTCTTCCGGTGGTGGCGGGTTTTCCCGGTCGGGAGCCGTCAGCGGGCCAATTGAGGCGGCTACGAATACATCTTTCCCGTCCGCCATCTTCCGTACAAGTTCCACGGCTGTGCGGTTGATGATGCCGACTTTATCTTCGAGACCGTGGACGCGCAGTTTCCACGAATTGGCGCCGAAAGTGTTGGTGCGGATGACCTGCGCGCCGGCAGCGATGTAATCCGCGTGGATCTGCTGTATCAGCTCCGGCTTTGTCAGGTTCAGTTCTTCATGGCAAAACCCCTGCGGCACGCCGCGCTCATACAACAACGTCCCCATCGCGCCGTCGCCCACCAGCACGTGTTCCCGCAGCCGGGTTAGAAACTTCTTGTTCATCGTGAATTGGAGTCTTTTTAAGAAGATGCAGGCATGAACCGTTACCGCGCTTTGAGCGTGATGCCGCTGGTCTGTTGGAGGGTGAAGTTACCTCGATGTTCGATGAACAGCACCGCCATTGAGACGGAATCGCCTGCATGGATGTCTGTCAGTTTCTCGGCCAACTGGTCGAGCGACTGAATCTCCTCGCCGCCAATGTGTGTAATCACTATGCCGCGTCCGAATCCCGCCACCGCCGCGGGGCTGGCCTTCTCCACATCGGCCACGAGCAAGCCTTGCGTGACGGACATGCCCATCGCCATCGCCAGGTCCGGCGTCAATTCCTGCACCTGCAACCCGAATTTCCGTTGCATCAGATCGGTTGCCGACAATTTCGGCAGCGCGACCAGCTTTATCGTGAACGTCTGCACCTTGCCGTTTCGCGCGGCATCGAGTTTAACCGCGTCGTCAGCCTTTTTGTGGAGCAGATGCCGCTGCAACTGGAGCACGTCATCGAATTTCTCGTCGTCCACCGACACCAGGACATCGCGCGCCGCAAGCCCCGCTTTCGCCGCGGGACTGCCGGCTTGCACGTCGCCAATGACGATGCTGCCGTTCTCGTGTATGAACCGCACACCGAGCCAGAGATGCGCCCGTTTCTCGGGCGACAACCATGTCGCGAGCATGCTGGCGACACGCTTGGCTGGAATTGCGAACCCGATGCCCTGCGCCTCCGAAAGAATCGCCATGTTGATGCCGACCAGTTGGCCGCGTGTATTGATCAGCGGTCCGCCTGAATTACCGGGATTAATCGAGGCATCAGTCTGCAGAATATCGTCGAACGTCACGTCGCCGGCCGAATACTTGCGGCTCTTGGCGCTGATGATGCCTCGTGTGACCGTTTGCTCAAGCCCGAACGGATTGCCGACTGCAATAACCGTCTCGCCCAGCAACGGCTCGCGTTCGTTGATGACGTCCACGAACGGCAGCGGCTTCTTCGGCTCGATCTTCAGCAGCGCAAGATCGTTGGCCTCGTCACCGCTGACGTATTTCGCCTCGTAATGCGTGCCGTCGGTCATCACCACGTCAATCTTCGTGGCCCGGCGCACGACATGCCAGTTGGTGACCAGCCAGCCATCCTCGTCCACCACCACGCCTGAACCAAGACTTTGGGCTCCCTCGGCGTTCGGCCGACGGGACTGCCCGAAAAACTGTCGCCACAGATCCTCGAACGGGTCGCCGGATCGCCACGCCACGAGTTGTTCGGTGCGGATGTTCACCACGGCAGGAAGAACTTTCTGCACCGCAATCACGACCGGATCGGCAGCCGCAGGGTCAGGGGCGTTTTCAGCTAGAGCACCGGTGCCGGCCAATAGAATGCCGGCGAGAGCCAGAACTTGTATGAAAGTGGCTGCCGCTGTGGCGTGTGGCGGTAGGGCGCGGTGGCCCACCGCGCCGTCATCGTTCCCTGCGGCGGGCTGGGGCCAGCCCGCCCTACCGGGGCTGATCCTTGATTTGGTGGTAATGCCCAGATGTGCTCCCACGGGCCCAAATCTGGAAAATCGGATTCGCATTTTCATGGGAACGAAGTATATTGCGGTCTTGACTAGGGAGCAAGCCATGGTCTCCAACCGTTATGCTGCTGTGCGCAATGACGTTCTCCGAGACGCGCATCCCACTGTGTTCGCGCCGGTCGTGTTGCGCGATGCCGACAGCAATTATGTCCCCATCCCAATCTCCGAGCGCCTTGTTCACGCGATCTGGTACGAACAACGATTCGTGCCCGATACACTCTGCACCACCGATGGCCGTCCCGTCCGCGTCATTTTCCCGGGCTGGTGGAACGTCGAGGCCGGTCCCGATTTCCGCAACGCCACAGTCCAGATTGGCGACGAACCCGAACGCAGCGGTGACGTGGAAATCCACCTGCGCGCCGACGACTGGTTTCGACATCGCCACGAGCGCGATCCGCTCTACAACGACGTCGTGCTGCACGTCGTGCTCTGGGAATCGGGCAGCCGACGCGCCCCGCGCACGCGTCATGGCGACACCTTGCCGCAAGTCGCGCTACAACATCATCTCGCTGCCCCGCTGGAAACGCTTTACGACGAACTCGATCTCGACGCGTACCCCTATGGCGTGGGCAAACATGGAGGCAACTGTGTCAGCGTGATCTCGCGCCTGTCAGACACCGCCATCGCCGAGTTGTTGGACGCCGCAGGAGATGAACGATTTGACCACAAAGTCAGCCGGTTCGCCCGTTGGCTGCACCGGGCCGAGCCGGAACAGGTTTTCTACGAAGGCTGGATGGAAGCGCTCGGTTACAAGGCCAACAAAACCGCTTTCCGTTTACTGGCGCAACGGGTGCCGCATGCTGAGGCGGTGGAAGATCGCGTCCATCTCGCTGCGCTGTTGTTCGGCGTTGCCAATTTCCTGCCGACTTTTATCACGAAAGCCGATGATGCGCAGATCAAACGGCTCTGGAACGTCTGGTGGAAGTTGCGCCCGGATTTTGCCGACAAGGTGTTGACACCGGACACGTGGCGACTGCACGGAATTCGTCCCGTCAACCACCCGCACCGGCGGCTCGGTGCGGCCGCTGCATTACTCAAGAAGCATCCGAATCTGATGGAGAAAGTCGTCGGCTCGATTGAGAGCGATGGCGATCCCACGAAGTTTTTCCTGCAAATCCGCGACGATTACTGGAACCGCCATTGCATGCTTGGCGGGCGAGCGCAGGCCAAGCCTTCGGAACTGATTGGCGCGGCTCGCGCGCAGGAAATCGTTGCCAACATCGTCCTGCCGTTCGTCGCCGCTTACGCGCGGGCCAACGGCGATTACAACCTGGAGGCGAAAGCGCGCTCACGCTATGCGGCGTTGCGCGCCATGGAAGCCAACAGCCTGTTGCGGCTGGCGAGCGGGCAGTTCTTTGCTGCGCCGGCGGTCGCGCGGAAATTCCTCAAGACCGAGCGGCGTCAGCATGGATTGATGCAGGTGTTTCAGGATTTCTGTCTCAGCGACAAATCCATTTGCCAGCGCTGTCACTTCCCTGAATTGGTGAACCGGTGGTCGGCGGGTTCCATGGGGAATTAAGCTCAGGTGGCACAGGCGTCCCTGCCTGTGCGTGTGGGGATTTGGACAGGCACAGAGGCCTGTCCCACCAATTCATGAGATGCGTTCCACCCGTCACTCGCTCTTTACTTCGGCGGGTTCTTCATTTCCTTGAACACGAGCGAGGCGGAATTTAGACAGTAACGCAGGCCGGTCGGCTTGGGACCGTCTTCAAACACATGCCCGAGGTGCGCGCCGCAAAGCGCGCACAAGACCTCCGTCCGTCGCATACCGTGGCTGGAATCGAGTTGTGTGACAATGTTTTCCGCGGCAATAGGCTGGAAAAAGCTGGGCCAGCCGGTGCGGGAATCGAATTTTGCCGTCGACGTAAACAGCGGCAGCCCGCAACAGATGCACTCATAGACGCCAGACTTGTGGTTGTCGTAGAACAGGCCGCAGAAGGCAGGTTCGGTGCCCTTGCCGCGGGCGATGGCATATTGTTCGGGCGTGAGTTGTTTGCGCCATTCGGCATCGGTCTTGGTGACCTTCGGCACGCGCGTCTTGGGCAGGAGTTCGCCTTTGTCATTGAGAAAACGCACCTCAACCTCTGCAACGGCGCTTAAAGCGCCATAAACTTGATCTGCCTTCGTGTGATTCATGGATCCTCCGTCTGATTCGCCGGCACCGGCCGAAAACGACGCCTTGACGCCGATTCCCGCAACAAAACATGCGCAACAAGCGATAACGGCGAGAAACGAAACGTTACCTTTCGTCATAACGATTTCATTCCTTCAGGTGTAGTTTTCGCAATTTCGGGGCGATAACGACTCGACAATACGGATTGCGGTTCTTATTCAACCGATAGTAGTCCTGATGATAATCCTCCGCCGGATAGAACTCGCTGGCCCGGGCGATCTCCGTGACAATCGGTTTGCTGAACTGATTGGCCGCTGCCACCTTCGATTTCTCGGCCACCGCCTTTTGCGCGTCCGTGTAATAGAAAATCACAGAGCGATATTGCGTGCCGGCATCGTTCCCTTGCCGGTTGAGTGAAGTAGGATCGTGAGCTTCCCAGAAGACCTCCAGGATTTTTCCGAGTGTGATCCGCTTGGGGTCGTAAACAATGCGTTCGACTTCGGCGTGACCGGTGTCGCCGTTGCACACCATCTCGTAGGTTGGGTTCTTGACGTGTCCGCCCATGTACCCGGACATGACCGAAATCACGCCGGGAATCTGCTGGAACACAGCTTCCGTGCACCAGAAACAACCAGCTCCGAGCGTGATTACTTCTGCGCCATCGGGAATGGGTTTCACAGCCGCCATTTGATGTGTTTGGTCCGTTTTCAATACGTCCGCCATCAAACCGATCCATGCGCCCCAACCAACAAGGACTGCCGCAACGGCAAACGTTCCAATCCTAATGAATCGTTTCATACCAACGCCCATCAGGCTAGAAGGACGGGTTGCTACCGGTGCGGGAATCCATCTGGATGACACCGGCGCGTTTGAGCTTGTTGAACCGGTCCTCGCCGAGGTACTGGCGCAATTCATCTTCGGCTTGGTGCTTGTAATCGTCGGCGGTCTTCTGGATGTCCTGCCAGTTCACCGGCTGGCCCTGGCCGGCCGTCTGCGCCTGCTTGCGATAATCGTCCGCGGCTTGGATGGCCTGAGTAACGGATTGATAGACGTGCTCGATATCGGCCGGGCTTAGTTGCCAGGCGATGGCGTACTGTTTCAACTGTTGATAGCGGGAATCTGTGACCTTCTGATACTGGGCATAACCGTCCACCCCGAGAATGCGCTGCATTTCCTGTTCTCGCTCACTACTCAACGCAGCGACTTGCTGTGTGTAGTCCTGCGGCTGAAGTTTCCCGGATTGGTTTTGGAGCGCCAATTCCTGCAGTTTCTGATTGTATTGTTGGGTCGCCGTGTACAACGCGTCAACCTGCGTGTCGGACAGGTTCAGGTCTTTGAGTTGCCGTCGAAATGTAACATAGCTCCAATCGTTGTTGCGTCTTGACTCCGCGGAACCGACGGAACCGGTCTGCTGCTCGTACTCCTTTTGCAGCGCGTTTTGCCTTTCCCAACGCGAGTACGCCTCGTCGCCGAGCAACGCTTTGATCGCTTCGTTCTGATTGGACTGGATGTCGGCGTAGAATCGTTGAAGCTCGCCCTGGTCAATGTCGCCACGGTTTGTTTTGCGCTGCATTTCCCGGGCGATGGCCAACCACTGGCGCATGAACTCCGCCTGCACAAAACCTGCCAGCGTTTCGTCGGAGACGCCTGCGGCCCGCAACTGTTCGACCAGCGAAATGAACGCCGCCGAGAACTGGACTGTTTGATCCGACCCGATCGCAAACGATAGCGATTGCGGCCGCGTGTCCGCCATGGACGCGTTCGCGCGGCCCACGTCTGTATTTTGTCCCGGCACGGAACCGTGGACAATTTGGCGCCCGATGCGCACCGGATACGGCGACGGTGTGGCGATGAATTGCAGCGCGTCCTGATCGTTCTGATAGATTAGGAGCATGACAAGCGCTCCCAGCAGAAACCCACTAAGGAACATCAGCGTCGGTCTTTTCATGGCTCCTGTCGATCAGTTGTCTGGCAAAGAAAGCCAAAAACCCCATGTCACAATAAACTACTGCGGCGGCGTGTTGAGTTGCTTCTTCAATTCTTCTTCCCCGCCGGGCGCGAATGGGCGGATTTGTCGCTTGGCGATGGGCGCCTTGGCCTGCTGCACGTCGCTTAGATCCTTATCCGATCGCGCTTTGTCGGTGATGGCAGCGCGTTTGGCGGTGAAATTCTTAAATTGCAGGTTCGTCTTGATTATGTTGTCCAGATTGAGCGTCTGCAGTTCGAGCTTGTTCAATCCCACGTTCCCTTTCAACACCGCCGTCTTGTCCGATACTGACGAGCGGGCCGTCTCCCGGGTATCCATCTTGATCGTGTTGAACTCGGCGGAACCGAACTGAAGGTTCTTGCTGCTGACGTCATCAGCCAGCTTATTGGGATCGATCGGTTTGAGAATCTGCGCAGGAACCGGCGCTGTGAATACCGTGATCACCGCGGCGCAACTGATAATAAGACAGAGTCGCTTCATGCTTCCTTCACATTGTTGGTGCGGACGAGAGGAGTTGAACCTCCACGACCTTTCGGTCACAGCCTCCTGAGGGCTGCGCGTCTGCCAGTTCCGCCACGTCCGCGCGCCAATTCACACCGGCAATATAACGACCGCGCACAGGACTGGCAACGGTAAACCACGCATCCGAAGGACGAGCCTTTCTTGCATCGCCCGATGTCATATAACCCCGTTCAGGGCGTCTGGCTACGGTTTCGCGGCGGGCGGCTGAGCGGCGCCTTTGTTCGCAAACATCTGGGAGGCCATCTTCAGACCCGCGGCCTGCATGGCGCTTATCTGCTCCTGCCATTTCCTGAATTGTTCAAGCTGTGCGGGCGTCAGAATTGCCGCCGCCCGATTTGCATACGCCTGCTGCAACTGCTCCATCTGTTTCAACGCTTCTGCAATCCCGTCTTCAGTAAACTTTGACGGATCGGGGTTCTGGCTCTTCATCATCGATGAGGCAGGCAGATTATTGCGCTCTTCAGACATGGCGACGATCAGGTCGTACTCCTGTTGGTCAGTCAGTGCGGTATCGCCGGACAAGGTGCCCTTGAACATCCCCACCTGCATGCGCTCAGGCACGGTCTTCTCGTAATCCTTGAAAACCTGATAATCCTGCGGGCCGAGCAGGTCCTCTATCTTCTTATCGTAGTCCGAAGTGAGCGTCTTGTTATCTTCCGCTGCCTGTTTCCGATCCGATTCGGAACCGCTCATCATGGTCATCCCCACATTCATCATGGCCATCTGGCGATCCAGAAGCAGGTCCTTGAGCGCAACCTGTTTGTCAGCCGGCCAGTTCAGGCCCTTGAACAGTGCCCCATACATCTGATCCTGCATCATCTTCTGCTGGGCGCGGATCATCTCCTTCATCTGCGGATCTTTCATCATGGTCGCCAATCCGGCGAATACGTTGGATGACGTGCCCGCGCTCGCTTGGGCAGCGGGCGCCGGCGCGGGTCCCGTCGTCGGCGCAGCCACGCTTTGGACCGGGCTGGTTTCCGGTTGTGGTTCCGGCGTCTCCCTCGCCCGTACAACAGGTCTCGGCGGTATCCGCCTTTTCGCCACGGTAATAGCAGCCGGCGATTGTTCTTTAGTGCGCGCGATTTGCTGGTTCTGTCGTATCACCACCACGCCCAAGACGGCGACAGTGACAACCAGCGCGATGATCCAAAAATCCCTTTTCATGGTGTTCCTTTTTCTTTCTTCAGGCTGCTGTTGCTTCCACGATAACCAGAGAGGCATTCTAGCCGAAATGTTACGCGTTGCCACTCTCTTTTCGTCACAGCTCTCGCAACGCCGTAGCTATCGGCAGGCGCGCGGCGCGGATGGCCGGGAACAAGCCGCCAATCAAACCGATCAGTGCCGCCCACACGATGCCGCGCACCAATAGCTCCGGCGTGACTCGAAAGGCAAACGTGATCTGGCTGAAGCTCTGAAAATTCATGGTTGAGGTGTGAAAATTATTGAAGGCGAAATACGCCAGTCCGCCGCCGATTACGCCGCCGGCCAGCGCCAGCAGCAGCGATTCAATCATCAATGACACGACCACCGCGCTGCTGCCGAAGCCGAGCGCCTGCAGGGTGGCAATGACGCGCGCCAACGCCGTTCGCACCTCGACTTCAGGGGAACGCCTCAGCCACCAAATCACAATCGTCAACAAAACCAAAATAAGGACGCCAACGGCCACCATCCAGATTCTGGATGGCGATTCCGGTTCCGGGCTGCGTTAGATTCGCAGTTCATCAAACGTTGGATTCGGTTGACTCACAAAAGAAACTCCGCGCAAAGCATGTCGGCTTCCACCGATAGGGTCAAGCCCGAAGCGGCTGTGGGAAAAACGTACCGGTACTTCTGGATGCTGCCGCCATGCTGGCTCCGGGGACGAACGCCGTTACCGGCATCAAAAGCGTTCATTGCAGGCCCGCCAGCTTTTCCCGGAACGTGTTGTTGTCCGGAAACAACGCCGCGCCGCGCTGCCAGGTTTGTCTGGCATCGTCGGAAAAACCCGCTTTTTGATATTGATCGCCCAACAGCACATAAGTCTGCGCAAACTGCGGTTGCTGCGGCTGAGCCTCTTGTTGTTCAACCAACATAACGAAGTGTTGCATGACTTCTTGCGATTTGTTCATTTCCGCCGGCCAGTAAGCCAGCGCGGAAGCTTTTGAGAACCGCGCGTCCCAGTTGGATGGGTCGAGCTTTAGAGCCTGATCGAAACTCTGATCGGCTTGCATGGCCAGGATGACTTTCTCGCGAGCATCTTGGGTTGTCATTAGCTTCTGCAGATATGCCTGGCCAAGCACGGCGGAATATTCGGCGGCCGATGGGTCATCCTTGACGGCCCGCTCCAAATCCGCAATTGCGTCGTTCAACTGGCGGGTGTCTCGGATTTGGCTCCACGCGGCCTGCTTCTGCGCGTAGCTCGCTTGCTTCGAGACCAGCGTTTGCACCGGTTGACTGAACGCGGCGGCAGCGGGCTTGGCTGCCGACGGAGCAGGGGACGTGATGCGCGGAGACGCCATGACGTCTGACTCCGGAACGCTCTGATTCTCTGGGAATGTTTCAGGAACGCTCGCGCTCGCCGTTAAAATCTTTGGAGGACGGCTCACTTTCGGCGCAGAAGTTCGCTCGGATTGAACCGCCGTCTCCGCGGGAGACAACGGATTGCTTTGCCATTTGACCGCGACAATTGTGGCGGCTGACGCCAACCCGATGCCAATCAAAACCAATGGAAGTGTCTTCATATTCTTTCCCTTTCTCTACGGTTGATCTTTCAGTTGGATTTCTTGCGTGGATGCAAGGCGATGAAGACTACGTGGTGCTCTGGACAATTGCTTGGTGAGCACCACGTAGTCGCTGCTTCAGGACTGTCCGCTGGACTTCTTCCACGGGGCCTTCCTTATCCTGACCACTTGCCACAGAATCAGGACGGAAGGCATGATGAGTAGCAAAGTCGCGTAACTCATGAATGTCCCTAACAGGTGAAGGAACGGATCGTTTCGTATGACGCTACACGCGACTGCATCGTTCGCATGCTCCGCAAAAGCCGCTCCTCCGACCGCGAAATGGTGGGCGATGGCTGCTCCACCGCGTGCCTCGAACCACGCGATTGCCGATCCGCCAAAGGCGTAATACCCGACCGCAAGTCCTCCAACTGCCCACCAGCCGATGCTAAAGCCGGCGAACGTCAGCAGTCCCAACCCGATACCGCCAATTGGCGCCAATCCAAATGCCGCACCGCCGATCGCGATGCCTCCGACGGCGACAGGCGCGCACGCAAACGCGCCGATAGCCACGTCGCCGCCCAGCGCGATCCAGCCCTTGGAGATCGTCGGTTTTCCGTTGGCAGCCCGTCCTTGACGGAAGTGGAGCAGGGGCAGACCGAGGAATGACCACCGACTGCGATATTCACGGGGCTGGATGGCCTGCCGCAGACTCGCCGATTCCCTGCCAGCCAGAACTTCTTCGGCCCGGATCTGGCGCAACCGCCGGTTCTGACAAACGCTTAGGATAAACAGCCCGACGACATAGCCCACGCCCAGAGTGATGAGCAGCCCGGTAATCAGCATTGGCTGCGATTTCCAATAGGTTGTCGGAATAAAAATCGTAGTCATCACCGCCATGCAAGACACGGTGACCAGCACGAGGCCGATCCACGCCGATCGAATTAGGTACTGCCGTTCGCGCTCGGACTGTGCGTTATGCAGCTTCGTCTTGACGCCGATCCACGCGCCCAGGATGCCCATCAACGGCCCAAGAATCGTTCCGACCCAAACCAACAGGATTGACGCCTTGGCGGCCGCGCTGCCTTTGGCTGCCGTCGCGCCAAGAAGCGCCCCCTTGGCTGAAATCGCAAACCCCGGCAAGGCCGCCAACACGCCCACCGTGAACGCGTTCGTCGGCCCGGTGTTACTCAGTGTCGTTTCCACAAAATGCGCCACACGCTCGGTCAACATCGCACGCCCGCGCGAGAGACGTTGGGAAACGGCGTCCTCCGACAGGCCGAGCACTTCGGCCACCTCGGCCGTGGATTGATGCTGCCGGTAAAACAACGCCAGCGGCTCGCGGTACATCGGTGGCAGTTCACCAAGCGCCCGCCACATAATCGCTTCTTCTTCCCTGGTGATGACGTGATCGCGCGGCGATGGCGCTTCCGAAGGAATGTCAGCAGTCTCATCCAGGCCCTGAGCGTTTGCGGTAGGTGTATGCCGTTGTTGGCGAAACGAACTGTTGGCCACGTTCCGTGCGATGCCACATAGCCACGATTTGAGTTTGGAAGGTTCTTGCAGCTTGGGAAGTTCGCACCAAGCGGTGATGAAGGTTACCTGCGCCAAATCTTCGCTGGCGTGCAGATCGCCACAGGCGCCGTAGGTCAGCGCGCAGATCAAGGATTGATACCGCTCCACAATCCGGGTAAACGCGTCGCGATCACCATTTCGGCTGCTCACCACGAGCCGCTCATCACTGGTTGATTCGGTGTTCAAGGTCGTTTTCATTGTCACATACTAGTGGTCGAAAGCGAACAAAAGCTGACAGGGAAAATGCACTGATTCATATTGGCGGTCCAGCCGCCTATGACATCATCGAACCTGCCAAGCAAAATCACGATTGACTTGCGCGCGGCGACCGGACATTATGACGCCGAATTTGGGATCGAACGGAGTAAGACTGCATGCCGAGACTGCATATTCTGTCGGGCATTTTGGAAGGTAAGTCGTTTGAGCTGGCCGAGGATCGCATCACACTCGGTCGCGCACTCGACAATATGCTCCGTTTCGCCGATGGTACCGTCTCGCATCACCACGGCGTGTTCACCCTCGACGGCGATAACTACAAACTCCGCGACCTGAATTCTACCAATGGCACCCGCGTCAATGGGTTGCGCACGACCGAAGTACTGCTCCATGACGGCGATCAGATCCGCATGGGTTCGGTCGAGATGCGTTATGAATCGGCCGCCAAGAAGGCCAGTCAACCCTTGCCGCCGATGACGTCGGGTGTGGACTTGAGCCAGGCCGGTGCAGGCGGTCCGCCGCCAGCCTCGTTCACCGGCGCGGGCGCGCGCCACCGTAAAACCCTCGCGGCTTCGGGCGCGCTTAAATGGATACTCGTCGGTCTTGGCGTTGTCGCTCTCACGATGCTCGCCTACTTTGTCTACAAGTTCACCCAGATGAAATGACGCCACGGCAAGTGGCGGTGTCTGAAATGTCTGACTACTCTCTGAGCCATCGCGCCGCGTCGCGCGCCCAGTAAGTCAAAATAATGTCCGCACCAGCGCGGCGGAACGCCGTCATCATCTCCAACACGACAGCTTTTTCATCGAGCCAGCCCTGCTCGGAGGCGGCTTTGATCATCGCGTATTCGCCGCTGACGTTATAGACCGCAACCGGATGATGGAAACGCTCTTTGACCCGGCGTATCACGTCCAGATAAGCCAGCCCGGGCTTGATCATCACGATATCGGCGCCTTCCTCGATGTCCAGCGCCACCTCGCGCAACGCTTCTTCCGCATTGGCGTAATCCATCTGGTAGGTCTTGCGGTCGCCGAACTGCGGCGCGCTTTCCGCCGCCTCTCGGAACGGTCCGTAAAACGCCGAGGCGAACTTGGCGGCGTAACTCATGATCGGCATCTGAACGAACCCGCGCGCGTCCAACGCAGCCCGGATTGCTGCCACGCGCCCATCCATCATGTCGCTTGGCGCGATGATGTCAGCTCCCGCGTCGGCGTAAACGAGCGCAGCTTTTGCCAACAACTTCAAAGTCGCGTCGTTGTCCACGCGGAACCCGCCGGTTGCGCCACGAATCTTCGATATCTTGCGGACGATACCGCAATGGCCGTGACTCATGTACTCGCAGAGGCAGACATCGGCGATGACCAGCAACTCGGGTAACCGTTGTTTCAGCGCGCGAATGGCTTTTGGCACAATGCCGTTCACGGCATACGCACCCGACGCCTTCGTGTCTTTGTGGTCGGGGATCCCGAACAGAATCACCGCGGGCACGCCAGCAGCCGCAGTTCGCTCGGCCTCCTTGAGCAACTCGTCCACGGATAACTGGAATTGTCCGGGCATCGAGCGGATCGGACGTCGCACCCGCGCGCCTTCACGCACGAACAGTGGTTGCACCAGATGGTGGGCCGACAATTCCGTCTCGCGCACCAGCGCACGCAAGGCGGCGCTCTGGCGCAACCGACGAAGTCTGGTCACGGGAAATGGCATCGGCGGATCAGGGTTACTCCATGCGCTTGATCAGCGCCATCAGTTGGTCGGGGCTTTCAGCCGCCATCAAACCGTCGCGGAACTCCGGTTTGTTAATCAGCCGCGCGAGTCGCGCGAGCAGTTGGAGATGTTCGCGAACGTTCGGCGCGCACAACAGAAAGAAATGATGGACCTGTTTGCCGTCGAGTGCGCCGAATGCCACGCCGCGCCGATGCCGCCCATAAGCCAGCATGGGCCGGCCGACCAACCCGACCAGCGCGTTGCGCGAGTGCGGCACGGCTACGCCTTCATTGATGCAGGTGGAGCACATGTCTTCGCGCTCTTTCAGCGCTTTGAACAAAACTTCCGTGTTGCGCTCATCCTTCGGGTCGATCACGAGCGGCACCAGTTCGCGCAGGATGCCATCGCGGTCGTTGGCGTGCAGGTTCAGTTTGATGCGGTCCGTGGAAATCGCATTCGCCACCGTGAGCTGTTCACGCGAACCGGCCGCTTCATTGGGTGTCGTCGAATCTTTTTTCATCTCGCCCCGGTCTTTCATGCCGCAAATACTAGAACGATTCCGGGCATTCCGCAAGAAACGAAACCGTGATGTGCGGATGGTAGGGCGCGGTGGCCCACCGCGCCGCCGCCGTTCCCATCGTTCCCTACGGCGGGCTGTGGCCAGCCCGCCCTTGCCCCGTGCAAGTTTTGAGTTTGTGGGAGCGGTTTGTAACCGCGACCGGCTGGTCCGTAAACTGAATCGTTCCGGCTCAGAACCTCCGCTCGTAGTTGCGAATAACACCGATCACGCGTCCAACAATGCGCGTTTCTCCTTCCACGGCGATCGATTCATAGCGCGGGTTGGCAGGTTGCAGCCAAAGCTTCGTGCCGCGCCGGACAAGTTTCTTCACTGTCGCCTCGCCGTTGAGACGCGCGACGACGATCTGTCCCGGTTCGGCCTGCTCTTGCGCCCGGACAACCGCGAGATCGCCCTCAAGAATGCCTGCCTCGATCATCGAATCGCCTTGCACCTTCAACGCGAACACGCGTTCGCCACCGAAATCGCGCGACAAATCCACCGCGCCTTCGAAGTTCTCCTCAGTCAGCAGCGGCCCGCCCGCCGGCACGCGCCCGAGAATCGGCAATCCTTGGAAGGCATCCCGCGGCACCAGCCCGCGCGACTTGCCGTGCAGCGCGCGCAAGTGTCCTTTCCGTTCCAGCGCCCGCAGATGATCGCGCACCGTTCCTGTCGAACGGAAACCAAATGCGTGGCCAATCTCGCGGAAGGTTGGGGGATGGCCCTTGCTGCGGATATAATCGCGAATGAAGTTCAGCAGCTTCTGCTGTTGTACGGTCAGCGGTTGTTTCACGTCGAGAATGCTACCACACACCTGAGTGGTTGGCAAGCGGAACCGGCCTCGAGGCGCCTACAAACTATTTACAGTTTACGAAATTGATCCCGCCCCACCGAATTCCGTCAATAGTCAAGGTCTGACCCCTTAGACCCCTTAGACATGACCCCTTAGACACGCGCATACCGTCAAGCCAATTGTAGAATGAAGGGATGTGACCCCGCTGGCTTGTGACCCCAGCGACTTCCCAGGCTGTCATTGAAAAGGCGCGTGCCGCTTGTTTCAACAGCGGCCAGCGCGTGGAGGATCATTTCGTCGAAATCAACGAAATGATCGAAATCGGCAAGGGCGGCCAACGCCCGGTGAAGACGGTCACGATGTCTCGCTACGCCGGGTATTCTGAGGGGTCAACGCTTGACTCGTGACAGATAAACGGCTGAGATCCTTCTCCCGCTGAAGTGGGATCAGGATGACAAAAGAGGGGAGCGGACGGCTCAGACTTCGGCGAGCTCAGTCGAGCCGCGAGCCGTCCCTACCCGCTTTCGGCGGGTAAACTTCGTGGTGAACCCTCAGAAGTGTTCTGCGGCTATGGTTTCATCGGGCGTTCTTCACGAGGCTTGGCTTCGTTGACTTTTAGTGGCCGACCATCCAGTTCCTTGCCATTGCGATCAGCCGCCGCTTTGGCGGCTTCTGCTTCCGAGCCCATCTCCACGAAGGCAAATCCTTTGGAATTGCCGGTGACCTTGTCCTTGATGAGCACGCAACTGACCACGTTGCCCGATTGCTTGAACAGGTCGAGAATCTGGGCTTCCGTCGTGTTCGGTGACAGGTTGCCCACGTATAGCTTCGTTGCCATGATTTCTTTCTGCTGCGGTAGGAGGTCTCAGTGGAAGTTCTCGATGGGTTCGAGTTTCAGATTGTCACCGAGCAAACATACTCGCCTGATAATCTACCAATCTCACTGTGAGTGGCTTCTATCTGCTAGCTGGGTTGAGAATAAGCCATGCAGCCGTAAGAGCAATCATAAAAATGGGTCAGCGGGATCGACTCCCGACTCTTGACAGCGCATCCAGCGAATGACGGTTCATGCCCGCAGCCACGCATGATCGCTTCGCCTTGGGCTACAGTGCTGATGCCAAGATATGCGCCCGACTGATTCCGTCAACAGTTTCTTGTTGCAATTGGAAGCCACCTTGATTACGAATGTGCCCGTTGTTCGGCGAGATGCGCAGGGGGCGTCGTTGTCACGCCGGAGGCGGATCCGCCTCCCGGCGGAGAGTGAGGCTGCGTGTCCGTAAAGGCAACAGGGTAGCTGGGTGAGGAGGTGTGCGACGAATAGCGCGGGTGTAGTTTTTCGAGCGCCAGTGTCCATCTTTGGGCAAGGCGTGCGCCTATCTGCGCTGAAGAGTACTTCTCCCAAGATTTCATCGGGAAAATGGTTTCCTGCCCATGGTGTGCTGCCACCGGGTTGTTTTTCCCAGCACGCATCGACTTGTCTGTCGCCAGGCACGAATCTCCCAACGCCCCAACAACAAGCGGTTCCGTCTGTCTGTCCTGCCTCAACACACAGGCGTCGACCCGACGTGGGTGTCGGGGTGGACCGGTCAACGTCTACCCCGACAGAGTCGGGGACGAGACTAAAGGAGGCAAGGTGTGATGAATGAAAATAATGATCGCGTGGGGCGGGATGGGCGGCCACCTGTTCCCGGGGCTGGCAGTGGCGGAGACGACGCTGATGGGGTTTCGCTGAGGCTTAGAATCGCCGCGTCTAAGCGTGAGCAGCATTTCGGCAGTTGTCTACAGCACATCACGCCAGTTGATAAGTGTTTGGTGCCGATTGGCCCGCGCCACAACAGGCAGTTGCGACAAGTGTGGAAGGTTTAAGCCTAAACGGGGTCACTCAACGGGGTCAACGGGGTCAGTCATTGACTATTGACATATCGGTTGCGGTTGGTAGGTCAGCGGGATCAACTCCTGACGTCAACGGGGTCAGTCATTGACTATTGACATATCGGTTGCGGTTGGTAGGTCAGCGGGATCAACTCCTGACGTTTGACAGCGCATCCAGTGAATGCTGGTTCATGCCCGCCGCACGGCGGAAAGGATGAAGGACGAAGGCGGAAGGATGAAAGCGGAGCGTGGAGCGTGACTTTTCCGTGATCTTCGTGCGCTTCGTGGTGAATTTCTCTGCCTCTGCGCTTTTGCCAAATACGACACTGGCGTCTCGTCTGACTCGGCTTTACGGCTAAAGAATCCGCACCGTCAGTGGGGTAAACACCCCATATCATTCTGCTGTTTCCAAAGTTATGCTTCCGGCATGAATTCCAGACTAAGAAAGAAGACGGTGCCGTTTACCCATTTCTTGAAAGGGGCCCCATGATTAGAACCAAGTTGTCAGCTTTGAAGTTTGCCCTGTTGTTGGGCGCGGTCAGCATATTGCTCTCAGGATGCTTTGTCTTTCGAGGGAACGACCATGCTCGAGACGAGCGGCCTGGTCGTGGCGGCGACGCAGAGCGTCAGCATGATGATCGGGATCAGCATGAGAATGGGGACCGTTACTAGCAATCCATCGAGTTGAGCTTCGCTCGTGACAGACAAACGACTGAGACTTGCCCGCCTGCGGCGGGGCCGCAGTCCGTATTTAGCCTGACCTATTCATGAATCACCTGAAACGTCCGGCAACCCCTCACCTTAATCCTCTCCTCCGAGGCGCGCCATGCGCTCGGGGGCGAGGAGATCATGAATGAATCGGGCTAGGCAAAACCGCCGAAAAAGGTTTTGACGGAGATGGGGGAAAGCTGTATAAGTACCGGTGGCCGTTCTGCACGGCACAACCAAGGAGGGTTGGAAAATGAATGTTGTTCTGGCCTCGAATATGGGGCTTTTGTATGCATTTCGACAGGCTGATCTTCAGGGACAAGTCATCGTGGGTATCTTGTGTTTCGGGTCGGCGCTGACATGGACCGTCGTGCTCACCAAATGGCAGCAACTTCAACGCGCACGCAAAAGCGGACAAGCGTTTATCGCGCAATTTCGTCACGATCCCGATCCGTTGCATCTGTTCATCAACAGTTTCGAGATGACGGATTGTCCGTTGTACAACATTTACCGGATGGGCGCTGAGGAAGTGTCGTCCCGCTTTGGCAATGGCGGACGACATGCCATAGGACGATTAAAGCCGCTGGGAGGCAGCGATGGCGGGTTGGCGTTGGCCGTGGAAACTGCGGTCGCTGATAACGAGCGGCCGCAGGTGAATCTCGACACGCTGCGGAACGTGTTGGGACGGGCGATCGACACCGAGGTAATCAAGTTCGAGTCGCAACTGCCAATCCTTTCCACAGCCGTGCAGGGCGGGCCATTCCTCGGTCTGCTCGGGAGCGCGTGGGGCGTGATGAGCGTGTTCGCTTCCATGGGACAACAAGGAACGGTGCGTCTCGGCGCGGTTGCCCCGGGCATCTGCGCGGCGTTGCTGGCGACTGTGGTGGGACTGTTTGTGGCCATACCGTCGTTGTTTGCGTTCAATTGGCTGGCGTCACGTGTGCGGCACCAGACGATGGAACTGGAGAATTTCGCCGACGAATTCATCGCGGCGGTGGAACATAATTACGGAGCGAACTGAGTTATGAGTCGAGTCGCAGGACACCGGCGTTACGGACATCTGCACCAGATTACCGAGATCAACGTGTTGCCGTTGGTGGACCTGTTGCTGCAGTTGTTTATCGCGGTCATAATCTTTTTCCCGGTCGTCGAGTACGGCATGAACGTCAACCTGCCGAAAGGCACGACCGACCCGATCAAGCGCGAGCAGACACGGACGCTGTCCGTGGACAAGAACGGGCGCGTGTATCTTAACGACGCGCTGCTGACCCGGTCGCAATTGCGGGCACAATTCACTGATCTGGCGAAGATTACACCGCCTGTAACGATTCTGGTGAAAGCCGACGCGACGAACAACTACGGGGCGGTCATGGAGGTGCTTCAGGAACTCCACGCGGCAAAGATCACGCGCATAGCGTTGATCACGCAGGAAGATTCGCCGGGACGGCCCAACTCGACCGCGCCGACGCCAAAGCATTCAGCCAGCCCCGATAAAGTCGGGGCAAGCGCGCGATGAATGAAGGTAATAACAAGTTCCGACGAAACTTTATCGCCTGTGCCGTCGTGCACGGCGTGCTGATTGGCGCGCTCGTGCTGGGCGAGGCGTTCATCGCGCACGATCACGACAGCGCGCCATCCGTGGTTGATCTCATTACGCCTGCTGACATCCTCGGTGATTTGCCGAAGGGCAACGGTTATGGTCGTGGAGCGTACACGCCGCCGAAACCGAGCAGTGGCAATACCGGTGCAGGGCCAAGCGAGAACGTCCTCACACCCGAAGAACAACCCGCACCGGCGCAGCCGGCCGTGAAGACGTCCGCGCCAACCGTGAAAACGCCCGCCCCAGCTCCGAAGGCAGCAGCGGTTGAGCCGGGCGAAATCGCGATTCCGAAGAAGAGCGCGCCGACAAAGAAGACGGTGGCAACAACCACGAGCACGAAATCCGCAAAGACTGCCTCGAAGAATTCGGGGCCGGCCGCGACCGCTGTGATCACGGCGAAAGCGAGTAACACCGCCAAGACGACAACAAAACCGGCGAGCGCAAAGTCGGGTACGAGTGATGGGAACGGCGCGGGCAGCGCGGATGCGATTCGACAACGGTTAGCCAGCGCGTTGCAGGTGCAGGAAGGCGGGACGCCGTATGGCGACAACAAGCCTGCTGGCGGAGGCACGGGCGTGAGCAAGTACGGTCATCTTGGGTCGCCTGACGGCGCGGAGAACGGCGTGGCGGGCGGTGTCGGCAAGGGATCGCCGTTCTGGTGGTATTACCAGCAGGTGCACGACCGATTGTATGAGGGCTGGGAGCAGCCGGGCGAGGCGTTAAACTGGGACAAGCGAATCGTGACAACGCTCAGCATCCGCGTGGCGCGTGACGGGCGGGTGGTGGCCGCGATACTTAAGAATCCGTCGGGCAACAAGCTGATGGATGACTCGGCGCTCGCAGCGGCCAACGGCGTGCCGAAACTGGATCCATTGCCCGAAGGATTAGGCGGTGAATTCGCAGATATTTTGGTAAACTTCCGATTGGAGAATTCAAAGGGATGAAGCAGAACAAGATTCTATTCATGACGGTTTTCGTTTGCGCGATGACGGTGCTGAGCGTGGCGCAGGCGCAAGTTGACGTGGTCAAAGGCGCTGGCAAACGCGCGTTTGCCGTGACCGGTTTTTCCGGCGACGCGGCATTGGCGGGGCAGGTGACCGACGTGCTGAAGAATGATATGCGGTTGTCGGGCTATTTCCAGTTGTCGCCCTCGGCGAGCGCGGAGTTCGTGCAATCGGGCAGCGTGCGCGTGGACGGTGCAGGCGTGGTGATCGAGTGCGTTGTGACCGAGGCGGCGACGAAGCGGGCGGTGCTCTCCAAGGCTTATCAAGGTTCCGCGCAGGAATTGCGGCGCGCAGTGCACAAGCTCAGTGATGACATCGTTCAGACCATCACCAAACAGCGCGGCATCGCGCAGACGAAGATCGCATTTGTGTGGGCGCGCAATGGCGCCAAGGAACTAGCCGTGATGGATTACGACGGCTACAACACGCGGCAGTTGACTTACGACAAGAGCCTCAGCGTGCGGCCACAGTGGGCGCCGGACGGTCGAAGACTGGTTTACACGAGTTACAAGGGCGGGTTCCCCGATGTGGTGGAGGTAGATCGGTACACGGGCCAACGACGGCGGCTCGCGAGTTTTCCCGGTTTGAACTCAGGCGCGACATTCTCGCCCGATGGCCAGACGCTGGCGCTGACATTGAGCAGGGACGGTAATCCCGAGTTGTACACGATGACTGTTGGCAGTGGCGCCCTGCACCGGTTGACGCATACGCGCGGCGCGGAATCGTCGCCGACGTGGTCGCCCGACGGCCAGAGCATCGCGTACGTGAGCGATAATCTCGGGACGCCGCAAGTGTATGCGATCAGTCGCGACGGCGGCGAGCCGACGCGATTGACTGTGTCGCCCGCGTATAACACGGAGCCGGACTGGTCGCACCCGCCTGCCGGTTCGGAGATGAAACCGATGCTGGCGTTGACGTCGCGGGCAGGGAAGTTCCAGATCGGGATTTACAATGCGGATACGCGAGCAGTGATCCCATTTGTGGCCGACGGCGCGGACAACGAAGGGCCATCATGGGCGCCTGACGGGCGGCATCTGGTTTTCATCAAGACGGTAAATTGGCGGCCGCAGTTGTATCTCCTTGACGTGATGACTCGCGAACAGATACAATTACCTGTCGTGGAAGGTGGTGCGTCCGAGCCTGCGTGGGGACCGTGAGGCGCGAATGCCAAAAACAATTATGCTCTTTTTGTAAGGAGGATTAGTTCAGATGAAAGTTCTACATTTAACTCGAATCACGCTTGTGACGCTGGTAACCGCAGCGGTGCTGACCGGTTGCTGGGGACACAAACCGAAAGCCCAGCCCGGCGGCGAGTTGGGTAATGTGCCGGGAGTGGGTCAAGGCAGCGATCTAGCGATGGGATCCACTCGTCCACTTGGAGAACTCGACATGGCGAACGCGCAACGTGGGATGTTCGCACCGGTGTTGTTCGCTTTCGACAGCGCGAAGATCAGCTCGAGCGAAGCAGCCAAGTTGTCACCGGTCGCCCAGTACGTGAAATCGAATTCGAACAAGACGTTGGTGATTGAGGGACATTGCGATGAACGCGGCACGGCGGAGTATAATCGCTCGCTTGGCGAGCGCCGCGCCCAGGCGGCCCGCGAGGAATTGGTGAAGCTTGGCGTGCAGGCGTCGCAGATCACAACGGTAAGCTTTGGCAAGGACAAGCCCGCTGATCCCGGTCACGACGAAGCGGCTTGGGCGAAGAACCGCCGCTGTGAGTTTGTCATTGCCGGCCAGTAGGCCGGCACGGTTGACAGCCCTGCGGAATAGGGCGTACAGTAAGTCGCAACAAAGGAACCGTTACTATGGATCTAGGTTTCCGTGAAATCCTGCTTGTTCTGATCATTATCCTCTTGTTTTTTGGAGCGAAACGAATTCCCGAGATGATGAAGGCGATGGGGCAGGGCGTGAAGGAATTCAAGAAGGCGGCCAAGGATATCTCCAACGATGACGAGACTACGGCTTCTGCGCCCAAAACGCCTCCCGCACCTACCAAGAACGACTCTGAGAAAAAAGCCTGAGCCGTGGTAACTAGAACGGTACGGGCAACATACCGGCCGCATGACTGACCCCCGCGAGCCTGAATTCCATCCCGTTGCGGCTGACGAACCGCAGGGCGGCGAGGTCAAGTCGTTTGTCGAACATCTCGAAGACCTGCGGTGGATGCTTATCAAAATGCTGGCGGTGTTGGGTGTCACCGTAGTGTTGTGCTTCTTCTATGCAAAGCCGCTTCTGGCCGTCATCAAATGGCCGCTTCAACGAATCGGAGAGGATCCCGAAAAGTTTCTGCGAACGTTGCAAGTGGTGGGCGGCTTCAACCTCGCGATGGAACTGGCGCTGTACGCAGGAATCGTATTGGCCTGCCCCTTCCTGCTCTATTTCCTCGCGCAGTTTATTCTGCCGGGGTTGACTGCGCGGGAAAAACGACTCTTGGCGCCGGCATTCTCGGCTGGAGTCGGTTTGTTTCTGGCCGGGGCAGCGCTCGCGTATCTCGTCGTCATTCCCGCTGGGCTGCGGTTCTTCATTGAATACAACAAGTACCTCGGCATTCGCTCGGAGTGGACGGTTGATAACTACGTGTCGTTCGTGTCGCACATGACACTGGCATTTGGGCTTTGTTTTGAGTTGCCGCTGGTTGTGCTGGCGCTGGCCAAACTCGGCATTGTGTCTCACAAGTTTTTGCGGGACAAACGATCGTACGTCATCGTTCTGATCTTCATTGTCGCGGGAGTGATCACTCCCACCACTGACATGCTGAACCAGACATTGCTGGCGCTACCGATGTGCCTGCTGTACGAAGCCTGCATCTGGATCGCATGGTGGATGGAACGAAAGAAAGGACGAGAGTCAGAAGCCAGTAGTCAGTAGAACTACTCGGGTTTCGGTTCTCCGCCTTCCGTCTTCTCAGCAACCGGGGCTTTTGATTCTTCAACGTACATCATGCGCAGATCGGTCAACGAGGCGCGCAGCACTTTCAATTCGTCGGCGGTGAGGTTGTTCTGCGTCTTGCGCTCCAGCATTTCCAACATATCGATAAACAGTCGCGCCGCCGGCATGTTCTTCTCCGCTTTGCCCGTGAGAGGGTTGGCCAGCTTGCCGAGCGTAATCATCGCCTGAGTGTTGAATAAACCCACCAAGTCGAGAAACCGCAACGTGTCCTCTGCCGAACCGATCTTGTTCTTTTGGACTTCTGCCATATCAATTCTCCACTGATTTCGCCGCTGACGGGCGCACGATGGCAACCGCGTGCGGCTTGTTGTTGAAGTACCGCTCGGCAACGCGTTTGATGTCGTCCATCGTTACCGCGCGGTACTTGTCGTCCACCGTCTTGAAGAAATCGTAACCAAGCCCGTACAACTCGTCCAGCGCAACCATCAACGACAATTCGGCGTTGTCTTGCATCCGTACTTTCCGTTGGCCGATGAGACTGTTCTTCGCTCGGGTCAGTTCTTCCTCGCTCAGACCGTCCTTCTGAAGTTTCTCCAGCTCCGCAAGAAACTCTTTTTCGCACGTGGCGACGTTTTGCGGCGTGGTGCCGACATACAACACGAAATAGCCGGGGTCGAGTCCTACCAGTTGATAGGCGCCAACGTAGTATGCGAGGCCGAGTTCGTCGCGGATGCGAAGGAACAAACGGTTTCCCATGCCAGAGTATGCCTCGCTGAGCAGGTCCAGCGCAAACCGGTCCTTGTTGAAAAGGTCCGTCCCGCTGAAGCCCAAAAGCAGCACAGCCTGTTCTTTCGGTTGTGTTTCTTCTTTCCGCACGGATTTTGCGAGATGTTCCGCAGTTGTGGCCGGGAATTCCAGTTTGGCAGGCTTCATCTTACCGAACGCGGCTTCGACATCCTTGCGAACGTCATCCGCGTGAACGTTGCCAAAAACCGTCAGTATCATGTTACCCGGCACGACGTAGCGACGATGGAATTCGGCAAGATCGGACCGGGCGAGTTTTGGCACGGTCGTGGCAGTGCCGAGCGGATTCATCCGGTAAGGATGGCGCTCAAAGAGTTCATTACGCATCAACTGTTGCGCCACTCGCAGAATCCGGTCCTGCTCAGCCTTGATTTCCGCCAGTTGCACCTCTTTTTCGCGGACGAGCATGTTATCCGGGAACTCGGGGTTCTGAAAAACGTCGGCCACCACCTCAAGGGCGAGATCCATGTCTTCGCTGAGCACATGCGTGGTGACGCCAAAACTGTTGTTACCGGCAAAATAACTGATGTCGCCGCCGACGTTCTCGATGGTATCGGCGATTTGATCCGCTGTGCGCGTCTTCGTGCCCTTCAACAGCATCCGCGCCATCAACTTCGTGATGCCGTTGTTGGCGTCGGTCTCGGCCAGCACGCCACCTTTGAGCACCACGTGAATGTCCACCAGTGGCAGCTTCGGGTCTTCGCGCACAATCAACTGGAGCCCGTTCGACAGCTCAAACTTCTTGATCTGTATCTCGCTGGCGGCCGCAACTGCCGCTTGGGCTTTTGTGACCGTGCCAATTGGGTTAAGAGATGTGATTGTCAGGTTATCGTCTGTCAGATATTTCTCGGCAACACGGCGTATGTCTTCAGGCCGCACTTTGCGCAGGTTCTCCAGGTACGTCGCGGAGAAGTTCGGGTCGCCGACGGTAAGTTCGTTTTGCGCGAGATCGGATGCCTGGCCTTCCATCGTCTTGAGGCGGTCGAGGTGGTCGCTGACCGAGGTCTTGACGGCCTTGCGCAGTTCTGTGTCGGTGACCGGCTCGGTGGCGAGCTTTTTCATCTCGACGCGGACCGCAGCGATGGCTGCGTCGCGTTTATCCGGATCCGCCATTGCTTCGACGGTGAACAGACCGGGATGCGCAGGTGTGTAGCTGCTGGCCTCGATGGCATGGACAAGGCCGCGGTTCTGGCGCAGTTCGCGGTAAAGACGCGAGCTTTTGCCCTGGCCGAGTATGATCGCCATCACGTCCAATGCGGACACGTCGGGGCTGGTGATCGCGGGGATATGCCATGCGAGGTCGAACCGCGAGAGCTGCATCGCCATTTCCTCGTGGCGTTCGCGCGTGCTGACCTGTGGCGGCTCTTCAAGAATGACCGCCGGCTCCAGCGCACTCATCTTGAAATCCTTTGTGAGCTTGCGCACTTCAGCTTCAACGTCGGCAATCTTGATATCGCCAACCGCGACGAACACCATGTTGTTCGGCACATAATGCTGTTTGTAATAGGCGACAACGTCTTCGCGCGTGACGCGATTATAGATGTCAGGATACCCAATGACAGGATGACGATACGGATGCGTCGTGTACGCCGTGCTCCACAGCATCCGGTCCGCGCGACGGTTTGGGTCGTCCTGATTCATCGCCATCTCGCGAAGGATGACCTGTTTTTCCTTGAGCAATTCATCCTCGGGGATCGTGGCGTTCATCATGCAATCGGCAAGGATATCCACCGCGGTCCGCCAACTTTCCGAGGGGATGTTGATGTGGTAGACGGTCTGCTCGAACGAGGTGTAGGCGTTCACGGAACCGCCTTTGTCCTCGATCTCTTGGGCGATTTGCGCCACGCCACGTGTTGGTGTGCCTTTGAACAGCATGTGTTCCAGCACATGCGAAAGTCCCGCGCCCATCCAACGGCCTTCGGTGATGCTCCCGGCGCGCACCCACGCCTGCGCGCTAACGATGGGCGCGCTATGGTCTTCGCGAACCAGCAGCGTCAGACCGTTATCGAGCACGACCTTGTGCACGGGGAGACCATTGGTGGATTGCGCACGTGAGATGTTTGTCGTCATGATGAAAATCAGACCAACCCAAAGGCTGCCCGCGAGAAGCCGTCGTTGCATGTCCCTTTCGACACTTCAGTTGGCGCCGCCGCTCAACTCGGTTGCATCGGCGGACCGTTGGCCGTCGCCCAGGCGTTCGGTGCCGCTCCGCGGGGGCGTATCGGCATGCCGCACGCGTCGTGGCCGCGGCGGTTGATACGGTTTGACGAATACCTCATCGAAGTCGTAGCCGCCTTTAAAGTCGTCGCGACTGTCGCGCTCATGTTTTCCGAGAATGCTGCTATCCACCATGTTGAAGACGATTTCGCCGAAATCTTCGCACCGATTCACGCCCCAGTAAGACAGCACGGTCTTGGTCATCGGTCCGAACTGTTGCAGCGCGTACCGACGCAATCCTTCTAGAAGTTCCTGCCCGGTGACATGGCGCGGCGCGGCCTGGCCGCTCTTCTTCTGCAATTTCACAGTGAAATCCAGTCCCTCGCGCACAAACAGATAGGCGTCGCGGGTGTAACGCGTGTCCTTGTCCAGGATTTTCTCCACGCCCTCTTCAAATTTGACTTTTTGCATCCTATCTTATCCTTGTTTCCACGGTTTTCTCGGCCACCGGCTTTGGGTGACGTGCCCGCCACTGTTTAACCGCCATGCCCAACAACAACGCACACATCAACGCCGCGACAATACACTGCTCCTGTTTTGTCAGCTTGAACATCGCCATCGTAACTATGCGCCGCAATATGACCCACCTTACCCATGTCGACAACCACTTTTTTTCTGCCGGTTTTCGGAGGAGCGCTTGATGCCGCGCAGAATTCGCGTGCCTTTGGAGCGCAGGTCGTGTAAATGAAGCCGCTTCGTGATGGCGGGGATTGTCATACGATCTTATGAACCGCGCGACCGCGCCGCGGTGCGTCATATTTGCTGCGAGACAGCCGATGCCGGCAAACCGGTCGAAGGCTTCTTCCACGACAGGGAGTTAATTGCCGATCTGATTACGCGGTACTACACGGACTTTGAACCGCAACACTCCTGGGTGGCAACGCGGGATGAGCAGGTGGTCGGCTATCTCAATGGCAGCCTCGACGGTCGTCGGGCGATGCGCGTGACGTTGTGGCGGATCGTGCCCGCAATTGTGATTGGAGCATTGTGCCGCGGCACGTTCTGCCACCGGGAAACGTGGCGGTTGATCTGGGCGTCGTTGCACACGTGGTGGGCCAGGGGGGGATTGCATTGCGGTGGCACTGCCGGCATAGGCGCTCCTCATTTGCATGTGAATTTGGTGCCCGAAGCGCGTGGCGCACAAGTCGGCACGCGGTTGGTAGAACGATTCATCGAGCAGGTCAACGCATCGGGCGGCAGAATGGTCGAAGCATCTGTGCGCAGCGACAACGTGGCTGCGTGCCACTTCTTCGAGCAGTTTGGGTTTGCCGAGGTGGCGCGCCAGAAATTGGTGCTACCCAAGCCGATGGGATATCAGGTAACCGGTACAGTTACATATGCGAAACGATGGTAACAACTGCAGGCCTCGCCGGCGTCCGGGTCTTTGGCTCGCCACGCTGGTGTGGAGCACATTGTGTGTGGCGGCACCGGCAGCAACCGTGACGAACTGGCCTGTACTCCATCTGTCGCCGCAGGATCGTATTCTCGTGTTGGCGCCGCATCCCGATGACGAAGTAATCGCCTGCGGTGGAATCATCCAAAGCGCGTTGGCGCAGGGCTTGCCGGTTCGGGTGGTGTTCCTGACTTATGGCGATAACAACGAGTGGGCGTTCATGGCCTACCGCAAGCATCTCGTGCTTGTGCCGGGCGCTGTACGGAACATGGGACAGGTGCGGCACGATGAAGCCATGGCTGCCGCGAAGGTGTTCGGCTTGTCCACAAACAATCTCACGTTCCTCGGTTATCCCGACTTCGGCGCGCTACACATCTGGGAATCGAATTGGGACGAGCGGTCGGCGTACCGCAGCATGTTGACGCGGGTTTCAGCGGTGCCATACGCAAACGCATTCCGACCCAAAGCTCCGTACAAAGGCGAGGAAATCGTCAAAGACCTGAGCGCCATACTCCGCGAATTCCGGCCAACGAAAGTCTTTGTCTCGCATCCTGCTGACCACACCGGCGATCACGTGGCGTTGTATCTGTTCACACGCGTGGCGCTTTGGGATCTGGAAAAGGAACTGACCCCGCGACCAGAACTTTATCCGTATCTGGTGCATTTCCGAAAGTGGCCGCTGCCACGTGGCGATCATCCGACGCAACCCTTGGAACCGCCGGACGAGATTGACGAGCATATCAATTGGAAAGTGTTCCCGCTCAGCACGGCGCAAATTGATACCAATCGCGCAGCACTGAAGGCGCACCGCACCCAATACAACTCTACCAAGACCTACCTGACGAGTTTTCTACGCGCGAATGAATTGTTCGGTGATTTCCCCGTTGTCACGCTCAGCGTCACGACCAACAAGCCGCCAGTACTCTCCAGTCCCCCGCGTCCAAAACGTTCGACCGAACTGCCGGATGAACTGACCGAGACAGAACGCGCCGCGTTCGTTGGCTTGCACCAGCGGTTTATGCAGTTGAACGATAATGATCTCGTCGTATCCATCGGATTCTCGCGACCGCTGGGCGAAGGTGTTGAAGCTTCGATCTACCTGTTCGGATACCGGGATGATCGACCGTTCGGTGATATGCCAAAGCTTCGCGTCAAACTCGGCGAATCCGGCCAGGCCGTTTTTGACCAGGCTCAACGGCTCAAGCGCGATAACCTGGAAGTCATAAGGGAGCCCAACGAGGTCACGGTTCGTGTGGGATTGTCGGCATTGGGTAATCCGCAGCGCGTGTTCTGCAGCGCCCGCTCGTACCTCGGCGACGTGCCTTTGGACTGGATGTCGTGGCGCGTGCTCGAACTGCCCACGAACAGCGTCGCCTCACTCAAGGGTCCGTAACCTTCCGGTAGTTAGCCTCGCGCAAGTAGATCGGCTCGAGCCGCTGGCCGCTGTTGCCAGCGTCCTCGTGAAAGCTTCGCTGCGCCAGTTGTCCCACCGTTGTCGCGCTCGGATACAGCGATGCAGCGGCGATGTGAACGAAACGGTTGTTGAATTTCCGTAATGCGTCGCCGAAATGCTCCATTTCCGCGCTGACAAACCACGTCGGCAACGCGATTGCCTCGATCAGTTGCTCCAGGAATGTAATGCGACAGTCGCCGACGCATCGGCCCGCGCGGTCATAACTGGCGCAGTACACTTCGTTGCGCCGCGCGTCGCTGAGTAAGCACATCTGCGCGCACTCCGCGGGCGTCTGTGACAGGACAGTCAGCGCCAGCGCATCGAAACTGCTCACGGCCTTGATTGGTCGCGTGTACGGCAACGCCAATCCTTTGGCCGCGGCGATGGCCACGCGAATCCCGGTGAACGATCCCGGCCCGACGCCGACTGCGACCAACTCGACGTCGCGCGCAGATAAACGCTGTTGTCGCAATACCTGTTGAATCGCTCCAAACAAGTGTTGATCCCTGCCGCTGGCCTTCGCGCCTCCCCGCGGGAACGCGATTTCCGCCGGTTGTCGCTTATCCTGAAGCAGCGCGACAGCGCCCAGTGCGGTTGAAGTATCCATGGCAAGTGTAATCATGACACCACGATTGTGCGCTCGTTTTCCCCGCGCAATTCCAACCGGACATTGATCGCGCGCGGTGGCAGCAGCGCCGAGATTCTTTCAGCCCATTCGACGACCGTCACGCCTTTGCCGTAGAAGTAATCCTCGATTCCAACAGCAACGGCTTGTTGCGGCGTGTCGAGCCGATACAAATCCACGTGCACAAGAGGCAACCGCCCGCCGCGATATTCGTGAACGATGGCGAACGTCGGACTGGTCACGTCTTGTGTAACCCCAAGACCGCACGCGATGCCTTTCACGAGACACGTTTTGCCTGCGCCCAACTCCCCGTGCAAAGCCACCACGTCGCCCGGCCCCAAATCGCCAGCCAGCCGTTGACCAAACGCAATGGTATCCGCGGCGCTATGTGACTCGAATGTTGTCATGCTGGTGTGTTTGCAAATGTAAACAACAAGTCATGGATCGAAGTGGTCGTAGCCGCGGGGTTTGAGGCGTTGACGTGTGCTCCGACACTTGGTGCCGTGGTTGATAAGCGTAATCGCGCCGCGAGCACGGACGACACGACCAATTTCCGTTAGCCCAGTGGTGAACCGCCGGTTCCACTGCCGTTGCAGCTCAGCCCGATAACGTGGATCAATCGTGAAAAGCAGTTCGAAGTCCTCGCCATCGTTGAGTGCTGCCGCCAGACTGCCGCGTGCCGCAGGCGCGATTGGAATTCGGTTTGCATCAATCTCGAAACCGATCCGCATCCGGCTCGCCTCGATGCACCGCCGAAGGTCGCTCGACAGTCCATCGCTCAAGTCAATCATGGCGTGAATTCGGAAATGGCGCACCAGCCATCGCGCCTCGGCGACACGTGGGGTGAACGTCAGGTGTTTGCCGCGCAGTGATCCGCCGAGCGCGCCCGTGACGAACACGATGTCGCCAACTTTCGCATCCGAGCGGAGGGTCAAACGCCGTTTCTCCACCTCGCCGAGCATCGCGACAACGACGAACTGTTCGTGTCGGACATGCGTGCTATCGCCACCCACGATAGTGCAACCGAACTGTTTCGCGGCGGCTTGGAGGCCGGCATACAGTTGTTGGACGTACGCCACAGAAGTGCGACGACGCAAACCGATGCTCACTACGGCCCAGCGTGGCTGGCCGCCCATAGCCGCTATGTCGCTAAGGTTGCGCGCCATCGCTTTCCAGCCGACGCGGTGAGGTGGTGTGTTGGGAAGGTAATGCACCCCTTCGACCACGGGATCGCAGGTGTATAGCAGGTACTTCACCCGGTCGGCGCTCCTCAGCACCGCGCAATCATCGCCAATACCGACGACTACCGACCGGCGCGGCGCAGTGCTTGCCACGCCCCGGGCGTGGCCTGCCAGTTGCCGTTGAATCTGGCCGATCAGGCCGAATTCGCCGATGTCGCCGACGGTGCGCTTTGGATGTATCGATCGTTTCATGAATGAACACGAACGTACAATAACATCGCCACATTTGCAGCGTTGAACAGCGCGTGCATGGCGATAGGCGTCACCAGTGACCCGGTCATTTCATAGGCGAGACCCAACCCGAGGCTTAGCGCAAACAGCGGAGCCACTGAAGGCAGGTGACAATGAATCAGCGCGAATGCCACAGAAACAATCGTCAACGCCGCCGCCACGCCAAGCCGGCGTTTCAGAACAGGGTACATGAACCCGCGGAAAAATAGCTCCTCAAACAGAGGAGCGGCCACGACAGCAAATCCGGTCAGCAAAGCCACGAGCGCAGACGAGTTGGAACTGACCAGCATGTCGGCCAACAGTTGTGGCGACGATTCGACCCCAACCAAACGCATAACCAATGTGGATACGGTGCTGATAATCCAAAGCGGTGGCACCATCGCCAACCAGAACACAGCCCCAGACGCGACCGCGCTGTAGCAGCCGGATGGTTGCAATCCGAACGTCTCGGTCCAGCCTAGGCGGCGCTTGTGCAGATACCAGCCAAGAGCGAATACGGCCCCGCAGCGAACCAGTAACTCGCCGCAAAGCAGGGCGGCGAGCGAGTGGTCTGAATCTAGCCCGAGAGCTCGCGCCATCGCTGCGATCAGAGTACCAAGGCCGTACGAAATCGGGATGAGTGCGGCGATGACAAGAATAAGCCCTTCGAGGCCCCACGGCGGCGCGCTGATTCTGAAAAGTGTCGATTGCCAGTTGTGTTGACGGCGATCGAGCCGGGTAAACCGGGCAAAGAGGTACACATCGCAAATCAAACCCAAGCCAAAGATAATCAGAAAGCCGTATAACAACGCCGGGTATTGGTGGAGGAGTTGCTCTTCGGACAACAGAGCGGGATTCGCCACGGCGGCAATCTGCAGCGGTACAATATGAGCAAAATCCAATAGGGAATTCATTCGAACGGCCCCAGCGACGCCATGCAAATCCTCGGACATCCATCAGACGATTGCAACTTCATTCCGGGTTTGGGGTTGTAGCCGCCCCGCTCAGCCGGGGCGCCTCGCGCACGGCGACAGGCCTACTCCGCCGTAGCAGCTACGGCTGCGAAGGCTGGGAGCGCCGTAACTACATAATTCCAACGCCGTCCGGTGGCGGCGCTTGACGCTGGCTGTTGGTTTGTTGTAGCTTTCACGCAACCCAATGAGGCCGATGAGAAAACTGGTTTTGTGGCTTGTTGCTCTGGTGTTTGTCGCGCTCGCTTTTCCTCCGAACTGTCCCGCCCCGCTGGTATGGCGACCGGGCGAGGGCTGGGTCTATGAGAAAGGCGGGGCGACCACGGCAAAAACGCCGCAGGAACAGCTCGAGTTGGGCAAGCTATTCCAAAGCCAGAAAGATTATGACTCCGCAATCTCAGCTTACCAACGCTTGATTCGCCACTGGCCGACGGCGTATGCGACGCAGGAAGGGCGGCTGCACCTGGGCGAATGTCTGAGCGCGTTGGGATTCCATTACAAGGCGTTTCTTGAATACCAGAACCTCATCCAGAAACACCCCAACAGTGAGTTCCTCGATACTGCGCTGCAACGCGAATTCGAAATCGGCAATCTCTTTCTTTCAGGTGAGAAGCACAAGGTGTGGCGACTCAAAATCTTCTCGGGCAACGAAAAAGCTATCGAGATATTTGAGCAAATCATCAAGACCGCTCCATTTGGCAAGCTCGGCGCAGAGGCGCAGTTGCGGCTCGGCATGGCTTACGAACAGTCGAAACAGTATCCCGAAGCAGTGACAGCGTACGAGAGGCTGGTCGAGCGTTACCCGCAAGATCCGCTGGCGGAGACGGCGCAGTTCGCCATTGGTGTAGCCTATGGGAAACAAGCAGGCAGCGCCGATTACGATGCGACTGCCGCCAACAAGGCGATCACCGCATTTCAGGATTACCTAATCCGTTACCCAAGGAGCGAGCGCGTACCGGACGTAGAGAAGCAGTTGGTCAACCTGAAACAGGAACAAGGCAAAGGACTGTTCCACGTAGGCGAGTTCTACGAGAAACAGGGCAATATCAAAGCCGCCGTGATCTACTACAACGAAGTGATCGCGGGGAACCCGAAATCGTCCTGGGGCGTTGCGGCACAGCAGAAAGTGGCGCAGCTCACGCCGACACCGGTGGCGCCTTCGGCGACAACGACGCCCGCGCCATCCGAACCCGCAACCAATCCATGAACCGATACATTTTATCTCGCGTCACCGTCATTCTGGCATGTCTCGGCTGCGTTCTCGCCGCGGGCTGCAGTTACCATGTTGGCCCGGTGCTGAAGGCCGATTACAGATCGGTCGCCGTGCCAATGTTCAAGAACAAGACCTACAAACCCCAATTAGAAGCGCAGATTACCAATGGCATCATCAAACGGCTGCAGGCTGATGGCACTTTGAGTGTGGATTCCGTGGCCAGAGCCGATGTCGTCGTCAACGGCGAAATCGTCCGTTACAACCGCCTCGAGTTGCGGTTGGCACAGCAAGACACAAAGATTCCGCGCGAGTACCGGCTGGTTATCACCGTCCACGTTGAAGCGCATAATCGCCGCACGGGCAAGGTGGTTTTGAAACCCACGGATATTTCTGGCACTGCGGATATGTTTATCGGTTCCGACCTGCAGAGCGCCGAGTATCAGGCGCTGCCGCTTGTGGCCGACGACGTGGCTCGGCAGGTGGTCAGCTTGTTGGTGGAAAGCTGGTAGGGGTTTTCTGTAGCGGCGCTCTATGAGCGCCGAACATGCAGGAACGGCGGTCATAGACCGCCGCTACAAACGTAAGGAACTACTTCGACGCAGCACCGACCGGTTTCAACGCTTTCAACCGTGCCGCCAACCGCGATTTCTTACGGGATGCATTGTTCGGGTGGATCACTTGAGTCTTGGCTGCCTTGTCGAGCGCGGAAAATAATTGGCTCAATACCGCTACGGCCTCGTCATTCTTCTTGGCGCCCACCGAATCCAGAAACTTCCGCTCCAGCGTGTGCAGTCTGGACAAGATTGCCTTGTTGTGGACGCGGCGACGCACCGAGGCGCGCGCTTGTTTTGCAGCAGAACGTGTTCGAGCCATTGTTAGCCTTTATTCCTTGTTTATTAAACGGCGCGCCTGCCCGCCGAAGCGGTAGCGCGTAGGTGGGGCATCTTACTGGCAGAGCGCGGAAAGTCAACGGGGAAAACACCCGCTTTGCCCGGTTCAGTCGGCGATGACCAGCCGATACCCGATCCCCGTCTCGGTCTTAATAAGCTTGCCCGTGGTTACTGTCTCCAGCTTCTTACGGAGGTGGGTGATGTAGACGCGAAGGTATTGCGACTGGGTTTCGGCGTTCGGCCCCCAGACGGAGCGGAGCAATTGCTTGTGGGTCACGACCTTGCCCGCGTGTTGCACGAGCACGCGCAACAAGGCGTATTCCGTTGCTGTCAGGCTGACCTCGCGGTCTTTGACCTTCACAACGTGCGCCGCCAAGTCCACCTGTAAATCGCCGATGACGTGCACTGGTTCGTCCGGTCCACTGACGCGGCGTTGGATGACGCGCAAGCGCGCCAGCAGTTCCGCCGTGCCGAATGGTTTGGTCAAATAATCGTCGGCGCCATTGTCCAACGCCGCGACCTTGTCGCTTTCCCGGTCGCGCACCGAGAGCACCAGCACGGGCGTCTGGCTCCATTCGCGCAAGCGTTTGAGCACCGCCAAGCCATCCATATCGGGCAATCCCAAGTCCAGAATCACGATATCCGGTCGGCGGCCAACAGCTTCCTGCAGCCCAAGTTGGCCGGTCTCGGCT
>Ga0182017_10000020_pt1 | contig 105357 bp, 89 predicted proteins | sample 712E3DmetaG_FD_120492 | JGI IMG/M metagenome (GOLD analysis project Ga0182017, IMG submission 120492) | Permafrost microbial communities from Stordalen Mire, Sweden - 712E3D metaG | ecosystem: Environmental > Terrestrial > Soil > Wetlands > Permafrost | place: Sweden: Stordalen | collected... | reverse complement strand
GGGGTCGGGATGGGCGTGAGGGGGCGGGCCGGCGGGGTCGTCGTAGGCGGGGCGGGGATTCACCACCGAGGGCACGAAGAACACGAAGGAAAGCGTTTTGTCAGGACGCGGGGAAAGAAGTCGGAGAATCACCGCCGAGGACGGGAGGACGCGAAGGAGAACGGGACGGGGAGCGGGGGCCGGGAAGAGGTCAGAAGTTAGAGGTCGGAAGTCAGAAGGGCGGGGCGGAGGGGCGGCGCGAGTTAGGAGTGGCGAGTAGCGAGGAACGAGTTGAGCGAGGGACAGGGCGGGCGGCTTAACGGGTCTGTCGTCGGCCGATTCGGTCGGGTTCGGCTACTCGTCCGTGTCGCCGTTCCCAGGGGGCGCGGCGTCCACGATCGCGAGGAGTTCTGGCAGGAGCGGAGCGGCATCGCGAAGCGAAACGTCGTGCTGCTTCGCGGCGTAGTAGTCGCGGACGGTCGCATATCTGCCGGCGTGCTTCGCCCGAAACTCGTTCCAAAGCACGACGCTCTTGCTGAGTACGCTCTCAAGGGACCGTCCGCCGCGCAGAAACTTCAGCGGGTGTTTGAGATCAAGGACGTAGAGCTCTTTACGTTTCGGCGTCGGATGCTCGGCGAGCAGGTAGAAGTCCTTGAACAGCGAATTCTGCCGGATGGTGTCGGCACCGCCTCGCCAGTGGATGAACTTGAACTCGGCGACGCGCCGGTCCGTCTCCAAATCGAAGGACCGACCGGTGTTGCCGGCGCCCAGCGAGACGTACTGGACGCGCTCTCCTGGCTCCATGATCTTCGGCAACAAGAGCACCCCGGCGACAGCGTGGATTAACACGTTGATCTGCCCGGCTGCTCGCTTGACGGAATAGGCCGCGGCGAGCAACTGCGGCGTTGCTCCCGCTTCGATGCACTTGACGGCACACTGGCTGCCATCGCACTCCTTGATTGACCACTCCAGATCGGCGATGCGACTGGTTAGGTCAGCGCCGATGAAGGTCCCGACGGCTTGCAGCGCTTCGGTTATGGCGGAGCGTGGTTCGGCCATGAAGAGGCATCGTACCGTATTGGAGGCAGCGAAGCGACGGGCCGCGCAATCCAAACAACACTGACGAGCGTGGGGGAGGTTGGTGGTGGGCGAGCGGCGCGGACCTGACGGCGGCCCCAGGCGCTACGCACACGGCTGCGAGGACGGCTGTGATCGGTGTGCCGAACACGCAGCCCACGAGGGTAGCGATTACCTGGGAACCTGGGGGTGCCGAAGCGGGCTGGAGTAGCAAGGCGGGCGGGAAGGTCCGAAAACGAGGGAAGCGCGTTGGCATGCGGTGTTCAGTGCGCATGGCGATGGTCGTTGCGGGGCGGCCATGCCACGCGGGCGGGCGCGGCGCCCGCCCGCTGGTCTTCGTCGCGGGTGGTGCCTTGGGTTGTCGGGTAGCCCGGCATTCTGAACAGGTATCGCCCAAGCGTCCAGCCGGTTTGAGGCGTCCCGGACGAGTCATGCCACTCGATGTGGGCCCATCTCTTCTTCTGTCGATACTCGATGACCGTCACCTCTTGCGGGTAGGAGAGCACAGCGACGACGCGAGTTCGTTGGCTCGGATCGATGTGAACGAGGAGTCGCTCGGTGTTAACAAAGGGACTGATTGACTGTGATGGCGGATGGCCAAGACTTTGCTTCAAGAGGTGCCTAACCTCTGCCTTCCGTTCGTGCTGGAGCTGTGGAAGCGGCTTGTTAGGCATTCCGAGGATCATGCATTGCAGGATCATCGCAATCAGCGCGGCGAGGATGGCTTGGATGAGCCAGCGCACTGCCGGTGGGGTCTTGTCCCAGACGGCCTGAGCGGTGATGTCTCCGAGCACGCCATCCTGGCGGTATAAGAAGTCGTTCTCTATGCGGCTAATGTCTTCAGGGGTGTAGCTGACTCCGTCCAGGATAAGGGTGTCGCCGTCGGCTCGAACGTCGGGCCGGTAGTGCTCGAGAGTAGCGGCCACCGCCGCCAACCTCTCATTCAGGGGCACGACGATCTCGCGGAAAACGTCCTGGCGCAGCGAAGTTGCCTGGCGAAACGGGCGTGCCACATCGACAAGGGCGTCTCGCTGGGCTTGAGCCGCTGCCCGCAGGGGACGCATCGCTTCAGCCAGTATCTGCTGGCGCGCTAGCGTCGCTTCCTGCATGGGTTTGAAACAGGCTTCGAGCATCCTGCTGTAAGCGAGTTGCATCTCGCGGATTGGGCGGAAGGCCTCGTGCATGGACTGCGACAGCTCGCGCACCGGTCGCATGGCGTCAGCGATTTGGGAAGCTAGAGTCTTGCTTATGTTCATATGCTGCGCGAGGAAGCCCACGGGAGGGGCATGGTCCTCGCGGATCTTGTGCATGGAGTCGGCAGCCATGCGTATCTGATCAAGGTGGGGACGCACTGAGTCCTCCAATGCTCGTGCGATGTCTGCAAGTTGTTGGTGTGGGCGCCGCATCTGGGCGACAACCGAAGCCAGCGACGTGTTCATCCGTTCAATGTCGGCCAAGTTCATGGGCCGGCCTCCTTCGCGTCGTGGGTGAGGTGCAGACAGTGGTGGGCGCGGTTGTCTGGCTGCAGCGTGCCCAGGTGGAGCTCCTCAGCCTTGTAGCGCGCGATCAACGTGGCGTCCGAAGCGCCGGCGAGTTGCTCGTCGCGAGTGGTGGCGACATCGTTCCCGGCTTCCGCCAGGAGCCGACGACCGCGCTCTCCCAGGTTCTCGTCCAGCTTGATCTGCAAGATCGACCCCCAGTCGGGCCGAGGGTGTCCGCCTGGCGAACTCGTATCAACTTGCGAGGTTCAGGTAGCGCTCGCGCGACATTTCTGCGCCGTAGGCGATGCACGCCCGAACATCGGGTTCGGTGAGCCCGGGGTAATTCTCGAGGATCTCCGGAGTGGTGGACCCGCTCGCGAGCCAGTCGAGCACCAGCGAGACCCAGATGCGCGTGCCCCGGATGCACGGCTTGCCGAAGCAGACGTTCGGATCGATCGAAATGCGGGCTAGGAACTCTTCGCGCGTCATGGCAAGAACCTCATACAGCATTATACCGAGCGGCGCGGGTTGGCGGGAGGGCGGTCCGCCGTGTAGGGCCGACAGGGATGTCGGCCGGTACGTTGCGGCGGCTCGGCAGGCGCCTCGCCCTCCCGACTTGAATCCGCGCTAGTGGGCGAACGCCTGCGCCAGGAGCGTCGTGGTGACGAGGCGGCTCAGATCGGGTGGGATCGTGGCCGCGTCGAAGGCTACGCCGATGCCGGGAAGCTGCGGGGTGTCGTCCCATTTGCGCACCCGCATGACGTGGGCTCGGAGGCGCAGCGGCTGCTCGAGCAGGTCGCGCAGCTCGATTTCCAGTGCGTCGCCGGCCGCGTAGAACTCGTAGCTGACCACGAACGCACCGCCACAACTCAGATCGACGCAGTTCCCGAGCCGCCAGCGGTCCTCGGGGCCCACACGCACGCGCGCCCGACACAGCACGCCGACCCGCACGTGCCGCCGCTTCCAGCGCGGCAGCCACCCGGCGTCGCCGGCGGCGATGCCGTGCAGCGCTTCGGTGAGCGTGCCGTGGCGATCGGTGGTGGCGCACAGCGCGTTCGCCACGCCGTCGGGGCGGATGGAGCAACGCAGCACCGGCCACGTCGTCCGCAACTCCAGGAGCGCGTTCATCACGGCGGCCCCCATGCGGATGGACGAAACGGTGTCGATCAGCACGGCCTGCGGCGGCCCTTCGACGCAGCGGTTCAGCAACTGCACGAGGTCGTCGACGAAAACGACGCGGTACGGCAGCGCGGCAAGCTCGGCGGCGTACTGCGGCTGTCTATCCCGGGCGCACACGAAAAGGAACGGATCGCCGGTGTTCTGGGAAGCGGCCATAGTTTCGACCTGCCCGGCTGCCTCTTCTGCCTAGTCGTCGCGACAGCCGTTCGCCGGGCTTGGGACGGCGCGCGAGGCGGCGTTTCGCCTCTGCTCTAGTGTAGCGCGTGCAGGTGCGGGACGCCGTACATGTCGATCGCGATCGTTTGGCCGGCGAGGCGGATGGTCGTTTCGGAGACGTAGCCCAGAATCCCGAAGACCAGTGCGAGGACCACGGCGGCGATGCCGATGCGGACGGCCCACTTACGGCGGCTGGGACGCCGGCCCGGTCCGCGTTCAAGAAACGGCCAGGCGAACAGCAGCAGAAACGGTACGCCGGAGACGAGGATGCCGAGCGGCTTGCCCCAGGAGCCGGAGAAGTACTTGAGCAACTGGTAGGTGGGGAGGAAGTACCACTCGGGCTTGATGCCCTCGGGCGTGTTCAGCGGGTCGGCGGGCGCTCCGATCTCCCAGGGGGAGGTAACGGCCAGCGTGAAGAGCGCCGCCATGCAGACCACGGCGACGCCGGCCTCTTTGGCCATGTGCACCGGCCAGAACGGGACGCCGCTTTCGGGCGGGTAGGGTTTTTCGCGGCCGACATCTTCGAGCGTGGCGAGGTTGTGGACGCGCATCAGGACGAGGTGCAGCGTGACGAGGGTAATCAGCACCCAGGGCAGCACGGTCACGTGGACGAGGAAGAAGCGCGACAGGGCTTCTTGCCCGACGCTGGGGCCGCCGAGCAGGATTTCCCGCATTTGCTCGCCGACGAGCGGGACGGCGCCGGTGACCTCGGTGCCGACGGTCGTGGCCCAGTAGGAGAGCTGGTTCCAGGGCAGCAGATAGCCGGTGAAGCCGAAGACCATCGTGGCCATCAGGAGGCCGGCGCCGATCAGCCAGGTGAACTCGCGTGGCTTCTTGAACGAGCCCATGAAGTAGGTGCGGGCCATGTGCAGGACGACCGCCAGCATCATGAAGGTGGCGCCCCAGGCGTGGAGCTGACGGATCAGCCAGCCGAAGGGGACGACGCCGGTGATGTACTGGATGGACTCGTGGGCTTCCTTGAGCGTGGGGCGGTAGTACAGCAGCAGCAGGATGCCGGTGACGAACTGGCTCAGGAAGGTGAGCAGCGCGAGGCTGCCGAGGACGTGGGCCCAGCCGGTCTGCGGCGGAAGGCGTTTGTACAGTTGTTTATGGAGGAAGTCGCGCACTATGAGATAGCGCAGGCGCGTGTCGAGGTAAAGCTGCCAGCGCTTGGGTTCAGCGGCCACGGCGCGATCTCCCGATCAACTCTTTTGGGCTCCGGTTACGACGACCTCGCCCTGGATCTCCGTCACGGTGTACTCGGGCAGGGCCTTGGGCGGCGGGCCGGAGATGACCTGTCCTGCCGCACCGAAAACGGCGCCGTGACAGGGACACGCGAACTCATGGGTCGCCTCGTTCCAGTGCACGATGCAGCCCAAATGCGTGCACACGAGCGAGAAGCCGCGGAAGCCGCGGTCGGTGCGGATGACGGCCGCGGGTTGCCCGGCCACGGCCAGCCTTCTTTCTTCCCAGAGCTTCCAGCCTTCCTCTTTGCCGGCGCTGACGCGTTCGGAGGCTCCGCCGCGTTTGCGGGCCGGCAGGATATAGACGGCCGCGGGCCAGAACAGTCCGAGCATCGCCCCGGCGCCCATGACCCGCAGCGTCATGTCGAGCAACCGGCGGCGCGCCGGCGAGAAAGCGGCTTCCGCGGGCGGGGCCGCCGGCTGGCCGGGTTCCCGGACATACGCTTGCTTGAGCAGCAGGTACTTTCGATACATGAGGATGAAGAACAGAGCCGCGAACGCCCACACCGGGATGAGCGACCGGTTGCGCCACGTCAGCCCGGTCTGCTTGTGGTCGAGGCTGGCGTTGACGTCGCCGCAGATCGCTTGGAGCTTCTCCACGCGCTTCAGGATTTCCGGCTGGTTGAAGGTGTGCATGAAGGCGTAGAGCGCGACGACCTCGGTCTTCGCGTCCTCAGCCCGCACGGCCTCGTCGCGCACCAGCAGTACGCCGTGGGACATGCGGGCGACGCGGTCGGCCGTCTCCGCGTAGTCGAATTGTGCGTTGCGCAGGGCGTTGCTGAGTTCCGCGCCGCGCTCGAGGACGATGCGGTCGCTCGTGACGAAGAACTCCGCGTGCGGCCCCGGGCGGTCCGGTCCGTGACAGTAGTGACAGACGGAGTCGGGGCGGAGGGAGCCGGTCAGCGTGTCCAGGCGGGCGTCGAACGTCGACTGTAAGCGCTCGGCGTTGCCTTTGAGCTCGTCCCAGGTCTGCGTGTACGTCTGCAGCAGTGTTTCGGGGGGCGGCGCCGCGTCCTCGATCTGGTGGTTGCGCGGGTTTCCGCCTTTGCCGTGGCAGCCCGTGCAGCGGGCCATCACCGCGATGCGGCCGTGGACGCTGCTCAACACGTATTCCTCGACCTGCTGGTGGCACTTGCCGCACACGTGGCCCACCTGGGCGAAGCCGGGCGGGGCGGCGGCGTGACTGCCGTGGCACGTGGCGCAGTTCGGCGAGCCGGCGTCGCCCTTCTCCAGCAGGTTGCGCCCGTGCACGCTGTGGCGGTATTGGTCGACGATGTCGCCGGGAAGGTCGAAGGCCGACATCAGCGCGCGGTCCGCGTGGCAATGCCCACACGTGGCCGGGACGTTCGAAAAGTGCGTGCGGCTGCGTGTGTCGGCCTTAGACAGGATGTCGTGGATTCCGTGGCAGTCGATACACACGGCGACGCGGTCGTCGCCGTGCAGCTTCAGCCGCTTCCCGTGGCCGCTGAGCCAGTAGGCTCGCAACTGGTCGGTGCGGAGGCCGTAAGGGTTCATCTTCTCGACGTCTTCGTGGCAGGTGCCGCAAAGCTCGGGCACGGTCACCCGCGCGGGCTTGCCGCGGAAGGCGGCGCCATGGTCGAACGGGGCCGGTTGCGTGTCGGCGGCGCGGCTCAGCAGGAGGGCCTGGTTCTGCTCCGCGGTCAGCTCATACACGTCCTGCCCGCCGTGGCATTGCGGACAGTGGACGGCCTCGCGATGCACGGAGCCGTGGAACTGTTCGGCCTGCGTGGGATGGCAGTCCGGGCAGGCGACGGTGCGGGGCTGTCCCAGCGCGGGCGCGCCGGCCGCGGCAGTCAGGAGGGCGGCCAGTGCACCGATGCGTACGCCACAGCCTATGCGAGCGCGACTGATTCGACTTGCGGTCATGCGAACACCACGTATGCGCAGCAGATTTTGGGCGGCATCATGCCGGCGGGCAAGCGGGCGGACAGGCGAATTCCCAAATCGCGCGGTGCGCGGGCCGGCGTGGGCCCGCGTAGCGCAGCGTGAGGGCTAGCCGGGGTCGGTTATTTGCTGCGGGGGGTGTTCTTGACGGTCACGACCGGCACGAAGTCCGCGCCTTGCGGGCCTTTCACGAGGATTTCCTGCGTGACCGCGCCGCCGTCCTGCAAGCGCAACGTCCAGCGGAAGGGGACCTTGTCGGTGCCCTGGGCGTAACGCTCGCCGTTGAAGGTGAAGGTCTTCGTCGCGGCGTCGTAGTCGCCGGTGGCGGAGACCGCGAACGTGGCGCCGGTTTCGATGGTCCACATCGTGTATTTGGCGGCGCGCGCGTCGTAGCCGTAGATCGTCAGGCGTTCGCCCTTCAGCTCCTCGTCGGGGGCGGAGCGGGCGGCGATCTGGACGAAGCGTCCGCCCATGAGCCACTCGCCGGTGGCCAGGACGTGGCTTTTGAGCGGTTCGCCGGGACCCATGCGGACCTCGACGGACTGGTCGAAGTCGCCGACGAGGGCGGCGAGGCGTTTGTGCTCGTCGGTGGGGGCGGAGGCTTTCTCGGCAAGGTCGGCGTAGTGCTTCTTCATTTCGGTTTGCGACGGGGGCTTGGTTTCCTGGGACTGCGCGAGCGTGACGATGACGCAGGCGGTGATCAAACCGGCGGCGACGAATCCGGTGAGTTTGCGGGGCACGGGTTGGCCTCCTTCGAGCGGTTGATGCGCGTACGGGGCGAAAACGAGTCCAGGGGTGATAGTGTACAGGCGGGGCGGCGGGGATGCGGACGAAAACCGCGTGGTGGGCAGTGCCCACCCTACGAGCTACCATACGCCCGACCGCTGGTACAGCCACGGCGGCTTTCGGTTGGCCGTGGACCTTGAGATGGGATGGTTCACGGTTTCAAGAGACTCTCGATCTCGTGCTCGATCTTGCCTGGAGTGAAGAGGCTCCAACCGACCTGCGCGTATACGATTTGTCCGCCGCGATCGAGCAGGTACGTCTGGGGGATCGACCCGCCGCCGTAACTGCCCGCAAAGACCTCTCCGCCGCTGAGCAAGACGACGTAGGGGAGCTTCTGATTCTCGACGAACTTGGCGACCCGGTCTTTCGGGGCGTCCGCAACGTGGACCGTGACGACGCGCAGTCCGCGGGCAGCGTATTTTTCATGGAGGGCCTTCAGGTGTGAAGACTCCGCCCGACAGAACCCACACCCGACGGACCAAAAGCTGAGCAAGACGGGGTTGCCTTTGTACTGCGAGAGCGTGACGCTCGGCCCGGCGAGGCTGTCGAGCTTAAAGTCCGGGGCCGCCCGTCCGGTGCTGAGCCCGGTCGCGCAGCCGACTGCGGTGAGACAAGAAGCGGCCGTGCACAATAACAGCGAATGACGAAATGTCGTTTTCATGTGCCGAAGTCCATGAACCGGGATTTGCGATGTCAACCTCGGCCGACGAACGTCGTCGGCCATTTTGCACAGGACGCCGGCGCTGGGCGCCTGGGCAAGCGACGTTTCCGAGGTAATCTGGCCCTTAACCGCCGGCATTAGATGAGTTCGCGGCGCTGGCGTCAAGCCGGATAGTGGGCGGTGCCCACCCTACGAGCTGTGCGCTCGGCGCCTCGACCCTCCCCCAACCCCTCACTGGGAGGGAGAGGGGGCAATCACCGGCGCCCACAGCTACTCGGCGCCGCCGGGGGTGGCGGGGCCGGGGATTTCGACGGCGCGGACGGAGTCGATGAGGGTGCCGTCGACCCATTTGATGGCGGCGACAACTTTTTCACCGAAGTGGGGCGGGGCGGGGGGGCCGCCGCACATCTGGTCCACCTCTTTTTTGATTTCGCGGATGGGGCGGATGGGGAGCTTGGAGCCGTTGTCCTTGAGGACCTGCATGAGGTCCTCGCGCCTCGGATTGATCGCGATGCCGCGCTCGGTGACGACCACGTCGATCAGCTCGCCGGGGCCGCAGAGGGTCGTGACCTTGTCCACGATGACGGGGATGCGGTCGCGGACGGACGGGATCGGGAGGATCACGCAGGGGCTCGCGAGGCAGTTTTGCCAGCCGCCGATGCCGTGCAGCAGCCGGCCGTCGGAGTGCGTGACGACGTTGGCGTTGAAGTCCACGTCGACCTCGGTCGCGCCGAGGACGGCGGCGTCGACGAAGGTGGCGAAGTGGCCCTTGCCGTGCCAGTTGTAGCTGGTGAACGGGCTGGTCATGACGTGGTGCGGGTTATCACGCATGGACGTGACGCCGTGGAGGTCGAAAGTCTGGCCGTCGAGGATGTAGTCGGTGAGGCCGTCGTTGAGCATCTCGACGAGGTATTTGGTGCTGCCGCCACGGATGAAGCGGGCCTTGATGCCCTTGGCCCGCATGTAGTCGCGGAGGTAGATGGCGAAGCCGAGGGCGGTGCCGCCGGCGCCGGCCTGGAAAGAGAAGCCGTCGCGCATGATGCCGGCGTCGCGGACGAACTGGGCGGCCATTTCGGCGATCATGAGGCGGTCGGGGCTTTTGGTCAGCTCGGTGGTGCCGGAGACGATTTTACTGGGGTCGCCGATGACGTCGAGGACGACGACCTGATCGACGTTGTTGCCCTGGATTTGCCAGGGGACGCAGGGGAAGGGGACGAGGTTGTCTGTCACCAGGATCGTGTGGTCGGCGTAGAGCGAATCGACGAGGCCGAAGCCGAGGCCGCCGCAGGCGGACGGGCCGTTCACGCCGTTGGCGTTGCCGAAGGGGTCGCAGGTGGGGGCGGCGAGGACGGCGATGTCGATGTGGATTTCGTTGTCCTGGACAGCCTGCCAGCGGCCGCCGTGGGAGCGGAGGACGCCGAGGCCGCGCATTTTGCCGGTGGAACAGTAGTCGCCGATGGGGCCGTTCATGGAGCCTTCGACGTGGTGGATGACGCCGGACTCGATGAGCGGGATGAGCGGGGCGTGGCAGGGGAAGCAGGCGGAAGGGAACCAGATGAGGTCTTTGACGCCGAGCTCGGCGGCGGCCTGGAAGAGCGAAACGCCGATCTTGTCGCCGTTGCGGAAGTGGTGGTGCGAGCTGATGCGCATGCCGTCGCGGAGGCCGGCCTTTTTGAGGGCGGTTTTGAGGGCCTCGACGGGGGTGGAGCAGGCGGCGGCGCGGGCGGGGAGGAGTGCGCTCGGTGCGAGGGCGGGCGCGGTGGTGGCGCCGTGCGTGGTTGACCCTCCCCCGGCCCCTCCCTGAGAGGGAGGGGGGTTGGGCATGAACGCCACGACTTTGTTGCCGTCGCGGGGGTAGTCGTTCGAGGAGCGGACCGGCGGCGCGGCCTTGCGGCCGGTGGGCGTGTACTTGCCGACGCCGGCGAAGGGGACCTGCGGTTGGCCGTTGACGATGGTCGGGACCAGGCGGCCGGCGGCATTTTTGACGAGCTCAGCGTTCTTCGACATCGACGAGTTCCTCACGACCTGTCAGTCGTCAGCCCTCAGCTTTCAGCCAAGCTGGCCGGCTGCGTTGGCAATAATAAGCGACAGAGGACCGCGCAGGCAGTGCGCCGGACCGACCCTACTGGTCAGGGGGCGAGAGTTTGTAGGAGCACCTGCAGGACTCGCAGAATGCTCGGACGCGCGGTTCGGGGATATCTGCGGCGAGGTGGAGCGGGTCGTGGCCGAACGCGTCGTGCCATTGCAGAATCACGCGGGAATCGACGTAGGCATGGAAGTGGACGCAGATTTCGCAGGCGTGGCGAGCCGCGAAGAGCGCGGCCAGCTCCGCGAGATTCTCGCGCGTGGCGGCGATGTGGAAGAGGAGCTGTCGGGGCCAGGCTGTCCCGCGCGCGATTCTCAACTTCGGCTGAACCGCCCGTGCTTCCAGGATCTTGTTCACGGCTGCTGAGCTGCTGCCTTCGAGGAACAGGATTGAACCGGCGGGCAGCAGGTCGTGGAGCTTCGCCACGAAGAGGGCGTGATCTTGCGGCGCCGTCATGCACCAGCACGGTCCAGGTGCGAGCGTAGCTCCGTCCCGCTCCTCACGCGGGACGATACCCAGCAGTGTGGTCAGCCATCCCCACATGGATTCGTCCTACGCGGCCAGAATCCGACGTACAGCGCCATCTCACGCCACCAGCGTGTTGTGTGCCGCCTCGGCCGCGTAGTACCGCGCGGCGTGAACGTCTTTGCGCGTGAGTTGGGGGAACTGCTGCAGCAACGCGTCTGTGTTCATGTCGGCCAGGCTGGCGACGATCACGGCGACCGCGATCCGCGTGCCGCGGATGCACGGCTCGCCGTGATGAAGGTGCGGATCGCACACGATACGCTCGCGCCACGTGTCAGTGGGCATGGCAGGCTCCGCTGGCTTCTTTGCACGTCTGATGCTACCGGACAACCGCACCGGCCTCAACAGACGCGTGAGGAGGCGGCCGCATTCGGCGATGTTGTGCGGCCGGCGCGGCGCGATATCATGCCCGCTCCTTTCCACCCACGGAGCGCGTGCATGACGCATTTTTCGTGGCCCATCGACGGCACCATCGTCGGCCTCTACCTGCTGGCCACGATGATCGCCGGCATCATGGTCCGCAAGTACGTCGGCAAGGTCGAGCACTTCCTCGTCGCCGGTCGCGAGATGAACATCTATCTCGGCATCGCCTCGCTGGCGGCGACCGAGTTCGGCATCGTCACCTGCATGTACACGGCCCAGAACGCGTACAAGTACGGCTTTGCCGGCGCGATTCCGGGTCTGACGAACGTCGTCGCCATGTTCCTCGTCGGCTACACCGGCTTCGGCGTCAAGCCGCTCCGCGACGCCGGCGTCATGACCATCCCCGAGCTCTACGAAAGGCGCTACGGCAAGTTCGTCCGCTGGCTGTCCGGCGTCGTGATCGTCCTCGGCGGCCTGCTCAACATGGGCGTGTTCCTGCGGATGGGCGGGCAGTTTCTGGTCGTCTGCTGCGGCCTGAACCTGAAGTATCTTGAAGTGACGATGACCGTCCTGCTTATCGCCGTCGCGTTCTACACGATCCTGGGCGGCATGCTCTCCGTGCTCGTGACCGACTATTTGCAATTCGTCGTCATGAGCGTCGGCCTGATCGCCGTGACCGTCCTGGTGCTCGTGAAGACGGGCTGGACGAACGCCGTGTTCACGGTGGACACCCACTACGGAGCCGGCGGCTTCAACCCCTTTGTGAACCCCGATCTCGGCTGGCAATTCGTGCTGTCCAATACGTTCACCAGCCTCGCGGCCGTACTCACGTGGCAGCCCGTTATCGCCCGCGTGCTGGCCGCCAAGGACTCCGCGACCGGCCGCAAGATCTACACGCGCACATCGTTCTTCTTCATCGCCCGCTGGATGCTCCCCGGCCTGTGGGCCATCGGGGCCCTGGCCGCCGCCACCGTCACGCCCGAGAAGCTGGCGGAGATCGCCCGCAGCATGGGCGAGAAGGACGGCACCATCTTCGCCATGCCCTACTTCCTCGGCCTGATCCTGCCCAGCGGCCTCATGGGCATCCTCGTGGCGGCGATGCTCGCGGCGGACATGTCCACCGACTCGTCCTACATGCTGACCTGGGGCAGCGTGATCTACAACGACGTCCTCGGGCCGTTCCGCCGCCGTCGGCTCTCCGAGCGGGCCGGCATTCTCTGGAACCGTTTCATCGTCGCCGGAATCGGCCTGTTTCTGCTGTTCTGGGGCCTATGGTACAAGCTGGAGGGCGACCTCTGGGCTTACCTCCAGCTTACCGGCACCATCTACCTGGCCGCCATGTCGATCCTGCTCATCGCGTGCTGCTACTGGCGCGGCGCGAACAATTGGGGTGCCATCGCCGCCATCATCGTCGGCGCCGCCCTGCCGGTCCTGGGTCTGGCCCTCGACAAGCTCGTCCCGCTGCCGGTCCTGGATGCCGCGGGGCAGGCGGTCTTCAAGGACGGCATCGCCCAGACCATCGGCTGGAAAGCCAAGTACATCGGCGATGCCTGGCTGAACATCGGCACCTACGCGGCCACGGCGGCGGCGATGGTGATTGGCTCGCTGCTCAAGTCCGCGCTCGGGCGACACGATGCCGCCCATCGGGCTCTGGCGTAGGCGGAGGCATGACCATGTGCATGGCGGAAATCAACATCGGCGAGCACTGGTTCTGGTGGGTGCTGCTGGTCGCGTGCCTGGTCTGGTACTCCACCGTCACGGTCTACGTCGCCATCCGCGGCGCGCTCGATATCAAGCACATGCTCGCACGCCTCGCGGCAATGCAGGAGCAGGAACGGTGACCGCGTGCGGAAACGCGGGCCGCTACTTCGCGGGGGTGCGCACCGCGTCGGGGAGCGGCTGGGCGGCTTCGGGAACCGCAGTGCAATAGTCCTCACCCAGCGACGCGGCCACCGTGGCGGCGACTTGCGCCAGAATCAGCGGCTCCGTGTCGCTGCGCTCGCCCAGGTTCGGCGTGTCCGGCCCCATGACAGCCACCCAGACGTTCTCGGCCCCCGCGAACTTCTTGCCGTGGCTCTTCCACTCCGGGCCGGTGCCGCGGCCATGGTCGCAATCGACGATGAGCGTGGTCTTGTCTTTGTATTCCGGCAACGACTGCAGCAGCTCCCAGAGCGTCTTGATGAACCGGTCGGCCCGCGCCGCCGCGTTGAGGTACTCGTCGTACCGCCCCTCGTGCGCGCACTCGTCGGTCTCGCCGCTGGCAAAGAACAGCGCCCGCGGCTTGTGCGCCTTGACATACTCCAGGCACGCGTAGAACGTCGGAGCATCGTACCGCGGCGGGACGTCACGCTTGATGCGGTTCAGCAGCTCCTGCGCCGGGCTCGGCGGGTCGTCCTGCACCGGTTCGTTCCCCGCGTCGATGAACAGTCCGCTCCGCTCGCGGTTGAAAATGAACGGCAGCGCGTTCCAACTGCCGAACGCCGCCACGCGCCCCTTGTACTCCGGCTTCTGGCTCAGCCACTCGAAGACGCTGACGCTCGGGTTCGGCTTGTGCTCGTTGCTGGCGATGCGCGGGTCGGCGAAGCCGACGGTCATCTCGCTGTAGCCGGGATAGGAGATGCGGTACTCGTTCGAGACGTGCACCATGCTGCCCTTGTTCTGGTCGCCGTAGACGACGCCGTCGTGGGCGATCGTGCTCCAGAAAAACGGCATCAGGGCCGAGCGGCGTTGCTCCGGCGTGTCGCGCCAGTACTTCTTCTTGAGCGCATCGACGTTCTCGACGCCATTGTCTTTGGTCATCAGCGTCTCATCGGCGCCGGTGAAGACCTCCTGCCAGCGCAGGCCGTCCACCAGGAACAGCACGACGTTCTGCGAACGGGTCGCGCGCGGCTCGGCGGCCTGCGCCGCGAGGATCGTGGTCAGCACACATGCGAGGGCGCACAAGCGCAGAGTGAGCTTCATTGGCAATGTCCTTTGGATAGAGGGGCCGGCGGCGGCTTCGTCCTTCGCCGGTTGACGTTGCGCGGCCCGGTTGGGCTATTTCACCAGGTGTGCGACGTACGCCTCGAGCTGGACGAGACTGCTCCCGACCATTTTGGCGATCTGGGCCAGGTGCAACTGCGACTCGACCTCCTCCACCTGCTCGTCGACGAACCAGTTGAGGAAGCTGCGCGTGGCGTAGTCCTTTTCCTTGTCGGCCAGCGCGACCAGGTCGTTGATCTGCGCAGTTACCTTGCGCTCGTGGGCCAGGGCCGTCTCGATCGCGGCCAGCACGGACGTGTACTTGGCCGGCGGCTCGGGAATGGCCAGCAGGCGCACCTTGCCCTCGACCGACGGGATGTAGTCGAGGATCTTCAGGGCGTGGGCGCGCTCCTCCTCGGTCTGCTTGCGGTACAGCTTCGCCAGCATCTTCAAGCCCATGTCCTCGAACAGGCAGGCCATCGCCAGGTAGACCTGCGACGAGTACAGCTCGCTGGTGATCTGCTCGTTCAACTTCGTGTTCATCGCTTTGGACAGTGGCATGTGCGCTACCTTTCGCTTTGACTGGTGACTGGTGCGTCGGCCGACCCGCAGTTGGTCCATTATAGACCGCCCGGGCCCCCGCGGCCAAACCTGCGCCGGAAAGTGCGGCACCCGCCTTCCAGGGTGGCTTTCTCGCCTCCAGGAGCAGATTCCGCGCCAAAATCAACCCCGGCAGCCCACCCCGGGCCACCTCGACCGCCGCGTTCCGATCCGCTCCAGCGGCGGCAGCACCGCGGCACCAGCGCGTACAACTCCTGCGGCGAAAAGACGCATTCGAGGTTCCGGACCTGCGCGGACTCTGTCACGCCGAGGCGTGCCGCGAGCTCCCGTACCGATTGCGCGGACTGCTCGACGCCGAGGTAATGCGCGAGCTTCTCCAGCGCCGCGATGTTGCCCCGCAGCCCGCGCGTGGCGAGCGCCGTGATAAGGTGATAATGTGCCAACGTGACGAGGGCCGCCGCGCGGCGTCGCGCGGCCGGCGAAGACCGAGACCTTATCACTCTATCACGTTAACACTTTGTTACCGCTGCTATGGCGATTCGCGGCGTGATCTTTGACCTCGACGGCGTGCTCGTGAAGACGGACGAGCTGCACTTCCGCTCCTGGGTGCAGGTCACGGGCGAAGAAGGCATCTACTTCGATCACGCGATCAACGACCGCCTGCGCGGCATTAGCCGGCCCGACAGCCTGCGCATCGTGCTGGAGCGCGCGCCGCGCCCCTACACGCCCGGCGAGCAGGCCGCGCTGCTCGACCGCAAGCAACGCATCTTCCGCCAGCTTTTGGAGACGCTGACGCCCGCCGACCTGCTGCCCGGGGCGCTCCCGGCCGTCATCGAGTTGCGGCGGCGCGGGATCAAGACCGCCGTCGGCTCGTCCAGCAAGAACACCGCGTTCATCATCGAGCGGCTCGGACTGGGGCGGCACTTCGACGCGGTAGTCGATGGGAACGACATCACCCGTTCGAAGCCCGACCCGGAGGTGTTCCTGCTGACCGCGCAGCGGCTCGGGCTCGAGCCCCGCGAGTGCCTGGTCGTCGAAGATGCGGTCGCCGGCGTCGAATCCGGCCGCCGTGCCGGCATGGTCGTCTTCGGCATCGGCCCTCCCGAAAAACTCCCTGGCGTCGCGCGCCTCGCGCCCGATCTGGCCCACGTGACGGTGGATGAACTGCTGGCGATCGCCTAGCCGGTTGAAGCCTGTCGATGCCAGTGCTACGTTGCTCGCGTGAAGCGACCGCGCCACAGAGCACGACAGGGGGATAGTGGGGGTCTCGACCGTCCCGGGCCAGCGATTGCTGCGCCCGTCGCACTGCACGCGCGCTCGACCGCCCTGCAGCTTGTGGGCCTGCTGGTTGTGGTGGTCGTAACCGTCGCGGCGGGGCACTGGCCGGCGCTCTCCGCCGGCGCGCTGTCTTTTGACGACAACATGTACCTCACCAGCAACCCGCTCGTGCAGAACCCGAGCTGGGCCTCCGCCGGCCGTCTGCTGGGCGAAGTGCTCCAGCCCTCGACTGTCCGCGGCTACTACCAGCCGCTCACCATGATCTCGCTCATGCTCGACTGGCAAATGGGCGGGCGGCCCGACCAGCTCATGCCGTTTCATCGCACGAGCCTCCTGCTGCACCTGGCGAACACCGCGCTCGTCGTACTGCTGCTGCACGCGCTGATCCGTCGCCCGCTGATCGCTGCGCTGCTCGGGCTGTTGTTCGGCCTGCATCCGCTCACGGTCGAGCCGATTCCGTGGGTTGGCGAGCGGAAGACGTTGCTGGCCGCGCTCTTCTCGCTGGCCGCGCTGCTGCTGTATGTCCGCTACGCGCGTGCGCGGCGCAAGTCCGCGTACATCGCGTGCGCCGTCGCGTACGTCCTCGCGCTGCTCGCGAAACCCACCGCGACGCCACTTCCGGTTGCTTTCCTGCTACTCGACCTCTGGCCGCTTGCGCGCATGCCGGTGCTACGCTGGTCGCACCTGCGCCCCCGGCTGCTCGAGAAGATCCCGTTTTTCGCCCTCGCCGCCCTCGCCGCCGTCATCACCGTCATCTCGCAGGCCCGCGCCGGCCACGTAACCGCCCCCGGCGAGTACCCACCCGGCCACATCGCGCTCGTCGTCTGTCACAACATCGTCTTCTATCTCTGGAAGATCGTCTGGCCGGTCAATCTCAGCCCGCATTACCCGTTCCCCAACCCGATGACCCTCGCGCAGCCCGCCCTGGCCATCGGCGTCGTCGGCACGTGCCTGCTGATCCCGGCGTTGCTGATTCTGTGGCGCTGGACGCGCGCCCCGCTCGTCGGCTGGCTCGTTTTCTTCGTCCTGATCCTGCCCACGCTCGGGATCATCGGCTTCACGACGGTCATGACCTCTGACAAGTACGTTTACCTGCCGGCCGTCGGCCTGCTGCTGGTCCTCGCGTCGGGCGCCACTTGGCTGTGGGACCGCCGGGCCGCTCGCACAGTCCGCACGCTCGTCGTCGGCGTCGCGGTCGTGCTGGCGGCCCTCGAGTTCGTCCAGACGCGCCGCACGTACGTGCCGTGGCGCGACACGGAAGACCTGTACCGCCACATGCTGGCGCTGGCGCCGGACGCCCAGAATGTTCACTTCAACCTGGCCATTTGCCTGAACGACCGCGGGCGGATCGACGAAGCCGTCACGCACTTCGAGCGCGTCCTCGCCCTCAACCCGGGTCATTGGATGTGCGACAACGAGCTCGGCGAGATTTGCCGTAAGCGCGGCGACCTCGACCGCGCGATCGCGTACTTCAAGCAGGCGTTGCAGTCGAACCCCGAGTTTGTCCCCGCCCTCAACAACCTAGGTCTGGCGTACATAGACCAGGGCCGCCCCGCGGACGCGATCGTCCAGCTTGACGAGGCCCTGCGGATCAAGTCCGATCACTACAGCGCGTACCTCAACAAGGGCAACGCGCTGTGCCGGCTGGGGCGACTGGACGAAGCGGTGACGCAGTACCACCTGGCGCTGCAGATCAAGCCCGATCACGCCCGCACGTATTTCAACCTCGGCCTCGCGCTCCAGCAGCTCGGCCGCCGCGACGAAGCCATCGCCGCGTTTCGCGACGCGGTGCGCTACAAGCCCGACTATGAATCCGCGCAGCAGCAACTGAACGCCGCTCTGCAGGCCCGGCCGGCCGCGAGCCAGCCGTGAACCGGCGGCTGCGGAACGACTGCAATTCCCGCCAGCCGCCGGTACTATCTACGCCCGCGACGGCGTGCACTGCCCGCGACGCGCGGCGGTGCGCTGGAACGCAGTCAGGAGCGCCCCATGCGGCCTACGGTCCGATTCCTGAGCGAGCAACTGGTCCAGCAGATCATCGCCGAAGCGCGGTCGGTCCTCTGCCAGCTCGGCGTGGAGATTCACAACCCAGGTATTCTCACACTGCTCGGCGACCACGGGGCCCGCGTCGACCCCGCGAAGAACCGCGTTACGTTCACCGACGACATCATCGACGGGGCGCTGCGGACGGCGCCGCACTCCGTCAAGCTCTACGACGTGCTCGGCCGTCCGACGCACGACCTCGCCGGCGACAACGTCTACTTCACGCCCGGCTCCGCGGCCATCAACATCCTAGATACCGCGACCGGCACGACGCGCCGGCCGACCGCCGCCGACTACGTCCGCTACGCGCAGCTCGTCAGCCAGCTCGACCACATCGCCTCGCAGAGCACGGCCCTGGTTCCGGCCGACGTGCCGCAGAACATCGCCGACAGCTTCCGGCTGTTCCTGAGCCTGATGTACTGCCGCAAGCCGGTCGTCACCGGCGCGTTCACCGTCGCTTCGTTCAACCTCATGAAGGACCTGCAAGTCGCGGTCCGCGGCGGCGAGAGCGAGCTGAAAGCCAAGCCGCTGACGGTGTTCTCGTGCTGCCCGACCGCGCCGCTCAAGTGGAGCGACGTGACTTCGCAGAACGTCGTGGACTGTGCGAAGTACTCGATTCCGGTCGAGTTCATCTCGATGCCGCTGTCCGGCTTCGTCGCGCCCGTCACGCTGGTCGGCTCGCTGGTCCAGCACACCGCCGAGACGCTTAGCGGCATTGTTATCAGCCAGCTCACGAGCCCGGGGGCGCCGATGCTCTATGGCGGCTCGCCGGCGGTCTTCGACGTGCGCTACGAGACGACGCCGATGGGGGCGGTCGAGACGATGATGATCGACTGCGCGTACAGCGAGATCGGCAAGCACCTGGGACTGCCGACGCAGGCGTACATCGGCCTGAGCGACGGCAAGCAGTTCGACGCCCAAGATGGCCTGGAAACGTCGATGGGCGCGACGCTCGCGGCCCTCGCCGGCATCAACAACATCTCCGGTCCCGGCATGTTGGATTTCGAAAGCTGCCTGTGCCTGGAGAAGCTGGTGCTCGACAACGAGATCTGCGGGATGACGCTGCGCCTGATCGCCGGCATCGAGCCCAAGGAGGACTTCCCGGCGTTGCCGCGTTTCGAGGAGTTGCTGGCGAGCAAGCACTTGCTCATCTCGCCGCACACGCGCCGACATCTGAAGACGGAGCATTACATGCCCGGCCGCGTGATCGACCGGGCGAACCGGGCGCGCTGGCTCGAGGAGGGCGGCCTGAGCCTGCACGAGCGCGCCCGCCGCGAGGTAGACCGGCTGCTTACTGTTTACCAACCGCCCGAGCTGCCCGACCGCCTCCGGACGGACCTGACGAAGCTCATGGAGCGCGAAGCCCGGCGGTATGGTCTGGACCGTCTGCCGGACACCGGCCCGCGCGCGTAGCGTCAACCCCCTGTGGTTGACGGCGTGACGCCCTCCCAGGACGGCTTGCGCGGGGCGCTACTTGCGTTTTTTCAGCGGCTCGACGTGCACGTTGCGCACCTTGCCGCCGTCGAACTGGAAACGGCCCTGCAAGACCGATCCGTCCGCCCGCGCGCAGGTCAAGAAGCGCTGGTTCCCCTTTCCCTCCAGGGTCCACTGCCCGACCTTTGGCGCGACCGCCAACATGGTCTTCAGCAGGCTCGGCGGCAACCAATCCTGCTGGTTGATGCTCAGCTTGCCAGCCGCCGCCGCGGCGAAGAACTCGTCCGCCGTCTCGAATCGCTGCCGCTGAGCCTGCGTGCGGCCGTAGAAGCTGGTCAGCGTCAGAACCACGACCTCGGCGTACAGCTCGCCGGTGGGGTTGTCCGGCAGCCCGGTCCAGTACTCCTCCCAGCGCTTCTGGAAGGCGTTGACGTCGGTGCCGAACGCCTGGACCCACGCCTGTTCCCACGGCGTCTTGCGGGCGACTTCGCGGAGGAAGCTCATGAACGGCTGTTCGTACTTGCCGTTGTCGCCGTGGGCGAGGAACTGGACCATCGCCCAGGCCTGGTCGTAGTTCTCGTGCCGCAGATCGCTGTTCCACTCTTCATGCTTCAGGACCAGCATGTCGCGCAGCGGCCGGAACGCGTGCTGGCGGATGCCCTGCTTGACGCGTTCGAGGCGCTCGGGCGGGATCAGCCCGACGATGAACTGGTCGCCGGTGAACTGGCCGGTGCCGAAGTACTCAGCCATGCCCTCGTTGGCCCAGATGGGGATCTTGTGGCCGATGGCGGCGTCGACGAACTGGTGGAAGCCTTCGTGCTGGACGACGGACCAGGTGGCCTCGGGGTTCTCGGGATTGGCGACGGCCATCAGCGCCTCGCCGGTGAAGACGCCGGCGCTGCCGGGGACGCCACCGGCGGCGTTGTAATCGCGCATGTGCTTGAAGAGGTAGAACGGCATGCGCTTGTTGACGGTGCCGGCGAGGCCCTTGGTGCGGTTGTGGTATTCCTCGGCCATGAGCGTGATGCGGACGGTGGCCTCCTGCACGCCCTCCGGGCCGAGATCGGTGTGCAGGACGTAGTAGCGCGTCTGATAGGTCGAGAAGCCGGGCAGGTCGGCGGCGGCGGGCGCGGCGGTCCACACGGCGACCGCCGCGATCGTCCCGATGATGTACCGCCAGCGGCGTCTCATGCCGTCTCCCGGCCGGGGCCGCGCGCCTCTGGCGCGGGATTCTACTCGGCAGCCGCCCGCTTCAGAATCTGCTCGAGCACCGCGATGTCGCCGTTCATCTGATACCGCGGGACGTATTTGCTGTCGATGAAGATCGCCGGGATGCTGTAGACGCCGGCGGGGGCCCCCCAGCGGAGCACCGGGAGCGACTTGCCGGCCTGGATGTCCTCGGCGATGCTCGCCTGCACGTCGTCGCGTTTCATGGCCTCGAAGAGGGCGTCCGCGTCGAGGCCCATTTGCGGCGCCGCGGCCCGCAGCGCCTCGTCGGCGGTCCGCTGCATGGTGTCCAGCGCGCGCTGGGCATCGACGCCGAGCTTGGCGGCGCCCTTCTTCCGTTCGTCCTCGGACATCGTGTACAGAGCGCCGCGCAAGGCAGCGGCATCGACGCCGGCTTCCTGGGCGGCGGCCTTCAAGGCGGCGTCGTGGTTGTCCATCAGCCAGGCGTGCATTTTCCAGTAGCCGTCGTTGCCGCCCAGCCGGCCGGCGGCCTCCGCGGCCCGCGAAGCCCAACAGGCCAGCGGGTGCCGGCGATAAGGAATGTTCGGGTTGCAATCGCCGTTGAACGGCATGTGCCGGAAGACGTAATTCGCGTTTCCGCCGTGCGCGATGAACGTGCGAATGACCTGGTCCACTTGCGCCGTGCCGTCCTCCTGGTAGTCGCCCCAGACGACGATCTTGGCCTTGGCGTCCGGCGGACCGAGGACCCACGTGGTCTTGTCCGGCGGAAGCGTACGCACGGTTTCGTCCGCCCAGTCCTGCACGTATTTCTCGAACGCGAGCGGCGGGCGGTCGTCGGTGGCCGTCCGCGGCGGCGGATTCGTCGCGGCCACCTCCGCGACCGTCCGCACCAGGGCATTGGGCTGGAACCAGCCTTTCAGCTCGACGCCGTTGATGAAGATCATCGGCGTGAAGTACAAGCCAAGGCGCTGGCCGTCGTCGCAGTCGGCACGGACGCGGCGGAGCGGCTCTCCACTTTCGCTACTCATCATCTGGACGAAGCCGGTCGGGTCGTAACCGAACGACCGGATGGCGTCCTCGATCTCCTGCGTGGTGGTGAAGGAGCCGCGGTGCTCGAAGAGCCAGTCGTGGAGCTTCCAGAAGCCGTCGTTGCCGTAGAGGATGCCGGCGGCCTCGGCGGCGCGGGCGGCCCAGCAAGCGTTGGCGTGCAGGCGCGGGGCGTACTTGTTGCAGTCCGAGCAGAACGGATAGTGCTTCATCGACACCGAGACGCTCGGGTACGTCTTGAGCACCTGCTGGATCTGCGCCTCGATCTGCCGGCAGTCGGGACACTGGAAGTCGGTGAAGAGGAAGATGCGGATGGCGGCCGCTTCCGGGCCGAGGCGCCAACGGCCGGTGAACGGTTCGGGGCTGCCGGCTGTAGCCGTGGTGTTGCTCTGCGACGCGGGGGGCGTCATGGCGGGGCGCGTCGCGGGCTGCGTTGGGGCCGGCTGGGTTGCGGCGGGGCGCGTCGCGGGCGAGGGCTCGTGCGAGCGTTTAATGATCTCGGCGGCGGAGGCAGCGCGATCGCGCTCGCCCTGCGCTGCCAGCTTGGCACGCTGCGCTGCGTCCACGGCGCCCATGACGACCGACGCGACCACGAAGACGAGCGCGGCGAGGCCGAGCGGCCAGGCTGTGCGGCGCGTGCGTGCCCGCGTGGCCTCCATGGTGATCCAGAAGGCGAAGTTCCCCGCGTGGGCGGCAAGGCAGTACGGGCAGAACATCCACTTCTTGACGATGACGATGCAGAACAGCAGGGACGCCAGGGCGCCGAGCCGGGCGACGTAGCGCAGTACGGTGGGCAGCGCGCCGCGGGCCGCGATCCAGCCGGTGAGGGCGGCCAGAAAGTACGCGAAGCCCGCGAAGGACACCGGCCATTGGAAGCTGCCGATCGCGATCTTGCCCCACGCCGACTGGGCGAGTTGCTGGCAGGCGCTGCCCGGCCCGCAACCCGGCAGGCTCAGGCCCGCGACGTGCTCGACGACGAGCAGGCAGGACATCGCGGCGGCCAGGAGGAGAAACGCCGCACCTGCCACCTGCGTGGGAATCGAAGCCTGCGGGGGAATGACTGCCGGGGACGAGCGCTGCACCGGACGCACGTCGGTCCGGTTCCTTGGTGCTTTGCCCATGACTGCTCCACGCTGGGTCTGAGGCGGCCACGTCCTGCACGGGTCACAGGTCTCATCTTATACAGACTCTGGTACGTGCACAGCCCGCCAGCATCTTGTGCGGCGGCGGCGGGGTGCTCACATCCGCCGGAGGGGCGTAATGGCGGCTCGCGAGCCGAGGGGCGTCTGGACGTGGGGGGTGGTGCGGCAGCGCCGGCAGACCACCAGAGACGCGGCGGCGGAGCGCCGTAAGCCTGTTGACCAACGTGGTTTAGCTTCATAGCACCGGGGGAACGCCAACGGCTTCTGGCTACGTGGCGCGGCGAGCCGGTGTTTTGCGAAACCGGCGCACGGGCCGTCGAATTCGCTTGACCGTCCCCAGCGAGAGTGCTACACTATAGAAACAGGTGGTGGATTATCAGCCCCTGGCGAGGCTCGCCGTGGAGGCGGAGAAGGCGAAGAAGCAGGAGGAGACAGAGGATGAACCGAATAGCGATTGTGGCGCTGTTACTATGCGTGTACGCAGCCTATGCCGATGCGCCGGCTATTGAGATTGAATGCGGGACAGACGGCGGGGTCGTGAACTATTGGTACCCGACCGGCGTCGACAACGGGGACGGCACGTACAGCTATTCCGGTACCTACAACGACTCGGACGGGCACTGGACGTTGGACCTCCAGAATCTGCTGGTGAAGTCCGACCCTTACATCAGCGTGGTGTACGGGCTCACCAACTTCGCCGCGACGACACAGAACTTCACGTTGTCGGTTTCGCTGCCGGTATCCCCGACAATCGTGCCATCGTCGCTGATGGGCGGTTCGACGGGCGGCTCCGTGACGGACGCGAATGTTGACGGCATCGGCACGCTTTCGACGATTGGGCCCAGTGCGTTCTACACTGGCTTGATCGACGGGGTCGGCGTGCTGCCGTTGTACCCGCACCCGTACAGCGTCTCGGTGCCGTTCATGGGTGGCACAGTGAACATCCCGGCCACGAGTGCCGGTTTGCCCGGTCCGACGCTGCCGGGTCCGGCCGTGCTCACGGATATCGGGATTACGCACCGATTCAGCCTCACGGCCCACGACATCGTCGGCATCACGAGCGTTTTCGTCGTCACGCCGGAGCCCACCTCCGCGCTGCTGCTCGGGTTGGGTGCGTTGGCACTCATCCGGCGGCGTTAGTTTCGCCTCTGGCGACGACTTAGGACCTTGATATAGACCCACTCCGATGGAGTTCCCATCGGGGTGGGTTTGTTTTTGTGGGGTCGGTGCCATGCCGGCCGACGGCCCTTACGGGCAGCTCGGCGGGGTCGTTTAAGCACTGTGACCTTGCAGGCGCAAGGGGAGCTCGAGGCCGTGGTGCTCGAGGAGTGATTGGTCGGCGAGTACGGTGTGGGTGGGGCCGTCGGCGCGGACGGTGCCTCCGGCGAGCAGGATCGCCCGGTCGCACAAATCCCAGGCGAGGTCGAGGTCGTGCGTGGCGACGATCTGCGTGCTGTCCAACCGAGTTAGGAGCCGGATCAAACGGCGGCGGTTTTGGGGGTCGAGCGCGGCGCTCGGCTCATCGAAGACCAGGAGGTCGGGGCCGTAACTGAGCACGGTGGCCAGCGCGACGAGCCGCTTCTCGCCGGCGGAGAGGCGCTGCGGCACGCGGCGGGCAAAGTCGGGCAGGCCGACCGTCGCCAGTGCAGCGGCGACGCACTCGTCGATCTCGGCGTGCGTGACCCCGAGGTGCAGCGGGCCGAAGGCGACGTCCTCGAAAACGGTGGGGCAGAAGAGCTGGTCGTCCGGGTCCTGAAACACAAAGCCGACGCGGCGGCGAATCTCGGCGTAGTTCGCCGGGACCAACTCCAGCCCCGCGACCCATCCGCGGCCGTGCGTCGGCTGGAGCAGTCCGTTCAGGTGGCGCAGGAGGGTCGTTTTGCCGGCGCCGTTCGGGCCGACAAGCGCGATTCGCTCGCCGGCGCGCACGTCCAGGGTCACGCCGCGCAGGGCTTCGATGCCGTCAGGGTAGCGGTGCGTCAAACCTTGCAGTCGCACGGCAGGCGGTGCAGCGGTGGTCTTGATGGGCGGCGCAGTAGTCGCGACTGTCATAGCAGAATCCGTAGCAGGACGACAACGGACACGAAGAGCACAGCGGCCAACGTCGCGCGCGCGGGCGGGTCGTGAGCGTGGCTGACCGGCCATTGGCCGGCATAGCCGCGGGCGGCCATCGCGTCCGCGACGCGCTCCGCCCGGCCGTGCGCCCGCAAGGCCAGTGCGCCGAGCAGGTTGGTCGCCGAGCGAAAGGGAGGACGGCGGCGGCCGATCGTTCGGGCGGCGCGGGCGTCCCATAGACGATGCAGCTCGGGCCGCAGCACGTGCAGGTAGCGCAGCATGAAGGCGAGGACGCCGACGAAGAGTGCCGGCAGGCCGAGTCGCCGCAAGCCGGCGATCAGTTCCGCTTCGGGGGTTGTGACCCAGACCAGTGCCAACACGCCCACGCAGAGCGCGGCACAGGTGGCGAGGCGCTGGGCCGCGTACAGGCCCTCCCGGGTGACCTCTAGCGGTCCGAGCTGCCACAGCACCGTACCCTCTTTGAAGAACGGCAACAGGACCACCAGCATCGCGATGGCGGGCAAGGCGGTCGCGAAGCGGCGGAGGCATTGGCCGACGCTGCGTCGCTGCGAGACCAGTAGCGCAGCGAGCAGAGCGGCATAGGTCGCGACCAGGGGCAGGTCTGTGCGGCGGATGGTCACGACGCAGATCGCCCAGCTCAGCGCACACACGATCTTGACCCGGGCATCGAGCTGTTCGAGGAGGGTCAGCGGCGCGGCTGTGCGAGTAAGGGACTTCTCATGCATGCGTCGGTCCTCCTGACGCGTGCGCTGCGGCACAGGCGGAGGGGGCGATGGGCCGGACGAGCGCGCGACCGGCAACGAACGCCAGCACGAACATGGCGAGCGTGCCGATCGCGCCGGCCAGGCTGGTGCTGAGCAGACCCGTCAGTCCGGGGACGGTGTAGTCCGGCAGCAGGGCGAACCGCGATTTTGCGGCACCCGCCGCTGGCGTGGCTGCCGCGGGGAAGACCAATTCCAGTTCGCGGCCGGCGCGCGCGACGCGGAGGTGGACTGGCTGGCCGGGCGGAAGAGCGAAGCGATTCTCCGCTGGTGCGAAGCCGAGGGCTTGGGCCGCGGCAGCGAGGTCGGTGACGGGGGTCGACTCGATTCGCTCGATCACGTCGCCCGGCATGAGCGGACTCGCCTGCTGTTCGTAGCGCTGGGTCGCGGTCACACGGCCGTCGTGGAGCGCCAAGCGCACGCCGAGGGGGTAGGCCGAGAACGCCTCGACGATTCCGTCTGCGGCCAGAGCGGGTTCTTCATATAGGAAGCCCTTTTGAAAGCCGACGGACTCCAGGCCGTCCGGGAAATCCCACAGTCTTGGGAGCAAAGAGAGTCCTGTCGCCACGACGAGGGAGGCGGCCAGGCCGACGATTGCGGCGAGGCGTCCCACGCGCCGGCTTGTTCCCGCCGGACGGTCGTAGAGCAGATCAGGGCGCGTGCGGACGACGAAGGCGACGACGCCGGCCGTGATGAGCGCCTCGCCGACGCCGATGACCATGTGGGTAAGCACCATGGCCGGCAGGGCCCGGGCGAGCGTGACCGTGCCGGAGACGGCCAGTTGCAGGCTGACGAACACGCTGGCCAGCGGCACGGAAAGCCAGGCGGCGAAGAAGCTCGCGGCGACGACGCGGGCCGGTTTGTGGAACGCCGGGCCGACGAAGACGCGGTAGACGAAGTAGGCCAGACAGGTGCCGACGATGCCCATGTTGAAGATGTTGGGGCCAAGTGCGGTGAGGCCGCCGTCGCCGAGCAGGGCCTGAAACAGAATCACGGCCGCCATGACGACCGTCGCGGCCCAGGGGCCGAGCAGGATGGCGGCGAGGGTCCCGCCGAGGAGGTGCCCCGTCGTACCGGAGGAGATAGGGAAGTTGACCATCTGGCCGGCGAAGACGAACGCCGCCATGAGGCCCATCAGGGGTACGAGGCGCTGGTCGTGAGAGCGCGCGAGTGCGGCACACGCCCGTCCGATGAGTAGCACGACGACCAGGCCGAAGGTGAGGTTGACCGACAGGCTGAAGAGGCCGTCGGGCGCGTGCATGGCGAGCAATAAGAGGACGGACGGCATGGCGCGCTCCGCGGCGTGCTGAGATACGCTCTCGTATTACGATCGGTAGAATCGTAATACCGAAACAGCCCGCCCGTCAAGCGCGCCGGGGCGGCGGTGCGGGCGAAGCGCCGCGCGGCCTGAGGATTGACCACGCCGCCGCTGAGATTACTTGGCGCCGCGACGCAGCTCCGCCCGGATGGACATCAGGATGTCGTAGTATCGCCAGGCGGGCGGCGCGTCCGGAGCCTGATGGTGGTCCGGGCGGAGCGTGAGGTCGCCCGTGGATAGCAACACGTCGCGGACCGCGGGGTTCTGGCGGACCTTCTCCCACGTGGCGGCGACGATCAGCGCGTAGTGTTCGCCCCGCTCCGAGGTCCAGTACGGCATTCGCCGGCCTTCGAACGTGACCCAGTCGATCCCAATCGCCTTCATGTTCGCGGTGGCCAGGTCGCCGGCGGCCTTGGCCTCGGCTCCGACCATCTGGGAGACCTCGGCGCGCGTGTGCTTCCACGTGAGGCCGGGGAAGGTCGCGCGGAGGTCGTCGGGCCCTTCGGGATACTTCATCATTTGCCAGAAGCCCTCGAGGCTGGGGTAGTGCTCGCCGTGGAAAACGAACGGTGTGGCGGCGAAGTTCGAGAGCAAGCCGAGTTCGTTGCGTTTCGAGAGAATGACCTCGCCCGGCCCGGCCGCCTGGGGCAGAATCTCCCACCACGCGGCGTCCGCTTCGGGGACCGGTTGCCACCAGTGCGGCGGATAGCGCGGTGGCTCGGGGGGACGTTCCGGGCTCGGGGCGTGACCGCCGGGGTCGGCGCAGCCCGAGACGCAGAGCAGGGCGACCAGGGAGAGAAGACGCTCGGCCCGGCTCATCGAATGTTCCTTTCAAACGCCAGCCATCAGGCGCAGCAGGTTTTCCTGTGTGGCCGCCGGGCGCGGTAATTCGCCCGCCAGCCGGCCCGCCCGCAGGACGAGAATCCGGGTCGAGAGGTTCAGCAACTCGGGCAGCTCCGACGAGATTAGGAGGATCCCCAGCCCCGCGCGGGCCAATTCGTCGATCAGCGCGTGAATCGCCGCCTTCGCGCCGACGTCCACGCCGCGGGTCGGCTCATCGACGATCAACACCTTGAGGCGGCAGGCGAGCCACTTGGCGAGCACTACTTTTTGCTGGTTGCCGCCGCTCAGGCTCGCGACCGGAGCTTCGATGGACGTGGCTTTGACGTTCAGGCGACTGAAGAAGTCCTCCGCGGTCCGGCGTTCGCGCCGTTGGTCCAGAAACAGCAGGCGCCGGAGTTGGTCCAGGATCACCAGGGAGAAGTTTGCCCGCCCGCTCATCATCAGCACCAGGCCTTGGCGCTGGCGGTCCTCGGGCACCAGGCCTACGCCGGAGCGCAGGGCCCGCCGGACTGAACCGAGCCGCAGGGCTCGCCCGTCGACCCGTAGCGACCCGCTGGCGCGACGGTCCAGGCCGAAGATCGCGCGCGCGATCTCGCTGCGGCCCGCCCCGACCAGTCCCGCCAGACCGACGATCTCGCCGGCGCGGACTTGCAGCGAAACGCCGCTGAACCGGCCCGGCGATGACAGGTTTTCGACCTCCAGCAGCGGGCGGCCGGGCGCGGCGGCCAGGTGCTGCGGGAAATACTCCGCCAGCGGCCGGCCGATCATCATTTGCACGAGCTCGGCCTCGCTCGCCTGGGCCCGCGCGACTGTGCCGACCAACCGGCCGTCGCGCAGCACGCTGATGCGGTCGGCAAGCTGGAAAATCTCCGGCAGGCGGTGCGAGATGTAGATCGACGTGACGCCGCGGCCGCGCAGGCTCCCGATGAGCGCGAACAGCCGCTGCGACTCGGTCTCGGAGAGTGAGCTGGTCGGCTCGTCGAAAACCAGGACGCGTGCGCCGGTACCGATCGCGGCGGCGATCTGCACGAGCTGCTCCTGCGCCGTCGCCAAGCGGCGCATGGGCTGCCCGACATCGAGCTGCGCGCCGATCCGGGCTAGCAGGGCCTCGGCGCGCACGCGGGCGCCGCGGCGACTGTAGAACAGCCCCAATCGCCGCGGATAACGGCCCAGGCAGAGATTCTCGGCGACGGACAGATCGCGGCAGAACACCGGCTCCTGGTGCACCATGCCGACGCCGGCGCGGGCGGCGTCGGCGGGGGAGTTGAACGCCTGCATTTGCCCGTCGATGAAAACGATCCCGCGGTCGGGCCGATGGATGCCGGCGAGGACCTTCCCGAGCGTGGACTTGCCCGCCCCGTTTTCGCCGACCAGCGCATGACACTCGCCGCGCTCGACGGAGAGGCTGACGCCGTCGAGGGCGGTCACGCCGCCGAACGTCTTGGTGAGGGCGCGAACCTCAAGCGCCGCCCGCCGAGTCGGCTCGCCAGCGCCGTCCGCCCGTAGCATCCGTCACTTCCCCAGCCACTTGTCCCACTTCTTGCGGAACTCGCCGGCGTTTTCCTTGGTCACGCGCGTGAGCGGGTCGATGATGCGCGGCTCCTTGGGGTCCTGCTGCTTGACGACCTTGTCGAGCAGGATCTTCACGGACTGGTAGCCCCAGCCGTAGCAATCCTGCGCGAACAGCGTCTGCACGTGGCCGCTCTCCAGGTACGAAAGCTGGGCCGGGAGCGCATCGACCGCCACGACCTGGACCGTGCCGGGCGGCCAGCGCAGCGCGTTCTTCGTGAACAACGGCCAGCCGCCGACCATCGCCCAGCCTTGGATGCCCGGGTTGGTGGTCTGGGCGGTGTTCACCGCCTCGACGGCCTGCTCGGGCGTCTCGGGATGGTAGAACACGCCGTCCGGCAGCAGCTTCATGTCCGCGTACTTCTTGAGCTCTTCCTTCACGCCGGCGACACGCTTCTGGAGGTTCGGCGCGGTCTGGTTGCCGGCCAGGATCGCGATCGTCCCCTTCTTCCCCATGATCTGCGCCAGCTCCGCCATCACCTTCTGTCCGCAGACGGCGTCGTCGGTGCCGTAGTAGCACAGGCGCTTGCTGCGCGGGGCGTCAGAGTCGAAGCACATTACCACTGTGCCGAGCTGCGCCGCCTTGTCGATTGCCGGCGTGACCGTGCCGGCGTCGCTGCACGACACCGCGATCGCCGCCGCGCCGCCGCGGGCGAGCTGCTCGATCGCCTCGGCCTGCTTCTGGGCGTCCTCGTCCGGCGGGGTCTGCCAGTCGATGGCCACCTCGACGCCGTATTGCGGCCCGAGCTCACGGGCGGCGTCCTTTGCGCCGGCGTACGCGGCCTGGAAAACGGGGTTGGATTGGCTCTTGGCCACCAGGCCGATCGTGATCTTCTTGGGCGCGGGCTTGCTCTGAGCCAGGAGCCGCGCGCCTGACGCCAGCGCCAGGGCCAGCGCCGCGGTCGCTGCCACGCCGAGCCAGGTGAACGACGAGGTTGGTTTCATGCACTACCTCCTGGACGCCATGCGTCTATTGCTTTTGGCGCGCCCCCATTGCCAGCCGTCTGCTCTGCACGTATTCGCTGAACCGGTCGATCGCGACCGCGAGGATGATCGCGACGCCGATGATGATCTTGCTGTACTCCTTCGAGACCGGCAGGGTGGTGAAGCCCAGATTGACCTGCTTGAGGATGTAGGTTCCGTTGTCGATGAGCTTGATCACCAGCGCGCCGAGCAGCGCGCCGAGCGCGGTGCCGCGCCCGCCCGTGAGGCTTGCACCGCCGACCACCGCCGCCGCAATGACCATCAGCTCGTAGCCTTCGCCGGTGGCCGTGTTGGCGGAGCCGTAGAAGCCGGTTGAGACGAGCCCCGCTAGGCCGGCGGAAAGCCCGGACAGGGCGTACATCCGCAACTTGACGCGGTTGATCGCGATGCCGCTGAAGCGGGCGGCTTCCTCGTTCCCGCCGACTGCGTACACCTGCCGCCCGGCGACCATGTGGCTGAGGAACACCCACGCGGCTAGCACCCAGGCGAGCATCATGAGCATCGGGACCGGCTGAATGAGCAGGGGGGTCGCGCCCGCCCGTTCGACCACGAGTTGCCACGACACGAAGCGGCTCGTGAACGCCAGCGGCAGCGAATGGTCGCCCGACGGCAGCGATTTGGTCCGCACGGAGATCAGGGCGATGCCGCGGAAGATGCTCAGCGTCCCCAGCGTCACGGTGAAAGGGTGCATCCGGAGCCCGACGACGATCGCGCCGTTGAGCAGCCCGCACAGCAGCCCGATGCCGAGTGCGACGGCCGCCGCAGCCGGCACGACCAGCCAGCCGCTGGCCTGTTCATCGAAGCGCTGGAGCACCGCCGCCGTGCCCAGCGCGGCCAGCCCGAAGACCGACCCGACGGAGATGTCGATCCCGCCCCCGGCGATCGCGACGGTGGCGCCGACGGCCATGATGGCGATCCACGACATCGTCGTCGCGACGTTCGGCACCACGTTGTCGACGCGGAGGAAGTTGTTGACCTCGCGCCCGCCGACGGTCACCGACCCGCCGCCGAAGGTCAGCAGCGCGGCCAGCAGGAGGATGACCAGGACCAGGCCAGCCTCCTGAAGGCGGTACGGCGACCGCCACGTTGCATTCGACGCCACAGCTCTCTCCGCCAGGCGTCGCGATTATCGACACTTCGAGGCGGCGTGGGAAGCCGGACCCGGCGTGTGGCGCGAGGTGGCCTTGGACGCAGTGCGGCGGCCACGAAGTCTCAACGCGGTCAGGCCGCGCGCTCACGCCTCCGCAACGTCGCGAGGCCGATCAACGTCGCCGCCAGTGCGCTCGGCTCCGGCGCGTTCGGCACGCGGAACACCAGAAACTCGTCGTGGTTGAACCCGTTGAACGGCACCGGGTAGGTCCCGCCGCCCGGGTCGTTGCCGCTGTCGTACCAGATCCAACTGGCGGTCGGCGAGATCCCGGGGCGATTGCCCCAGGGCGCCGGGTTCGACGAATTGTCATACCCGGGAACCTGGGTCGGTGCGGCCCAGAGGTTGTTCGTCGTCGCGAAGGCGATTGCCGCGTCTACCTGCGCCTGCGTCGGCATTTGCCAGGCCGGCCACGGGTTCGGCCAGCCGGGGTCGATCTGCGGCCAGTACTTGCCCGCCGGGAACACCTGCCACACCGTGCTGCCGGTCTGGATCGTCGCGCCGAGCGTCGTGTTGACGAAGTCCCCGAGGAAGCCCTGGGCCACCACGTGGTCGGAGGCCGTGGCGACGTACAGGTAATCCGCCGGGTCGCGCCCGTACGCGTACCAGGTCTCGGTGGTCTGCCAGTTTGAGTCGCCGCCGGCGTGAAAGTCGGTCGCCATCGAATTGCCGAAGTAGACGTCGTAGACGTTGTCCACGGTCATGTGCATGACCCAGTCGTCGGCGAACGCTGGGGCGCCTGCCAGCCATGCGGCGGCCGCCAGCGTTGCCAGCCGCGCGGCCCGCCGCTGTCCTTGTGTCCTGATGCTCACGCGATCTCCTCCTGGATAAGAACGCGGTGCCGCCGGACGCGGTCGCACGACCGCTGGCTCCCGGCGGAGCCCGCGCAAGATGCCTCTGCTCATGCGATCGTCTCGGAACAAGATAGACGGGCGGCGGTACTTTCTGACACGAAACTGCACCAATCGGATCGGGTCGCGGCACCGCCGGGAGCCGAACGGCCCGGGTGCAGGCATGTCGTGCCGGGCTCAGGGGATGCGTTCTACGAAGGGGTGCGGCCCGGCCAGCTCGCCGAGCACGATGCGCGCGATACGCTTGTCGTGATCCGCGGCGCGCAACGCGGTCGCGAGCTGCGGGGCGTTGGCCCGCTGCGCGGCGACGCCGGCCTTGCTGAGCAGGACGATCAGGTCGGCGGCGGGGGGGACGGCTTTGAGGTAGCCGAGGGGGTGGAAGAAGATGGCCGCGACATCGTCGGGCGCGAGGGGCGCTCCGATGGCGCGGTTTAAAAGCTGGGCGAAGCGTGCGGCGCGGTGTACGTGGGCGTCGTCGAGGGGGTGGCCGATGCAGTCGGTGCCGATGACGGCGATTACGAGGTCAGCCTGGGTCGAGATCACCGGCTCGTGGTCGGCGTGAGCTTTGAGGGAACGGCCAGCGGCACCGTCGGCCTCGACGAGGATGTAGTGCGCGACGTGCGCCTGGCGCAGCGCGTCGAGTTCGTCCGCCGCATGGCCGCAGAGCTTGCGATCGGCGTTGCAGAGCGTCTTGGCGAGCGCGATGTGGCGTGCCTCGGGCAGCTCGGACCGCAACTGCGTGGCCGCGCGGGCTGGGTCAGCCTCGATGATCACGCGGGCCGCGTCCTGCGGCGACGGGTAGAGAATCCTGGTGCTGGTCGTCGAGATCACGGTGTGGCCGGCGCGCGACAGGTGGTGGGCGAGCGTGAACATCAGCGTGGTCTTGCCGCCGCCGCCGATGAGGAAGATGTAGGAGTGGGTCGCGAGGGCGAAGGCGTCGTCGAGGGCGGCGGGTGGAAGCGGGGCGGAGGTCACGTGGGTTGCCTGCGATTCAAGAAGGATAGGATGATCTCCAGCGCGGCACCGCTGATCGTGCGCGTCTTGTCGGAGAGGGTGTGGCAGTACGCCGGGTCGCCGCGGGGGTCGATGTCGCCGAGCTTCTGATTCACGACGACCTGGGAGCCGGGGTACACGAGGCCGCGCAGGACGCCGGGGATGGTGGCGGGGATGGGTTGGCCGGAGACGGTCGCGATGAGGTCGCCAGCGTGGATGATGTCGCCGATGCGGCGGTGGGGCTGGAGCGTGCCGTCGGCGGGGGACCGGAGGACGCGCTGGTGGGTGAGGCCGGCGATGGGGCCGGGGACGCCGGTGTCCGCGGCGGCGGGGCCGTGCGTGATGATCCGTCCGAGGTCGTGGCCGCGGCTCGTCTCGACGACGAAGTCCACGTCGCGGCCGGCGGTCAGTCCGGGGCCGTAGCCGATGACGAGCGGCGCGTCGCCGACGTGATTGTCGAGATTCGTCTTGAGGATGCGGCCGTCAATGATTACGTCGGGTCGCCAGAGGTCTTTGAGGCGGCAGTCGGGGTCGATGAAGACGGGGATGTGGGACCAGTCGAAGGTCGCGAGCATGGCGGTGTTGTCGGGCTTGCAGGCGACGGCGCGGACGCCTTCGACGGTGATTTCGCGGTCGAAGATGGCGGTGCAGAAGGAGACGGTGAGGCGGACGGCCTTGGGCCAGGCGAGGTCGGTCATGGCGACGCGGAAACCGGCGCGGAAGAGGCGATGGGCGGTACCGGAGGAGTGTTCGCCGGCGCCTTTGATCAGGATTCTCGTAGAAACCACGTTCTTCTACCTTCGAGTTCGGTCCCGGAACGCCAGGGGGCCGACGCTCCCAGAGTATGGTAGCGGCGATCCGGCCGCGGCAAACCGCCAAGGCCGCCAAGGGTGGCGAGATTGCCAGGGGGTTGGCGGAGTTCCGGATAAGAACGGGGCGGGCGCAACGCGGCGGCCAAGGCCGCCAAGACCGCCAATGTGTGGGCTCCCTGGTTGGCGGTCTTGGCACACTTGGCGATCTTGGCACACTTGCCGGGCGGCGTGCGCGGTTCGCGGGCTGGAAAGGGGAAGTGTGCCAACTGTGCCAAGGTGTGTACCCCCCCTTGGCACACTTGATTATCCGGACCCAACGCAAGGCAACCGCCAAGACGCCGAGAGCGCCAAGGACGCGAAGGCCGTGAGTTGGTGAGGAGCGAAATCACAGAAAAGCGATCCGATGTCAGGCGAACCTGCGGGCGCGGAACGTCCGCGCGGACAGGGTAAGTATTCACCGGAAACGGGCGGGAAGAAAGGCGGGGCGGGGGGTTTGCGCGAGATTGGCGGCGGCGGCGCGAGATTGTGGGCCGCTGCGCGATTTTGTGCGTTTTTGGCGGCTGGCGGCGGGATTTCACCACGAAGGACGCGAAGGGCACGAAGAAAAAGCCTTTTTTTCGAGGGGCGAACAACAGAAAAGGCAGAGACGCGCACGTAGAGACGAGAAGAAGAGGCAATCGCACCGCGAAGGACGCGAGGGATGGCCCGGGCGTCAGGCATCGATGAAACCGACTCGCACAAAGCCGGGGAGGGCGGCGGCGAACGGGGGGCGAGCAGGGGGGGGCGGAAAACGAGTTATGAGTGGCGAATAGCGAGTAACGAGTTCGGGGAGAAAGGGCGGGCGGGCATGGGCTGGCGGCGGGGCGAGGTTGACGGCGCGCTGCCGGGCGCGGGCGACGGGCCTGGGAGCAGGTACACTGGTGCCGCGGCGGCGAACGGAGCAGGGGCGAGTGCGGGGCGCCGCGAAAGGGCAGCAGAAATAGGTGGCTGTCCCGCTCGCCCGCTTACACCCCGATGGCCGCGCTGGCCGCCTGCAACTTCGCTTGCGCCACAGCCATCGACGCCGCTTTGATCTGGTGCAGAACGACGAACGCGCTCACGATCCAGGGCAGCAACGCCAGCATCCAGAGGACCGGATACTTCCAGCACCCCAAGGAGCACACCAGCAAAATGCAACACGTCAGCGCAAGCCCTTCGGAAACCCGCGGTGCCGCGATCTGGTTCCGGCGCGCGTAGCCGTTGAGGTCCTGGGCGAGCCCGTAGTAGGCCACAAAGATCCAGTAGAAGTTGAAGAACGGGACGAAGCAGAAGCCGACGGCGGACACCGCCGAAGTTCGCTGGTACCCGTCCTGAATCTGGTTCCATGCCTTGAACAGCAGTATGAAGGAGAGGAGAATCGCGGCGATCCAGGCAGGAAACCCGATGAGTACCGCAAACACGAGGAGTCCCGCGGCCGTAGGAATCCAATTGGGTACCACTGCCGCCGAGAGGACCGCTCCGATGACCATCACGGCCAGCAGAATGCCCGCGCCCATGAGAATCGCGAACCAGCGATAGAGGGTCGAGAACGTCTCCGGCCGATAGGGAATCCGCGGCCCGCCGACGGGGCCACGCGGGAACACGGCCGCGCCGGGCTGATAGCCCTGCGCCGGCGCCTGACGGGCCGGGAGCGGAGGAGGGTGGGCGGGCGGCGCCCTCAAATCCGATCCACAGTGCTTGCACTTGATTGCAGCCTGCTTGATCGTCTCGCCACAATACGGACATCGTTTTGTTGGATCGGCAAGCGCGTACCCGGCGGCTTCATCTGAGCGATTCAATGCTGGAGCGGGGCATGACGCTCGCGTCGTCTTGAATGCCTTTCCGCACGAGGGGCATTGGATACGCTCACCCGGCGACACGCCAGATGTTGGAATCTCTCCGCCGCAGGCCGGACACGGCACGGTCATGCGTAGTGTTCCTTTTCGATCAAGCTGAACCCATCGCTACCAATGCGGTCGTGGATCGTCGCCGCCTTGGCAACCGGCGTATCCATCTCGATAGTCAGCGGTATTCTCGCTGCCACATTCTGGGCATGCGGCGTGACCGTATCCGCTATGCCCTTCACATCGCCAACAGAAGAGTTTCCCGCAATCCATGCACTTTTGGATGTTCACAATATTGCCGTCAGCCTCGCACGTCGGACAGTTCATTTTCCGCCCTTACCCTCGGCCGACTTCTTGGCAGCGGTCGGCGGATTGTCGCAGTACATCCACACGTGATCGATCTCAGCCACGTTCGTCGACTTGACGGCCTGCTTCCAGAATCTGTCCATCACGACTTTGAGCTTCGGCTTTGTGATATCGGCGTGCTCGTAGGTCGCGGTGTTCTTGCCATGCTTCACGAAACCGTAGTCATCGACAAGAATCTTCGCGAGCTTGTTGCGAAGCTCGCTGTTCTTGTCGTCGTCAAGTGAGAATCGAATCAGCGCACGCACCGGTCACCTACCTTTCAAGGATTACGCCCCAATCGTCGCCGTCTCGCTCCACGACCCCGTCTGGCCGGTTGGGTTCTTCCACGTCGATTGCGCCGTCGTCATCGGGGTCATGCCGCGCGGGACCAGACCCAGCGTGGCCGGGTTGGCGTTGGCGTAGGTGACGAAGTTGTCAAGCCACTCGCTGAATTCGGCATCGCCGCCGGGGATGCAGTCGGGCATAGGACTTTCCTCGATTAGCCCCACGGTCTTTGAACGATGTCGAAATTACTGATCTCTCCGTCTACGTTATTGCTCTTCTACGATTTCAACGTTCGTACCGTCTTCATTCGTGAAATGCGATGCCACAAACCCCGCCAAGCGGGCTGCCTCGGCACGGTCGGCAATAGGGGTACGGCGGTCCGTGCATACGTCTTCGAAAATCGTGCCATCGGTACCGATCCCCTGGAAGATGATCCACCAGCCCCGAGTGCCTTCCCGTCGTAACCGTATCGTGCGGCCAACTGTGTTCATAACCGCTGAATTCATCGTCCGTTACTCCTCAGCGTTAAATGGTGCTAACAGCTATGCTAGTCCCGATAATGAGGCATCGCAAGCGAGAGACGGGCATGGCGCGAACTTGGTTCGGACCGGCGAATCGCCGTAACCGGCTGTCAGTCATGGCCTTACTGGCGTCCGTCGCGGGCTGGAGCGGATCGCTCGCTCCGACGAGCGGATGACTCGCTCCCGGGTGCGGATCAGGCGCTCCACGGGGCGGTCGGATCGCTCCGGGGCACGGATGGCCGACTCCAAGGGGCTAATCGGCCGCTCCATGCAGCAGGCCATTCACTCCGAGACGGCAGGCGTTCGCTCCATGGCGCGGATGGTTCGCCGCAAGGTTGAGCGTCCCCCGGGTTGTCAGACCGTCAGGACCGGGCCATAATGGGAAGTGGTGCGAACGTACAATCGAACGACGCTCACGGATGCGGAGGCGAAGGCGGCGCTGAGGAAATGGCCCCTTCGGCCCAAGCAATCAGGGTGGGGTTGGGCACGCGGCATGGGTTGCGGGCCGTGGGTTCGTGTGCTTCCCGATCAAGTCGGCACATCGTTGAAGAATATGGCCAGTCTTGTCGTGGTTGGCATGGATGTCGCATCCACGTACCCTGACGGGATGTGGGTATCACTCGGTCCCACCGCGAACTTCGCAGACATCGTCGCAATCGAGCATTGTTCGTGTGAGCAAAACTTCTACGACAAGCGCTCCAGGTACATGCCGACGCTTCACACCCGCGAGCTCCGATTGCCCGATGGTTGGTTGGCCCGCGCTGGACCCGCCGTGCAGCATGGAGAATCGAGGACCTACCGGCAATTGCTGGAGAGCTTCCCGGCGACAGCGGCCGGCATGCAACGCATCCCACTTCGGCACGTTCGTGTGCTCTACGCACTCAAACCGGACCATTACGACAAGTTCCACCTGACGCCCTTGTCAGCGCACGAGTTTTTCTGTCCGCATTACGCTCTGACCCAGCGGACGAGCAGCAAGCTGCGCAGCTTCATCAAGTCCCTATCGACAGACCTGCACTGGTACACGCAGTAGGTGCCTGATGGCGGTGGCCTGCTCCCCAAAATCTGATCCAGGTGTTATGAGAGTCCATGGCCCGGTCACGGCGTAGCCGCGGCCAGGGGAAGTGACTCTCGATGACAACGGAAACATCACATCCCGAGGAGATCGTTCACAAGCCCCGCCAGGCTGACGCCGAGCGGGTCCCACGCGAAGTGAAGTCACTGGCGCTCGTCAAGTTGCTCAGGTCCAGACCAAGTGAGGTCGGCGGGGGTGTCGATGTCGCGGAGGATGGCGGAGTGGGGGACGGGGTGGTAGGCGACGAGCTCGGGGTGGGCGGCGATGAAGGCGCGGGGGCCGGCGTCGCCAGACAGACGCAGTAGCTCAGCGCGGCAGGCCGCGGCGAAGATGACGGGGTGGCCGTGGCGCTGGTCGAAGACGGGGATGAGCACCGCTTTGCCGCTGGCGTAGAAGGCGTCGATCAGGGTGGCGACGATGTCGGGGGTGAGGTCGGGCATGTCGGCCAGGGACAACACGTAGGCGTCGGCGGCGGGGTTGGCGGCTTGGACGCCGTTGCGGAGGGAGGTGCCCATGCCTTGGCGGTGGTCGGGGTTGACGACGAGGCGGCATTTGTGGGGGTTCGGGGAAGGTGCGAGAAGGGATTCCCGCACCAGCGGGTCGGTGGGCGGAGGTGCGAGAAGGGATTCTCGCACCAGGGGGTGGAAGTCGGGGCGGACGACGACGATTACCTCGTTGATCAGCCGACAGTCCACAAGTGGGGCGAGGGCGCGGTCGATGAGGCGGCGGCCTTTGTAGGGGAGCAGGAGCTTGTCGGCGCCCATGCGGGTGGAGCTGCCGGCGGCGAGGAGAATACCGCTAATGAACATGGCGCTGGTTCCGGCCGGATTTCACCTGTGTGCGCCGGTGCCCTTTAGCTCGGCGGCGGTGGCGCGATAGTCGGCGAAGCGTTCGCTGAGCGTCTGGACGGTGGTCATGATCTGCTCGGGCGTCGTGCCGTCGAGGAAGGGCAGGATGCGGCCGGCTTGTTTTAGCACGCGGCCGCGGGAGACGACGGTGTCGACTTCGCTGCCGTCGGCGGCCCAGAGCAAATTCTCCGTCACGTTGTCGAGACGCGTGGGGACGAGATTCGGGCGGTCGAGGCTGAGGACGATCCAATCCGCCTGGCGGCCCGGGGCCAGCTCGCCCTGGTTCAGCCCGAGAATGCCGGCGGGGACGACGGTGATCATCTCGAGCAATTGCTGGGCGGGCAGCAGCGTGGCGTCCTGGTGCAGGGCCCGCTGGTATTGGGCGGCGAGGCGGGCGGCGGCGAGGATGTTCTGGTTGTCCGCGGAGCCGGAGCCGTCGGTCGAGATCGCGACGGGGACGCCGGCGGCGAGCATGTCCATGATGGGGGGCATGCCGGAGCCGAGGATGGTGTTGGCGAGGGGGTTGTGGACGACGCGGGCGCCGGTGCGGGCGAGGATCGCGACGTCGCGCGGGCCGCAGTTGACCTGGTGGGCGAGGACGGTGCGGTTGTCGAGGATGCCGATCGACTCGGCGAATTCGACTTCGGTCTGGCCGGGCTCAATCGCCTCCTGGAACCAGACGGTGGTCTTCGGCTCCTCGGCGCTGTGAATGTGGAAGAGAGTGCCGTGCTGGCGGGCCCAGTTCTTGAGGGGCACGAGGACGAGGCGGCTGTTGGAGAAGACCTGGTCGGGGCCGGGGCAGAAGCTGGTGCGCTGGAGGCCTCGGATGCGAAGGGCGGCGTCGAGGCGGGCGACGGCGTCCTCCGGCTTGTCGAGCAGGTCGGCGAGGTAGTGACGGTCCTGTCCGCCGACGGCGACGATCATGGTGGTGCCGGCGGCCTCGTTGGCCTGGGCGATCTCCTCCAGATGGTACTTGTTGTAATTGCAGTGGTGGACCATGCAGGCCGTGATGCCGTAGTGGATGTCGCAGAGGCGGGCCATGCGGTAGGTCGCGAGGCGCGGTGAGCAGCCGAGCTCGGCGGCGAGGCGGTCGCCCTGCGTGTTCATGAAGCCGGTGAAGAGGTTGACGGCGTGGTCGAGCCAGCTCGTGAGCGGCTCGTCCTTGGCGATGCCGATGATGGGTTGCTCGTGGTCGTGGCCGTGGGCCTTGACGAAGGCGGGGAGGAGGATGCCACGGAGGCGGGGGATGGCGTCGTTGTCGGCGGGAGTCGCGCCGGGGATGCGCAGGGCCGAGCCGAATTGGGAGCGGAGGCGGCGGCCGATTTCGGGGGTGTAGGGGCCGACCTCGCGGATGGTCTCGCCTTCGGCGAGGACGTAGCCGTCGGCGATGCGGCGGGTGCGGTCGGGTGCGCTGAGGGGTAGCAGGAAATCCGCCCGACAGACCGTGAAAACTGGCTTTTCCATGGGCTTCCTAGACGTGAGTAGGTGTTGCGGTGCGGGCCGGCGCGGTCACTTCCTCAGGTGCGGCGGCGGTCGCAGATGGGGCTGCGATCGTGCCGAGTGCCCGCAGGATCTTCTCCGGCGTGAACGGCCAACGGCGCAGCCACACGCCGACGGCATCGTGGATGGCGGCGGCGATCGCGGGGGCGGCGCCGTTGCAGGCGATCTCGGAGACGGATTTGCTGCCGTAGGGGCCGAAGGGGTCGTTCGTGTAGACCAGCTCGGCGCGGAAGTCGTCGGGCAGGTCGCCGATGGTCGGGACCTTGTAATCCAGCAGGTTCGCGTTGAGGCAGCGGCCCTGTGCGTCGAGGACCATCTCCTCCCAGAGCGAGTGGCCGATCGTTTTCAGCACGCCGCCATAGATCTGGCCGAGGGCCAGCTCGGGGTTGATGGGCGTGCCGCAGTCTTGGAGGGCGTAGTACTTCTGCACGGTGACGAGGCCGGTGCGCGTGTTGACGGCGACCTGGCAGAAATGGGCGCCGTAGGGGATCGAGGCCTTGTCGCTGACGAAGTTGCCGGTGGCGGTGAGCTGGCCGCAGCCGGTGCCGGTCTGCGTGTAGGCGGCGATGTCCTTGTAGGTGACGGAGCCGCTCTTGCCGCGGACGGTCGAGGGGAAGGCGACCTCGAGGTCGGTCTCGGGCTCTTTGAGCAGCTCGGCGGCGACGTGCAGGATTCTCACCTTCATCGCGGCGGCGGCGTTGAGCGCGGCCCCGCCGGAGAAGTACGTGCCGCTGGAGGCGTAGCAGCCGGTGTCGAAGGGGGTGAGGTCGGTGTCGGCGGCGATGAGGGCGATGTCGGCCATGCTGGTGCCGAGGCACTCAGCGACCATCTTGGTGGTGACGGTGTCGAGGCCGGTGCCGAGGTCGGCGCCGCCGGAAAGCAGCATGAAGGTGCCGTCGCCGAGCATCATGACCGCGGCGTTGGCGGAGTCGAGGCCGGGCAAGCCGGAGCCCTGTTGGACAATGGCGACGCCCTTGCCGATGCGGACGTCGGGGTCATCGCTCTCGGCGCGGACGCCCCATTCGATGCGGCGAGCGCCCTGTTCAAGTGCGGGGCCGAGGCCGCAACTGGAGACACGCTGGGGGATGCCCTCGCGGCCTTCGCCGAGGCAGCGGAGGATTTCGAGCATCGCACCCTCGCGCGCGCGGTTCAGCTCGAGGAACTCGCGGTGGTCCATACCGAGCTTGGCGGCGAACTCGGCGGCGGCGAGCTGGAGCGCGAAGGAGCCCTGCGGGGCGCCGTAGCCCTGGTACGCGCCGGTGGGCGGGATATTCGAGTAATAGGTGGTGACCTGGAAGCGCACGTTGTCGCAGAGGAACAGCGGGAGCGACTTCGAACAGGCGTTCATGGGGACCGTCAGGCAGTGCGAGCCGTAGGGGCCGGTGTTGGCCTTCAGGTCCATGAAGATCGCGGTCAGGCGGCCGTCGCGCTTCGCGCCCAGCTTGATGCGGATTTTCATCGGGTGGCGCGTGCGCGAGGCGATGAACTCCTCGCGGCGGTCGAAGCGGAAGAGGATCGAGCGGCCGGTGACCCAGGTGCAGTAGGCGGCCACCTCTTCGAGGACGATGTCCTGCTTGGAGCCGAAGCCGCCGCCGACGCGCTCCTTGATGACGCGAATCTTGTTTTCGCTGACGCCGAGGATGTACGCGACGATGCGGCGAATGTGCCACGGGACCTGGGTCGAAGCGTGGATGACGAGGCGATCGCCGTCCATGCGCGTGTAGACGACGTGGGGCTCGGCCGGGGTGCACTGGACCTGCGAGGACTCGTAGACCGCTTCGTGGATGACGTCGGCCTCGGCGAAGCCCTGGTCGGTGTCGCCGATGCCGCCGTCGACGCGGGCGGCGATGTTGCGGCGCGGGTCGGCGTGGATCGGGAACTGGTAGATGATCTTGCCGTCGCGCGGGTCGGCGCCGGAGTTGTCGAGGTTGGCCGGGGCGCCGGCGACGTAGGCGATTTCGCTGTTGTGCACGAGCGGGGCGCCGTCCGCCGCGGCTTCGTCGATCGTGAGGACGGGCGGCAGCACGTCGTATTCGACCTTGATCGTGGCGAGGGCGGCGGCCGCGATCTCGGGTGTCTCGGCGACGACGGCGGCGACGCGATCACCGACGTGGCGCATTTTCTGGCCGAACAGCCGGCGGTCGTAGGGCGAGGGCTCGGGGAAGCCCTGGCCGGCCTGGTTGTAGGGGGCGTCGGGGCAGTTCTTGTACGTCAGGACGAAGACGACGCCGGGCATGGCCTCGGCGGCGGTGGTGTCGATGCTGCGGATGTAGGCGTGGGCGTGGGGGCTGCCGAGCATCTTCAGGTGGCAATGCCCGGGCTCGACCATGTCCTCGACGAAGGCACGCTCGCCGCGGGCGAGGCGCGGGCCGTCGACTTTGCGTTGGGCTTTGCCGACGAGGCGGAGGTCATCGCGGAACTCGGGGGCGATTTCGCCCTTGTAATTCGGGTCGAGGCGGCGGCGGCAGGCCAGATCGACGGCGGCGAAGATCTGCTCGTAGCCGGTGCAGCGGCAGAGGATGCCGGACATGGCGTCGGAGACCTGGTCGCGGGTTGGCTGCTCGACGCGCTCGAGCAATTCGTGGGCGGCAAGCAGCATCGCGGGGGTGCAGTAGCCGCATTGCACGATGCCGGCGTCGATGAAGGCGGATTGGATCGCTGAGAGGGTGCGGTTCTTGGCGAGGGAATCGACGGTGTAGACCTCCTGGCCGTCGAGCTGCGGGGCGAGGAGGAGGCAGGAGTTGACGAGCTTGCGGTTGAAGAGGATCGCGCAGGAGCCGCAGGAGCCCTGGCCGTCGCAACCGTTGCGCACGGAGAAGATGCCGGTGCGGCGCAGGAAGTCGCGGGCCGTTTCGCCGGGGGCGGCGTCGAGGGTCCGCGGGGCGCCGTTGAGTTTGAGGGTGATCTGCATGGCGGCTAGCGTCCTCCGTCCCGGTACGCCCGGAGCAGGGCCTTGGCCACGAGCACGCCGGCTATGTGCTGCTTGAATTCGGCGGTGCCGCGAATGTCCGTGATGGGCGCGACGTGGGTCGCGACCAGGCGTTCGAGCGCGTCGCGTTTGGGCAGGGGCTTGCGGTCCAGCTCGCGCTCGACGGGCTCGAGGCGAATCACGTGCTTCGCGACGCCGCCGGCGGCGATGGCGGGGCTCACGACATTCTCGCCGGCGCGCGTCAGGGAGACGGCGGCGGTGAGGATGGAGATATCGTTGGCCGTGCGCGCATAGCGCTCCACGGCGGCCCGGCGGGCCAAAGCGCTGGTCGGGATGCGCACGTGCGTGATGAGCTCCTTTCGCTCCCCGGCGATGTATTCTAGCGCCGGAATCGCGTGTGTTCCGGCGGGGTCGGCGAGGTCCACGGCGGCGTCGAGCGCGACGAGGATCGGCAGCAGGTTGCTGCACGATTTGTTGCTGCCGAGCTGGCCGCCGATGGTGGCCATGTTGCGGATGTTGCGGTTGAAGATGTGCCCGGCGGCGGCTTTGATGGTGTCGGGGACGGCGGGCGAATCGACGATTTGCTGGATGGTGCAGCAGGCTCCGATAACGAGGTCGGTTGCGGTGGGCTGGATGCTGGTGAGGGCGAGGTGCTGGAGGCTGATGACGTGCGCCGGTGCGGATGGGAACGCTGCGGAATTGACCTCCGTTCCGCCCGCAAGGAAGACGGCGGCGTCGCCGAGGCGCTCCTTGATCGCGAGGGCTTCGGCCAGCGTGGGCGGGGCGTGGTACTCCTTGATCATCCGGGCGTTCCTCATGAGCGGTGCACAGGCGCGGGCGGGCTGGGGCGGTGATCGCCCACGCAAAAACCGCTACTAGCATCGTACCCATCCCGGTTGCCGCTGAAAACTCCAACTTCGTCGGCTGGCGGGGACGGGTGTGACCATTCTTCGTCGGCGCCGGCGCCCCTGCGTGGTCTCGTTGCCGCCTGAGGCGCGCAGAGCGACCTTTTCGACAGCCCCGGTGTCCCGCTTTATTCGCGCGCCACCGCTGCCCCTGCTGGTTGGTCCCACGCCGGCACGTGCGTGGCGGGGCCTTCCGGGCCAACCGAGAGGCCCTGGGCGGTCGGACTCGCCCTTGACGGTGGCCGCCGCCGCCCGCTAGGATGTCCGAATGGGCCGGCGCCGCGGAGGCGTGCACATGGCGAAGCGGCGGGTGGCTCTGGAACGCAACGAAGTAAAATGTCTGGACGCCCTCTCCGTTCCATGAGCCGAGGGGATGTTGCTCGGCATGGGAGGACGTGGGAGACGACGGGATGATGACGGTCCAATGTCCTTCTTGCCGAAGAGTCCATCCGGCCCCTGAGACAATTCTGGGCAAAAAGGTGCAGTGCCGCGACTGCGGTTCTGCGTTCGTGGCAACGGCCGCGCAAGACGGCGTTCCGTCGCGTACGGCCGCGCCTGCCGCGCAACCGACAACCGCGCCGCTGCCACCGCAGGCCGAACGACCGGTATCTGAGGATGGGCAGCTCGTGCATCCGTTTGAGAAGCCTGCACCGGCGCCAGCAACCGAGCTGGCGGAGTTCTCGGTGGTCTCTCCCAGCATCGGCGCGAAGAGACCCGTCGGACTGGTTTGGCTGGTCTTCTACTGGCTGTTTGCGGGCCTGGTGTTATTGTACTCAGGCGGTATCTGCGCAGGGGTGGGTACCTTTATGGGCGGGGGGATCGGAAACGCGCCGAAGATGTTCGGTCCGAGCAACGTGGGCGAACTAGGGGGACAGATGCTGCTCATGGAGTTCATGGGCGTCTTGCTGTTCCACTATGGACTACTTCTGATGGTGGCGTGCTACGGCCTTTGGACGTTCCGCAGGTGGGGCCTTTCGCTGGCGAGGGGATTGGCCATAGCATTCGTTGTGGTGAACATCCTCTGCTTTGTCATAGCCCTGGTGTATCGGACGGGAATTGTGGTTAGCGTGGTCGGGGTGTTCATCTCCGCCGGCATTGTGGTCTATCTGTACGGGAGTGCCAACCTTCGCGATCATTTGCAGCGGTACATACGCACCAACGGGCTGCGAGGTGACGCGTGGAGTCAATACAAGTGATGCGTTGTCCGCCCGCCCTGCCGATTGCGACTCGCTGGCGTGTGCGCTGGCCCGTTCGATTCGCGATTAAGGCGATGAGACATGATTTCGCTCCAGTGCCCATCATGTAAGAAGGTCCGTCCGGTACCCGAATCCGTATTGGGCAAAGAGGTACGCTGCAACGACTGCCAGCATGTGTTCCTCGTCAGCGACGCGGGTCCTGGCCTGAAGCTACTGGATGAGACGCCGATGGAGGCCCATCCTGCGGGGCCTCAGCCCGCTTCAGACACTGCCCCGCTCATTCGTTTCCAGTGCAAGTGCGGCAGCGAGATCATCATGGCCCAGCAGTTCGCCGGGCGCAAGGCCCGCTGCAAGAGTTGTGGCGGCACGGTGACCGTGCCCGCCGGCAGGACGGCGGCCATGCCCTCGGCGGACGCTCCCTACCCGGCTCATATGACCATAAAATTCAGGGGGCCCAAAGCCATGAGTGGGTTAGGGCTGGTCGCGATTCTCCTGGGGGTTCTGGCCTGCATCACGTGCTGGATACCCATTCTCGGACTGATCAGCCTGCCGCTCAGTGGGTTGGGGCTGCTGTTCGGAGTCGTCGGATGCGCTGTCTCCATCGCCGGGCGACGGTCTGGGATAAGTCTGCCGCTTGCAGGAACGGTTGTCTGCGTGGTGGCCATTGTGTTGGCCCTGTGGCCCGTCTTCTTCCTTGGTGCCGCCGCCACGGCCGTAGTCCACGAAGCCAACCGTAAGAGCGCCGCCGCAAGCGGGGGCGCCACACCTGGCCGTTTTGACGAACGCGCACCTCTTCCGTCGCCCAAAGGACCGAAGGTTCCGACAGCGGGATCTGTTCAGAGTCCGCAGGGTGCGGGACTAGCTGGATCCGTACGCGGAGGAGCGACGGAAACATCGGCACCTCCCCTGAAGAACGGCATTCTCGTTGATAATGACCTCAGTATTACGGTTGCCAAATTTGAACGACACCATGCTGACGGATCACCTCAACAGGGAATCTTCACGCGCGACGTTGAAGGCGCATATATAACTCTGGCCTTTCGTCGCATCGATGCCCGATGGCCTACAGAATCCGGTATGGTGATGACGCGTGAGTTTCGTGTCATAATAACCGACGATCGTGGAAATGAGTATGAGGGTCTAAACTGTCTTCAGGGCTCGCGCGTACTATACGGCGGTCCTTTCTGTCTGGATGGCACGCACATCATGTATGGCACGCCATCGAGAGTTCAACAGATGCCAGTCGGGTTCACCTGGACAGGCATACTAAAGGTGAAGATGCCCCAGAACGCGCCCATTTCAAAAGTCGAGTTGGAACGGAAGCGCTTCGGAGGTACGTTCCAGAATCCAGACACACGTCGCTATCCGATGAATACCGGCGAGCCCGCGGCCGCGGATTTCGAGTTTGACATTCCGCCGCGACTGTTGCTTTCGGAAGGAACGAACATCGAAACAGGCCGTGACGTGCGCGCCGGCCTTGGCCATCTCTCGGTCCGCGACTCCTACACAATAAGGGAGCATAGCGGGTACGGGCAGCCAAAAAACGAAAAAGGGCTTTCGTTGTCGCTGCCGATAGAAGTAACAAACATGGACTACAACCCCCGCACAGTCAGTGTGCCGCGGCTGAGTGTTCAGTTCGAGAACGGTGAGGTAATCGAACGTAGCGAAGACACAGTGATACAGAGTGCGCAATTGCAGGACAATCCTGATTTCTTAGGCGGCTCGCTGGCCTTTGACGTTCCAGGTAAATCCGTTCATACGCTGATACTTCGGGTTGACGTTGCGGAGAGTATGAACGCTGAGCTGGGGTTGAACGTGCGAAGGATTTTGCTGTACGCGGAAGACGGGTTCGAGGGTTTTGTACAGATCCCAGACGATGCGCGCCAACGCATTGTCGCAATTGCCCGCGGAGAATCAGAACAGGCGATTGGGGAGGACAGCCGGGCAGGGGCACATCGCCCGACTAGCGGTCCCAGCGTGGTGCCCCCGGCACGACGGAAATCGCGAGGCCCATAATCGGGACACCTACGATTGGCATTAACATAGGCTGGATCTTTCGGTTTCCGCCGGGCGTGGCCTAGCCCTGCGCGGGGCTCGGGCATCAGGGAGTGCTCCGGCGGGCGGCGTTCGCGGGGCGCCGCACGCGGGAAAGGACTCCCGCACGTCGGTGTGCGAGGTGGAAACACGCACCGGCGGCGGGTTCTTCGCCTTCTACGTCGCCGACGGGGGGGCGACGCTACGGTGCACGGGGGGCGAGGCTACCGCCGTGCCGATTCGGCCCGGCGCGGTTCGTGCGCGGGCGATGGGGCGATTATCATCGCAGCTAGCGGGGCGAGGCTTTGCTGGCGGCGAGGCGACGTGGCGTTGAAACTGGCGATCAGCGGCAAGGGCGGGGTCGGCAAGTCGACCGTGGCGGCGATGTTCGCGCACCTGGCCGTGGCGGACGGGCTGCGTGTGCTGGCGATCGACGCCGATCCGGACGCGAACCTGGCGGCGGCGCTCGGGCTGCCGGAGGCGCAGCGGCGGGGGTTGGTGCCGCTGGCGGCGCGGCGGGCGCTGATCGAGCAGCGCACCGGTGCGAAGGTCAAGCAGTACGGGCAGATGTTCAAGCTGAACCCGGACGTGGCGGACATTGCCGAGAAGGAGTCGGCGGAGTTCCGCGGCGTGCACTTGTTGGTGCTGGGGGCGATCGAGGGCGGGGGGTCGGGGTGCGCGTGCCCGGAGAGCGTGTTGCTGCGGGCGCTGCTGATGGACGTGGTGTTGTATAAGGACGACTGCGTTATTCTCGATTTTGAGGCGGGGCTGGAGCATCTGGGGCGGGCGACGGCGCAGGGCGTGGACCTGATGGTCGTCGTGGTCGAGCCGGGGCGGCGGTCGGTTGAGACGGCGGCCAGCGTGCGGCGGATGGCGGGGGAGATCGGCGTGCGGCGGTACGCGATTATCGGAAACAAGGTGGCCAGCGAGGCGGACCGGGCGTTCCTGGAGTCGGCGCTGGCGGGCGAGGATTACCTGGGCGGTCTGCCGTTTAGCGAGACAATCCGCCGCGCCGACCGCGAGAATCTGCCGCTGGTGGATATCATCGAGGAGCCGTTGCGGGCGCAGTTTTGTGACGTGTGGGAGAAGGTTAAGGAGCGCGCCGCGCGGTAATTCGCGTCGGAGGAGGTCGGCAGTGGATTTTCAGCCGAAGTGCATGGCAACGGCGATCGGGTCGATGCCGCACAGCGACCCCGCGGCGGCGTTGGCCGTGATCTTCGACGCGCTGCCCGAGGCGCCGTTCTGGCCGCAGCTTTCGAAGCGCGGGCTGCGCGAGCAGATGGAGATCCAGTATTCGGAGGGGCTGCCGCGGGTGGTGATCGACGAGGCGAAGGGGCGGATGTTCATCGACACGGCGGGGGACTATTCCGAGGACCTGGCGCGGTTCTACGAGGGGTACTTAGCGGCGGAAGAAAGCGGCGATTGCTCGGCGGGGGCGATTTCGCCGGCGTTCGCGGCGGGGATTCCGGCGCTGAAGAGCCGGCTGCGGGCGCTGGGGCGGCGGCTGCCGTGCGTGAAGTGCCAGACGACGGGGCCGCTGTCGTTCGCGCTGACGATCGTGGACGAGAACAAGCGGGCGATCTACTACAACGACGAGTTCGTGGACGCGGTGGTCAAGGGGTTGGCGCTGAAGTGCCGGTGGCAGATTCAGAAGCTGCGGCCGTACGCGGAGCGGGTGCTGTGCTTTGTCGACGAGCCGATTCTGGCGGCGTTTGGCAGCTCGACGTACGTGACGGTGCAGCGGGTCGACGTGATCGCGAAGCTCGGCGAGGTGATCGCGGCGGTGCACCAGGAGGGGGCGATCGCGGGCGTGCATTGCTGCGGGAATACGGACTGGTCGCTGCTGGTGGATGCGGGGGCGGACGTGCTGAGCTTCGACGCGTACGAGTTCGGCGAGACGGTGGCGCTGTATCCGGAGCACATACGGCGGCACATCGTGGAGCGTGGCAATGCGCTGGCGTGGGGCATCGTGCCGACCAAGGCGGCGGTGCGGGACGAGACCGTCGCGAACCTGATGGAGCGGTTCGAGCGGGTGACGAAGCACCTGGCGGAGCGTGCCGACATCGAGCCGCGCGTGATTGCGGCACAGGCGTTCATTACGCCGGCGTGCGGGACGGGGACGATGGAGGTCGGGGACGCGGAGCGGGTTTTTGAGCTGCTCGGTCCGCTCAGCGTGGCTTTGCGGGAGAAGTACAGGGCTTGATGCGCCCCGCGTTCGGAAGGACCGTCGGAAATGGGTTGGACACTGGCGATCACCGGCAAGGGCGGAGTGGGGAAGACGACGCTGGCGGCGCTGGCGGTGCGGTGGCTGAGCGAGCAGGGGCGGCGGCCGGTGCTGGCCGTTGATGCGGACCCGAATACGAATCTCGATGCGCTGCTGGGGGTGCAGGTGTCGTCGGCCGTGGGGTCCATTCGCGAGGAAGTGAAGCAACTTGCCCAGTCGCTGGGTACGTCGACCGGGGGCATGGGCAAGCAGCAGCTCCTGGAATTGAAGATTCAGCAGAGCCTGATCGAGACGGAGCGGTTCGACCTGCTCGCGATGGGGCGGCCGGAAGGGCCGGGGTGCTACTGCTACGCGAACAACGTGCTGGGGGCGGCCGTGCGGCGGCTGGCCGGGAGCTATGCCGCTGTCGTACTGGACAACGAGGCGGGGCTGGAAAACCTGAGCCGGCGGATCGTGCGGCGAGTCGACCAGTTGTTGTTCATGGCGGATTCCTCGAGGCGGGGGTTGACGACGGCGCGGCGGCTCTATGATCTAGCTATGGAGATGCGAATCGACGCGGGGGCGATGGGTTTGGTGGTCAACCGGGCGCGCGAGCCGGCGCGCGGCGGGTCACGGGACAATTCTCTTGACCTGGTGCCGCGATTTTTCGAGGATAGTAGGGTTACGGTCGTCGGAAGCTTGCCCGAGGATGCCGAAGTTGGCGCGCGGGACGCGGCCGGCGAGTCGATCTGGACGCTGCCGGGCCAGAATCCGGTCTGGACGGCGGCGGCGAGTATGTTCGCGCGGCTGGCGCCAACGTAACGGTCGGCGGGGGCCCCCAGAGGAGCGGTATGGCGAAGGATAGATCGCCGCAGGATAAGGTGACCGACGCAGCCAGCGCCGCGATGCTGGAGAAGGCGGCCGCGGACGGCGTGGCGGACGCGTTCGCGCGGGCCGATGCGCAGGGGAAGAGCTGCGGCTTTGGGACGGACGGAGTGTGCTGCCGGCTGTGTCACATGGGGCCGTGCCGGATTGCACCGAAGTCGCCGCGGGGCGTGTGCGGGGCGAACGCGGACACGATCGTGGCCCGGAACCTGCTGCGCGAGGTGGCCGCGGGGGCGGCGGCGCATTCGGACCACGGACGGGGGTTGGTGCTGCTGCTGAAGGCGGTGGCGGAGGGACGCGGGGGCGACTACCGGATCAAGGACGAGCGGCGGTTGCGGGCGGCGGCCGCGGAGTGGGGCATCGACGGCGCTTCGCACGATCTTTCGTTGCAGGAGATCGCGGCGAAGCTGGCCGAGGTGTTTTTGGCGGAGTTTTCGCTGCAGGAGGGGAAACTCAAGACGCTGGGGCTGGCGCCGGCGTCGCGGCAGGGGGTGTGGGATCGGCTGGGGCTCGCGCCGCGCGGCATCGACCCGTCCATCGTCGAGGCGTTGCACCGCACGCATATCGGCGTCGATCACGATTATCGAAATTTGATACATGGGGCGCTCAAGACGGCGCTCGCGGACGGGTGGGGCGGGTCGATGATCGCGACGACGGTCAGCGACATTTTGTTCGGCACGCCGGCGCCGGTGCGCGGGAGCGCGAACCTGGGGGTGCTTGAAGAACGCAAGGTCAACGTGCTGGTGCACGGGCACGAGCCGGCTTTGACGGAGATGCTCATCGCGGCGGCGCACGATCCGGAGATTGTGGCGGAGGCGCGGGCGGTGGGGAGCGAAGGCGTCAACCTGGCGGGGATTTGCTGCACGGCGAATGAAGTGCTGATGCGGCACGGGGTGCCGGTGGCCGGCAGTTTCCTCCAGCAGGAGTTGGCGATCGTCACGGGGGCGGTCGAACTGATGATTACGGACGTACAGTGCTGCATGGCGTCGCTGCCGTCGGTGGCGCGCTGTTACCACACGAAGATTCTGACGACGAGCCCGATCGCGCGGACTCCTGAGGCCGAGCCGGTGGACCCGGACGGACGGCGACATGGGCCGCCGACGCTTGCGCTCGGGAAGGAGATTCTGCGGAAGGCGATCGCGAATTTCGCGAACCGCGACCCGCGGAAGGTGCGGATTCCAGACGTGAAGCACCCGCTCGTGGCCGGGTTCTCGAACGAGACGATCTTCACGATGCTGGGCGGGACGTTTCGGCGGAGCTTCCGGCCGTTGAACGACGCGATTCTGACGGGGCGCGTGCGGGGCATCGCGGGAATCGTGGGGTGCACGAATGCGCGCGGGCGGATGGACGACTACATCGTCACGCTGACGCGGGAGCTGATTCGACGGAACATCCTGGTCTTGCAGACGGGGTGCGCGGCGGTGGCGTGCGGCAAGCAAGGGCTGCTGACGCCTGAGGCCGCGCTGGAGCAGGCGGGGCCGAGTTTGCGCGAGGTGTGCGAAGCGGTGGGCATTCCGCCGGTGCTGCACATGGGCTCGTGCGTGGATAATTCGCGGATTCTGATGGCGGCGACGTACGTGGTGGCGGAGGGCGGGCTGGGCAACGACCTGTCGCAGCTTCCGGCGATCGGTGCGGCGCCGGAGTGGATGAGCGAGAAGGCCGTCGCGATCGCGCATTACTTCGTGGCGTCGGGCATCGACGTGGTGCTGGGCCGGCCGTTCTACACGGCGGGGTCCGAGGCGGTCACGAGCTACCTGTGCGATGGGCTGGAGGCGGTGGTCGGGGCGAAGTTCCACTATGTGCCGGACGTGGAGGACGCGGTGCGGATCATGGTCGCGCACATCGAGAAGAAGCGCGACGCGTTGGGGATCAATCGCAAGACCGAGCGGAAGCTCTACGACATGAAGGATCGGAGAGAGCTGGATGTCTAGGGCGATCTGCACGGATGCGATTGTGGGGGCACGGGAGACGGTCGCGCGGGCGCGGCAGATGCTCGGCGCGGCGATTCGCGAGAAGGGGCGCGATCATCTGGTCGGTTTCCCCAATACCGCGTATCACTTGCCGGTGATCTACGCCATGACGGGCGAGAAGGTCGAGCGGCTGGGCGATCTCGAACGTGTGCTGGACCGGTGCGAGCGGCTGCTGCCGGAGCCGCCGACGGAGGCGGTGTGGCTGCCGTACCTGGGGGATGCGCTCGATGCGGGCATGGCGACGCTGTTCGCGTTCGAGGCGATCGAGGCGTGCAAGACGGTGATTGGGCCGTCGCCGGTGAATGGGATTTGGTTGGGGGCGGCCAATGACGTGATCATGCGCGAGCGGGGGGTGGAGTTCGTGGATGGGACGGCGCCGGGGTTTGCGGCGGTCGTCGGGGCGGCGCCGGACTCGGCCACGGCGGTGCGCATCGCCCGGCAGTTGCAAGAGAAGAACCTGTACGTGTTCATGTCGGGCAGCGTGAACGGGACGACGTTCGCGGAGCAGCTTCAGGCGGAGGGGGTGCAGCTCGGGTGGGAAACGCGGCTGGTGCCGTACGGGCGCGACGTGTCGGCGACGATTTACTCGCTGGGGTTCGCGAGCCGGGCGGCGCTGTCGTTCGGGGGCGTGGCGCCGGGGGACTTCGTGCGCAACCTGCGGTACAACAAGAACCGCATCTTTGCGTTCGTGCTGGCGCTGGGCGAGGTGGATCGCGAGAAATACGCGGCGGCGGCGGGGGCGATCAACTACGGTTTTCCGACCATCGCGGACACGGACATTCCGCAGATTCTGCCGACCGGCGTGTGCACGTACGAGCACGTCGTGAGCAACGTGCCGCTCGACACGATCGTGGATCGGGCGCTCGAGGTGCGCGGCTGCAAAGTGAAAGTCGCCAAGGTACCGATCCCGGTCGCGTACGGGCCGGCGTTCGAGGGCGAGCGCATCCGGAAGGCCGAAACGCACGCGGAGTTCGGGGGGAACATCACGCCGGCGTTCGAGTTCGTGACGATGGCGGAGATGGAGGAGATCGAGGACGGGCAGATTGAGTTGATTGGGCCGGACGTGGACGCTGGGCAGCCCGCGGAGGCGGGGCCGATTACGCTGCCGCTGGGGATATGGGTGCAGGTGGCTGGGCGGAAGATGCAGCCGGATTTCGAGCCGATCCTCGAACGCCAGATACATCACCTGATCAACGGGGCCGAAGGCATCTGGCACATGGGCCAGCGCGACATCGTCTGGACGCGGATCAGCAAACAGGCGTTCGCGCGCGGGGTGCGGCTGCGGCATTACGGCGAGATTCTGCACGCGCGGCTGCTCGACCAATACCCGGCGATTGTGGACAAGGTCAGGGTGACGCTGATTACCGACCGCGCGGAGGTCGAGCGGCGGCTGGCGGTCGCGCGGAAGGTATACATCGAGCGCAACCGGCGGCTGGCGTCGATGACGGACGAGTCGGTCGAGACGTTCTACAGTTGCCTGCTGTGCCAGTCGTTCGCGCCGAACCACGTGTGCATCATTACGCCACAGCGGTTGGGGCTGTGCGGGGCGTACAACTGGCTGGACGGGAAGGCGGCGTTCGAGATTGACGAGACGGGGCCGAACCAGCCGGTGGCGAAGGGGCACTGCGTGGATTCGGCGCGCGGGATTTGGGAGGGCGTGAACGAGTACGTGCGGAAGAATTCGCACGGCACGGTCGCATCCATCAGCATGTACAGCATTCTGGACCGGCCGATGACGTCGTGCGGCTGCTTCGAGGCGATCGTCGCGTATGTGCCGGAATGCAACGGCGTGATGATCGTCAACCGGGAGTTTCTGGCCGATACGCCGGTGGGCATGACGTTTAGCAGCCTGGCGGGGTCGGTGGGCGGGGGCAACCAGACGCCGGGGTTCATGGGGATTGGGAAGGCGTTCATCGCGAGCCCGAAGTTCCTGTCGGCGGACGGCGGGTTGCCGCGGGTGATCTGGATGACGGGCGATTTGAAGCGGGCGATCGGCGAGGATGTCGCGCGGCGGGCGGAGGAGCTTGGGCTTCCCGGCCTGCTCGATCAGATCGCGGACGAGACGGTGGCGACCGATCCGCACGCGATTCGGGCGCATCTGGAGAAGGTGAAGCACCCGGCGCTGGGGCTGCCAGAGATGGGGGCGCTGTGGAGCGAGGCGCGGGAGGCGCCGCGGAAGGAATCGGCGGCGGTGGCGACTGAGACGGGCGGGCGGCCGGCGGATGTGCAAGAGCAGGAAGAGGCGCCGGCGGCGACCGCGGCGCCGGCAGCCGGGCCGTTTGACCGGGCGGCGCTGCTGGCCGAGCTGAAAGCGGAACTCAAGGCCGAGCTGCGGCGCGAGATGGTCAGCGAGATCATCGGGACGATTCAGGGGAAGGCGCTGGGGTCGCGGGAAGTCGTGGAAGCGCTGTCGGCGCTGCTGCAAGAGCCGCGAACAGATTCGCGGGCGCCGACCGAACCGCTGGCGATCACCGGCGCGCCGGTACGCTGGGCGGCGGACAAGCTGGCGGAGATCACGGCGTTTGAGGTTCCGAAAGAGCGGCCGGTCGAGAGCGTTCAAGTTGTGACGCTCGGTGCGACGCGCGAGCAGGGCGGAACGCGTGGGCGGACGGTCACGATCGGCGGGGAGAACTGCCTGCCGTTCCATTTCTTCGAGGGCGAAATCCCGCGCGGGCCGGCCTTCGCGCTGGAGGTGTTCGACACCGTGAGCGCCAAGTGCTCGCCGGTGCTGCGGGAGGCGTGGGGCGATTTGCTGGACCGGCCGGCGGAAATGGCGCGGAAGGCGGTGTCGGCGTACGGGGCGGAGCTGATCTCCGTGCGGCTGGAGGGGACGCATCCGGAAAAAGGCGGGCGGAGTCCGGACGCGGCGTTGGCCTTGGTCAAAGAGGTGCTTGCGGCGGTGGACGTGCCGGTCATCGTGACGGCCCACAGCCACTTCGAGTCGGCCAACGAGGTCATGAAGAAGGTCGCGGCCGGGTGCGCGGGCGAGCGACTGCTGCTGAACTGGGTGGTGGGCGAGAACTACCGCACGATCGCGGGTGTGGCGCTGGCGTACGGGCACTGCGTGGTCGCGCAGAGCCCGATCGACGTGAACATGGCCAAGCAGCTCAACATCCTGCTCGGCAACATGGACCTGCCGCGCGACCGCATCGTCATGGATCCGCTGGCGGGGGCGCTGGGGTATGGGCTGGAGTATGTGTATTCCGTGATGGAGCGCATCCGCGTGACCGGGCTGACCGGGGATCGGGCGCTGACGTTCCCGATGATCGCGTGCGTCGGGCAGGAGGCGTGGAAGGTCAAGGAAGCCAGCGCGCCGCAAGCGGCGTTCCCGGCGTGGGGCGAGTTGGCACGGCGGGCGGTGGGGTGGGAGGTGCAGACGGCGATGCCGCTGGTGCTGGCGGGGGCGGATTTGGTGGTGCTGTACCATCCGGAGTCGCTGGCGGCGGTGCGGAGGAATGTCGAACGGCTGGGGTCGCACTGCTCAAGAGCAGTGGCACGCCGGAGCACGGTGAGTTAGCTATGGCGCTGACGGGACTGCAAATCCAGAAGCTCCTGCCGAAGACGAACTGCAAAGAGTGCGGCTGCAATACATGCCTGGCGTTCGCGATGAAGCTGGCGGCGAAGAAGGCCGCGCTGTCCGAGTGCCCGTACGCGTCGGACGAGGCGAAGGCGATTCTCGGGGCCGCCGCGGAGCCGCCGATTCGCACGGTGACGGTGGGGGAGGGCGAGCACGTGCTGAAGGCCGGGGGCGAGACCGTGCTGTTCCGCCACGAGAAGACCTTCGTGAACCAAACCGGACTCGGGCTGGCGGTCGATGACACGTTGGAGGACGCGGAGATCGAGCGGCGGATTGTCGCGCTGCGCGAGTACCGCCTGGAGCGCGCGGGGCAGACGCTGCGGCCGGATTTGGTCAGCGTGGCGTTCAGGAGCGGCACGCCGGCGCGGTTTTTCGCGGTGTTGGAGCGGGTGGCGGCGTTGTGGCCGCGGCCGCTGGCCGTGCGGACGGATGATGCGAAGATCCTGTGTGCGGCGGCGGAAAAGCTGCGCGGGCGGCGTCCGCTGCTGGCGTCGGCGACGGCGGCGACCGTGGACGAGCTCAGCAAGGTGGCGCAGGCGACCGGCGCGGTGCTGGCGCTGGCCGCGGGGGATTTCAACGAGCTGGTTGTGATGGTCAATCGGGTAACAGGTGGGGCAACCGGCGGAGGCACTGCTCAAGAGCAGTGGCACACCAACGGCGAGGCGGCGTTTCGGGACATCTTCCTCGAGCTGCGGGCCGACAGCCTGTGCGAGCACTACCAGAACAACGCGATAATTCGGCGCGGGGCGCTGAAAGCCGGGCTCAAGGTCCTGGGGTATCCGATTCTGCGCTACGTCGATACGGGCGATCCGCTGGATGACGCGATCGAAGCGGGGATTGCGATCGCCAAGTACACGAGCCTGGTTGTGCTGCCGGCGCTGGAGCCCGCGGACCTCGTTTCACTGCTGACGCTGCGGCAGAACATCTTCACGGACCCGCAGAAGCCGATTCAGGTCGAGCCGAAGGTGTACCCGATCGGCGAGCCGGACGAGAAGAGCCCGGTTTTCGTGACCACCAACTTCTCACTGACGTATTTCATCGTGTCGGGCGAGATCGAGAACGCGGGCATCTCCGCGTGGCTCGTCGTGCCGGAGTGCGAGGGGCTGAGCGTGCTAACGGCGTGGGCGGCGGGCAAATTCGGCGGGGCGAAGATCGGGGCGTTCGTGAAAGAGACCGGGATCGAGCAGCGCATCACGTGCCGCAAGATCGTAATCCCGGGCTACGTGTCGCAGATCTCCGGCGAGCTGGAGGAGGCGTTGCCGGGCTGGGAGGTTATCGTCGGGCCGCAGGAGGCCGGCGACATCGAGAGCTTCGTCAAGAACGTGTTTCGCTAACGTGGCGGCCGGCGCCCCCTGCCGGCCGTTCGATGCGTGGGTGCCATGCCCGTCGTCACGTTTCTACCGGCCGGCCGGTCCGCCACTGTGGCCAGCGGGACGTCGCTGCTGGACGCGGCGGTTGCGGCGGGGGTGACGCTGGCGGCGCCGTGCGGCGGCGAGGGGGTCTGCGGCGAGTGCCGCACCCGACTTGCTTCGGGCGCGGTGGAGTGCGTTGCGCGCGGCGGCCTTTCGCCGGAAGAGGTTTCCCAGGGGTGGGTTCTGGCGTGCAGCAGTCGCGTGACGGGGGATGTCACGGTTCACGTGCCCGAGGACGTATCCGGCGGGGCCGCGCAGTTCGTGACGGCCGGCGTGCAGCGTGTACCGACCACGGCCGCTGAGCCGCTGGCGGTCAAGCGGGCGCTCGGAGTGTCCGCGCCGGCGCTCGGGCATTCGCTGAGCGATTTCGAGCGTCTTGAACGTGCGCTGCGCGACGGCGACGGCCCGGAGCACGTTACAGCCGGGCTCGACGTGCTCCGCGAATTGGCCGGCGTCCTGCGCGCGAGCGACAGTCAGGTCACGGTCGCGATCATCCCGGCGGATGCCGCCGGTCCGGCCGAGATCGTTGGCATCGAGCCCGGCGACACGACCGGCTCGCAGGTGGGGCTGGCGATCGACGTGGGGACGACGACGTGTGCCGTGAGCCTCGTCGATTTGGTACGGCACCACGTGCTGGGGACGGCGGCGGACTACAACGGACAGCTTGCACGCGGCGCGGATGTCATCAGCCGCATCCATTATGCGCGCACGCCGGAGCGGATTGGCGAGTTGCGCCGGTTGGTGCTGGAGACGATCAACAAGCTGGTCGCGGAGCTGTGCGCGCGGCACGCGATTGAGGCTGCGCGGATCGACAACGCGGTCGTGGCCGGCAACACGACGATGATGCATCTGCTGCTCGGCTTGAACCCCGACTTCATCCGCTTGGAGCCGTACACGCCGACGGTCAATCGTGTGCCTCGGCTGCCCGGCCGGGAGGTGGGGCTGGCGATGAATCCGGCCGGCTGTGTGATCTTCGCGCCGGGTGTCGGGAGCTATGTCGGCGGGGATATCACAGCCGGTCTGCTGACGACGGCGCTGGCGCACCCCGGCCAGGAAGTACGCTTGTTTCTCGACATTGGCACCAACGGCGAAGTCGTCGTTGGCAACGGCGAATGGCTGATGGGCTGCGCGGCGTCCGCTGGGCCGGCGTTTGAAGGGAGCGGCGTGCGCTGCGGCCTGCGCGCGAGTCCCGGCGCGATCGAGCGCGTGCGGATCGACGCGGCGACGGGCGAGGTCGCCGTGAACGTGATCGGCGGCGGCCGGCCGCGGGGCATCTGCGGTTCGGGCATGATCGACCTGCTGGCTGAGTTGTGGGGTGCGGGGCTGCTCGACCCGTCCGGCAAGCTCGATCCGTCGCGCGGCGGCGACCGCGTTCGCCCGGTTGAGAGCAGCAGCCGCAACCTGGCGTACACGGTTGTGCCCGCCGAAGACTCTGCGACGGGGGCGGCGATCACGCTCGACGAGCGCGACATTCAGAATCTGCTGCGCACGAAGGCCGCGGTGTACAGCGCCTGCGCGATCATGCTCAAGTCCGTGGGGCTCGACTTCGGTGTGCTGGCGGAGGTCTACGTAGCGGGCGGGTTCGGGCGTTTTCTCGATTTGGAGAAGTCGATTCGGATTGGCATGTTGCCGGACCTGCCGCTCGAACGCTTCACGTACCTGGGCAACTCGGCGCTGAGCGGTGCGCAGGCGATGCTCTGCGGGGCGGCTGCCCGCGACAACGTGGTCCGGCTCGCCGGGCGGATCACGTACCTGGAGCTAAACGTCGATCCGGCGTACATGAACGAGTACACCGCGGCGCTGTTTCTGCCACACACGGACGTGGACCGCTTTCCGACGGCGAAAGCCGCGCGGGCGGCGAGGCGAGCGAGCGTGGAAGGGGTAACGCCATGAGTCCGCGCTGCCCGGGCCAGGACACGCGTTACTGGAAGCCGGACGACATCTTCTTCGCCAAGTGCCCGTTCTGTGGGGCGGAGATCGAGTTCTGGAAGGACGAGCCGGTGCGGCCGTGCCCTGGATGCGGGCGCGGAGTTCCCAATCCGAAGATTGACGCTGGCTGCGCGAAGTGGTGCGAGCACGCGGACGAGTGCGTTCGCCCGCCGGGGGATCCGCCGGCGACCGAGTAGCGCGGCGCCTCAGCATCAGATGCGGTTCTTGGAGAGTCTTGGGGAATGGCCGCCGGGCGCGCGGCAGCAGTTATCGGACTGGTTTGAGCCCCGCCGAGTGTACGGGCGCAGTTGCTCGCGCCCGTGTTGCGTCCCGGTCGCTCTACGCATGGGTGGTCCCCAGTTGGCCGATGAAGACGCAGGTAGGACCGTGCGCACGCGGTCTAGCCCGTGTCTGTTCCGCAGAGGGCGTAGTCATGAGCGGTACAGAAACCGCGCGACGCATCAAGGCCGTCGTCGTGTCGCAGGACCGGCTGCGCGCCCACGTCCGGCTTAGTGGGGCGGGGTCGCCGGGCCAACCGCCGCCGTCCGCCGACGAAGTACTGGCGGCGCTTCAGGCGTCGCGGGTGCAGGTCACGGACGCGGTGCGGGCGCGCGTGGCCGAGATGCTAGCGCTGTGCGCGAGAGTCTCCGCGGCGTCGAATGACCCCGCGGCGGCGCAGCTTGCGGAACCGTTTCTGGTCGCCGAGGGACAGCCGGCGGTCGAAGCCGAGGACGGTCAGTTCGTCTGGGCGCCGGAGCTGAACACGCACCCGCCGGCGGCGGACGATGGCGCACAGGTCGACCCCTTCACGCTGACGGCGATCCGGAGTGTGGCGGTGGGCACGGTTGTCGGGCATCTGGTGTTGCCGAAGGACGGTAAGCCGGGGGTCGACGTGCACGGCGCAGATATTCCGCCGCGGAAGCTCAAAGGGGCCCCGGTGCACCTGGGGCCGGGTGTGCGTGTGGCGGGGACGGCCGGTACCGACGTGGTCGCGGAGACCGGCGGGCGTCTGGCGGAGGAGCACGGCACGATCCGCATCTACGACGTGCTCGAGGTTCGCGGCGACGTGGATTTCAGCTCCGGCAGCATCGATACGGTCGTGGACGTGAAGGTCCACGGGACCGTGCGCGCGAAGTTCCACGTCCGTACGACGGGCGCGCTGACGGTCGACCGCCTGATCGAGGCCGCGGCCGTCGAGGTCGGGGGGAACGTGGCGGTGCGCGGGGGCATCGTCGGGCGTGAAGGCCACGGTCACGTGCACGCCGGCGCGAGCGTGTCCGCGGACTTCATCAACGAGACGCGAATCGAAGCGGGCGGAGACGTTCTGTTTCAAAAGGAGATTCTGAACAGCGAGCTTCGTGCCGACGGCCGCCTGGCAGGCGAACGCGGCACGATCATCGGCGGGAGCGCGTATGCCCGGGAGGGTGTTCATGCGCGCGTGCTGGGTAGCGAGGCCGGGGTTACTACGGTGGTTGCGTCCGGCACGGACGTCCGCGTGTTGTCTCGGGCGCGCCGGATGGAGCATGAGGTGCGCGACCTCCAGAAGGCCGCGGACCAGGTGCGCCAGACGATTCAGCCGCTGATGGCGAACCTCAAGCGTCTGCTGCCCGCACAGCGCGAACAGGTGACGGAGCTGATGTGCAAGGCGGACGAGATCGAGCTGCAGGCGGAGCAAGTCCGGGCGCAGCGGGAGAAGATGCTGGCCGACGCGACGCCGCGGGGCAATCCGTCGATCGCCGCCGAGGAAGTGATCTATCCGGGCGTGCGTCTGCGAATCGGTGCGCGGCAGGTGAACGTCGGCCGCTTGCTGCACGGGCCGCTGAAGATCGAGGTGCGCAAGGTCGACGATGTGACCGAGATCGTGATGGTAAACCGGCGGACGGCATCGGTGACGGTCCTGCCTAGCCAGGAAATCGATGTCGAGACCGTCCCAACAGATGATGAGCGAGGGTCCCGTGAACACGAAACCAACGAGTCCGCCGTCAGCCGCCGCGTCGGCTGATCTGACCGCCGTCCTCGGCGACGTGCTCGGAAATCTGGCGTTCATGGTTGGCGAGGAAGTGCCGGCCGACCTGTCCGCGGGCACGGTGTGGCTCCAGGGCGAACTGCGGTATCGTGGACCCGTGGCGGGCGTGCTGCGCTGCTGGTGCACACGGGCCCTGGCGATTCAGCTCGCCGCTAACCTGCTGGGGGTCGAGCCGGAAGCAGGCCAGGCCCAGCTTGCGGCGGAGGACGCCCTGGGCGAGTTCCTGAACGTGCTCGGCGGGCAGCTTGTGACCGCGCGCTACGGGTCCGAGCCGGTCATCGCGTTGTCCATCCCGACGGTGCGCGAATGCGTCGACGCACCGCCGCTGAGCGGGCACGCTGCGGGCGAGATGTGCCGGTGGTTCGTGGGCGGGGAGCCGCTGGTCTGTACGCACGAGGGCGGGTTGTGATTCGTCCGCGTGGCGAGGGGAGGGTCGAGGCGCGACTGCCGTGCTGATTGAAACCGTTCGCGACCTGACGGCGGAGGAGTATGAGCTCTTTCGCCGGCTGGTCTACGAGAAGAGCGGGATCAACCTGGGCGAGCAGAAGCAGCAGCTTGTGCGGGCCCGGCTGGGAAAGCGCCTGCGGGCGGGGAAATTCAGCTCCTACCGGCGGTATTACGAGTACGTGAAAGACGATACGACGGGCCGGGAGCTGTCCGCGCTGCTCGACGCGATCTCGACCAACACGACGCATCTGTTTCGCGAGCGGCAGCACTTCGAGTTCCTGGCCGAGACGGTGCGGCGCTGGGCGAGCGACCGGGCGTGGCGCGACCGCCACGATGCGCTGCGAATCTGGAGCGCCGGGTGCTCCAGCGGCGAGGAGCCGTACTCGCTCGCGATGACCGTCGACGACGTACTGCGCACGTCTGGGCTGGACTGGCGGATCCTGGCGACCGACATCTCGACGCGCGTGCTCGACCGCGCCCGCGCCGGGACGTACGAGGCCCACCGTCTGGGGACGGTGGCCGAGGGCTACCGGCGCCGGTACTTCGTGCACGGGCCGGACGGGGACGAAGGCAGCGTGCAGGTTTGTCCCGAGCTGCGCCGGCGGATCACGTTTGCCCACTTCAACCTCATGACCGAGCGTTTTCCGTTCCGGCACGGGTTTCATTTCATTCTCTGCCGCAACGTGATGATCTACTTCGACCGGCCAACGCAGGAGGCGCTGGTCGGCCGCTTCGCGCAGCAGCTCCGGCCGGACGGCTACCTCGTGATCGGCCACTCCGAAAGCCTGAACGCGATCCAACATCCGCTGACGTACGTGCGGCCGACGATCTACCAGAGGGGGGCGACGGAATGAAGTTCCAGGACGGGGCGGCCGACATCTTCCTCGCGCCGGGCGAACTCGTCGTGTGCCGCGACGCGGTCCGCATCCGAACGATCCTCGGAAGCTGTATTGCCGTCTGCCTGTGGGACCGTCGGCGACGCGTGGGCGGCGTGAACCACTACCTGCTGCCGCGCCCGACCGACGGCAAGACGTGCGACAACCGCTTCGGCTCCGTCGCCATCCCGCGGCTGATTGCCGGGGTCTGTAGAGCCGGTGGAGCGCCGGTTGATCTGGAGGCCGCGGTCATCGGCGGGGGCCGCCCGATGGCGGGCATCACGATCGGTGCCGCCGGGGAGGCCAACACCGCGGTGGCGCTCGAATTGCTCGGCGAGCGAGGCATTCCGGTGGTTCGACAGGAGACGGGCGGCGATCACGGGCGCGGGCTGCTCTTCAACCCGCATACCGGCGAGCTGACGGTCCGCCGCGTCCGCGGCTGGGCGGAGCTGGCAGTGGAGGGCCGCTTGCGATGACGCCGGGCGACTTCCTCCGCGTGCTGGTGATCGACGACGACCCGTTCTTCGGCCGGGGCCTGGCCGCCGGGCTGAGCGCGTGTGCGGACATGCATGCGGCTGCGTGCGCGGGGGAGACGGCGCAGGTTCGCGAGCAGCTTCTACGGCACCATCCGGACGTGATCGTCCTGGACCTCGGGCTGCGAAAGACGGGCGCGCTGGTCATGCTCCGCAAGCTGCGGTTGAACTACCCGGTGCCGGTCATCGTACGCGCTGAGCCGGGGGCCGAATGCACCGATCGCGCGGCGCAAGCCGTTGCGCTGGGGGCCGTCGACGTGCTGCGCATCGGCCGCGACGGCCGCCCGGCCGCCGTGCGCGCCGCCGCCGGTCAGCTCGCGGTGCGGATTCGCGCCGTTGCCGCCGGTGTTGGTGCGGGGGCGCGACTGGCGGCCGGAGCGGGGGGGGCGGGGTCGTTCCGCGCGCGGGGGGTTGACCCGAATCGACACGTGGTCGCGATCGGTGCGTCGACCGGCGGAACGGAGGCGCTGGCGGCGGTGTTGGCGCGCCTGCCGGTGGACAGCCCGCCGGTGGTGATCGTGCAGCACATGCCGGCCGCATTCACGGGGCCGTTCGCGGCGCGTCTCGACGGCTTGAGCGCGGTGCGGGTCACCGAGGCCGCCGACGGCGAGCGGCTGCGGGCCGGCTGTGCGCTGCTGGCGCGCGGGGACACGCATCTGATCGTGCGGCGCGCGGGCAGCGGGTGGGTGGCCCGCTACACGCATCAGGAGCCGGTCAATCGGCACTGCCCGAGCGTGGACGTGCTCTTCGATGCGGTCGCCGCCGCGGCCGGCGTGCAGGCGGTCGGCATTCTGCTGACGGGAATGGGGGCGGACGGGGCGCGGGGCCTGCTGCGGCTGCGGCAAGCGGGGGCGGTGACGATTGCGCAGAACGAGAACTCGTGCGTGGTGTATGGCATGCCGAAGCAGGCGGTGGCACTGGGCGCGGCGCAGTACACGGCGGCGCCCGAGGAAATTCCGGGCTTGGTGCTGTGTGCCTTGCGGGCCCGTGGGCACGGATGCGAGAAGGCCGTCGCCCGGCACGAATAGCGGCGCGTCCGCGGTGCGGGGATCGTCAGACTTCGCGGATGGCCCACGCCAGGTGCCCGCTCGGGACCGGCAGAATCTCGGTGCGGCCGAAGCCGGCCTTCGCAAACAGCGCGATGATCTCGCGGCGGCGGTAAAAATGCGTCGGGCAGCCGCGCAGCGCATAGCGGATCTTCCGCAGCGGCGAGCGAATCAGCGTCCAGCCGGGGAAGCTGCCGTAAATCACGCGATTCGCGAAGCGGGCCATGTGGGCGAGGAACTCGTCGGGCCGTTCGACGTAGTCGAACACGCCGCAGGCGACGACGCTATCGGATTTCTGCTCGGCGGACATGCGCAGGAAGTCGGCGTGTACAAAATCGCACTGCTGGCGGACGCCCGCCCGCTCGGCGAGTTGCTCGGCCAGGCGAATCATCTCGGGCGCGATGTCGATGCCCAGGACGTGCGCGACGCCGTGGCGCACGAAGTAGACCGTGTTCTGTCCGCTGCCGCAGCCGACGTCGAGCATGGTCTGGCAGCCGGCGTCGAGCGTGACCTTCAGGGCTTGGTCGCGGCGCAGGTAAACCGCTTTGCGGAATACGCGGTTGAAGGCCCGCCAGAACGGGGAGGGCGGGTCGTAGAACGCGTCGTAGTCCGCGACGCGACCGTCAAAGTAGTCCCGCACCTGGACCGTGTGGCGGGAATCTTCCTGGGTCACGCAGATACTCCTCGGCGGGAGCGAACCGGTAGACGGATAAGATAGCGTCGAGCTTGGCGTACATCGAACGGCGGTTGAGGTTCTGCTTGAGTTGGTGCTTGAGGCTGCGCAAGGACCACCCGGCGGCCATTGTCGCGGACAGCCGCTGCGAATCGAACTCGTAGGGGTGCAGATAGGTGACCATCGGGCAGCCGGCGTGGTTTAGCCGCGTGATTATCCGGCCGATGGCCCACGCCGGCAGAATGCGCCAGTAGCCGCCGCCGGCGACGGGGTAACGCCGGCCGCGCCACTCGACCGTTGACAGGGGAATCTCCACGAGACGTCGGCCGCCGGCGTCATGGATGACGTACGGCGCCGTGGGCATGGCGGGGATGCCGTAGCGGCGGCCGCGGATGGGGAAGATGCTGGAGTCGTAGGCGAGGCCAGCTTCGAGGCAAATCTCGCAGAAGCCGTCGAGCTGGTCGCGCGTGACGCTGAAGGCCGGCGCGCGGTAGCCCAGCACCGGCCGGCCGAGCAGGTCTTGCAGCCATTTGACCGAACGCAGGAGGTCTTCGCGGAACGCCGGCAGTCCGAGCCGGGCGATGGATTGGTGTCCCCAGCCGTGCGTGCCGATTTCGTGTCCGGCGGCGGCGATCTGCCGCACAAGCTCGGGGGAGTTGCCCAGCGAGCCGCCGAGGCAGAAGAACGTGGCACGACAGTCGTGCCGTGCGAGGAGGCCGAGCAAGCGATCGAGCTGGCGTGCCAGGATGTCGGGCCGCAGCGTGCCGTGCCCCCGGATCTGCTCGCCGGAGAGGTGGTACCAATCCTCCACGTCGATCGTCAGGATGTTGGGGACGGCAGGTGGAGCAGGCGTCATGCGGTGTCCTTGCCGAGGCCGGCGGCTAGCCCGACCGCGCGGACCCGAGCCGTTCGATCAAGTCGGCGTACTTCAGGAACAGCCGCGCTCGATCGTATTCGGTCTCGGCCAAGCGGCGGGCGGCCCGGCGCATCGCTTCGCGGCTCTCGGCGTTCTGCACAAGCTCGCGAATGGCGGCCGCACAGCTCTCCGGGTCGCCAGCGAGGTAGTCGCGGCCGCAGCCGCCGGCCTGCACGATCCGGCTGCACTGACCCGGGATGGTGTTGAGTACGGCCGTGCCGGCGGCGAAGTAGTAGAAGATCTTGTTGGGCAGGTAGATCATCGTTTCCGGGAAGGTGGCGTTGAAGCCGATGTCGCATTGCGCCAGGAGATTCGCCCAGGTGTCGAAATCCAGGAAGCCGGTGAGCGTCACGTTCGTAAGCCGTTGCTGCCGCACGAACTGCTCGGCCTCGTTGGCCAACTCCCCACGGCCGGTCACGAAGAACCGCAACGGAGGCTGGTGGTCGGCTCCGATGCGGGCTGCGGCGCGGAGGATCGTCAGGAAGTCATAGTTGCGGTTCAGGCTGCCGGTGTAGGCCAGCCAGATTTCGTCCGGGCGTTTCGCGAATTGCGGGCCGCGGCCGCGGGCAGCCGCCGCGTCGAAGGCGGCCAGATCGATGCCGAGGGGGATGGTGGCGGTGAGCGTCGTGGCCGGCGCGTCGCGCTGGAACAGCTCCACGTAGGAATCCGCCACGCCCACGATGGCGTCACAGGCCCGTGCGGCGCGGCGCACGTCACGGCGCAGCAACGGCATGAGCATCTTCACCAGGGGCCGCAGCGGGCGCGGGGCCAGGATGGCGAACACGTCCGGCCAGGCGTCCTGCACGTCGACAACGGACTTGGCGCGTTTGGTGCGGGCGACGTCGACCGCGCGGCGGGCCAGACTGGGCGGGGGGCTGCTGACCACGATCACGTCGGGGTGTGGTGCCCGCGCCAGGGCGGCGGCGTGGAAGCGCTGCGCGAGTGCGTGGTGGTTCCAGAGGCGCCGCAGGCCGACGTTGCGGTGGTAGGCTGGTGCCGGCAGGAATTCGACGTCGATGCCGGCCGCGGCGCAGGCGGTGCGAACCGCGGCCTGGTCGACGGGGCGCTTGAAGCGATGACTGAAAACGCTGGTCCACCAGAGCACGCGGTGGCCGCGCGCGACCAGCAGCTTCGCGAGCGTGGCATAGCGGCCCTCCTGTTCCGGGTCGCCCGGCAGGGGGTCGAACGGATTGACGATCCAGACCCGCATGGTCAGCTCCCGCGCCGCCGCTGGGCGATCAGTTCCTTCGCCTTCTCGGCCATGCGGGCGACGAACGCGTCCAGCCCATGTTGCCGCGCGAACGCGTAGCCGTCGTGAATGCACCGGCGGCGGAAGTCGCCATCGTCGATCAGGCGGGCGATGCCGGCCGCGAGTGCCGCGGGGTCGTTCATGGGCACGAGCAGGCCGCGCTGTCCGTTCGCGAGCAGCTCGGCGATGTTCCCGACGGGGGTTGCGACGACCGGCAGGCTGTGTCCCAGGGCCTCGATGATGACGCGCGGCGAGCCCTCGCTGAGCGACGGCAGGGCGAAAATGTCCGCCGTGTTGTAGCGCTCGTGGAGCGCCGGTCCGAGCGTGAGGTAGCCGCGGAAATGTACGGAGTCGTGCAGGCCCAGCCGGCCGGCGTGCGCGCTGAGCGTGTCGCGCAGCTCGCCCTCACCGACCAATTCCAACTCGACGTTGCGCCCAGCGCGCCGCAGAATCCCGAGCGCTTCGAGCAAGTCGTCCAGGCCTTTGCCCTGCCGCAGGTAACCGACGTAAAGCACGCGCACGACGGCCCCCGTGCACGAGTCGTCCCGCACGTAGTAGTCCTCGGCCTGCAGCGTCGATAGCACGATCGGCTCAACATTCGGCGTGTACCGCCGCAGCCGCTCGGCGATCGCGCTGCCGTCGGTGAAGGAGTAGTTGCGCCGCATGATGTGCTTCTGGATCGCGAACTCGCAACTGTAGGCGGACCAGGCGAACCAACGGTAAGGGCCGCGGTATTTCGGGCTACGGGCGATCATCTCGAAGGGATCGGATGAGAAGTGATACAGGAATGGCACGCCGCGCCGGCGCGTCAGCCACCACAGCACGTAGGCCAGCGGCGCGGTGCCGCGTGCGTTGATGACATCGAGCGTGTCGCAATGCCGGCGGAAGACGCGAACGATCGCGGGCGCGTGGCGGTAGGCCCGGATGTGCGTCTCAAAGTAGGGCAGGGGGGCGACGGTGACATTCGGCGCGGCCAGTGGGCAGCCACTGAAGTACGTGGGCTGGTCGGTAACCGGCGCGAAGACCGTCACGTCGTCGAAGTGCCGGGCGAATTCGAGCACGTACCGCGCGTAGCTGCCGTAGGTGTCAAAGGTGTGGCCGTCGGTGTGCACAGGTTCGTGATAGAGACCGATGCGCACGACGAGTCCTCCTGGGCGCGGCGGCAGCCGCTCAATGATCGGCAGTATCCGCGGGCCGGCACACTTTTTGAACAAAATCCAGCGTCCGCTGCAGGTCGCGTGGGCCCACCCGCCGGTGCGTGGGCAGGTTGATGACCTCGGCGGCCGCCCGCTCGGCGACCGGGCACATTCCTGCACGGTAGCCGAACGCCGCTTGATCGGTTTCGATCGGATGCAGCGGGCACTCGAACCACGAGCCGATCTCCACGCTGTACCTGGCGGCCTCGGCGAGCGCTGCGGCCTTGTTCGCGACCCGCACGGGGAACCGTAGCAGCGGCGTGTCCCAGTGTGGGGGCGTCGCCGGGAGTTCGAAACCCAGACGCGGCAGTTCGGCGCGATAGAACTCGGTCGCGCGTTTTCGACAGGCCATGTTCGCCGCTATCCGGGCGACCTCCCGGCAACCGAGGCGGCACTGCACCGCGGCGGCCGTGCGCAGGTAGCCGGCGGGCATCACCGGCTCAAACTCGGCCCGGCTGGAACTGCCCACGACCAGCCCGTGCCGGCTCAGCCAACGAAACAGGCGCGTGGCCAGCGCGGTTGTCGAGGGATAAACGGACAACTCGTGGACGAGCAATTGCGCGGCGAGCATGAAGGCCGCCGCGCGGGACGGTGGTGGATACGCGGCCTGCTCCGCCCGGACGCGCCCGGCCAGCTCGGCGTCGTTCACGAGGGCCAGGCCGCCCAGCCCGGTCGAGTAGGGCTTGTTCCACTGTGTGCTGAAGAAAGCGGCGTGGCCGATGGTGCCCAGGAACCGCCCGTTTACGCGCCCGCCGAAGGTGTGGCAGCAATCCTCGATGACCGGAATACCGCGCGCGTCGGCGGTGGCGCGGATCTCCTGGACCGGAGCCGCGAAGCCGTAGGTGTGCTGGACGAGAATCGCCTTCGTGCGCGGCGAGATGGTCGCGGCGACGGCCTGGGCCGGCGTGACAAAGAAGCGCGGCTCGATATCGACGTAGACCGGCCTGGCCCCGAGATAGAGCACGGGGCCGGGCACCATGACGCACGTGTAGCCCGGGACGATGATCTCGTCGCCGGGGCCGATGCCGAACGCCTTCAAAACCGCATATAGGGCCACACGGCCCTTCCAGAAGGCGAGTGCCGTGCCGGTGCCGAAGTACGCCTCCACGGCCCGCTCGTACGCGCCGCGGGCCGCCGCGGCGTTTCGGCCGGGCTGGGCGACGCCGGCCAGCGCGATGAGGATTCGGTCGAGCATGGCTCTCCGATCGGTCCGTTCGTCCGGCCACAGTACCGGGCTCAACTTCGCCGGGTCAACGCCACCAGGTAGTGTGTGTTGAGGATTCGCAGCGGCTCGAGCCGCACGGCGAGCCGCTCATCGATCTTGTTCAGCAGCCGGCAGAAGGGGGGCGCCACGGTGATGGTCCGCGCCCACGCCCAGCGCGCTTCCGGAAACAGTCGCCGCAGCTCGCGCCGCGTGATGCCCACCACCTTGGCGTTTAGCGGGTTGATCCAGAAGTCGTACGAGAGCAGCGTCCCGCCCGGCCGCAACACCCGCCACATCGCCGCCGCGATGCAGTCCCGCAACGGCGCGCCGGTCACGGAGCTGAACATCATCGAGTGGTGCACGACGTCGAAGGCGGCGTCCGGAAAGTCCAGCGTGTGGGCCGGCATGCACCGCAACTGGATCGGCGAGTCCGGATTCTCGCGCCGCCAGGGCTCGAAGAAGTCGCTTTGCAGGTCGACCCCGACGCACCGCTCCGGCTGCGCCCCCCACCGCGCACAGCACAACGCCAGCCACTTGCCGTTCGCGCAGCCCACGTCCAGGATTCGGCGGTCACCGAGCGGCCGCAGGCCGAGGGCGTCGAACATCGCCGTGTAGTGCCGCAGGCGGGCGTCGAACATGGCGTGCCCGGGGCTGGACTTGGGGTGCTCCCGCCGCCGGGCGTACTCCGCTCGGATGGAGTCGGTCACGCGCTCCAGCTCGTCCATCGGAGGCTGCTGGGTCATGCCTGTTTGTCCTCGCCGGGCGGCCGGCAGTCCGCACGCCTGCCAAGAGATGCCCGGCCGCGTTACGGCGCCGGGCGCAAGCTTGTACGGGCCATACGCGATGGTGGCGACATTGCCTGCGTCCGCCAGCACCTGGGAAAATGAGCAGCACGTGAACCGCTCGAGCAGCATCCGCAGCTTGCGCGCCAGGCCGCGCCTTCCCAGACCCTGGTGCAGGCGCACTTTCAGCGGCACGGGCACCTTCAGCCGCCGAAATTCCCCGGGGTCCAACTCATACGGATGGCAGTAAAACACGGGCGGGATGCGGCGCCGCCCGGCCTCGGCCCGCAACCAGCGGCGCAGGAGCGGGCGCGGCAGCAACCGGGCGTAGCCGCCGCCCGAGATGGGTACGCGCCGCCCGCGCCACAGCATCACTGTCAGAGGGAATTCGGCTATTGTCCGGCCGTTGTCGAGCGCGACGCGCACCGCGTCGGTCGGCCAGGTGCCGATGCCGTAGCGGGCCTTGTCCAGCGGGAAGATGCTGGAATCGTAGGCGTAGCCCTGTTCGGCGAGCACGTCGAGCGCCCACAGAGTCTCCGCCACGACCGAAAAATCCGGGGCGCGATAGCCACGCGGACTCTGGCCGACCAGGTCGCTGAGCAAGCCGGTTGCGCGTGCGATGTCGGCCGCGAATGCCTCCCGGGTGAGGTGGAAAATCTCCTCGTGCCCATAGCTGTGGCAAGCGACCTCGTGCCCGTCCGCTTGAATACGGCGCACGACGTCCGGATGACGCTCGGCGAACTTGCCGAGCACGAAAAACGTGCCCCGCGAGTGCGGAAAGCCGCCCAGCAGGTCCAGCAGTCGCCGGGCGTTGTCGGCGCAATAGTCGCTGATCGGCAGGCTGCGGTTCCAGGAGGACTGCGGCCAGTCCTCCACGTCGACACTGAAGATCAGTCTGGGCGGGGGGGCAGGCATCGACCTACCTCAGCGCCACCGCGACGTAATCCATGCCGGCCCCTGCGATCTTGTCGATTTGGAAGCTGGCGAAGCCGGCGGATTGTAGCAGGCCCGCGATCTGGTCCCGCTGATAAAGCCAGAGCGGGCAGCGTTTGAGCTTGTAGCGAATGATGCGGAGTGGTCCACGGAACCAGTGGAAGCTGGGGAACGAGATGACGGCGCTCTGTCGGGTGCAGCCGGCCAGCGCGCGCAAAAAGCCGAGTGGGTCAGGGACGTAGTCCATGACGCCCATCACGATGGTGTGGTCAAAGACCTGATTGGGGGCCATGTCCGGAAATCGTCCGGTGATGAACGTGCAGCGCTCGGTTAGACCCATCTTGGCGGCCCGTTGCCGGGCGAGCGCCAACATGCTCTCGGCGGCGTCCAGGCCGACCACGCGCGCCGCAGCGCGCCGGGCGCACTCGACCGCGTAGGGTCCCGAGCCGCAGCCGATGTCCAAGACGGTCTTGCCGTCGAGCGGTGCGAGCGCCATGAACGTACGCTCGAAGCGTTCGTACATGTCCCGCCGAAAATGGTGGTCCACCCAGCGCATGAAGGGGGAGCGCTGATCGTCGTAGAACGTATCGAAGACCGCGGCCGCCTCATCGAAGTAGTGGCTGACCTGCACCTCAATGCTGGCGGTGTGTTCGGAATCCTTCACCATTGCTCTCCCGGACGTCGCGTGCCATCTCAGCGCCGCGGCGATCGGCCACACCAGCACACAAGACCATAATCTAAACCCGCTCTGGCTGGCTCGCCATTACAAATCCGTTCCGTCCGGCAACCGCGCGGCCCACCGGGGGCTACCGCGCCGGCCCGCAGCCCGCTCCATCCACGGCGGGCGGCCGGCAGCCTGCAGAAATCAGCTCCTGGCCCGTCTTGAGCCGTCCGCGCCGGTGCCATCGCAGCAGGCCGTAGGCGAAGACGCCCCACCAGGTCCCCAGGCCATAGGAGATGTGCATCGCCGGAAAAAGGCCGAGCACGACCGGAAAGAGGCTCCCGCGGCTGCGGCGCGCGATGCCGAACGAGCTGACCAGGTCGATGACCAGGTAGGGCAGCGCAGTCATGGCGAGGACCATCCAGTGCGTGGGGTCGCACAGCCAGCGCAGGGCTCCGATCATGAGCGCGGTCACGAAGGCGAACGGCACGTAGTGGCGGGCGTAAAAGTGCCCGGGCAACTCCATGAGAGTCGCGATGTGGTTGGAGCCGTTGCCGAACATCTGGGCGCACAGCGAGCGCAGCGTCGGACGCGTGAAGTACCTGGAACAGATGTCGCCGCACACCAGGCATACGCCCCCGTGGCGCATGATGCGGGCGAAGAATTCGTCGTCGTGGGTGCGGGGCAACCGCTCATTGTATCCGCCGATCACCAGCGGCAGTTGACGCCGGTAGCACCCGAAGGGTGCCATCCCTTCGCCGGTACCCTGGCTGGTGCGGTAGGTTCCCGCGCCAACGCCGAACGGGTGCGACAAGGCCAGGGCGATCGCCTCGGCGACCAGCGTGTCGGCCCCCGGTTGGGTCTCGACCCGGCCGCCGACGTAGTCGGCGTTGGTCTCGCGCAGGTGGTTGACCAGGCCGCTAACATAGTTGGACGGGTATTGGGTGTGACAATCCATGACCAGGATCACTTCGCCGGTGGTCAGTGGGATGCACATGTTCAGCGCCGGGGCTTTCGCGCGCGCGGGATTGTCCACGACGCGCAATTGGGTCAGCCGGTGGCGAAACCCCGCGGCCAACGCCAGCGTCCGGTCGCTGCTCTGGCCGTCCGCGAGGATGACTTCCAACCGCTCGGCTGGATAGTCCTGCGCGCAAAGCCCCGCGAGGAACTGCTCGATATAACGCTCCTCATTCCGAACGGGAACGATGAGGCTCACCCGCGCCGTGGGACTGATCGGCTCGCGCGGAAGAGTCACTCGGGTGTGGGCGTCACTCCTCAAGACGTGCTCCCCGGGGGCTGGGGCGGGCCCTCAAATAAGTGCACCACTCGGGCGGGGACTCCGGCGCACAGCGCGTGGGCGGGCAGATCGTGGGTGACGACGCTCCCCGCGCCCACCACCGTCCCCGCGCCGACCGTCCGTCCGGGCAGGACTGTCACATGTGCCCCCGTCCAGCAGCCGCGCCTCATCGTAATCGGGCCGGGCCGCAGCTCGCCCCGGCGAAACGACCCGTCCCGGTAGGAATGGTTGACCGACACCAGCACGGTGAATGGGCCCAGCAGAACCTCGTCCTCGATCGTAATCCCGCCCATGCCGTGCACCCAGCACCCGCTGGCCACGAATACGTCCGTTCCGACGCTGATGTTCGAGCTGAACACGAACGTCGAGCCGGAACTCAGCTCGAGGCGGCGCCCGCAGCGCTTGAAGCACGGGCGCGCCAGCCAGCCGCGCAGGCGGTTGACGATGGTGAAGTCGGGCAGCACGCCGGTTACCCGCATAATGAACACGAACCAGCAGTACTTCAGGATGCGGAGCACGGCGGTTGCCCTCGCGCACGCTCGGATTCACTCGGCGAAACGGTCCATCGTCAGGTGGCGCGCCATGCGCGGCCCGTTGCGGGTGACAACGCGGCCGAACTCGCCGTCGCTGATAATACCATCGGCTTCTGCGGCGAGCACGCGCCACTTAACCAGGCCGGCCGGTGGAATTCCGGGACCCCGCGCGGCCTCTTTCGATGAAAAACCGCCTCTGGCCCGCCGGTGATGCCGCTCGGGCCCGGCGGGAATGACGGGTCTGCGTCACCGTCTGCGTTCAGAACACCGGCCTTGAGCAGTTCCGGGACGGACCGCGTCGAAGTGGACCGGGTGAGGGCGACCCGCATCGGCAGGGTTCTCGTCCTGCAAAGCCACGGACCCGGCCAACCGCTCTCAGGGGGCGTTTGTCTCGGTTGAGGCCGGCGCACCGTCCTCCGGGGATGCCGCGGGGGCCTGCTCAGACGAAGCCGTGTCGCCCGCGAGCAGTGACAGGGTCGCCGCCACCTTGAACGCAGTGTCATTGCGCGTGAGCCGTCGAATCGCCCGGCCGGCCAGGCGGACTACGGGTCGAATGACGAACGGGCGCAGCAGCGGGAGGATGACCGACTCGTGCCAGACCGTCAGCCGCCGAAATCCCGTGCTTTCCTTGAACCAGTCCAGACTGCTGAGGCCGCGAACTGAAGCCAGGCCAGAACTCACGCGGCGTCGGTAGTCGGCAGCGAGTGCCTGGCGTACCAGCTCGAAAACCAGCGCATTGTCGATCCCCGTCTTCATGGCGACGCCGCCCGAACGATGACTGTCGATTTCGACATCGTTCTCCACGAGGACCACGAGGAGATACGCCACCCGGCGGCCCTCGTGCACGGCTCCCCAACAGAGCGCGTCCGACGTCTCCAGCCAAGGCTTCTCGTAGTGGTCCGACGCTGCCCGCGTCGGGATGTTGGCTCTGCGCCCCTACCGGTTCAGCGACTCGACGTCCAGGTCGTGCCCGTCGCGACGAACCCGCTCAGCTTCATGACGCAGAAGAACCAGGCGTATTTCCACGCCCGCTCCACTGCGTCATTCTTCCAGCACGCGCACCACGAAATCGACGAAGTGGTCCACGGTCAGACGCCGCGCCGTCGCCAGACCGTTGTGGATCAGTGTTCGGCGCAGCTCACCGTCTCCCACGATGCGGTCGATCGCCGCGGCCAGCGCGGCAGGGTCTTTCGGCGGGACCAGCAACCCATCGTGGCCGTCGGTGACCGACGTGGGGATGCCGCCCACGTTGGTCGCGACAATCGGCAGGCTGTTGGCCCGCGCTTCGACCAGGACCCGCGGAGTGCCTTCGGAGAGCGTGGGCAGCACGAGCAGGTCCGCCTCCCGCAAATAGCGGAACATCGCGGGGCCATAGGGGACGTAGCCGACCCACTGCACGTCCTCGGTACGCCGCAGTTCCTGCGCCAGGCGCTCCAACTCCTCGCGGTAGCGGTGGAATTGCTCGGCGGCGCCCACGATGGTCAGTACGCACCGCCGGGGCGTGCGCAGTAACGGCAGCGCGCGGATCAAGTACTGTAGGCCCTTCTCAGGGCGTGGGAAGCCGATGAACAGGATCTGGACCGGGTCGTGCTGGCAGGTATCGGCGCGGGTGTAGAACTCGTCGTCGACGACCGTGCTGGACACGGTGACATGCGTGCGCGGCGACGGGAACACCGCGCCCAGCTCGCGTCCGTTGCACACGAAGGAGCCCCCGGCCGCCCAGCGACCCCAGCGCGTCAGCAGCCGGTCCTGCCAGGCGTACACATACGAGCCCGTGTCCTTCAGGAAACCCGCGCGACGATGGGTACGCAGGAGCGCGACGGGGTTGCCGACGATCCAGTGACAGGGCCGGCGGCGGTAGCGCCAGGCCAGCGCGTAGAGGTGGCCGACGTACGGCACCATGCCGCGGATGAAGACGGCGTCGGCGGATCGGCACGCCTGCGCATAGGCGCGCGTGATCGCGACGACGTGGGGTAACCCGCCCAGCGAGGTTTCGTAAAACGGCTGCGCGCACAGCTCGACATTCTGCGCCTCGAGCCGGTAATCGTGAGACTCATCTGGGGGCCGGTCGGCCAACGGCACGCAGAGGAGCACGCGGGCAAAGCGTGCGGCCAGACGGTCGACGACGCGCCCGAACGAGAAGTGCACGTGTACGGCTCCGGCGTGGCGGTTGCCGTTCATCGCCGAGACGATCGCCAGCGTTTTGGAGTGCAGTGCCGAGCGGTCATCTGGTTGTGTGGAGTGCTGTGTCAACGTGCAACCCAGGATGTAACATCGTACGGGGTGCGGGTGCGCCAATCAACTGACGGGGGCGAGCGCCGCGCGGTGGCCGTCCGCGTCCCATGTCGGCCGCGGGGCGACGTCACCTTCGCGACCGCCGCCCCGCCCCGGCGGGCCTTTGAGACGGACACGCCGCGAGTATACTCTACGCCTGCTTATGGACGCCCTGCTGGTTGTGATCAAGCAGTACCGGTCGTTCGGCGTGCTGACGCTGATCGCGACGGTTTTCCTGACGCCGCTGGCGATACGGCTCGCGAATCGCCTGGGTGTATTGGATTTCCCCGATCGGACGCTCAAGCCGCACGCGCGGCCGATCCCGTATCTGGGCGGGGCGGCGATCTGCGTGGCGTGGGCCCTGACGCTGGCCGCCGCCATCGTGCTGCACGTTTGCGAGTGGCACCGCCTGCTGCCGCTGCTCGTGGGGGGCGTGGCGATGTCCGTGCTTGGGCTGCTGGACGACATCCGCAGCATCGCCCCCCGCGTGCGGCTGCTCGTCGGCGCCGTCGTCATTGCCGCCGTGATTCTGGCGACGGGGGCCGGCCGGGAGCTGGTCGACTCGGCGGTCGGGGGCCTGGCCACGGTGGCGGCGGACTGCGGTTTTCCCCTGCCCGAGCGCCTGATGTCCGTGCTCGGGCTCCTGGCGGGGCCCGTGTCGGTGCTGGCCGGCGTGTTCATCGTGCTGGGCGCCTGCAACTCCGCCAACCTGATCGACGGGCTGGACGGGCTGTGCAGCGGCGTCACCGCGATCATCTCGCTGGGCTTCTTTCTCCTGGCCGCGCACCTGGCCGTGGGCCGATGGAGCGCGTCGGGGGACCCGGTGCGGCTGGTGTTGGCGATTGCGATGTTCGGGGGCGCCCTGGGGTTCCTGCCCTGGAACTTCAACCCCGCCCGCTGCTTCATGGGAGACGCCGGCAGCATGTTGCTGGGCTACAACTGTGGGATGTTGATCCTGCTGTTCGCGGAGCGCGGCAAGTTTCGGTGGGTGCTGGGTGCGCTGATGATTTTCGCCCTGCCCGTGTTCGACACCACCCTGGCGATGTTTCGCCGGTGGCGCGCCGGCCGGTCGATTTTCTCCGGCGATCGCAGCCACTTCTATGACCAGCTTGTGCAGCGGGGCCTGTCGGTGCGGCAGACCGTGCTCATCTGTTACGTCCTGACCGTTCTGTATGCGGCGATCGGGCTGCTGCTGACGTGGGTGGACGAGCGCGGGCCAGTGATTCGCACGCGGCACGCCATCTTTCTGTACGCCGGCGTCGTGCTGGCAACGGTGCTGCTCGCCTGGAAAGCGGGATTAACGCACTCCGAGCGGCGGGCCAACAAGAGCCCGTAGTGATGGGGTTCGCCGCGGCGGATCCCGGGCGTGTGAGGGCATCGGCATGTGGTCGGCCCTGACTCTGCAACTGGTCGACGCGGCCCGCGACGAGGATCTCGGCCCGGGCGACGTGACGTCGGCGCTGCTCCCCGAGGCGGCGCGCGAGATCACGGCCCGGGTGGTTCCCCGTGGGCCGGGCATCATTTGCGGTCTCGCGTTGGGGCCCGCCATCTGCGCGTCCTTCTCCGCCCGTCTCGGGCAGCCGCTCCAGTTCACGCCGACGGCGCGCGGCGGCCGCATTCACCAGGACGGCGACGCGGTCGCGCGCGACGCGGCTGTTGCGACCGTGTGTGGACCGCAGGCGGCGGTGCTGGCGGCGGAGCGCACCATGCTGAACTTCCTGGGGCGCATGAGCGGCGTGGCGACGCTGACGCGCCGCTTTGTGGACGCGGCCCGCGCGGTGAATCCCGCGGTCCAGATCCTCGATACGCGAAAGACCGTCCCTGGGTGGCGCGAGCTCGACAAGTATGCGGTCCGCGCGGGCGGCGGGCACAACCATCGCGCCGGCCTGCACGACGCGATCCTCATCAAGGACAACCACGTGGCGGGAATTCCGAGCGACCGCCTGACCCTCACGCTCGGGGAGTGGCTCGGTCAGCGCGCCGATCGGGCCGCGTTCGTCGAGGTGGAAGTCGACAGTCTCGCCCAGCTTGTCGAGGTCTGCAAGGTCCCGGCGGTCGACATGGTCCTGCTGGACAACTTCTCGCTCGATGACCTGCGGGCTGCCGTTGCCCACCGCAACCGGTCGGGCTTGCGCGCGGGGCAGGGGGGGGCACAGCGGACCCTACAGATCGAGGCCAGTGGCGGCATCACGCTTGACGACGTCGCGGCCGTGGCCGCCACGGGGGTGGACCGAATCTCGGTGGGGGCGTTGACTCACGCGGCGCCGGCGCTGGACATCGGGCTGGATTCATGACGGTCGCCAGCGCGTTCGCACTTCAGGCGTTGGTCAGGTGCTGCACAAGGATGTTTATGCCCACGGCGATCAGCACGGCGCCGCCGGCGAACTCCATCGCTCGGCCAAAGCGGGCCCCGAGCCGGCTGCCGATGAGCATCGCGGCCACGGTCAGGCCGGCCGTGACGAGGCCGATCACGGCGGCGGGGTACCAGATGTTCACTTGCAGCATCGCGAACGAGAGCCCTACGGCGAACGCGTCGAGGCTGGTTGCCACCGAGAGAACCACGAGACGCATGCCGCGCGTCGGATCCGCACGCGTCGGGGTCGCCGGGGCATTGCGAGCCGCAGCAACAATCGCTCGGCACCCGACGAACGCCAGCAGCCCGAACGCGATCCAATGATCCCAGTCCATGATCAGGCGGCTGAAGCCGTACCCGCTCAGCCAGCCCAGCACCGGCATGATGGCCTGAAACAGACCAAAATGGAACGCCAGCCGGAAGACCTGCCGTCCGGAAACGGTTCGCAGGGCAACACTGGCGGCGAGCGCGACGGCAAACGCGTCCAGCGCGAGCCCAAGCGCGATGAAGACCAGCGTGGTTCCGCTCATTGTGGCGCGAAAAGACAGGCGTGCAGTCTTCCGCCTGCGCCGCTTGCCGGCGTAGCGACACGGCACAGTGCCGACGGCCCCGGGAGGCGTGCGCCGGGGCCCGACGGCGAAAAGCACAATGTCGCGTCTTGCCCTATTGCGGTCCCCTGATCTTCAGCAGCTCGATGTCGAAAACCAGGGTGGTGTTCGGCGGAATCGTCGGCAGCCTGCCCTCGGCACCGTAGGCGAGGTCCGGCGGGATGATGAACTTGCGCTTCTCGCCGACCTTCATGAGCGCGACGCCCTCCAGCCAGCCCTGGATCACGCCGCCAGGGAGCGAGAAGCTGAAGGGCCGGCCAGTGTCGAGGTTGCTATCGAACTTGCGCCCATCCAGGAAGGTGCCCGTGTAGTTCACGTCCACCAAATCGGTCCGCTTCGGCGTGGGGCCGGTGCCCTCCTTCAAAATGACGTACATCAGGCCGGAAGCGGTTTTCTCGACCTTCTTGCCGGTCTCCGCCTCGACTTTCTTGATGAACTCCTGGACGGCCTGGTCCTGGCCACCGGCCGAGGCAGCGGCGGGTGGCGCGGCGGGCTTGGCCCCCGCTTCGATCCGGGCTGCCAGCTTGGCCTTATCGCACGGCCCGGTCAGCTTGGCCGACTTGATGACGATCGGCTCCTTCGGAACTACCTTGCCCATCGGGAGCTTCGGACTCTCGACGACCTCAATGTCCTTGATCTTGTCCACCGTGTCCATGCCGTCCACGACCTTGCCGAAGACGGCGTACGCGGCCCCGTCGCGCGGCTGATCCAACATGGCATTGTCGACCACGTTAATGAAGAACTGCGCGGTGGCCGAGTCCGGCACCGGCGTCCGGGCCATGGCGATCGAGCCACGGACGTTCTTGAGGCCGTTCTGCCACTCGTTCTTGATTGGTGGCCGCAGACCTTCCTTCTTCTCGGTCATGTCGGGCGTAAACCCGCCGCCCTGAATCATGAAGGTCTTCATGACGCGGTGGAAGATGGTGCCGTTGTAGAAGCCGGCCTCGACGTAGTCGATGAAGTTCTTCGTGCTGATCGGGGCCTTTTCCCCGTCCAACTCCAGGACGATGTTCCCCAGCGTGGTTTCGAGCGTCACGCGGGGGTGCAGGCCGTCTGCGGACGGGACCGCCGCCGGCTGCGACGTGGCGGGCTTCGTCGTCGGCTGCGCGGCGTCGGGCTTGGGCGTCGCCTGGGCGGGCTCGGTCTTCTGGTCGTTCGCGAACAGGGCCGGTACGGCGGCCAGCGCGGCGAATACGAGCGCGAATCGGATCATGCGTGCACCTTTCTTGTAAGCTCCGGTGATTCTGCCAATCGGGCCAATGACAACCACAAAAGCGTAACCACGGGCCGACGGCGAACGCAAGCGACGAAGCGCGGCACGAGCCCGCGCGCCGCCGGCCGGACAGACGCCGGCCGCTTACTGGGCCGGGCCCGCGTTTTCGGCGGGCGGCGTCTCGCCCGCGGCTTCGAGCCCGGCGCCGGGCGCGGACTGCTCCGGCGGCGCGGCGGAAGTCCCGTTCTCGCCGTCGATCTCCCGTTCCTCTTTTTCGCTCACGACCTTGGCGACGGCCACGACGCTGTCGTTCTCCTCAGCGCGGATCAGCCGCACGCCCTGGGTGGCCCGGCCGATGTCGCGGAGCTGGTCGAGTTCCATGCGCAGCAGGTTGCCCTGCGCGGTAATCAGGATCAGGGAATCGTCGTCGGTGACCGCCCGCAGCGCGACCACGGGGCCGTTCCGCTCACTGGTCTTGATGTTGATGACGCCCTTGCCGCCGCGATGCGTCAGGCGATACTCGTCCACCGGCGTCCGCTTGCCGTGGCCGTTCTGGCAGACGGTGAGCACGCTCATGCCGGGCTGGACGACGATCATGTCGATGACGCGGTCGTCGCGCTCGAGCGTGATGCCGCGTACGCCGCGGGCCGTCCGCCCCATGGCCCGCACGTCGGCCTCGTTGAAGCGGCAGGCCATGCCTTGCTGCGTGCCGAGCACGATTTCGTCGTTTCCGGTGGTGAGGGAGACCTTGACGAGCGAGTCGTCGGGGTCGAGCAGGATGGCCTGGATTCCGCTGGGCCGCGGATTTGAGAACGCGGCCAACGGTGTTTTCTTGACCACGCCCTTCTCGGTGGCGAAGAAGACGAACTTCTCCTCGAAAGCCTTGACGGACAGCACGGCCATGTGCCGCTCGTTGGGCTGCATGGTGAGTATGTTCGCGAGGGAGCGGCCGCGGCTGGTGCGGGCGAGGCTGGGGATGTCGTAGACCCGCAGCCAGTAGACCCGCCCGCGGTTGGTGAGGAATAGCAGGTAGTCGTGCGTCGAGCAGACCCGCATCAGCTCGATGAAGTCGCCGTCCTTGCTCTCCGTGCCGCGCACGCCCTTGCCGCCGCGCCCCTGGCTGCGGAACACGTCGAGCGGAACGCGTTTGACGTACCCCTCGTGCGAGATAGTGATGACCACGTCCTCGCGCTCGACGAGCTGCTCCATCACCATTTCGCCGACGGGCCCGGTGATCTTCGTCCGCCGCGGCTCGCCATATTTCTCCTGCAACTCGCGCAGGTCCTCGGCGATGATGTCGAGCACGCGCCGCTCGTCGCCCAGAATCAGCTCGTAACCTGCGATTTGCTCGACCCGTTCGCGATACTCGCGGGCCAACTCCTCGATCTCGAGCCCGGTCAGCCGCCGGAGCTGCATGGCCAGGATCGCGTCCGCCTGCGTGCGGGTCAGGTGCTGGTCGGCCGCGGTCGCCCGCTGCGCGAACGCCTCGGGCAGCAGACGCCGCACGGTCGCCGCTTCATTCAGCCGCAGCGGCCGGGCCATGAGCGCCGCGCGGGCGGCGTCGACGTCGGACGACTGGCGAATGATGCGGATGATCTCGTCGATGTCGGCGACGGCGAGGATCAGCCCTTCGAGGACGTGCGCCCGCTGGCGGGCCTTGCGCAGCAGGAACATCGTCCGCCGGCGGATCACTTCGACCCGGTGGTGGATGAAGTGCTCGATGAGCTGCTTGAGATTCAGCGTGCGCGGCACACGGTTGACCAGCACGATGTTCAGGGCGTGAATCGCGCTTTGCAGGGGCGTGTACTGCCACAACTGGTTCATCACGACCTGGATGTTGGCGTCCTTTTTGAGCACTACGACCAGCCGCACGAGCTTCTCGCGGCCGGACTCGTCGCGTACGTCGTCGATGCCCTTGATCTGCCCGCTTTGGATCGCCTCGAGCATGCGATCCTTGATGGTCGGCAGCAGCACGCCGTACGGAATCTCGTCCACGACGATGTGCAGGCGGCCGGACTTGGTTTCCTCGGTGTGCATCACGCCGCGCACCACCAGCGACCCCCGCCCAGTGGCGTAGGCGGCTTGGATACCGTCGGTCCCGCAGATCACCCCGCCGGTCGAGAAATCGGGTCCCGGGACGATCTTGCGCAGGTCGTCCACGGTGAGGCCCGGGTTGTTCATGCAGGCGATGATGGCATTGCAGATTTCGTTGAGGTTGTGGGGCAGCAGGCGCGTGGCCATGCCGACCGCGATGCCCTCGGCGCCGTTGACGAGCAGGTTGGGGAACTTGCCGGGCAGAACGACCGGCTCCTGCCGCGTGCCGTCGTAGTTGTCCTCGAAATCGACCGTCTCCTGGTCGAGATTGGCGAGCATTTCCTCGGCGGGGCCGGCCAGCCGGGCTTCGGTGTAGCGCATCGCGGCGGGGGGGTCGCCGTCGATACTGCCGAAGTTACCCTGCGGGTCGATCAGCAGGTGGCGCATGCTCCATTCCTGGCCGAGACGGACCAGGGTGGGATAGATGACGCCTTCGCCGTGGGGGTGATAATTGCCGCTCGTGTCGCCGCAGATCTTGGCGCACTTGCGGTGCTTGGCGCGCGGGGTGAGGTTGAGGTCGTTCATGGCGACGAGGATTCGCCGCTGCGACGGCTTGAGCCCGTCCCGCACGTCGGGCAGGGCGCGGGCCATGATGACGCTCATGGCGTAGGTGAGATACGACTCCTCCATCTCCCGCGAGATGGGCGTCAGAATGTTCTGCGTGCCCGGGGTGTCGCTCATCGTTGCTCCTGCTGCTTGGGCGACTGTAGCGGCCGGCATTTTACCGGATTCCGGCGGGTTCCGCAGCTATGCGGGACGGGCGTATCCGGACGTGGACGTGGTGGTGATCCTGTTGCGGACCGAGCTGTCGGCACGGGAGCGCTACTTCCGGTACTACCCGGATGGATTGCCAGTGGCGGCGGACCTGTGGGTGTACACGCAGGCCGAATGGGACCAGCTCGCCGCGGACTCACCTCAACTCGCCAGCCGGCTCCGCACGGAGCTGTTGGATTTGGCGTGACCTCTCGTCGTCCGGGGCACGTTGGCAATTGATTACCTGACCTACGCGCCGTGCGCGCGGGAAACGGGGCCTCCAGGCCGATAAACGCCGCGTCTGGCCCCGCGCCTCCGGTGCGTGAGCCCGCAGGTACGACGTAACAAACCCGGACGTTGTTCAGTCCGTTACCGCTTCCATAGCATTGGTTGTTAGCAAGCACGGCACGCAAGCCGCACGCGATCTGGAACACGTTTCCCGTGTTGCCATAGTGCCGCCGGCCAGGACCGGCGTTGGAAGGGAGAAGCCATGCGCTGGGACGCATTCGTTGTGACGTGCGCGCTCGCCGCCGCCGGGGCGGCCCGCGCCGGCGACATGACGGCTTCCGTACAGGCCCAACTGCTCACGGACGGCCGGTGGGCCGTGTACAAGGGGGCCGCCAACGGGGCCGATCTGGAGCTGCTCGGCACGAGCGGCCCGCCCTCGGCGGCCGAGTTCCTGCCGGTTCCCCAGAAGTGCCACTTCGAGCTGGAAGATCAACGCTATATCTACGTCGTCGTCTGGGGCACGCCGCCCACGGACGGCGGGGTGTTGGCCGAGTTCCTGTTCAACGGCATCGCCGTGCTGAGCGGCGATTCGACCTGGGAAGTGTGCCTGCCGCCCCTGCGACTGGCGCCGGATGACCCGCCGCCGAGCGCGAGCGAAGTGGGCAGCCAGATTCGGCGTGCGAGCCGACTGTTCGTGTGGCAAAAGGCGGCCCTGGTTGGGGCCAACGGGTTTGGACCGGCAGGTCTGGTGCGCGAGATCAGCGACCGGGCGGTCTGGATGTGGAGCCCGGTCGACGTGAATGGGTGGCGTCCGGAGCCACTGGCGGCGCGCAGCGAACAGGTGCTGATCTTCCGGATCAATCCCAACGAGCTGTGGCCCGAGATCGAGCTGTGGCACGAGCGGAACGTGGGCGTTGGCCCGGAGATTGGGGGCGCGATCAGTGGCGACGGGTACTATCGTTCTGGCGCGGGCTCGGCTGGCAGCGGGGGCGGCTCGGGAGTGCCCACGGGCGGAACGAGCGCGGCGCGCGGGGTCCCCGATCCGTTCTCCAACTTCGAGCCGGCGGGGGCGACGTCGCGGGTCGCGTCGGCGACGGAAAGCGGACGTTCCAGCCCGCGCCTGCCGCCGTCACCCGTCTTATCCAGCACGGACGACAAGCAACCTCCGGCCAATCCGCCGGAGCCGCCGGTCGTTCCCGAACCGAGTGCGGCGTTGCTGGCGCTGCTCAGTGCAGCCTGGATCCGGCCGCGGCGCTAGCGTGCAGCCGTCCGCCGGTCATCCGCCGCGGGCCAGCGCGGCCGCCCCGATCGTGCCGGCGTCGGTGCCCAGCGTCGCGAACGCGATGCGCGGTGCGTCGGGTGCGATCTTCCAACTCAAGCGTTCAAAGTGCCGGCCGATCGGATCGAGCAGCCGCGCGCCGGCGTTGATGAGGCCGCCCGCAAAGACCACCAGCTCCGGATTCAGCAGGTGCTGGATGTTCACCACGCTCAACGCGAGGTAAGCACACGTCTCGTCCCAGATTCGGGCCGCCAGCCGATCGCCCCGCTCCAGCGCCGCGACGACATCGCGCGCGTCGAACGGCGTGCCGGCCGTCACCAGTGCCTGTAGAACCGAGGATTCTCCGGCCTGCACGGCCTCACGCAGCCGCTCGGCCACGGCGTTGGCGGAGGCATAGCGCTCGAGGCAGCCGCGCTGCCCGCAGGGACAAGGGCGACCGTCGGGAACGATCACCATGTGCCCGATCTCGCCGGCATTGTCGAAGCGCCCGCGCCACAGCTTGCCGTCCAGCACGATCCCGCCGCCGATCCCGGTGCCGAGCGTCAGCATGACCATGTCGCGCACGCCCTGACCCGCGCCGGCCGCGTATTCGCCGAACGCCGCCGCGTTGGCGTCATTCTCCAGCACGACGGTCATGGTGGTGAGGCGTGTGAGCCGGTCGCGCAGCGGCACCTTGACCCAGCCGGGCAGGTTGGGGGCGCTATGGATGATGCCCTCGGCGTGCGACATTGGGCCCGGCGCCCCGACGCCGACGCCGGCGATCTCGTCCCTGCGCAGGTTCGCCCGCCGCCGCAATTCATCGACGAGCCCGGCCATCCGGGTCAGTACATGCTCGACGCCGCGCTCGGCCTCGGTCGGGATTGCGTGCTGCGCGACGAGCCGGAGATCGGCGTCGCACACGCCGCCTTTGATGTTCGTGCCCCCGAGGTCGATTCCGATGGTGTGCGTCGCCGCCATATCGCCAGCTCCTGCGCCATCCTGGCCGAGTGCGTTTCGCGGCTACGCATCCTCCGCCATGTGAATCTGTCCGTCCACCACGCAGCCCCGGATTCCAATGGTCAGCAGCGTTTCGGGCGCCGCGTCCAACGGGTCGTCGGTCCAGATCGTCAGGTCAGCGGGTGCGCCGACCGCCAGCGTGCCTGCGGGGGCCGCGCGGCCCGTCGCGGCAGCGGCCCCGACGGTAAACGCCCGCAGCGCGTCGCCGATGCTGATTCGCTGTTCGGGAAACCACCCGCCGCGCGGCTGGCCCCGCTCATCCGTCCGCATGGTGGCCGCGAAGAGGCTCCGCCGCGGGTCGATGGACTCGACAGGCACATCCGACCCGGCAGCGAGCACTACGCCCGCGTCCAGCAGGCGGCGCAGCGGGAACGCGTTGCGGCGCGCACGTGGCCAATGCCGGTCGGCGCTGCCGATGTCGCCCAGAATGTGGCACGACTGGACCGACGCGACGATGCCGGCCCGCGCCATGCGGTGCACGTCCGCCGGCCGCACGCACTGGGCATGTTCGACGCGGTGGGGGAGCGTAGCCGGGCCCGGGCGCGGGGCGGCCGCGAGGGCCGCGACGGTTTCGTGCACCGCCCGATCGCCGATCGCGTGGATCCACGCGGCCCACCCGTGTTCGACCGCTTTTCGAACCGTGGTCTCCAATTCCGCGCCCGTCAGCACGGGTACGCCGCAGTAGTCGCGGCGGCCGGGATACGGGTCAAACATGAACGCCGATTGCGAGCCGAGCGCGCCGTCGGCGAAGATCTTGACGCCGCCGATCCGCAGCCAGTCGTCGCCCAGACCGCTCCGCAGTCCAAGCTGGCAGGCGCGGTCGAGGTCGGCGAGGGCGATCGCGTGCACGATGCGCAGCCCGAGACGCCGTGCGGTGCGGTGGCGCAGAAGGTGAGTTAGCGATGGTCCGTCGTCCATCGCGTGCACGCCGGTGATCCCGAGGCGCCACGCCGCGCGGTAGGCGTCGGCCAACGCGTCGTCGATGATGTGGCGCGCTGCGGCATCGGTCCGGCGGGCCACGTCGCGCAGGGGGTCTGGCAGCCGCTCGATCGCCGTTTCCTGGACGATGCCGGTGAGCCGGCCGTGCGCGTCGCGCAGGTAGCGCCCGCCTTGCGGGTCGCGCGTGCGCGCGGTGATCCCGGCGGCGCGGAGCCCGGCGGTGTTGAGCCACGTGGAGTGTCCGTCGCGGCTGTGGAGCATGGTGGGACATCTGGGAACCGCGCGGTCCAGGTCCGCGGCCGTCGGGAACTCTACGCCCCAGCGGTTGTGATCGAACCCGCGGCCGACGACCCACGCGCCGACGCGGTGGCTCCGCGCCTGTGTCCGTATGCGCGTCAGGACGGCGTCCAGCGTCGTCAGGTCGGACACGTCAATCACGAGCGCGCGCCCGAGTGCCCAGTAGAAGAAATGCGTGTGGCAGTCGACCAACCCCGGCGTGAGGACGGCGTCGCCCAGGTCCACGACGCGTGTTGCCCTGCCGCGCAAGCGCAAGACGCCGCGGCGCGGGCCGACGGCGACGATGCGTCCGTCCTGCACGGCCACCGCCTGGGCGGGCGGCGCGTGCGCCGAAAGAAGCTGGCACCGCCTGGCGGAGAGGATCAGGTCAGGCGTGTTGGAGCGTGTTTCCACGTCGTTTCGACCGGCCCGCGCTGCGTGGCGGCGCCCATCGCCGTCATCGGAAGTGGAGCTTACCACAGCCGGAGGCGGGGTTCCGCCGCGGCCGGGAAAAACGCGTGCGGGCGGCGCGTGCGGCGCAAGAAAAAAGCGAAGCAGGCTGCGACGACCGGGGTGTTCGGGCCGAAGGGAGGAGGGAGGCCGTCGCTTTGTAAGCCTGCTCCGCTCTACCTTGCATTATAGGGGACCGGCGGCGTGGCGACAACAGCGATTCGTAATTCGGTTCTGACAGACTCGAAATTAGCGTGCCCAGCCCGCCCCGGGGCCGTTCCGCGCTCGGAAGCGTCGTTTTTCTTTCCGCGATATCGGGCCTTGGATGGGCCACTTGATTCCGGGCGTGTTGGAATCTAAGCTTCGCAAGTTGCGCCCGTCTGCGGACGGGACGCCGATGTAGCTCAATGGTAGAGCACGGCTTTCGTAAAGCCGGGGTTGAGGGTTCAAGTCCCTCCATCGGCTTTCACTCCTGGTTGGTGTGCGACCGGGCGAACACCGGTCGCCGTTCGTCGAGCGCGACTCCTCCACACTCGCAGTCCCCGGACTGCGCGCGGCGCGCACCGCGCAGGCACAGCGCATCAGCGCGCGGCGGGATGGCACGCCGCCGCGCACCGCGCGACGGCGCAGCGTTCGCGCGTGACGGTGCGCGGCGCGCCGCGCCACGCGGCGCGCACGTTGTGGCGCGTGGTGGCGAAGCCGCGCTGATGACGGACCCACGCGCGGCGCGGCGATCGACGCGCGGCCGCGCGCCGCGCGAGTTTTTTTGCAAAAAGGTCTTGCATAACTGCGCTGGTTTCGCGCAAGATTGTCGTGCGCGCTGGCGAACGGCCGCGCGACGACATGTTGTGCCGGGTGGTTCCGGTCCTGGAGCTGCCCGTTGCGATGGAAGGTTCTTCCCGCGCCACGGCTAGACCTTCCATCTTTTTTCAGGCATTTTTTCAGCATCTTTGCCGCCGGACCGGCCCGGCGGTCGGCGGGGACAACCCGCGTGCTCCTCAGCGCGCCGGAATCAGCGCGAGCACCTGGTCGACCAGCTTGCGGATGCCCTCGAAGACCGCGGCCGGGCCGGGGCCGAGCATGTACGCCGGCGTCGTCACCACTTTGTGGTCCACATCCACGGTGATGTCCGTGACCGGCTGGTTCTCGTGCCGGCAGCCCATGGCGACGATGGCGCCGGCTGTGCCGGGGTCGTTGCCGATCGTGACCTTGACGGCGGTGCCGCGGCGGCCGGCGATGCGGGCGAGGAGCGCCGGCGCGATGCAGATGGCGCCGACGGGCTTGTGCTGCGCGAGGCAGTCGCTCACCAGCCGCTCCACGTCCGGGTGCACCGTGCAGTTCGCGCCCTGGTCGGCGAAGCTGCACAGGCTCTTCGCGGCGCCGAAGCCGCCGGGGAGAATCAGCGCGTCGAGCTCGGCCGCTTTCATCAGGGCCACGTCACGGATGGCGCCGCGCGCGATGCGGGCGGCCTCCTTGAGCACGTTACGCGTCTCGCTCGTCGGCCGGCCAGTCTGGTGATCGACGACGGCGGCCTGGTTCACGTTCGGGGCGCAGCAGACCGCGGTCGCGCCGCGCTGGTCGAGCGCGAGCAGTGTCAGCACGGATTCATGGATCTCGGCCCCGTCCAGAAAGCCGCAGCCGGACAGCAGCACTCCCACGTTGGGCATGGCCATCTCCTTACCGAAGAGCTGTCAGCCATCCGCTCTCAGCCGTCAGCCACCGGACCGCAGGCCGGCCCGCTCAATCGCGGAATTCCGCGGGCATCTCGTCTTCGCGGCCGAGGCGGTGATAGGTGTCGCGCAGCGTCTTCTTGAATTCGGTGGGCGGCATCGCTTGTACGTGTCCGTCGAGGAAGAGCACGTTGCGGCGGTCGTCCATGCCGTTGCGCTCGTAGGCCAGCACGTTCTGCGCATCGGCCTCCGTCGTCTGGCCGGCGACGTAGACGTACGAGACCGTGTCCGCAGGATCACGCGGGGATTGCAGCATCTTCTCAGTAATCGACCCGTCCTTCACCAGCACGTCAAACGAGGGCGGGAAGCGATCGTGGTTGGCGTCGGCGTAGACGTGGCACGCCATGCCGATGCCGCGCAGGTTGCTGGCGCTGACCGCCGTCTTTGTTACCTCGCGCGCGCGGGCCAGCGAGGGCAGGAGGATCGTCGTGGCAACGGCCCCGCCGGCGGCGGCCGCTGGCAGCGGGCAGCCGTCCCCCACGGTCGCGATCAGCACGCCGTCCGCGTCCTTGCTCGTCGTCCCCACGTAATTCGTCACCTTCTCGACGGCCTGGTTCACCGGCGGCATGGTCGTCAGGTCGATCTCGCCGCCGGTCTTGGCGATCAGCGAGAGCCCCATCGTGCGGGCGGCGTTCAGGAGGGGATAAAACAGGCGGGCCAGGTAGCGCGAGTCGAAGTAGCTGAACGCCTGGATTTCCTTCGGTAGTGCGGCGCGCGCGGCCTTGACGTCGGGTTGGTCGAGAAGGGTCTCGCCGCGCGTTTTTGGGTCCGCCTCCCGCAGCGCGACGGCGACCGTTTGCGGGAAGAGGCCGAAGACCCAGCGGTGGTCGACGAAGCCCCACGCAGGGGCGACGGGCGACGGAACGCCGCCGATCAGCACGTAGTGGATCACGTGCTCACCGTCTTTCGTCTCCTTGTGGAGCAAAGTGATCTTCTGCGGGGCAGCGAACGGCGTGAGCATCTGGACCCCGCGTTCGAGAATGGACTCCAGCTTTTGCTCGTCCGCCACGTCGGCCACCAGCACCGACCCAGTCAGCAGCAGGCCGCCGTGCGCCGGCGCGTCGAACACGGCCCAGGTGTCGCCGAACGTCGGCAGCAGATCGTCCGTGAGCGAGAAGCCGAGCACTTGGGCGCTGGCAGCCAGCGCGCCCTGGACCGCGGGGGCCGAATCGGGCGCGACCTCGTTCAGAATGCGTTGGGCCTCCTGCCAGAGGCCGGACAGGTCGAGATTGCTGACGTAGGCCCAGTAGGCGTCCTTCGGCACGATCATGAGATCGGCGTCAACCAGCGGCTGCTGGTCCCAGATCTTGAGCAGCCCCCGCATGGGCCCGTCGATGTGGGCGAACGCCGTCAGGCGGGCCTTGTCGCCCAGCCGGTCGATCAGCAAGTACTTGGAGCGCACGGCGGTCAGCCCCAGCTCGTCCAGCAACTGGTTGGCGACGGGCGGCAGCGGGTGGCCGGACTCCTCGGCCACACCCTTCACCCGGCTGATGATCCGCTGCACGTCGGCGTATATGCAGAACGACTGGATGTCCGGCTTCGCGCCGACCTTCTGTCGGACGAACTGGAATTCGCGTGCGGCGGCCAGGTTCTCCGCACTACCGTTCAGGCAGTCGATGACTTTCCCGGCCGCGACGTCGCCCAACGCCAGGATGAAGCAGTCGTGGTGCACGCCCCAAACGAGGGACATCTGGCCCCCGGGAAGGCGTAGGCGCTCCAGCGGCACATCCCTGACTGAGTGTGGTGCGTCTTTTGCGGGCTGCGACTCCGCAGGGCCGGGACCCAGCTTTGTCGCGATTTCCTGCACCCGCTGGGCGAGCTTGGCCGAATCGGCGCCGGCGGCAACCACCAGCGCCGCTTGAATGTTCGGCTGGCCGTCCACGACGGTGACGTCAAACAGGCCGAGGCCACCGGGTGCAGTCGCCAGCGTCATGAGCGCATCCACCAGCGGCGTCACCCACTCGATGTCTTTCTGGTCGCCATCTTCCGCATGGAGCTTCAAGAAGCCGTCGATGAGCTCGCGTGTCTTCTGCAGCTCGGCGGAGTCCCTCTGCGCCGGCGCTGTCCAGCCGATGTAAATCGCCGTCTCGCCGGGCATGAATTTGGCCACGTCGATCGGCTCGGCCGCGTGGGCGGCGGCAGCGAGTAATCCGAGTACGCCGGCACAAACCAAACGATGAATCCACCACGGGCAGAACATGTGTGGCCTCCTTGGCGATGCTCGGGCGAGTTGCGCTGCGCAGATTCGCGGCCCGCGGCTCGCCTTTCACGGATTTCGAAACTACGTTCTTACAAAAGTACCCTGTGGGTATTCGGGCCCGCGTGCATTATATTCCGGGCAGACAGGAACGGTACCTCTCAGTTAGGCGCTTCCCATGTTGCGACTCGGCGTTGTTTCATTCCTGAACGCGCGGCCGCTCATCGACGGTCTGGACGCGAACGACGGGGTCCAATGTGTCCTCGACGTGCCGTCTGCGCTCCCGGCGGGCCTGGAGCGCGGCGACTTCGACGCCGCGCTGATCCCGATCGTGGACGTGCTGCGCTCCGCCGGACGCTTCCGCGTCGTGTCGGACGCCTGCATCGGGTGCGACGGCGAGACAATAACCGTGCGCGTTTTCGCGCGGGTTCCGCCGGACCGTATTTATACGTTGTGGGTGGACGCGGACTCGCATACGTCCGTGGCGCTGGCCGTGGTGCTCTGGCGGGAGCTTTTCGGGCGGCAGATTACGCTGCGTCCGCTGGACGCGCGGACCGAAGACGTGGACGAGGCGGAGGCGGTGCTGCTGATCGGGGACAAGGTCGTGGACCCGGGCCGGGGGAGCTTCGGCTACGAGGTGGACCTCGGCGGCGCTTGGCGCGAGCACACCGGGCTGCCGTTCGTGTTCGCGGTCTGGGCGCGCTGCGCCCAGGACGGCTCCGACGAGCAGATTGGCGAGTTGCTGTCCGCCGCGCGAGACCGCGGGGTGGCGCGGGCGGCCGAGATCGCCGCGACGGACGGCCTGGCGCTCGGGTGGCCGGTGGAGGCGGCCCGGCGTTACCTCACGCGTTGCCTCCGGCACAAGCTCGACGGGCGGGCCATCGAGGGGGCCGATCTGTTCGCACGGCTCTGCGCCGCCGGCGGGCTGGTCCCGCGCGGCGCGGAAATCGCGTGGCCCGAGGCGCTGCGGGCGCTGGGTGCGGGTGCCGCGCCATGACAGCCGCTGCTGCGCCGCGGACGGGCTTCTCCCGTTTGAGCGACGCCGACGCGCTCGAGCTTTACACCACGCTTTCGATTCACGAGCTGGGCCGCCGGGCGCTGGTCCGCACGGAGCAGTTGCACCCCGAGCCGTACCGCACGTACGTCGTGGACCGCAACATCAATTACGCGAACGTGTGCACGGCCCAATGCTCGTTCTGCAACTTCGCCCGCGTCCCCGGCCACAAGGAGGCGTACGTCCTCACGTACGAGCAGATCGGGCAGAAGATCGAGGGGCTACTGGCGATCGGCGGGACGCAAATCCTGATGCAGGGCGGGCTCGTGCCGGACGCCAGCCACCACAGCGGGCAGGGTCTGCCGTTCGCGTGGTATCTCGATCTGCTGCGTTTCATCAAGCGGAACTACCCAGGCATCCACGTGCACGCCTTCAGCCCGCCGGAGATCTGGGCGTTCCACCGGGTTTTTCGGATGCCGCTGCGCGACGTGCTCGAGCGGCTGCGCGCGGCAGGGCTGGATACGATTCCCGGCGGCGGGGGCGAGATCCTGGTCGACCGCGTGCGGCGGGAGATCGGCCGGGGTAAGGCTGGCACCGAGGAGTGGCTGGCCGTCATGCGGGCCGCGCACCAGATCGGGATGAAAACCAGTTGCACGATGATGTTCGGACACATCGAGACGATCCCGGAGCGCATCGAGCACCTGCGCCGCCTGCGCGATCTGCAAGATGAAACCGGCGGCTTCACGGCCTTCATCCACTGGCCGTTCCAGCCGGAAGGCACGCGGCTGGCGCGGCAGAAGCAGCTCGTCCTGGCCGACGCACACGAGTACTTGAAGCTGCTCGCCGTCGCGCGGCTGTACCTGGATAACATCCCGAACATTCAGTCAAGCTGGGTCACGATGGGGCCGAAGATCGGGCAGCTCGCGCTGTTCTTCGGGGCCAACGACATGGGCTCGGTGATGATGGAGGAGAACGTCGTCTCATCCGCGGGCACGACCTACCGGCTGTCCGAGGCGGAGATTCGGCGGCTCATCGCCGACGCCGGCTGGACGCCGCAGCAACGTGACCAGCACTACCGGCCGGTGCCTCACGCCGAGATGCAAACACGCTAAGAATGGGGGGGAGCAGCCTAATCGTGCCGGTCGGCGCCGAAGGATGTGCGCCGTTTCCTTGTCTTGGCGTCTTTGCGCCTTTGCGTGAGAACCGTGAGAAACTCGGGCTACGGGGAGCGCCGGATCAACACCGCCGTCAGGTCGTCGCCCTGTGGGGCGCCGTGGCTGAAGCGGCGGATCTCGGTGTAGAGTGCATCGATCAGGGGTTCGAGCGGCAGCGTGGGGTTCTTCTGGAGGAACTCGATGACCCGCTCTTCGCCGAACAAGTCGCCGGCGGGGTTGACCGCTTCATAGAAGCCGTCCGTCAGCAGCACGACGGTGGCGCCGGGCGCGAAGTCGAACTGCTCCGGCGTGCAGTCCAGCTTGTCCACGATCGCGAAGGGCAGGCCGCTCGCGTTGCGCATCTCAACGCCCTTGGGGGAGACCAGCAGCAGGGGCCCCTGCCCGGCGGCGACGTATCGCAAACAGTGCGTGTGGGGATTGAGCACGCCCACGAAAGCGGTCACGAACCGATCGTTGCTCAGGTCGTGCGCGAGGATCGTGTTGACCCGGCTGGCGACGATCGCCAGGTCCTGCGTCACCGAGAGCATCGCGCGGCACAGCGACCGGCATTCGGCGATGATGAGGGCGGGGCCGATGCCGTGCCCGGTGGCGTCGGCCAGCAGGATCGCGTGATTTCCGTCGTCGAGCGGGGTGAAATCGTAGCAGTCGCCGCCGGTCTCGTCGGCCGAGCGGTTCCAGCCCGCGACTTCGTAGCCGGGGACGGTGGGGTTGGCTTTGGGGAACGAAGCCTGCTGGATCTTCCGCGCCAGCTCCAGGTCGCGAGCCATGCGTTGCTTCTCGGCGAAGCCTTCGAGGAGCGTCTGGCGGTGCAGGGCCACGCCCGCCTGGGCGCTGAGCACGCGGGCCAGCTCCTCGTCTTCCGCGGTGAAGGCCCCGTCCGATTTGTTCAAGGCTTGGAGGACGCCCATCAGCTCGCCGCCCAGGTTTTCGAGCGGAAAGGACAGGATGTTGCGCGTACGGAAGCCCGTCTTCCGGTCGATCTCGCGATTGAAGCGCGCGTCGCCGTAGGCGTCCGGGACGTTGATGACCTGCCGCTGCGCCGCGGCGGCGCCCGCGATCCCGCGGTCGGCCGGGAAGCGAATGGACTCGACGCCGGTCGCGACACGGCTGAACAGCTCGTGCGTGCTTTTGTCGTAGAGGAAGATGGTGGCCCGCTCACAGCCGAGCACGGCGCGGGCTGCGTCGACGATGGTTTCCAGCAGGCGGGTGAGGTCGATCGTCGCGGCCATTTGCCGCGTCACGTCCAGCAGGCGGCGCAGGTTTTCGATCTGTCGCGCGTCTGTGCTCATGGCCAGATAAGCCTACGTCGCGACGCGCGGAAAGGCAACCGCCACGGCGCCAGCGGGGGTCAGTCGGGTGCGTCACGCACCCGGCGTCGTGTGCCGGCTGCCCCGCCGGTTGTGCGTGCTGTCGCGGCGGCCTACACTGCGGAAATGGAGCACGCGCGCGACCTCGAATCGCCGCCGGAGACAGCGTTGGCCGACGGGCCCGCGGCCGCGGCCGATCTGGGCGGGCGGCCGGTCGTCGTCGCCGCGCGCGGGCTGACGAAGGTCTATGACACCTCGGGGCACCGGGTGCCGGCGCTCGCGGGCGTCGATCTGGACGTGCCGGCGGGCGCGTTTTACGCCATCATGGGGGCCAGCGGATCGGGCAAAAGCACGCTGCTGTACCTGATCGGCGGGCTCACGCGGCCGACCGGCGGCGAGGTCATCGTCGAGGGGCAGAATCTGGCGCGCCTGTCCGACCGCGAGCGCACGGTCTTTCGCCGCCGGCGACTCGGCATTGTTTTTCAGGAGTACAACCTGCTGCCGACGCTGACGGCGCGCGAGAACGTGGCCCTGCCGTGGCTGCTCGACGGGCGTGCGGTGGGCGATTGCCGCGCGCGGCTCGACGAGCTGCTCGACGCCGTGCACCTGCGGCCGCGCGCCGACCACCGGCCGGACGCGCTCTCGGGCGGCGAGCAGCAGCGGGTCGCGATCGCGCGGGCGCTGCTGAACGACCCGGCAATCGTGCTCGCGGACGAGCCCACCGGCAACCTCGATTCCAAGCAGTCGGCCGAGATCTGGGGCCTGCTGCGGCGGTTTGCCGCCACCCAGGGCAAGACGATTCTCATGGTCACGCACGAGGCGCACGGGGCGGCCTACGCGGACCGCGTGCTGGTGCTCAAGGACGGCCGGGTCGTCGGCGACATCGAACCAAAGGGCAATCAGGATGCGGCACTGGTCGCAGCTCGCTACCAGGAACTGGCGGGTTAGGCGGGTCCGGACCGCGGGGGCCGTGCTGGCGATCGCGCTGGGCACGGGCGCGGTCGTCTGGGTGACCTGCTGCTATGAGTCGGTCCGCCGCACGGTCCTGGAGTGGGCCGCGAGCTATGTTGGGGCGGCCCAGATCACCATCCAGTCGCCCCTGGGGCGCTACGACTCCCTCCCGCAGCGAATTCTGAAGACCGTGGAGCAGGTGGACGGCGTCACGCACGTCGCCCCGCTGCTCGTGCAGCGCTTGCCGGCGGCACTGCTGCACGGGCGCACCGCCGCGACGACCGGCGACAGCGAATCGCAGCCGGCGCCCTGGGTTGGGGAGCTGGACCTGCACGGCATCGACCTGGAGCACGAGTTCGCGGTTCGCGACTGGCAGAAGATGCTCTCCGTCGGCCGGATGCTCACTGACGACGACGATCTGGCGTGCGTGCTGGAGGCGTCGATCGCGGCGGAGTGCGGCGTCGGCGTCGGCGATCGCCTGGTCGTCTGGCCGGCCGGCCTTACCGGCGAATCGGTCGAGCTGGACATCGTGGGCCTGATCGAGAAGCGCCGCATCGCGCGCTTCCTGAAGGGCGTGGCGCTGGTGCGTCTGTCCGTGCTGCAGCAGATGTGCTCGAAGCAGGCGCTGGTCACGTCGGTCGACGTGGCGGTCGCCGATCACACGAAGCAGGGCGTGGAGCGGACCGCGGCGCAGATCCGCGCGCTGCTCCGCGCGGCCGTGCCGAACGCGCAGGTCCGCAGCGCCGCGGCCCGTCTCGCGCAGGTGCAGAAGGCGCAGGAGCAGCAGGAGGTCGTGCTGGTCCTGCTGAGCTGCGTCGCCATGCTCACCGCGCTGTTCATCATTCTCAGCACGCTGAGCATGGGCATGGTCGAACGCGTCTCCCAGATGGGCCTGTTGCGCTGCGTCGGCACGACCCGCCGGCAGCTTGCCTGGCTGACTTTGGTGGAGGTGCTGCCGCTCGGGGTCGTGGGGATCGTGCTGGGAGTGCCGATCGGGCTCGCGCTCACCACGCTGACCGTGTGGCTCGTGCCCGAGTACGTGGGGACGTTCACGATCAGCTACCGCGGCATTCTGTTGGCGTGCACGGCCGGGCTGGCGACCGGGCTGGTGGCCGCGTTCCTGCCCGCCGTGGCGGCCGCGACCGTCTCGCCGCTGGAAGCGACGCGTCCGCGCGCCCGGCGGCCGCGTTTTGTATTCCTGGCCATCACGTTCGTGCTGGCGGCGGCCGGGTTGGCCGCACAGGTGTACATTATTACACGCTGGGTGCAGCGCGACCTGCAATTCGTTCGGTGGTCAGCGACATCCGTGGTGCTGCTGTACGTGGTGTATGCGCTCGCGGCCCCGCTGCTGGTCTGGCTGGTCAGCCGCATCGCCGTCCCGATCGTCGCGCTGCTGGTCGGCGTGCGGCTGGCGGTCCTGCAAGACCAAGTGGGGCGGGCGGTGTGGCGGTCGGCGGGCATCTGCTGCGGCTTGATGGTCGGGCTGTCGCTGATCGTCGGGCTGGTCGTCTTCAACTCGAGCTTCCGCGCCGGCTGGCAGTTTCCCAAGCAGTTCCCGGAGGGCTACATCTGGAGCCTCGAGCAGATCAATGCGGACGTGGCGGCCGCGGTGCAGGACGTCGGCGGAATTCGCGCCTACACGGCCGCGAACGCGGTCAACGTGATCGTCGAAGAGCGGCCGATGTTCATGGAGCAGGTGCTCCTGTCCTTCACGTGGTTCCTGGGCATCGACCCCGACTCGTTCCTCGACATGGTCAAGCTCAAGTTTGTCGACGGCGATGAGGAGACCGCGCGCGAGTTGCTCAAGCACGGGGGCTACGTGCTCGTCGCGGCCGATTTCGCCAACACCCGCCACAAGGGCGTGCGCGAGGTCAAGGATGCGCAGGGCAAGGTCCTGGTCAGTAACCAGGTCCAAATCTGGTTCAACGACCGCTGGACGGTGTTCCGGGTCGCCGGCGTGATCGACTCGCCCGCGCTCGACATCGCCGCCAGCTACTTCCAGGTCGAATCCGAGGCGCACGTCGCCGCGACGGGATCGGTAATTGGGACGAACAAGGACTTGCAGCGGCTGTTCAACGTCGGCGGCAACAAGCTCGTTCTGCTCAACTTCGACCTACCGCCGGCGGAACCGCCGCCGAATTGGCAGCCGCCGGCGTCGTCGTCCCCGCGCGGGCGGCCGACGGACGATTACTTCAACCGCAAGTTGTCGCGGGCCAGCCGGTACCAGTTCTATCGCGAGAGCGCCCTGCTGGAGCGGCTGCGCGATCGGCTGGGCGTACGCGGGGCGAACTACGGCACGGCCCGCGAGTTGAAAGACCAGATCGACAATGAGCTGACGCGCATGACGTACCTGCTCTCCGCCGTGCCGGTCGTCGCGCTGCTCGTCGCGGCCATCGGCGTAGCGAACCTGATGACCGCGAACGTCGCGAGCCGCACGCGGCAGATCGCGATCATGCGGGCGATCGGGGCGACGCGCGGACAGGTGCTCCGCATGGTGGTCGGCGAGGCGCTGGTGCTCGGATTGCTCGGCAGCGGCCTCGGATTGGCGCTCGGGCTGCACCTGGCCTGGAATACGACCACGATGACGCGGCGCATGTGGGGCTTCCCGATTCCGTTCGACGTGCCGTGGCTGTTCGTCGGGGCCGCCGCGGCCATGACCGTCGGGCTGTGCATTCTGGCCGGGATTCTGCCGGCGCGGCACGCAGCGCGCACGAACATCATCGATGCGCTGCATGTTTCTTGACGTGAGGCCCGCGTGATGAAGCTGCTCGTCGGCGTCGGCGTAGCGTGCGTGCTGATGCTGGGCGTGGCGGTCTGGCAGGTCTGGGGATCATGGTCGTCGCACGCAGCCACGCCCGGCAATGTAGCGGCCGACCCCCGTATCGGTCGTGGGACACGAGATGGTCTTCAACGGCCGGCAGCGGCGCCGGTCGCTACAAATGCCGTTCCGGCCGCTCCAGAGGCCGGGCCGGCGTCCTCCGACGCGAGTGTCCACTGGCCGGAGGACCCCCAGCAGGCCGATGTTCTGCGGCGCCTGGACGCGGCGCGGGCCGCGCTGCGCGACGATCCGGACCACGAGCGGGCGCTGCACGACGAGTTGGCGGCGCTGGCCGAGCTGAACCGCTGGCCGGAGGCGGCGCAGACGCTGGCGCGGCTTCAACGCCTGCGGCCCGACGATCTCGACGTGGCCTTCGACTACGCGGCGGTCCTACTGCGTCTGCACCGCTCGGTCGAGGCGGTTGCGCTGCTGAACGAGGTGGTGGCCCGCCAGCCGGAGCATGCGCGGGCGTGGTTCAACCTGGCGGTGGCCCATCAATCGCTCGGGCATCTGGAGGAGGCTCGCCGCGCGTGGAACCAGGCGATCACGCTCAAACCCACGCTGCCGGCGTACGCGCAGCGCGGCACTGTGCTCCTCGACTTGCACGAGTGGGCGGCGGCTGCCGCCGACTTCGAGACCGTGCTGAAACAGCAGCCCGACGCGGCGGACGCCACGCTCAACCTATCGCTCGCGTTGTGGAGAAGTGGGCGTGGCGAAGAAGCGCGGGAGCGTCTCCGCACGCTCCTGGAGCGCCACCCGGACCACATACCGGCACTGAACCGCCTCGCGGAGATGGCCTGGGGAGCTTATCAGGCCTCGCCGGCCGGCGACGCCGTGCTTCGTGACGAGGCTTTCGATTGCTGGCGCCGCTCGTTGCGGGCCGACGCCACGCAGTCTGAGATACAGGCGCGCCTCGCTGAAGCGCAGGCTCCCGCCCCGTAGGTGACCCGCGGGCGTACGTCGCCGGCCCGTTCCCCGCCCGTCGCACACGACGTGCCCGCTTATCTTCGCGTCTCGCTTGGCTCCGGCTGTACTGGGGATGTTGCCGGTCGCTCGGGCCTTCGCAAATACACCTGATACACCCCGATGCTCCCGCGCGGCGAATACGCCTGCCATAGCCGTTCAAAACGCGGGTCCCGCCGGTAGTAGGCCAGGTAATCGAAGGACGTCTGCCCAAAGAACGGTTTCTTCGGTTTGGCGTCCACCACGACCACGTCCGGACGGTGCCGCGCGAAGTCCTCGACCATCCATTCGACCGCGAGTTTCTCCGTGTCGCTCATCTCGGCGCGCGGGCGATACGGCGTGCCGTCCGGGCGTACCGGCGCATCTCGATAGAACGCCGGCAGCAACCACTGGCAAGCCGTACGCGAGGCCCAGCCGGTGCCGGTGTAATTGACCATCGGAAACGCCGGGGCGACGTCGGCGGAAAGCACCAGAATGCAGCCATGCGGTGCTTCGGCTCTGACCACGTCGCACAACTGCCCGAGATCGGAGGTCTTCTGCCAGTTCGAGTCCCTCCAACCCTCGGCAAGCCGCCCGGCGCTCACCAACACAGCCAGCGTGGCCAGAATCGCGGGCGCCATTTGCGCGCCGCGCCGGAAGATCGCGCGCGCCGCCGCGCGCGGCGTCCAACCCAGCAGTAGCATCGTCAGCAGCAGGTTGCCGACGGCCCGACACGGATAACAGTGGTAGGTGAAGCCCCGATTCTGCATGAAATACACGACAGCTAGACTCAGGGTCAGCAGCAGCAGCACGCGGCGGAGCGGCCGACCCTCGGCGGTCGTCCGGACGAGTCCATACGCCAGGACGCCCAACCAGGCGGCGGGAGCACGCCCGATGAACGCCAAGAGCATCGGCAGCGGGCCCGGCGAGTATGCGGCGTACACCTGCGCGGCCAGGCGCGCTACGCCAAGATACTGCGGCGTAAGAAGCAAGACGACGGCGCCGTACGCCACATGCACCCCCAACACGCTCAGCGCCTCGGGCCGTCTCCAGAACCAGCCCTTTCGCTGCGCCGCCAGGTAGCCCTCGACAACCAACCACGCCAGGACGAAGAACGGCTTGAGCGCCAGGCCCACGCCGCCGAATAGCCCGACCGCGACCGCCAGCCACAAAGGCACGCGGCGTGCTTCGGCCCGTGACGCCGCCAGCAGCGCGTACGGCAGGAACATCGCCAGCATGAGATGGTCCCGTTGGCCGAAATCGTAACCCGGCCCCATCATCAGGCAGACCGCCGCGATCAGCAGAAACGTCCAGCGCGCGGTCGGATCGGGCAGGAGCCCGGCTCGTCGCAGCACGGCCCAGCACAAAAGCAGTGACAGCCCCATCAAGCCCACCGCGTAGAGGTTCCACACCGCGACGGCAGGGAGACCCAGGACGCCCGCCACATACGCCGGTGGGACCGCCAGGAAAACGGCCAGCGGCGGGTTGAACTCCACCAGATCGGTGTACAGCCGCGCCCCATCGAGGGTCGCCCGCGCCTCATACAGGAAGACCCCCACGTCGTGATTCAAAGGAGTAACGAATAGACGCATGGCCCCGGCCACGACAATCGCGCACACGCCCAGTCCGAGCAGCATCGGACCCCGCGACGTAGGCCGCGTGCTCGAATCACCGGGACGGCACAGCGCTTCGTCAGGTGGACGCATGTCTGGCCCAGCCGTCTTGTGTGGCTCATCATTGGTCGGGAGAGCCGCCATCCGCCTCACCGCCGCCGCACGCCGCTTGGGCGTGCGGCGCGCGCGGCGGGGTCGCGGGTCACGGGAGCGCGTGCCGCCGGCGTCCGTACCACGATCAAGCCTACCTCTTCAGGCCAGCGCGTCCGAGCAATACGGCGGCGGTGAGCAGTAGAGTGCCGCCGATGCTCATCAGGACCGGCCGTGTTCGGCCGTGGACGAAGTAGTAGGCGTGGGGGTAGCGCTGGATCGCCTGTTCGAGAAAGGCGGACAGCTCGGGGATGATCTCGTCCGAGCTGTTGGGATCGGCGGAAGCGGCTGGGGCCGGGGGTCCTACGACGCCTTCGTCGGGGCTGGGCTCGATGAGAATCGTCTCGCTCTTGGACGCGTCGATGCCGTGACCGAATTCCTGCTGGGCCAGCCGCATCACGTAGGCCGGGTCGTTGCGGAGATGCTCGATCTGCTTCTGCACGGTGTCGACGCGGAACTGGAGGGCCGTGACGTACGCCTGGGCGGCCAGGCGGCGTTCGAGCTGGGCCTGATGCTCCAGCCAGGCCGGCAGAATCAGGCAGGGGGCGAGTGCGGCGGCACCCGCGATCATCATCAACCAGAACAACAGCGTTTCCAGGCCGCGCACGCAAAACACTCCGGATCGGTCGGGCTACAGGGTCTCCTGCGGCCTACCGGCGCCAGAACGTCGCGCCGAAGACGGCGTCGTCGCCCAGCTCTTCCTCGATACGCAACAGCCGGTTGTACTTCGCGATCCGGTCGCTGCGCGACGCACTGCCGGTCTTGATCTGCCCCGCGTTCGTTGCTACGGCCAGGTCGGCGATCGTCGTATCCTCCGTCTCGCCGCTGCGGTGACTGATGACCGCGGCGAAGCCGTTGCGCATGGCGAGGTTCACGGCGGCGAGCGTCTCCGTGACGGTCCCAATCTGGTTGAGCTTGATGAGGATCGCGTTCGCGCTCTTCTCGCGGATGCCGCGGTCGAGGTACTTCGGATTCGTGACGAAGATGTCGTCGCCGACAAGCTGGACCTTGTCGCCGAGTTTCTGGGTCAGCTTGGCCCAGCCGGCCCAATCGTGCTCGGCCAGGCCGTCCTCGAGGCTGCGGATGGGGTATTTCCGGCACCACCCGGCCCAGATTTCGATCATCTCGTCGCTGGTGGCGTAGCGTTTCGGATCGGATTTGAAGAAGCGGTACTGCTGCTTGTCCTTGTCCCACAGCTCGCTGGCGGCGGGATCGAGAGCGATGAAGACGTCCTGGCCGAGCTTGTAGCCGGCCTTGTCGACGGCCTGCGCGATTACCTCCAGGGCCTCGTCGTTGCTCTTGAGGCTGGGGGCGAAGCCGCCCTCGTCGCCGACGCTCGTGTTGTAGCCCTTCGCGTGTAGCACGGCCTTCAGATTGTGGAAGATCTCTGCGCCCATCCGCAGCGCCTCGCGGAAGTTCGGCGCGCCCCACGGCTGGACCATGAATTCCTGGAAATCCACGTTGTTGTCGGCGTGCTTGCCGCCGTTGAGGATGTTCATCATCGGTACGGGCAGCGTGTGGGCCGCGGCGCCGCCCAGGTAGCGATACAGCGGCAATCCCGCCCAGGCGGCCGCGGCCTTGGCCACCGCCGCGGACACCGCCAGGAGCGCGTTGGCGCCCAGCTTGCCTTTGTTGGGCGTGCCGTCCAGCTCGATCATGCGGCGGTCGATTTCTTCCTGGAGCCGCGGGTCGATGCCGGTCAGCGACGGAGCGATGATCTCGTTGACGTTCTGCACCGCCTTGAGGACGCCCTTGCCGAGGTAGCGCCGCTTGTCGCCGTCGCGCAGCTCGACCGCCTCATTCTCGCCCGTGGAGGCGCCGCTGGGCACGGCGGCGGTGGCGAAGGTACCGTCGGTCAGGATGACGTCGGCTTCCACCGTCGGATTTCCGCGGGAATCGAGGATCTCCCGGGCGTGAATGGACTGGATCGCGGGGGCATCGGACATCTTCATTACTCCTTCGGCTGTGTGCTGGGCTGGGTTGGGCGCGGCAGGTCGGGCTCGGCGGGCGGCGGCTCGGCACGCGTGATATTCGCGAATGAGACGACAAACCGCTCGCCGCGCGGATTATTCGGCTCGAAATAGCCGACCAGCTCGATGGTATCGCGGATGGCGATGGCGTCGAAGCTGGCGAACCGGTCGTTGACGTAAACTTCGGTGTCCTTCGTGAACAGGCAAGCCACGGTGGCCGGCTTGGCGCGCTCCGCGCGATGGTCGTCGAGCATTGCGGTCAGCTCGAACGTGTCGGTGTGGAGCGCCTCGACCGTGCCGTTGAGCGCCTCGTGGCTGCTGCCGGTATCGGGCTGCTTGCACCCGGCCGGCAGCCCGGCCAGGAGCCCGCAAACCGCCACAACACAAGCCAACCTCGCAACGTGCCGGCGTGTCATTGCCACCATCGCCTGGTTCCGAAGATCACACGGTCGAAGGGGGATTCTACCGGCACAGGCGACCGCGTGTAAGCAACGGAACGCCTGGGACCGCCGGGACCGCTGCCGCGGGCACGCGGAAACCCTGGGTGGGCGCGGTTCGTTCGGTCGAACCTGGGCGCGGGCGGGACGAATAGTAAGATAGAACGAGCCCTGGGCGGCAGCGGGTGGGCGGCCGCCGGACGGAGGTAACGAGTGATGCGTTGGTTGAACAATGCGAAGACGGCGGCGCTGTTGGGGGCGCTCGTAGCGCTGTGCATGGCCATCGGGTATCTTGTGGGCGGTCCGTACGGCATGGGCCTCGGCCTGGCGTGCGGGGCGGTGAGCAATCTGCTCGCCTACTACTTCTCCGACAAGATCGCCCTGCTGACGATGGGCGGACGCGAGCTGGGGCGCGACGAGTTGCCGTGGCTGCACGAGATCGTGGAGCGGCTCGCGGCCCGCGCGGGCCTGCCGGCGCCGCGCCTCTACGTGTGCCCGCAGCCGGCGCCGAACGCGTTCGCCACGGGGCGAAACCCGCAGCACGCGGCCGTCGCGGTCACCGAGGGGATGCTGCGCCTCGTGCCGCCGCGCGAGATCGAGGGCGTGCTGGCACACGAGCTGTCGCACATCAAGCACCGCGACATCCTCATCAGCTCGGTGGCGGCCGTGCTGGCCGGGGCCATCAGCTACGCCGGGTACATGCTGATGTTCTTCGGCGGCGGGCGCAACTCGCGCGACAATCCGCTGGCCGGCGTGGGCGGCGTCGTCATGATCATCCTGGCGCCACTCGCCGCCGGGTTGATCCAGATGGCGATCTCGCGGCAACGCGAGTACGCGGCGGATTCCTACGGCGGGGAGTTGTGCGGCGACCCCCTGAAGCTGGCCGGAGCGTTGGCGCGGCTGCAAGCGGAGAATGAGCACATTCCGACTGAGACCCACCCAGCCTTTCATAACATGTACATCGTGGAGCCGTTTTCGGGCGGCGGCGTCATGTCGCTTTTCAGCACCCATCCGCCGATCGAGAAACGGATTGCGGCCTTGCGCGAGCAAGCCGGCAACCCGCGCTGATCTGAAGCGTACTATATGACGGAGTGTCCACTCGCTCCTGGTTGGCGAGGCGGCGTCCGACCACTGATACGCATCCTGTTTATTTCTTGCGCTCGATCCAGCGGGTTCTGCAGAGCGACCGGATTCGCTCGGGGGTGAGGGCATTCCAGGCGGCGGAAGCTTCGGCCAGCAGGTTGTCGTAATCG